>Ga0183260_10005068_pt1 | contig 10403 bp, 8 predicted proteins | sample AntDrymUQ4972206_2_FD_129768 | JGI IMG/M metagenome (GOLD analysis project Ga0183260, IMG submission 129768) | Polar desert sand microbial communities from Dry Valleys, Antarctica - metaG UQ497 (22.06) (version 2) (version 2) | ecosystem: Environmental > Terrestrial > Soil > Desert | place...
CCACTCTTTGTGTTGTCCATTCAACGTTTTTTTACAACCAAAAACATTATTCTGCCTTATCTTATGGCTTTCCATTGTTTCACAATACCTCTATTAATATTCTTCGTATGTACACCAAGAGTTTTCCAATTGGAACTGAGCAAGATATACATGTAATTGAGATATTCCTAAAGACGTTTACATATACACGCTAGGTTTTCCCATCAAACATACTGTATCTCAAAACTATCTAACCATTATCGATCTCGAATAACCTTTGTGGTCAGATCTGTCATCATGGAATTTTCTCATTCAAGTTTTCGCCAGCCAGGTCACCCCCCCCCATAACCGGGACTTCCTTTTTCAAACGTCTAATGCCAATTGTCATTGTTGCAGAAAGGATCCGGTAAATAATATGCTTTCATGTCATAATGCCGTTCTTCATAGCAATTAAAAACACCATAAATCGGCTGCTGTTTGGGGAAAAGGGGCATAGGAGGGGATTTTCATGCGGGCTGTTGTGGTAATGGCGGTTAGTTGCTAAACGGTAGTGTATGGTTATATGTTTTTTGTACAAATGAATATAGTGAGGAGTTACAGGTACCTATAACCCCCCCCCCCTTAAAAACAAAATGCAGGCTATGTCTCTTGAGACATTGGATCCGTAAGAATTAACCTTAAATATATCTATCACTGAAACACTTAGAAATGATTGGCTTGACAATCGAGTAAAATCCAACTCCATCCAGTGAAAATCTAACGAAGTTGATGATTAGTTATTGGGGCTTAAGCGGAAGGCCAGCTGCTCCGTACAGTCACCAACCAATACCAACCACAATAGTTGTCCTCCTTCCAATCTCCCATTATAAGATGTGGAAGGGTTATTTGTTTTTGCTTAATAACAACTACTGCTGGCTGGTGCAAATACCTAGTTTGTAAGAAATCCTTATATCACTACTGCGAACTTGGGTTATAGTTGTCAAATAATCCATACTTTGACCACAAGTGCCATCATAAATAATGCTATATAGCCTGAAGCCAGATGTCCCCCATCTTAACAGATTTAGCCTTTTGGGTGTGTATTTGCATATTTGAACCATCTGCATAAACACACCGCCTTTAGTGATAGATGTAATACCATGGTCATCAGTACAATACAGGTTTTGTATTTTGAGTCTAGGGGCACATTAATTTTGTCACCAAGAGGTTTTTTAAGCATTATAACATTTATTGGTTAATGACACCTAATAGATTTGCAGTTATTGCTGTAATAACAATAATGTTGACAACAACTATTTCTGTTGCCATTGGGTCATCAAATGTATTACAACCACAGAGTGTAAGTGCACAAAATCAGATTGGTTCAAATCTTTCAACCACTCAAGGAGCAAACACAATGGCCATGAATGACATGATGGGTAGCAGTTCATCATCTACAATTTCTAATGCAGACAACTTTACAGGATCTATTTCAATCTTTCAACCCATAATTAACGGATTCAAATCATCTATACATATCACATTAAATGATGCGATAGCAACTGCCGAGCAATCCATAGGAAATAACTCTACTACATTAGCAGCATTTATCCATCCTGAAAGAGAGTTTATTGTATACAATGTATTCGCTATTGATGTTAACAATATTCCACATAAAGTAATTGTAGACCCTGGAAATGGAAATATCTTGTCTTCTCAACAAATGTCATTTATGGAAATGATGACGAGTTTACATGGTGGAGGTATTGGTAGCGGAAAAATGGATCACAGCATGATGGGACCGCAAGGCATGGGAATGATGGATCACAGCATGATGGGACCGCAAGGCATGGGAGCATACAAATAGATACATCGCATAGAATCACCTAAAAATTTTCAGGTAAAATTACTTTTTTATTTTTGCATACAATTAGGTGTTTTAAACACTATTCTAATAGATCCTCCTTAGTTTTTATCTTTTTTTGTTGCTAAACTATCTCTAGGCGTTGGATCTCAATATTTAGGATAGTGGTTCTTATATAATACATGTCAACAAGAAATCGAAAAGAGACATCACCAACAGACATACCAGCACTGGAGTTACCAACTGATGAGCCTTTTGGTGCTCTGGAGCCTATTGCTTTTTTTCATGGCGCAATGCCAACAGGCGTTACAGTGTCTCACAAGGGTCGCATATTTGTTAACTTTCCCAAATGGGGTGATGACGTTCAATTCACTGTCGCAGAGATTCGCGACGGCGAGGCTATTGCCTATCCCAACCAATCTATCAATAACACCAACGAAGAGGATCAGGCGTCAACATTAGTGTCTGTGCAATCTGTTGTCGTTGATCCAGCTGATCGGTTGTGGATTCTCGATACTGGCAGTCCACTCTTTAAACCAACAGAATATGGAGGACCAAAGTTGGTATGTGTGGATTTGAATACTAACAAAGTAACAAAAAAGATCCTCTTTCCACAGGTTGTAGCCTTGCCAACCACTTATCTTAATGATGTTCGCTTTGACCTGCGGCGTGGCAATGAAGGCATGGCATTCATTACAGATTCATCCCAAAAGGGGCCAAATGGAATCATTGTGGTTGATCTAGCAACTGGCGAAAGCTGGCGTCGGCTCAACAATCATCCATCAACTAAAGCAGAGGAGTTGCAAACATTTCTCCCTATTGTAGAGGGAAGGTCATTTCTTGAACATCAACAAAATGGCTCAGTGAAACAAGGTGCTAGTATGGGCGCTGACGGCATTGCAATTAGCGCAGATGGATCTAGCCTATATTACTGTCCACTAGGCAGTCGTAAGATCTATAGCGTTTCAACAGATGCTCTCGCTAATCGCAATATAGATGTGAGAGAGGTCATAGCCACCGTGAATGATGAGGGAGACAGGGGTGGCGCCTCCGACGGGTTAGAGTCTGACTCTGAGGGAAACATATACTCAACAAACTATGAACACAATGCCATCTTTCGCCGTCGACATTCCGACAAGTTGTGGGAGACGGTGGTACATGATCAGCGACTGTTATGGCCAGATACGCTATGCCTTGCAACAGATGGGTATCTATATGTCACGGCAAATCAATTGCACCGACAAGCGCGTTTCAACAAAGAGGGGAAGGACCTTCGCCGCAAACCCTACACATTGTTTCGCATCCGCCTAGATATTCAACCAGTATTGTTACGGTAACCATTTTTGGATTTGCTGCGACCTTAGATATACCCCAGAATAATTTTCCGGGTAGAGTAAAAGACAGTCAAATCTGCGGCTTTCTAACATATAGTGACAGATTGTTTGTTGTTCTGCAAAATACGATTCTACAAGGCCTAATATAAACAAGGAATAGGGATAACAGAATGTCCCAACTAACACTATTTCACATTTCAAGCATAATTGACTGAAGAAAATTTAATGGTCATCTTAAATCAATATTTGAAAGTACACAACAAATGACAAACCAATATAGACATAACAAGTAAAATTGATAATGACAGTTCTTGTGATGGCATCCACAAACTAAAAATCCATAATAAAAACTTTGGAGGCGACATTACCTTGACAATGAAGCATCAAGTTAAAAGATAATGCATTTGAGCATATCAACAAATAATTCCCAGGGTTCCATAACCTGTATAAAACCAAAGTCAAGCGTATACTACACCATATTGCGAATTAAGGATGTAATCATGTCAATTGGAACACTACAATAAAAATAAGTCCAAGACAAGTAAAATGTATCATTCATCATTGGCTTTATTAAAGGATAAATAGACAAATTGATATTTAACATCATTAAAAAGAAAAAGAACAGCAGCAACAAAGATGTGGAAGAGATTTTGGGTAGTGAATACATTGATGCAACAAGGTATTCTACCAAAAGTCAGCTAAGAGATACAAAAAAGAACGATTTCATATGTAAATACTGTAAAAGACGACTGACCAACTCATCTGAACTGCATAGTCATATCAATTCCAAACACTCTCATAAAAAAACAGGATAAGATTTCCATTACGAAATATTTTATCGGATAGACTTATCGTTAATTAAATATGATACAAAGTATTTAGCAAAATAAACAACACAAGATTTTGGCAGATATAAAGCAGGCATATAAGTACTATTTAAAAAGGGTGTCTAAAAATTCTTGTCGTCTTTTCTACTTTACAACAAATAACAACAATATATTAAAAGAACTTGATATATATGTGGATCTCACGAAACTATAATATGAAAATCATAATACAAAATGAAATCCATAACGGTTTGAGTTTTCATGTTTTTCATAATATTAAACGGCTTAAAGATTGTAATTTTAGTTATGAAGAATTCTGTGATGAAATACAGCTAAGCAACAAGAGTCCCCTATTATAAGTATGACCGAAGAGAGAGAAAAAAACGTAATTGAATGTTATGTATGCGGGACAGTAGAAACAATCCCATTTAGATGCAATTACTGTAAAGAACATTTTTGTAGCGACCATAGAAATCCGATTAATCATTCTTGCCCATTTGTAAACTCATATAAAAAGAAAAGACAAGACATGCTCCATGGTAATCAGAATAATGGGGGGCCAAACATATCATTTTCGCAAATATTTTCAAAGATCATACACATTAAAACCTCAAAAACAGAGTTACTGCACTTAACAGTGGCCACTCTTTTGGTAACTGCTGTTGGACTTTCATTAAACGGCTATAGGTATTTTTCCTGGCAATTTCTTGCAATATTTATAAGTGCATTTCTTGTTCATGAATTAGCCCACAAATTTTTAGCCCAGTATTATGGAAGTTGGGCAGAATTTAGAGCGCAGATGTCAGGTCTTTTAATAACAGCAATATCCGCTCTCCCAATAATGCCTTTCAAGTTTATAGCACCAGGTGCGGTAATGGTTGCTCTAAGCGATAGAAAAAAGTTTGGTAGAGTCGCGTTAATAGGTCCAGTTACAAATTTAGTGATGGGTTTTTCTTTCCTATTGCTGTCATTATTTTATAGCTCATACAGCCCATATTTTGCAACAGGCGCATCATTTAATGGATGGATTGCGATGTTTAACTTGATACCGTTGGGGGTTTTAGACGGACAAAAGATACTGGAGTGGAACAAGTTAGTGTGGGCAATCACAATAGCTGCTGCAATGGGCCTGTTTATAATAGGTTATTTATAAAATATGGATTCTGCAGGTTGTGATATAAAAACACCATATTGAAATTAGGAATTACTCGACCCGCATTCAGGGTTTGAGAATGGATTGGCAGAAACCCGTTGCACAGATATGTAAATATGACTCATAATGTGTCATATCAAAGGTTCAGGTAACATGTCAGGCGGATAGAACACATATACAGTAACCGATTTAGTGAAATTAAGAACTGAATGTTAAAAAAAGACTCTTTATTCTCTCAATATGGCAATAGCGTTAAGAGAGATAGAAAAGGACTAAAATAGGTTTTATCACTTGTAAGTCTATGACAATAGAAATAGACCAAAACTACAGAAATATCAAATGCAAATACTGCTCTAAAATAATAGATAAAAAGCCAAGATATTATTACGATATCCCCAATACTGTCCTAACATCACTTGACATTTGCAAAGATTGCAGTTTCAGGCATCGTTTGATATGACAATTGATTTGATTCAAGGAGATGATAATAACACACTAGCAATGCATCGTTGAAAAGTGAAAATATGACAATCTTTATAAAATAACAACCTTCTGGCTGTGATGGTTTTTTGTTTAATAAGATAGAACAATAAAGTATCACAGTAACACAGCTGAACAATCACACGACTAAAGTAGGCAGGCATTAAACTTTAAGCAATAATACATTATTGATTTGGAAAATCAAAGGTTAATGAAAAATCAGCCCATAACATACGAGAATATCTTAAACATTTTACGGTTAGTTTATGCCTATGGGATGTTTAATAATCACATATCTTAATAGAAAAGTATGTCAAACCAAAATCAGCAGGATGTTCAATGTGATAAGGGCTATTGACTAGGTAGACATGTAATGTGGGTCCAAACTTAAAATGCGAAATGTCTCCATATTTATTGACAATGTCTGTTAAAACCGGTATGGGATTTGATATGAATTTTAAAGCTAATTTGTATTGGATTATCTCGGTAGGTCCGGGGTGGAAATGTGATCCTCCCATTGCTATCAGAAGTCAGTTTTTCGTCCAAGAATTGATTTCAAATAATTATAGAAATTTTTGATATATTATTATGATCCCAAATCAAACAAAAATAAAATGCGTATGCAGGGTACATTACAACAACAGACATTGCATCGGCTAAAAATGAAAAAGATAACAGTCATTGGATGCATTAAAAGACAGAATGGTTTTTGCATAAAATAAGATAACCAAATGCATTTTTTCAAGTAAAAGTTAAAACAAAGTTTACTCTGCTTTGGTCACTTCATAAACCATACATGTAAAATGCAATAGATAAGAAGATACCTGCATTGCCCTGTCGGTTTCACAGAAAATAAATTACCTTTGTTATTCAAAATTCAAAGTATTAATGCACGGACCAGAATGGCTTGAAAATCCCATATTCCCTATAATGCTTGTTGTAGCAGGTTTCTTCTTCCTTTATCTGTCACTAAGAACAAAAAAAGAACATCGCCTACATCAACACAGTGATGAGCATAGCGGAATAGAAATACAAATTTTGGAAAGGCGGTTTGTTGATACAAACAGAGGATGGATACTGTTTACTTTATCTTTAGGCGGATTGGCTCTTGGTAGTCATTTCATTTCTGAATATGTTTTTCATCTATATGATACAACACCGATTGACATCTTTACTCACGGGCTCTCTGCAATGGGATTAACTGCAATAGTTCTAAACTTTTATTTAACAAGAAAAAGAAAACTATACTATCCAATAAGTATTGGAGCTGCGTGGGTTGGCTTTATAATATGGGAAATATACGAGTGGATACAAGTCAGCATATCCGGACCTGGGGCTTTATTCAAACGGAACCATTCGATATGGCCATAGATTTATGGGTAGATACCTTGGGGGCATTGACAATATGCTTTATTTATGATGAGTTTACTAACTGATAATTTGTAATGATCACATGATTTTGTAACATATTATTGGAAAATTCACTCCATACCCCATTGCGATATATTATAATTGGTAGTGGTAGTTGTTGAGTTGTCTCGCTTTCAAGTAAACAGACTATTTCCCGCTTCGGGTGTGATTTTGCCCCATTTTATTAATCATGGCGATTTTTTTGCACCTTGAGAAATAAACAAGGGCGATAGTTATCATAAAGTATCAGTCAGGCGACCTAACTTATTAGTGATCTTTATGTTTTCAGAATAGTCAACAGGACATGTAATTACCGAGACCGCATCATCCTCAAGTGCAGATTTTAGAGCAGGTAGGAGATCATCGGCTTGAGTAATTTTAACTCCCTTAGCTCCAAAGCTTTCAGCATACTTTACAAAGTCAGGATTATGAAAATCCACAGATGAATGATGTCCAAGCTCTATATCCATTTTCCATTTAATTAGTCCATAAGCCATATCTTCCCAGATGAGTATTACAACAGGTATGTGCTCTCTTACGGCTGTTTCCAATTCCGATCCAAGCATCATCATTGCGCCATCACCAACAGCAGCAAGTACTTTCCTCTTTGGATGGGCCAGCTTTACGCCAATTGAACCCGGAAGAGCAAATGCCATTGTGGATAAACCGTTAGAAATCAAGCAAGTGTTGGGCTTGTATGTTGGATACAGTCGAGCCATCCACATCTTTAGGGCACCAGTATCCACTAATACAATATCCGAATCCCCTAACGCCAGGCGAATATCGGATACTATTCGCTGAGGCTTTACAGGAAACGAATTGTCTTTGGACCCCAATTCAAGCTCTTCTTGGAGTAGTTTCTGAATCCTTTGGTTTTCGGCCTTTAATCCTTCTTTTGGGCTTGATCTTTTCCCAAGCTCATCAAGTGCCATCGATATATCACTCTGGATGCCAACTGTAACTGTATAGTGGGTATCAACCTCTGCAGGATAATGGGAAATATGAATAATTTTTTTGTCTGCATTTGGGTTAATTCTTTTAGGATCAAACTCCTGCATATCATATCCAACACATATAAGCAAATCAGACGATTCAAATCCAAAGTTAACATAATCATGATGCATAAAACCAACAGTCCCTAGTGCGTTTTGATGGTTATCTGGAAAAACACCCTTTCCCATAAAAGTGGTTGCCACTGGAATGTGCAGGTTATCAGAGAATCGAATTAGTGCGTCTTGAGATGCGTCTCGAGCGGCACCATGACCTGCCAGGATAATTGGAGATTTTGCCTCATCCAATACCTTGGCTGCACGATCTATTTGTGATGGAGAAGGGGCGCTATCATAAACTTGCGATGGAAACAAGGGATGAAGATCAGACGGTAATGTCATTTCTTCAAGGTCTTGAGGAATGGCTATATAGCAGGAACCTGGTCGCTCAGACTGGGCAATCTTGAATGCCTTTCTTACCATTGCGGACACAGAGTTTGGAATTTTTATTTCTGCCGCCCACTTTGTAACTGGTTTGAACATGCTAAGGAGATCAACAAACTGATGCGTTTCCTTGTATGCTCGATTAAGACCAACTTGTGCACTTATGGCAACCAAAGGGACACTATCTGTGAATGCATCTGCTGTACCCAATAGCAGGTTAATGGCTCCAGGTCCCAATGTTCCAATACATACACCTGCTTTGCCCGTAACCCGACCATACATATCCGCCATAAAAGAGGCAGATTGTTCATGGTGAACTAGGATAAACCGAATCGATGATGAATCATTCAATGCATCTACAAGACGAATGTTTTCCTCACCCGGAATACCAAAGACATACTTCACATCTTCGTTTTCTAGGCATTTGACTATAAAACTGGCAACGGTCATGTCTTTGCTAGAGACCCTTTTTTTTTCGGTAATCTCATTATCTTTCATTATATATACTATTACATATCCCCCCATTTCCTTTAAAGTCTCTATTGTAATGGCAATTCAAAAAGGCGTTTTCAAGGTGCAGGCAAAAAACAAATACAAGATTGGAAATGTCCTCATCACCAGAAGAAACACAAATCAACCACGTCAGAAAACATAAAACCAAATAAACGATATATTTTTTGTATGGCAACGACAATATCAAAAGTGAATAGCGCCATTTGTTTTTGTAGGGTTCTTGTTTATTGCGACCATTAATCGCGTCTAAAGTAGATGATAGCACGGATTTTCGGGACATCTGTATGACGACAAGCCACCCTATAGTCCCATTATGTATGGATGGCTCTTGGGTGGCTCTTGTTGTATCTATCGACATCCAATACCTTTATCCAATTGCCTGTTGTTGACTTTCCAACGTTAAAACTACAGGCACAGCCATTGCTTTTCACCAATAGCATAAAGTAAATTATTTATACTAAAACCAAAAACCAAAAATATTCATAATAGAAATGAATAACACAAAGAAAGCTGTTTTACATAGAGACAATTACAAGTGCCATGATTGTAATCTAGCAAAGAAGGTATTGACAATACACCACATCATGGAATTGAATAAACATCCAGAGCTGAAATTTAAACACTCCAACTTAATTACACTTTGTCAGAGTTGCCATAAAAAAAGACACGCAAAAATATGTAAATATCATAAACCACGGGATTAATTGGCATAAATAAATTCCAATAACAACAATTTTTTCAAATAGATACGGAGGTCGGATGGTAGTGCTTTAAGGGTAAACCAGAACCTTTGTTTTAGGCCTAGGCTTCATAAAAAAAATATTTGTCGTTTTGTTGTGTATTTTAAAAGTTCTACCTCAATATTGCTAAACAGGTCCCTCTCATGAGAACATAATAATAATAATAACACATCAAGACAGGAAAAAAATAGAATCCATTTTAGGCGTTAATAAAGGGTGAATGTAATGGCTAGTAGTATAAAATTAATAAACAAGATAACAATAATGCTGCCACCCACCATAAAATCGGTAAAAAGGATACAAATATAAAAAAAACCTATTTATAGATAACTGCGCGGATTTGGATTTAATTTATCAAATTTCATCATTTGTTGTCGTTATAATAATATTCATAATATCAATATTTACATTTATGGTAACGCTTCGTTTTTTTACAAAAAGGTAATGTTTTCAAATGATATCCCTTTAGAGGGCTCTGTTCACTTAACGATAAAGCTATAGATTGAAGATGCCTATTTCCATTGTGAGTAGTAGATAAAGGACACCTTCAATGTATATTGGTTATGGCGTGTACTTTTATTTTTCAGGTTTATCTTTAAGGAGAACCTCTCAAATACTGTCTTCACATTTTATCAAACGAAATCATGTTTCCATCTGGAACTGGATACAAAAGTACAAGCCCCAAAGGATA
>Ga0183260_10005069_pt1 | contig 10401 bp, 10 predicted proteins | sample AntDrymUQ4972206_2_FD_129768 | JGI IMG/M metagenome (GOLD analysis project Ga0183260, IMG submission 129768) | Polar desert sand microbial communities from Dry Valleys, Antarctica - metaG UQ497 (22.06) (version 2) (version 2) | ecosystem: Environmental > Terrestrial > Soil > Desert | place...
GGCTCCCGTGGCGACGGCCTCGCGGAACGTCGCCGGGAGCGGGGTGCGGAGCGCCCGGGTCAGAGCGCCCTTCTGGAAGGCGATGGTGAGACAGTCGGTCGCCCGACAGACGTACGCGCCACGACCGGCCACCCGGCCCGTGTCATCGGTGACGACCGAACCGTCCGGCGTCCGGACGATGCGCTGTAGTTCCCGCTTGGGGCGCGCCGTGCGGCACGTCACGCAGGTCCGGACCGGGACGGATCGAGCTGCCGCGACTACGACGCAACCTCCTCAGTGGGGGCTTCCGCGTCGGCAGACTTCCTCGTGACGCGCTTGGGCTTCACGGCCGCGGCCGGCTTGGTGGCGGCCGGCTTGGCCGCCATTGGCTTGGCCGTGGCTGGCTTGGCCGTGGCAGCGCGCTTCTTGGCCGCGGGCTTGGCAACAGCTGCGGGCTTGGCGTCAGCGGCGGTCTTCTTCGTGGCCGCAGCCGGATCGACGGCGGAGGCCTTCGTGGCTCGCTTCGGCTTCGCGTCGGGGGCCACGTCGGCGGCCGGGGCATCAGCCGCGGGATCGACCGGCGCCACGGCCTCCACGACCGCGGGCGCTGCAACCTTGGGCGCTTCGGGCGCGGGCGCTTCGGCTGTGGGCGCATCGACTTCGGGCGGTGCATCGGCGGCTGCCTTCGCCTCGGCCACGGAGACGTCGCTCCGGATGTCGATGCGCCAGCCGGTCAGCCGCGCCGCGAGGCGGGCGTTCTGTCCTTCGCGGCCGATGGCCAGCGACAGCATCCGCTCGGGAACGGTCACGTTGGCGATCCGATGCTCCTCGTCGATGTCGACCGAGAGGACCTGCGCCGGGCTGAGGGCGTTGGCCACGAACACCCCGGCATCGTCGCTCCACGGGATGACGTCGATCTTCTCCCCGGCAAGTTCGGCCACGACCGCCTGGACCCGAGCGCCGCGCTGGCCGACGGTCGCGCCGACCGGATCGAGACCCTCCTGGCGCGAGGCGACGGCGACCTTGGATCGGCTGCCGGCTTCGCGGGCGATGGCCTTGATCTCGACCGTGCCGCTGTGGATCTCCGGGACCTCGAGCTCGAACAGCCGGCGCAGGAAGCCCTTGTGGCTTCGACTGACGAAGATCTCCGGGCCGCGCACCGTGCGCCGCACCTCCAGCACGAAGGCCTTGACGTTCTGGCCGATCCGGTAATGCTCGAGGGTGCTCTGCTCCTTGGTCTCCAGGATGGCTTCCACGTTCTTGCCGGCGTCGAGGATGATCGCGCGCGGTTCGACCCGGTTGACGGTGCCGTTGATGAGTTCACCCTCACGGCTGGCGAACTGATCGAAGACCTGGTCGCGCTCGACTTCGCGGATGCGCTGCAGGACGATCTGCTTGGCGGTCTGCGCGCCGATCCGACCGAACACGTCGCCATCGAGCTGCTCGGTCTCCACCATCGCGCCGACGCTCGCAGCAGGATCGTGCGTGCGGGCCGCGTCAAGCGTGATCTCGGTCAGCTCGTCCACCACCTCGTCGACGACGCGCCGAGTTCGAAAGACCCGGATCTTCCCGGTCTCGGCATCGATCCGGACCTGGATGTCCTCATCGCCGGCGACGCGACGATAGGCCGACTGGATGCCATCCTCGACGGCTCCGATCAGCTGCTCCCGGGAGACCTGCTTCTCAGCGTTGAGCTGGAGGAGGGCGCCCACGAAATCTCGACTCATCTTCGCCTCCTCTGGTTGGTGCGATCGGGGCCACGGGTCCGAAAAAAAACGTGGGGGTCACCCACGTCGCGGAGCGGCCGTTCAGTTGCACCGGACTATACACCCGGATGGGTGGACGCCTCAAACGAGCGCGGGCACGCCCGGATAGCGGCGCGCCACGTAGTCCTCCAGGATCTCGATGAACTCGGCCACGAGGCCCTCGCCGCGCAGGGTCCGGTCCAGCTTGCCGTCGATGAAGACAGGCGCCACCGGCTCCTCGAAGGTGCCCGGCAGGCTGATCCCGATGTCCGCGTGCTTGGACTCGCCCGGACCGTTGACGACGCAGCCCATGACCGCGACGCGCAGCTCCTCGGCACCCGGGTGGGACGCCTTCCACTCGGGCATCCGATCCTTGAGGTACTGCTGGATCTGTTGGGCCATCTCCTGGAAGAACGTGCTCGTCGTGCGGCCACAGCCGGGGCAGGCACTGACCTGGGGCAGGAACGAGCGCAACCCCATCGACTGGAGGACCTGCTGGGCGACCTCCACCTCTCGTTCGCGCGGGGCGCCGGGTTCCGGCGTCAGCGAGACGCGGATCGTGTCGCCGATCCCCTCGTTGAGCAGGATCGCGAGGCCCGCTGTGGAGGCGATGATGCCCTTGTCGCCCATCCCGGCCTCGGTCAGGCCGAGGTGGAGCGGATAGTCGCAGCGAGCCGACAGGATCCGGTAGACATCGACGAGGTCGCGCACCCCGCTGACCTTGGCGCTGATGATGATCCGGTCGTGGCGCATCCCCGTCCGTTCTGCGAGCTCGGCCGAGCGCAGGGCGGACTGGAGCATCGCCTCGATCATCACGTCCCGGGAGTCACGCGGTTCGGGCAGGGCCGCGTTCTCGTCCATGAGTTCGGTCAGGATGGCCTGGTCGAGCGAACCCCAGTTGACCCCGATCCGGACCGGCTTGTCGTTGTCCACCGCGACCCGGACGATCGTCGCGAAATGCTCGTCGTGCCGCTTGGCCCCCACGTTGCCGGGGTTGATCCGGTACTTCGCCAACAGCGCCGCGGTCTCCGGGTAGTCCACGAGCAGCTTGTGGCCGTTGTAGTGGAAGTCGCCGATCACCGGAACGTCCACACCCAGGTTGTCGCGAAGCTTGCGCATCATCTCCGGGACGGCGGCCGCCGCCTCGTCCGTGTTCACCGTGATCCGGACGAGCTGCGAGCCCGCGTGAGCGAGGCGAGCGACCTGGATCGCGGTCGCGTCGGCGTCCGCCGTGTCCGTGTTCGTCATCGACTGGACGACGACCGGGTGGGCGCTACCGACAAGGACGCCCCCCACGTCCACGCTGACCGTGGGTCGGCGCCGCGGCCGGAGCTGATCCTGCGCGGCCACGGGTCAGGAGCCTCCGCCGAGCCCGCGTACGATGTCGAACCCGGTGATCCAGATCAGGAACGCGAACAGGAAGACGAAGCCCACGAGGTAGGTCATCTGTTCCGCCCGCAGGCTGATCCGTGAGCCGAACACGCGCCTGAGGACGATCATCAGCATCCGTCCGCCATCGAGCGGCGGGAAGGGCAGGATGTTCACCACGGCGAGATTCGCGGACAGGATGCCGGCCACGTAGAGCGTCACGATCGGGCCGAGCTGCCAGAACACATCGCCGACCTGGGTCGCGATGCCGACCGGGCCGGCCACGGGTGGCGCCTCCGTGGGGCGATTGACGATCGCATCGGCGAGGGTACCCAGACCACCCACGATCAGGCCGAGCGCCTGGCCGGTCCGCTGCGCGCCGATGGCGACTGCCTCGGCCGGGCTGTAGCCGATGGCCACGTCCGTCGTGATCGGGGTCATCCGTTCGATCCCGAGGGCGCCCCGACCCGCGTCGATCGAGGCCTGATCGCGCAACGTCACCGGAACGATGTCGTAGCGACCATCCGTACGCTGGATGCCGAGCTCGATCCGCTCGCCCGCGCGGGTCCGCAAGTCGCCGAGCAGGGACTGGCCATCGAATGCGCCGTAGTAGCCACCGTCGATGTTGACGATCGCGTCGCCCGACTGGAGCCCCGCCGCGGACGCCGGCGAATCCGCCTGCACCCCGCCGATCCGGACGCCGAGGGTCGGATCGCCGCCGAGGGCGATGCCGGTGAAGATGACGAACGCGAGGAGCACGTTCATGGCCACGCCCGCGAGCAGGATGGCAAGCTTGATGGGCAAAGGCTGGACCGCGAACGAACGCGGATCGTCGGCCGCGTCGCCGTCCTCACCCTCGAGCTTCACGAAGCCACCGATCGGCAGCCAGTTGAGGGTGTAGATCGTCTCGCCCTTGTTGCGCAGGACCTTCGCCCGGGGCGGAAAGCCGACCCCGAATTCGAGGACGCGAACCCGGGCCAGGCGGGCCGTCACGAAGTGGCCGAGCTCATGGATGACGACGAGCGCCCCGAGGATGCCCAGGAACAGGACGACCGTGATGATCGACTGGATGAAGCCGGTCATCGAGCCGATCCTGGGAAGCCTGTCGCGAACGTCGCCTTGACCTCGGACTCGAGCGCGACGAGGCCATCGACGTCGGGATCGTCGGCACCATGACCGAAGCGCTCCACGGCGGCCTCCAGGAGTCTCGGGATGCCCGGGAAGTCCAGCGTGCCGTCAAGGAATCTCGCCACGGCGACGTCGTCCGCGGCGATCAGTGCGGCCGAGGCGCGCGGTCCGGCTAGGCCCGCCTCGCGGGCGAGGCGCAGGGCCGGGAACCGGACCGGATCCGGGGCACGAAAGTCGAGTCGGCCGGTCGCGATCAGGTCGGGCGGTGCCGCCGGAGAGGGCCGACGGTCCGGGTAGGTCATGGCGTACTGGATGGGTAGTCGCATATCCGGGCTGCCCAATTGGGCCTTCAGGGAACCGTCGACGAAGCGGACGGCGGAGTGGACGACGCTCTGCGGGTGGATGACGACCTCGATCGCGTCGTAGTCGACATCGTACAGCCAGTGCGCTTCGATGACTTCCAGGCCCTTGTTGGCAAGCGTCGCGGAATCGATCGTGATCTTGGCTCCCATGGTCCAGGTCGGGTGCTTCAGGGCTCGCTCCGGGGTGACCGCGGCGAGGTCTTCGAGCGTCGCGTCGAGGAACGGACCGCCCGACGCGGTCAGGATCAAAGCGGCGACGCTCGACATGGATTCGCCGACGAGGCTCTGCCAGATGGCCGAGTGCTCCGAATCGATCGGGCGCAGCCAGGCGAGCGGGCTGGCGAAGGGGTCCGCGCCGCCTCCGGGCCGGGCGGCGGCCACCGTCGCGGCCAGCCGGCGGGCTTCCGGCATGACCAGGTGGCCGCCGGCGACGAGCGTCTCCTTGTTGGCCGTGGCCACGATCTTGCCGGCGCGCAGGGCGGACAGGATGGGTCGCAGGCTGACGACGCCGCCGGTCGCGACGACGACGAGATCGACGTCTTCGCGTGTGGCCATCGCCTCGAGGGCATCGTCGTCGCCGAGCAGCTCCGTCGTGTCCGGGAGCACAAGGTCGCGCCGGGCCTCGGCGTCGGCCAGGGCGACGACCCGGGGGTTGGCGGCGTGGACCTGGGCGGACAGCTCGCGGGCATCCCGCCCGGCCGCCAGCGCGACGACCCGGAACAGGTCCGGATGTGAGGCCAGCACGTCCATCGTCTGGCGCCCGATCGAACCGGTCGAGCCAAGCAGGGCGACGCCCTGCGGCTCCCCGGCCCCAGCCTCAGCGCCGCGCCGGATCGGACGATCAGGCAAGGAACGCGACCACGTACAGCGTCATGACCGGTGCCGCGAACAGGAACGAGTCGACCCGGTCCAGCATCCCGCCATGACCCGGGATCAGCTCCCCGGACTCCTTGACGTCTGCCGCCCGCTTGAGCATCGACTCGGCGAGGTCCCCGGCCTGTGCCGCGAGGGCGACCAGCGGTCCGAGCGCCAGGGCGTGGATCGGAGCCTGACCGAGCGCCGCCAGGAGTGCGGCGACGACGACGGTCGCGCATGCGATCCCGCCGAACAGTCCGGCATACGTCTTGGAGGGCGAGATGTGGCTCAGGAATCTCGCTCGCCCGAACTGCCGGCCGACGAGGTAGGCGCCCGTGTCGTACGACCAGACCGCCAGCAGCAGCAGCAGGATCCAGCCCCGTTCCGGCCCGAGCCCGGCCAGCGCCGAACCGGGCGGGATGACCGGTGCCTCGTGACCCAGTCGGATCACGAAGGCGAGCGACGCGACATAGACGGCCCCGAAACTCGTGGCCACCCAGGTGGTCAGGCCGATCCGGGGATCGCGTTCCACGAACGAGGACGCGGCGACGAGGATGACCCCGATGGCGACGAGCAGCAGGCCGCTCCCTTCGAGGATCTCCGGAAAGGACGCGTCAAAGAGGAAAGCCAGGGCGAGGACGGTGCCCAGCGCGGCCCGGGTCGGGTGACCTGCCAGTCGCAGCAGCGCGAAGGTCTCGCGGGCCACGAAGACGGTCACGATCGCGATGGCCGCCGCGAGGCCGAGGCCACCCACCAGCACGACCCCGAGGAGGACCGGCACGAGCACGGCAGCACTGAGCGCTCGCTCGCGCATCCCGGGCGGCCCCGACCCTAGCGTCCGAACCGACGATGTCGCCGGGCGAACTCCAGGAGCGCCTGATCGAATGCTTCGGGGCCGAAGTCGGGCCACAGGGCGTCGCAGAAGTAGAACTCCGCATAGGCCGACTGCCAGATCAGGAAATTGGAGAGTCGCTGCTCGCCGCCCGTTCGGATGACGAGATCGGGATCCGGCAGGCCAGCCGTGTATAGCGCGCCGTCGATGGCCGCTTCGTCCACCTGGCCGGGTCCCAGACCCTGGGCCATCAGCCGCCGGACGGCGTCCACGAGCTCGGTCCGGCCGGCGTAGTTGAAGGCGATGTTGAGGACCAGGCGCCGGCCATCCGACGTGGCGCCGAGCGCGCTGTCGATCGAAGTCCGGGTCTCGCCGGGCAGCTCATCGAGTCGACCGAGCAGGCGAACCTGGACGCCCTGGGCCTGGAGTTCGTCCGTCTCGCTCCGGACCGCCCCCTCGAGCAGGCCGAACAGGCCGTTGACCTCCTCGTCCGAGCGAGCCCAGTTCTCCCGGCTGAAGGCGTACAGGGTCAGGACGGCGACGCCGCGTCGGACCGCGTGACGGAGCAGCTGGCGGATCGCCTCGACGCCGGCCGCGTGGCCTTCCAGTTCGGGCAGGTCTCGAGCCCGGGCCCAGCGGCGGTTCCCGTCCATGATGATCGCCACGTGCCGAGGCAGATCCTCCGCTGGTACGAGGGCCGGCAGCTCGCCGGCCGGCGTGGGGGTCGTCGGTTGATGCGCCGCGGGCGGCGCGTCGGTGGGTCGAGCCAGCGGTGCGCGGGCCACTAGACCTCGAGGACCTCCTGCTCCTTGGCCTCGCCCCGGCGGTCGACCTCGGCGACATGTCGATCGGTCGTCTTCTGGAGCTGGTCCAGCTGCCGATGGGACTCGTCGGAGCCGACGGTGCCATCGCGCTCTTCCTTCTTGAGCTGGTCGGCCGCGTCTCGCCTGACGTTGCGGATCTCCACCCGGGCCTCTTCCATGCGCTTGTGGACGACCCGGACCAGGTCCTTGCGTCGTTCCTCGGTGAGCGGCGGGATGTTCAGGCGCACGACGGTTCCGTCGACGTTCGGGGTCAGGCCGATGTCGCTCTTCGTGATGGCTTTCTCGATGGCGCCCAGGACGCCGCGGTCCCACGGCTGGATGACGATCTGGTGCGTCTCGGGCACGCTGATGCTGGCCAGCTGGTTGAGCGGGGTCTGCGTCCCGTAGTAATCGACCGTGATGCGCTCCACGAGCGAGGTCGATGCGCGTCCAGTCCGGATGCCCTGGAGGTCGCGTTCCATCGCCTCGATGGCCCGCGCCATCTTCTGGTCCGCGTCGGCGAGCATCTCGCTACTCATGGTCGCGCTCCTCCGCTGCGTGCTGCGCCGTATCGACGTTCGAGATGCGGGTGCCGACCGGCTGGCCGGTCGCGACCTGGGTGATGTTGTCCGCTCGGTTGATGTCGAAGACGACGATCGGCAGATCATTCTCCATGCACAGGCTGACCGCGGCCGCGTCCATGACCCGGAGCTGATCGCGAAGGAGATCCGCGTAGCCCAGGCGAGCGTACCGCTGCGCACCCGGGTTCGTCATCGGGTCCGCGTCATACACGCCATCCACCTTCGTCGCCTTGAGCAGGACCTCGGCGTGGATCTCGACCGCACGCAGGGCGGCCGCGGTGTCCGTGGTGAAGTACGGGTTGCCGGTCCCCGCCACGAAGATCGCGACACGGCCCTTCTCGAGGTGGCGGATCGCCCGCCGGCGGATGTAGGGCTCAGCGACCTCGTTCATCGCGATGGCGGTCATGACCCGGGTCGGGATACCGGCCTTCTCCAGGGCGTCCTGGAGGGCAAGGCCGTTCATCACGGTCGCCAGCATGCCGATGTAATCGCCGGTCGCGCGATCCATGCCCTTGGCCGCCGCGGCCATCCCGCGAAAGATATTGCCGCCACCGACCACGACGCCGACCTGCACACCAAGCGCGTGGACCTCCGCGAGTTGGCGGGCGACGAAGGCACAGAAGGCGGGGTCAACGCCGTACTGGCGGTCGCCGAGCAGCGCCTCGCCGGACAGCTTGAGCAGGATCCGTCGGTAACCGCGGGGCGCGGAGTCCGATCCAGCCTCGACGGCCGGGTTCGCCTCAGTCGTCGCGCTCGTTGCGGTCGTCGCGGTCGTCGCGTTCGTCGAGGCGTCGGTCACAGCTCCTCCCCGAGCGCGTACCGGGTGAATCGGCGGACCCGGATGTTCTCGCCGATCGTCGCGATCCTCTCGTTGATCAACTCGGCGACGGTCCGCTCCTCATCGCGGAAGGGCTGCTGGTACAGGCACACCTGCGAGAACCACTTCTTCAGCTGGCCCTCGACGATCTGGCCGCGGATGGCCTCGGGCTTCTTCTCGACGGCGGGATCGGCCAGCAACTCGGCCTTCTTCGCGGCCAGGATATCGGCCGGAACCCGTTCCGCATCGAGGAACTGGGGGGCCAGGCCGGCGACCTGGACGGCAAGGTCGCGGACGAGCTTCTGGAACTCGTCCGTGCGCGCCACGAAATCCGTCTCGCAGTTGACCTCGATGAGGACGCCGACTCGGCCGCCGGTGTGGATATAGCTGGAGACGAGCCCTTCGCGAGCATCCCGACCGGCCTTCTTGGCGGCCGCCGCCAGGCCCTTGTCGCGCAGCAGGACGACGGCTCGGTCGAGGTCGCCCCCGGATTCGATTAGCGCCTTCTTGCAATCCATGAATCCGGCGCCGGTCCGCTCGCGCAGTTCCTTGACCAGTTCGGCCGAGATGTCCGCCATGTCGCTTCGTGTCCTCCTGTCCTTGTTCGCGGGCGCGTCGGCGCCTGCCTTTTGTCGGTGTCGATCTCCGAGCCTGACCGTGGCCGCTGTGCCGAACCGCTGTGGTTCGCGCGGCCCGCCCAGGCTCGGGTCCGGTGTCGGTGGCCGGATCAGCCGGCGCCTGGGGCGACCTCGGCCTGCTCGGCCGCCTCACGGGCCAGCTCCGCGGCGATCTCCTCGGGGCTGGCTTCGGACGGCGGCGCGGCCGCGGCTTCGACCCGGGCAGCCCGGTCGCCCGGCAGCAGGTCGTCGTCGTCGGCGTCAGGCTCGAAGGTCAGGGCGCCTCCGCCGGCCAGGGCGGCGACGAGCTCGTCGGACGCGCCGGCGGCCTCTTCCTCGGTCTCCGGCATGGCCATCGGTTCCATCTGCTCGGGCTCGCCGGCCGAACGGGCGGAACGCTGCTGGGCGCCCTCGATGGCGGCTTCGGCAACGAGCGCACAGAGCAGACGGATGGCGCGGATCGCGTCGTCGTTGGCGGGGATGATGAAGTCGAGCTCGTCGGGGTCGACGTTCGTGTCGCCGGTGCCGACCACGGGGATCTCGAGCTTGTTCGCCTCGGTCACCGCGATCCGCTCGCGATGCGGGTCGATGATGAAGACGATGCCCGGCAGGCGCTTCATCTTGCGCATGCCACCGACCGTACCCTGGAGCTTGACCATCTCCTCGGTAAGTTTGGCGGCTTCCTTCTTGGTCATCCGATCGAAGTCGCCCGCTTCCTGGCGCGCCTCCAGTTGCTCGAGCAGGCCGATCCGCTTCTTGATCGTCGTGAAGTTCGTCAGCATGCCGCCCAGCCAGCGCTTCTGGACGTACGGCATGTTGGCCCGCTGTGCCTCGGCCACGATCGGTTCCTGGGCCTGCTTCTTGGTGCCCACGAAGAGGACCTGGTCGCCGCGGGCGACCGTCTCGCGGACGGCTTCCAGCGCGACGTCCAGGCGCTGGACGGTCTGGGCCAGGTCGATGATGTGGATGCCATTGCGCTCGGCGAAGATGAATGGCTTCATCTTGGGGTTCCAGCGTCGGGTCTGATGACCGAAGTGGATCCCGGCCTCGAGCAACTGACGCATCGAAACGGACGGCACGGTGGGCGACCTCCTGATCGGTTGTTCCTCCGCGGTCGTCGTGTCGTCGCCGGGGACCCTGCCTCCTTCGAGACCTGGCACCGATCCGGTCGGGACGATCCGCGTGTGAGCTCCGCTCCGGATCATCCGGCGCGGGCAGTCTGGATAGGGCGTGGCTCGGACGGCCCGAACCGGCGCGGAGTCTACCACAGGGTCTCTTTGGGTCCGGGTGGCGGGCGCGGTCGCTTGGCGCCAC
>Ga0183260_10005070_pt1 | contig 10400 bp, 12 predicted proteins | sample AntDrymUQ4972206_2_FD_129768 | JGI IMG/M metagenome (GOLD analysis project Ga0183260, IMG submission 129768) | Polar desert sand microbial communities from Dry Valleys, Antarctica - metaG UQ497 (22.06) (version 2) (version 2) | ecosystem: Environmental > Terrestrial > Soil > Desert | place...
TATACGCCGACTGAGAAGGCCGCGAGCGCGATCAGACCAGGGATGTAGAAACGGCGGTTTGTCAACGGAGACACCCCGAAAGGGTACCTGTCACCCTCCCGGTGCAAGTGCCAGGTCGGCGTAGAGGGCATTCACGACCCCTGCGTGCGCCGGTGGTTGGCGGCTTCGCCGGGTAGCGGGCAGGTACGCGCATCATGATGCGCGTACCTGATGCTATAGTGCGGTGATGCGCACGACCCTGTCGATCAACGACGATCTGCTGGTGCGCGCCAAGGAGCTAGCGGCGCGCCGGCGGACGTCACTCGGCGAGATCGTCGATAACGCCCTCCGCCTGCTCTTTGCCGAGCGTTCGAGCACGCTGAGCGCGGTGGAGCTCCCCACGGACGGTGGCTCAGGCCTGCGTCCCGGCGTCGACCTCGAGGACAAGGACGCGCTCGCCGCGCTGCTCGACGAGCCGGCCGCGGCGACCGGGCGCTGACGTGCTGCTCGCTGACGTCAACATTCTGCTTTACGCGTTCCGCGAGGAGAGCCCGTCACACGAGGCTCACAGGGCCTGGCTAACGGCCGCGGTCGCTGGGCCCGAGCCGTTCGGGGTCGTGGAGCTCGTGCTGTCGACGTTCATGCGCATCGTCACGCACCACCGGATCTACGTCGAGCCGAGCACGCCCGACCGCGCACTGGCGTTCTGTGACTCGCTCCTCGCGGCACCCGCCGCCGTGCCCGTGCGCAGCGGGCCGCGGCACTGGGCGATCTTCGCGGACCTCGTGCGCCAGGTCGGTGCGCGCGCAAACACGGTGCCCGACGCGTGGCTCGCCGCGCTCGCCATCGAGCACGGTGGCGTCTGGGTCACCACCGATGCCGGCTTCGCGCGCTTCCCCGGGCTGCAGTGGCGGCGCGCTTTGAACACTTGACCAGGGCGGGTATGCCTTGTCCGACCCCGGACGAACACACCCCGTGCGGGCGGCCGGCCACCCCAGATGCGAGGGTGTGCGGATGCCGATCGGAAGCGAGCTACCGACGCCGGGAACCGTTGACGACCTCAGCCCGGAGTGGCTGACCGGAGCGCTCGGCGCCGGGCGGGTCACGAACGTCTCGGCCGAGTCCGTCGGCGCCGGCCTGGGCTTGGTCGCCACGCTGCACCGGTTGACGCTCACCTACGACGGTGAGGGGCCGCGGACGGTCATCGCGAAGCTGCCGTCAATCGCGCCGAGCAGTCGATTCGTCGCGCAGCTGCTGTCGATGTACCGACGTGAGGTCGGCTTCTACACCGAACTGTCGGCGCGCACCCCGCTCGGGCACCCCCGGTGTCTCTATGCCGACTTCGACGACGCGACACAGAACTTCGTGCTGCTGCTCGAAGATCTCGGTGGGCGAAGGACAGTCGACCAGCTCGTCGGGTGCAATCGCGACGACGCCGTCCTCGCGGTGAGCCGCCTCGCCGAGCACCACGCGGCATGGTGGGACCACGCCGCGCTCGCGAAGCCCGGGTGGCTGCCGAGCATCAGCGACGCGCCACTGCCCGACGCGGTGGCGTATTCGTTCGAGCAGTCGTGGGGCGCGACGAAGGAGCTGTTCGCCGATCGGATGCCGGCTGAGATCCACGCGCTCGGCGAGCGGTTCGCCGGTCTCGTCCCCGCCATCCTCCAGCGGCTCGCGGAGCCGCCTTCGACGTTGTCGCACGGCGACTATCGCTTGGACAACATGTTCTTCGCCGACGGCGATCTCGCGCTGTGCGACTGGCAGCTCGTCGACCGCTCGCGCGGTGGTCGCGACCTCGGCTACTTCGCGACGCAGAGCCTGCGTGTCGAGGACCGCTCCGCGTGGGAGCACGAGCTCGTCGACCTGTACGTCGAGCGCCTCGCCGCGGGCGGCGTCACGGGCTACGACCGCGCCGCCGCGTGGGACGACTACCGGATGTCCGCGCTGCTCGGGCTCGCCTACCCGGTGATCGCGACCGGGTCGCTCGACCACACCGACCCGCGCTCGTATCAGCTCACGGGGGACATGCTCGAACGAGCCGTGCGCGCCATCATCGAGCTCGACTGCCTCACCCTCGCCGGCTGACTCGCCCGAAGCGGCAAGGATGGCGGCGATGGAGCTGCTGCTCATCCGCCACGCGCTGCCGCACCGCGTCGAACAGGCCGAGGGCCGCGCCGACCCGGCGCTGTCGCCCGAGGGCGAACGTCAGGCGATGCTGCTCGGCCAATGGCTGTCCGACGAGCACCTCGACGCCATCTACACCAGCCCGATGCGCCGGGCCATCGAGACTGCGGCGGCCGTGGCCCACCCGCGCCCGTTCGACCCGATTACCGAAGAGGGCGTGATCGAGTTCGACAGCGGCGCCAACTCCTACATCCCCTTCGAGGAGTTGTCGAAGGAGAGCGAGGAGTTCCGCGCCGTGGTGACCGGCGCGTGGGCGTCGCTCGGCGGACCCGACCCGGGGCCGTTCCGCGAGACAGCCGTGGGCGCGATCGAGAAGCTGATCGCGACGCACCGTTCGCAGAAGGTGGCGGTGGTCTGCCACGCCGGCGTGATCAACGCTTACATGGGCCACGTGCTCGAGATCCCGCGGCCGCTGTTCTTCGCGCCGTTCTATACGAGCATCAACCGCGTGCTCGCGTCGAGCGGTGGCGCGCGGATGGTGCAGTCGCTCAACGAGACCGCCCACCTGCGATGAGCGACTTCACCTCGAGGCGGCATTGAGATGGAGGAAACCTGATGGACGAAATCAAGGTCGGCGTCGTGTACCCGCAGATCGAACTTGGTGGCGACCCCGCGGCGGTGAAGCGCATCGGCCGCGCGACCGAAGACCTCGGCTTCGACTATCTGCTCGCCTACGACCACGTGCTCGGCGCGGTGCACGAGGGACGCGAGCCGCCGCTACTTGGCCCGTACACCGAGCACGACCCGTTCCACGACCCGTTGGTGATGTTCGCCTATCTCGCAGGCATCACCGAACGCATCGGCTTCGCCACCGGCATCCTCATCCTTCCGCAGCGCCAGACCGTGCTCGTCGCCCGGCAGGCGGCGGACCTCGACCTGTTCTCCGGCGGACGGCTGCGCCTCGGTGTCGGCATCGGGTGGAACCACGTCGAGTACGACGCGCTCGGGCAGGACTTCTCGACGCGGGGCCGGCGCGAGGAGGAGCAGATCGATCTGCTGCGCCGGCTGTGGTCGGACGACGTGGTGACCTTCGAAGGCCAGTTCGACCGGGTCGACCGCGCCGCGCTCGTCCCGCCTCCGCAGCGCCGCATCCCGATCTGGCTCGGCGGATTCGGCGAGGCCGCCTTCGCCCGCGCCGCTCGGGTCGGAGACGGCTTCATGTTCGGCGGCGGTACCGCGCAGGTATTCGACTCGTGGAAGCGCGTGAAGGAACTGCTGGGCGAGGGAGGACGGTCCGTCGAGGGTTTCGGGGCCGAGTCCTTCGTGCGCACCGACAAGGGCCCGGAGGCGGCCGTCGACCGCATGCACGAGTGGCGCGACGCCGGCGGAACGCACGCGTCGGTCGTGACCATGGGCCATGGCTTCACCACCGTCGACGAGCACGTCGACTATCTCGTGCGCGTCGCTACTGCTCTTCAGCGCTGAGCGTAAGGACTCACGCGGGCAGCTCGACGCGCCGGAAGATGCACTGGCCCGACGAGCTGGCCAAGAGGCGGCCATCGTCGGTCCAGATGCGGCCGTTGAACGCGAACATGCCTTCGGTCGCCACGTCGGCCCGCCCGACCGGCAGCAGCCACTCGGCCTCGGGCGCGAATCGGTGGAACTGCACGTTGAGATCCAGGCTCGGCGCGATCCACGGGAGCCGGCCAGTGTGAGCCTGAACGGCAGAGGGCCAGCTCACCGTGTCGAGCATCACCACGAGCCGGGCGGCGTCGGCCGAGATGTCGTCGGGGAACGTCGCCGTCGGTGTGTAGCGGACCCAGTTCTTCCACTCGGGCTCGCCCGGCGGGCGGTGCTCCCAGTCGTCCAGCCACTTCACCGGGCGCTCGTCGAAGTTCGCCCAGAAGTTGAACGGGCGCGGCGAATCCGCCGGCAGCAACTCGTCTATGTCCTTGAGCTCGCTCCAGTGGGGGACGTCGGGAGCGGCGGCATGGTCGTGCTCGAGGCTGTCCATGCCGTCGTTGACGAACCACGCCTGCGCCTCGAGCAGCACGCGGTCGCCCTGCGAGAGCGTCACGGCCAGCGATTCGGCCCGCCGCGTGCGCCGCAACGTGCGGACGCGCGCGTCGACGTCGGTGAACTCGCCGGCGGCGAGGTAGTGGCACGAGAAGCTGGCCGGCCTCGGCAGATCGGTCGCAGCCGCCGCGGCGCGGAGAGCGATCGATGCCACGTAGCCGCCGTTGGGGCCCCAGATCTCCCAGTCCCTGGAGATCGAGCCGCGATACAGCCCGTCGCCGATTTGCTCGACTGCCGTATCCGCGGCCAGGTCGCCCATCGAGGCAGTGTTGCCCATCGGAGATCGCGGGTCCCGAATTTCCGCACCGGGGTGCGGCCGGTTCGCGGCTTTCGCGCGCCGACAGTGCCCCGCGACCGCGGCCGGTGGTCATCCACATTCCGCGGCTCTTGTCCACAACACAATCCCCAGCGGTGGACAAACAATCCACCGCGAAATCCTCATGTTGTTCCCCTTGTTGTGCACAGGCAAGGTGGTGTTCACTACGTGCATACCCGGTTGACGGGGAGCCTGAACGAGGCGAACGAGACGGCCGGCTTGCCGGCAACTCGGGAGCATCGTGACGGTCCCGTCTACGGGCGGTGAGTTGCTGAGCGGTGACGACGGACCTCGGTCCGGCGCCATCGAACTTCACCAGAGCGCTCCGGCGTTCGGGCGAAGGAAGCGCTCACCGCGAAAGGCGGTCCCACGGGACCGGAGGGCGCAAGCCCACCGGTCAAGTCGGGGCCGCTTTCCGCGTTCCGGCCCAAAAGCAAAAGCGGGTAGGGGGCTTTTGCGGGCTACCTGGTAGCCCGCTAAAGCCCCCCGTGGCGGTTTTCAGCGGACGTCGGCGAACAGGTCGGTCGAGAAGTAGCGCTCCATGCGGTCACAGAAGACGGTGGCGACGTTGTGGTTGGGGCCGAGCCGGGCGGCGAGCCGGCGGGCGCCACACAGGTTCAGGCCGCTCGACACGCCGACGGGGAAGCCGCGCCGACACAAGTCCCGCGTCGCCGCCAGCGCCTCCTCGCGGGCAATCACGATCTCGGGCCCGAGCCCGAGCGCGCGCTCGTCGAGGATGGTCGACAGGCAGTCGACGACGCCGGGCACGCCGCTGCACGGCGCGCCGCCCTGCTCGGCGTCGAGCTCGCCCGCGACGCGGACCCGCGCCAGTAGTGGACGGTGACCTGTCGCCCGCAGCGCCTGGCCGACGCCCATCAGCGTCCCCGCGGTGCCGACGGCGGCGACGAAGCCGTCGACGGGCCCGCCCACCTGCGACACCAACTCGGGGCCGGTCCGCAACCGGTGCGCAGCGGCGTTGTCCGGATTCGAGAACTGCCGCGGCAGGAAGACGTGGCCGTCGCCCGCCGCCATCCGCTCGCTCGCGGCGATCGCGCCGGGCAGACCCAGCTCACCGGGGCTCAACGACACCTCCCCGCCGTAGCGCTGCACGATCAGCACGCGCTCGTCGCTCACCCCTTCAGGCAACACCGCCAGGAACCGAACGCCGAGCGCAGCGCACACCATGGCGAACGCGATCGAGGTCGACCCGCTCGATGCTTCAACAACGAGGGAACGGCCGTCGACGTCGCCCTCCTCGACCGCCACGCGCAGGATGTGCGCGGCGATGCGGTCCTTGGTCGACCCGCTCGGCATCTGGTACTCGAGCTTCGCCCAGATCGTGCACCCCGACGCCGGGTCCTCGAGAGGCACCGTGGGTGTCACCGTCGCGGCGATGCGCGCGAGTGCCTTGAGGTCCACGACGCCAGATCATGTCCCACACGCGGGATACTCGTCGGATGTTCGGCCGTTCGAAGAACCCGATGGGCACCGGTGACACCGCTGCCTCCGTCCACCCCGTGCTCGGGACGTCCTACGTCCCGCCATATCCGGAGGGACTAGAGACGGCGACGTTCGCGCTCGGTTGCTTCTGGGGCGCGGAGCGAAAGTTCTGGCAGACGCCCGGTGTGTGGACGACCGCGGTCGGCTACACGGCGGGCGCGACCGACTCGCCCAGCTACGAGCAGGTGTGCGCCGGGCGCACCGGCCACGCCGAGGCCGTCATCGTGGTGTTCGACCCCGCAGCCGTCACCTACGAGGAGCTGCTGCGGGTCTTCTGGGAGTCCCACGACCCCACGCAGGGCAACCGTCAGGGCAACGACATGGGCACCCAGTACCGGTCGGGCGTCTGGTGGCACAGCGATACGCAGCGCGCCACGGCCGAAGCGTCACGCGAGCAGTTCCAGGAGTCGTTGACCAGCGCGGGGTACGGCCCGATCACGACCGAGATCGGTCCGGCGCCCGCGTTCCACCTCGCCGAGGAGTACCACCAGCAGTACCTGCACAAGAACCCGCGCGGCTACTGCGGCCTCGGGGGCACCGGCGTGTCGTGCCCGGTGGGCGTAGCGAAGGCGGACTGAGCGGAGCCATAAGAGGCCTCAGCGTTGTAGGCGGGTGTCCGTGCTCGGGACAAGCGGCCAGCAGCTCGGCGCGATTGGAAGCGTTGTATCCGCGTCCCAAAGTTCCCAGCTGGAAGCTCCCCGTGCCTTCCGACAACCTTCTTCCCGCACACCGGGCAGCTCGGGCGCGGAGGAGTTTCGCGCTTGTCCGCTCGCAGCCAACTCCAGAACCGGGAGAGTGCGCGCACACCGCAATAACTCTTACGCCGGTCGAGTCCGTCTTGGCTTCCTGCCTTCCGGGTGTGACCAGCGCACCGCCGCGTCGATCGCCGCCTTGGTCGGCATCGACCGCGTGCTCGCCGAGGTGCTCCCGGCCGACAAGGTCGACGAGGTCCGCCGCCTCCAGGACGAGCGGCGGGTCGTGGCGATGGTAACTACCACACGAGGGGTGCGGACTGTCCAGCCCTCGCTCCCATGCGACGGGTCGCGTCCCGGTTCACTGGCCGCCGTTACTGGCCAAGCAACCTGCCCGAGCCCGGCGAACGGGTCACCGACGTGCTGGCTATTGAGACCCGACCTCCTACCGCCGAGCCGCTCGGGGTACGGTTTCAGCCGTCGTGAAGAAAGCCCTCGTCGTGCTCTTGGTCGTGCTGGTGGTCGTAACCGGCCTGCCCATTCTCATGAGCATGTCGGGCATGGCCACGTGCCGCGATTGTGGTCCAGCCACGCTCGTCGCGTCGTGCGCGTTGGCGATCCTCGCGGCGGGTGTCGCTCTTCATCTCGCCTTGCTCACCCAGCGGTTGCGCCGCGAGCGCGGTGCGCTTCACTCCCTCCTGCGCGTCTTCGCGCTCGAGCGACCACCTCAGTACCTGGCTTAGTCGCGCCTGTCGCGCGGCCAACCCTAGGGGCGCCTCGCGCTCACACGTCAGGTTCAGGTAGGTGCCGGCCGCGCTGCGGCTGAGCGTTTTCGAGGGAGTCGAATGTCGATCAAGCTGTCCAGGAAAATTTCATGAGTCTGTGGGCGGTGCTGCTTACCGGCCTGTTCGCGGGCGGCGCGTCGTGCGCAGCCGTTCAGGGCGGTCTGCTCGCCGGCACGGTCGCCCGCCGACAGCCCGAGCCGGCGACGGTGGGGCCGGGACAGCCGAGGTTGCCGGCGGCGTCGCCGGACCGCAAGAACGACGCGGTGCCGGTCGGAGCGTTCCTCGCCGGCAAGCTCGCGGCGAACGTGCTGCTTGGTGCCGCGCTCGGGTTGGCCGGGAGCGCAGTGCAGTTCAGTCCGTCGGTCCGGGCCTTCATGCAGATCGTGGCGGGGACGCTGATGCTGCTGCTCGCCCTCAATCTGTTCGGCGTCACCGCGGTACGCGGCCTCGTGCCGAGCACGCCACCCGCGTGGGCGCGCCTCGTCCGCCGCAGTGGCCGCTGGGGCAACGCATTCGCACCCGCACTGCTCGGCGTGGCCACGGTGCTCATCCCTTGCGGTGTGACGCTCAGCATGATGCTGCTCGCCGTCGCCTCGGGATCGGCTGTGGCCGGTGCTGCCATCATGGCCACCTTCGTCATCGGCACGATGCCGTTGTTCGCGGCGATCGGCTACGCGGCTCGGCGCTCGACCACGCTGATGCGCGGCCGGCTCGGGCTGTTGACCGGCGCGGCGGTGCTCGTCGCCGGCTTGGTGTCGATCAACGCCGGGCTGGTCCTCAACGGATCGGCCTTCACGCTCTCGGACGTGTGGCGCAACGTCACCGGAGGCGCGACTCCCACGCCGGTGGCCGCAGCCCCCGTGGCCGCCGACGGCGTGCAGCGCATCCTCATCGAGGCGCGCAACAGCAGCTACTCCCCGGCGGCCCTGACCGTGCGCGCTGGAGTGCCCACCGAGTTGACGCTTCGCACCAACAACACGCTCGGATGCACGCGCTACATCATCATGGAGTCGCTGGGCGTGGAGCAGTCACTCCCGGCAACCGGTGACACCCGCATCGATCTCGGTACGCTCGAACCCGGCGTGCATCGCTACACGTGCGGAATGGGCATGTACCGCGGGTTGATCGAGGCGGTCGCGTGAAATCCGACAGCGCCACACTCACGTTCACCGTGACGGGCATGCACTGCGCCAGTTGCGGACTGCTCATCGACGACGCGCTCGAGGAGCTCGACGGCGTTGAGCGATCGCAGACCGACAGCCGCCGTGGTCGCACGGTGGTGCGCGTCGACGGCGCGGCGGCGTCGGTCGACGCCATCGTGACCGCCATCACTGAAGCCGGCTACCACGCAAGCCCGGTCGACGGAGGTGCGGCATCAGGTTGGTTCAAAGGGGCGACGGGATAGGCGTGTGGACGGGCCGCGACCGCGGGGTTTGGTGGGCTCGACCCTGACGGTCGACCGCGGCGTGCCGCGCGCCGAGCTGCTCGCCGTCTGGGTGGCCGTCGCGGTGGCATTTGGCGCGCTGCTCGCCGCCGCGGCCGCCAGCGAGTCTGGTCTCGACGACCCCGACCCTGCTCAACAGCGGCCCGGGATTCCTCGACGCCGATGAGCTCCCCAGTCGTGCGCCTCAGCTCACGAACGATCTGCCCCACGCTGGAGTCCGGACCGTCGCCTTCTTCGTCGGACCCGCTGGTCTCGGGACGCTGTGCCGGTCGCTCGAGGGCGCCCGAGTCGCGGAACAAGCCGACCTCGTGGTCGTCGTTTCGGGCGCGGGCCGCTGCGACACCGTTCCGACGGTCGCTGATCCGGACGCACGAATCGCCCGCGCCTACGGTCTGCGGCGACCCCGATCCGGTGGCGCGCCCTAGGGCTACGCGATCGTCGATCGCCAGGGTCAGATCCGTTATCGGACGCTCGACCCCGACGTCGCCGACGAACTCCGCGAGGTCGCCACAATCGTGCGCGCTATCCCATGATCGACGTTCGCGCTGCAACCAGCGTCCGCCCGCTGCGCTGGTGCCTGTGGTGTCTTGGCGCCATCGCGGTCGAGGTGGTGCTCTACCTGTCCTACCGGGGACACGACGCCCGCTTTCACTGGTTCACCCATCTCTTCGCGGGCGCGTCAGTCGTGTTGTTCGCGATGGCCGCGGTGACTGCCCGGACGCGCCGGCCCGTCCCCTACCCGCTCGTGTGGCCGCTCCTCGGCCACGTCTTCGCGATGATTCCCGACCTCCTCTTCGCGGGAGGCGTCGCCCACCAACGGTGGATGGACGTCTTTCTCGGCCATGTCAGTGCGCATTACATGCCGGGTCGGAACCTCACCTGGTACGGGCTGCTCCTGGCTTCGCTCGCCGCCTATCTCGTCACCATCGACCGCACGAGAGATCGGCCGCTCGGCCTCAATCCCGCGGGCGCTGGGTAGGACTACGGCATCCAACGGTGAGGAGCCGCGCAAAATGCCCGATCAGATCTACTCCCTGCCCGACCTTCCCTACGATCCCGGCGCTCTAGAGCCCCACATCAGCGCTCGCATCATGGAGTTGCACCACGACAAGCACCACGCCGCCTACGTAAAGGGCGCCAACGCGACGCTCGAACGGTTGCACGAGCTGCGGGACAAGGGCGACTTCAGCCTCCTGTCGATGCTCGAAAAGAACTTGGCCTTCCATGTCTCGGGCCACGTCTTGCATTCGGTGTTCTGGACAAACCTGAGTCCTGATGGCGGTGGCGAGCCCGATGGTGCGCTTGCTACAACCATTGCCGAGACGTTCGGCGCCTTTTCGTCCTTCCGCGCCCAGATGACAGAAGCCGCAGCCACGGTGCAGGGCTCGGGCTGGGCGTTGGCGTCATGGGAGCCGACCGCGCAGCGCATCGTCGTACAACAGGCGTACGACCATCAAGGCAACCACGGCCAAGGCACGACCCCA
>Ga0183260_10005071_pt1 | contig 10399 bp, 5 predicted proteins | sample AntDrymUQ4972206_2_FD_129768 | JGI IMG/M metagenome (GOLD analysis project Ga0183260, IMG submission 129768) | Polar desert sand microbial communities from Dry Valleys, Antarctica - metaG UQ497 (22.06) (version 2) (version 2) | ecosystem: Environmental > Terrestrial > Soil > Desert | place...
CTACGCCTGCGCCTGAACGTGATTCAGGGGCTTGTGTTCGTACTGTTAGCAGTGCTGGGAGTGAGGCTCTACTTCCTCCAAGTTGTGAACGGCGGGCGCTACGCCGAGATTGCCGAGAATCAGCGCGTCAGGCTGCTGCCGATCCCGGCTCCGCGCGGCGCGATCTTCGACCGCAATGGCAAGCTCCTCGTGGATTCGCGCTCAATCTACAACATTATCCTGTCGCGCGAGGATATGCGCGGCAAAGACTTCAACACGCTGATCGAGCCGCTCTCCGCCGGACTCGGCCTCGATCCCGATTTACTGCGCGAGCGTTTTGATGAGGTCAAGTCGCAGCCCGCCTTCGAGTACATCAAGGTCAAAGAGAACGCCGGGCACCCCGATACCGCGTGGGTCACGGCCCATGAACTGGAGTTTCCCGAACTGCGCATTGAGGAGCAGCCCCAGCGTCGTTACCCAGAGGACGGCGTGCTGGCGCACGTGCTCGGCTACGTCGGCGAGATCAGCCCGGAGCAGTTGAAGTTGCCGAAGTTTAAAGACAACAAAGAAAAGCCGTACAGACCGGGCGACATCGTCGGGAAGGCGGGGCTCGAGTCAACTTACGACCACTTCCTGCGCGGGCGCGACGGCTACCGCAAGGTCGAGGTTGACAGTCGCGGGCGCATCCAGCGCGAGCTTGAAATCGTGCAGCCGCAGCCGGGGCAAGACCTCGTGACGACGATTGACTTCGATTTGCAGATGGCCGCCGAGGACAAGCTGCGCAACTCGCCGTCGAAGCGCGGCGTGATCGTCGCGGTTGACCCGAATAACGGCGAAGTGCTGACCATGGCTTCGTACCCGTCGTTCGACCCGAACCTCTTTTCGCAGCGCATCTCGACGCCGGAAGGCCGCGCTGAGGCGCGCGCCCTTTTGATGGACAAGCGGACGCCTCTGACCAACCGCGCGATCAAAGGCCGCTACCCACCTGGCTCGACGTGGAAAATCCCGATGGCGATGGCCGGACTCGAACAGGGCGCGATGACGATCAAGGACTCGGACTTCGCGTGCGGCGGCGGCATCACCATCGGCAACAAGTTCACGCGCTGCATGGGCAGCCACGGCTCGCCGCCGCTCCGCTACGCGATCCAAGTTTCCTGCGACGGCTACTTCTACCGCCTCGGCCTGAAGATGGAACTTGACGGCATTATGAAGATGGTTGACGACTTCGACCTCAACAAACGCACCGGCATTGATTTGCCCAGCGAGTTGCGGAGTTGGACGCCGTCGCGCGAGTTCAAAGCGCGCTTCAATCCACGCGACCCCGAATGGCGCGATATTGATACGGTCTACGCTTCGTTCGGGCAGGTACATGAATTCGTGACGCCGATTGCGATGCTACGCGCCGTGGCCGGAATCGCCGTCGGCGGCAAGCTCTACGTGCCGCACCTCTTAAAAGAAGCGAAGGCCGTCAGCGCCGTCGGCCCGTTCGACTCGATCCCGTCGCATTCATTCGACCGCCCCGACCCGAAGATCGTGCCGCTCAACCCGGAGAATCATAAGCTCGTGATGGACGGGATGTACGATGTGGTTCACGTGCCGGGCGGAACGGGCTACCGCATCCGGCTCGAAGGCTTCGACATCGCCGGCAAGACCGGCACGGCGCAGGTCGTCAGTCTCGGCAAAGACACCGGTGAAAATAAAGATCATGCGTGGTTCGTCTCGTTCGCGCCCGCCTACAAGCCGGAGATCGCCGCCATCGCGCTAATCGAAAACGTCGGCTTCGGCGGCACCCACGCGGCCCCGGCGGTGCGCGCCGTCTATGACGCTTTCTACACCAAGACGCGTGGCACGCCGCCCCCGTCGCTCATCACCGGCAACAGTGGTCAGAGGCCAGAGGTCAGAAGTCAGCGAAGAGCCGACTAACATCTGACATCTAACAACGAGCATTTATCCCGCTATGTCTGCAATCATCGAAAACCGACGCCTGCGCGACCTCGACTGGTTCCTGATGCTCCTCGCGGTCGGCATCGCCCTGTTCGGCGCGTGGCAGATTCACAACGCGCAACCGGAAGCGAATTATTGGAAGAAGCAGTTGATCGGCCTCGCCGTGTCGCTCGTCGCGATGATGATTGTCGCGTTCACCGATTATCGCAAGCTGGTGCATTTCGCACCGGCGTTCTACATCTTCGGCCTCGTACTGCTTGCGCTCGTGCTCGTGCCCGGCATCGGGCACAAGGTCAACGGGCAACAGGCGTGGATATTGATTCCCGGACTCGGCACGTTTCAGCCGTCGGAGTTCGTTAAGATACCGACGGCGCTGATGCTCGCCCGTTATTTCGGCAAGTCACGCCCCTCCGTGCTGTCGTTGGGCGAGATGCTCGTCGGCGGCGTGATTCTCGCGCTGCCGGTCGGACTGATTCTTTTGGAACCTGACGCGGGGCAGGCCATTACTTACTTTCCTTTACTCGCCGTCGTGTTGTTTCTTTCGTCAATTCGTATGCGTCTGGTCGTCGCCGCGCTCGTCGCGGCGGTGGTGTTGGTTCCCGCTTCATATTACGTCGGCGTCAAGACCGGGGCGATCAAGGGCTACCAGCAGGAGCGCATCAACGTCATTCTTGACCCGGAGAACGCCGACCGGCGCGGCTTCGGTTATCACACATGGCAGTCAATGCTGACCGTCGGCAAAGGACGACTGACCGGCGCGCGCACAGCGTCCGACAATACGCAGAGCCGCCTGAAATTCCTGCCCGAGCCGCACACCGATTTCATCTTCGCCGTGACCGCCGAGACGACCGGCTTCGTCGGCTCACTCTGTCTGCTACTCGCTTACGCGGTGCTGCTCTCAAAACTTGTGACGGGGGCGCGGCGCGCGCCGGATCGGATGGGAATGCTCGTCATCATGGCTTTCGTCGGCGGATTCGCGTTCCAGATATTTATCAACGTCGGCATGACTCTCGGACTACTTCCGGTGATCGGCGTACCGCTCCCGATGATGAGCGCCGGACTTTCCGCCGTGCTTGCCACCTTTATCGCTATCGGTTTTGCGATTAGCATTCGCCTGCGCCGGTACGTCAACTGAATGAGAAAGCAGTAGGCAGCAACAATACATACCCTGTTTGAATTGCACATTGCTAGTCACGCTTTATCGTATTCAAAGCGCGGCGCGATTGTCACTCTGGCGGTTTTAATTCTGTCTCCTGATTCCTGTCTTCTGTTTTCTATCTTCTGTCTTCTGCCCACTGCCTTCTGCCTACTGCCTTTTGTTCCCCACTCGCATTTTCCCTGTTCTCTCGGTTATACTTCGCGGTGCCTGTCCTAAAGCCTGAGTTTCTTACTTTCCGGCGCGGCGCATTTCACGCAATTCTAGCGATTCAGACCTGCTTTCATGCGCTTACAAACAGACGGGACAATTTTTAAGTGCCGCGCTGTCGTAGAACGCCGGCTTTCAGCCGATGTCAACTGAGCGCCCTCTTTTTGAAATAGTTTTTGACTCAAACCGTTCGGCGGTCGCCACTCTGTTCCGTGTGTGCTTCACTGCAAGACCACGCGAAAATCGAGCGCCCGTCTCGGAATGCGAAGGCCCGCAAAGGTTGGTCTGTGTGGGTATTCGACGCGGGGCGGCTTGAACGCTGCTTGTGCCGCCACACGAATGCTTCACAGCCTGAATGATGCCCGCCGCGCTCCGAAGCGGATTGACGGAGTTTCCATGTGAACAATTCAGATCGCTCGGCAACGACGGAAGCCTTTCTTCCGCCAGCCGGGCAGCCGGAGTTACCGAAGCGGCGACCATCGCACGCGGCGTTCGACTACGCCGAGCGGGGATGCCTCTCTAATGATCCATCTGCTCGGCGGGCGAGTACACCTTCCACCAACTCAACATCACAGAGCGAATGCAACGGCTTCGCTCTTCATCCCGCGCGGGACAAGGGCGCGCGCCTCGCCGCACAACGGCTTGCAGGCTGCGCGCTCATCGCCAATGCGCCAATCTTTTCACCGGAGCGGTTTGGGCCGCGCCCCGCGACGAGTAGCGGGAGGCGCGCTCCGCTCCATTTCGAGGAGACAGTTTTCCAACAATGTCTAAAGAGTTAATTGTGAGCGTCAACGGACGCGAAAAAAAGATCGCCATCATCGAGAACGGGCGCGTTACCGAATTTTACATCGAGCGCGGCGAGAACAGTCAGGGCATCGTCGGCAACATTTACAAGGGGCGCGTGATGCGCGTCCTGCCGGGAATGCAATCCGCCTTTGTTGACATCGGGCTGGAGCGCGACGCCTTCCTTTACGTCTCAGACTTCTTTGACGAGGAAGAAGAGTTCGAGCGCATCGTTGTTGATAAGACCAAGAGCGAAGGCGCGGACGCCGAAACCGCGACGCGCGCTGCCGCCGAGCGCATCGAGAGAGCACGCCTCGAGCGCGAGCGCCAAATGGAGACCGCGCAGGAGCGCGCCGAACCTGTTTTTGACGAGGATGCGCCGGTCGTTGAGACTCTCGATTCGGCGATTGGCGCGATACCCGCGCAACGTGCCGATAGTTCGGATTCAGTTTCCGGCGCGGAGATGGATGCGAGGCCTTCGGGCCGGCGGGGCGGGCGTAATCGCCAACGCGGCAGAGGAGAAGACGAGCGTATTCCGGCGGCTCAGCCGCGCGCTTCGTCGGTGAGCGAACCCGTCGCCCCACCCCCGCGCGAAAGCCGCCGCGCAGAACGGATGCTCCCCGGCGAAGACATCAACACGCCTTTCGTGTCCGGCGCGGACTCATTTCAGCGCATCGTGGACGAAGACGAAGCAGCAATTGAGGAAGGCTCGATGTTCAAGGACGCGCGGTTGCAGGAGCGCCTGCTTGATCAGATTCACGCCGTCGAATTCGGCATCGAAGATGTGGCGACGGCGGAAGTCGGCTCGCTTCTTTCTGCCGGCACCGGCACGGCCTCCGCCTTTCAGCGCATTGACGACGGCGAAGCTGAGGCGGACGACAATCAAAGCCGCCTGCAAAAGACGCGGCGTCCAATCGCGGCCTCAGTCACACGGCTCGCCGCTGAGCTTTCAGAGGATGCACCATCGCCGGCAAGTTTCGGCGGCAGCTTCGAGCGCATCAGCGACGACGAAGCGGCTGTCGAAGCAGTTGTCGCGTCACCCGACACGACCGTTGCTGACCTGAGCGCGCCCGAAAAAGGCGGGCGCACACGGAGCGGGACGAAGACGAAAGAGGCGGCAGGCACAATTGACGAAGCCGCACCGGACGCGGCGGAAACTACTCCTGCGCCGAAGAAACGTTCCGGGGGCGCGCGCGGCGCGGCGACCGATACGGCGACGAAAAAGAAAGGTGCCGCCGCCGAGTCGAATAAGTCGATTGCCTCGAAGAATCGCTCAAGGCGCGCGAAGGCGTCCGCCTCTGACGAGGCCGCAAGTTCTGGGGCAATCGAAAACGAAGTCAGCCAAGAAGCTGAAAGAAAGGCTGACGTGGCAACTCTCGCGGACGCAGAAGCGAGCGTTTCGTCATCTCGTTCGCGCGGCGAGTTCGCGCGGCGAGGTGGCCGCCGTCGTCGTCGTCCCACCGGTACTAAGCCCACAACGGAGGGAGGCGGCGAAGAGGCGCGCACGAACGGCGACGGGGAGGAGGCCGAATTGATGCCCGAACCTGAAGAGGTCGTCGTAGTCACCGCCGCTCCCGCTCCCGAAACGGCTCAACCCGCGCCGGAGAAGCCCGCTCCCAGAGGACGCCGCCCGCGCAGCGAAGATGACGGACGCCCCCCGCGCGCCGACAGTAATCGTGCTCCTCGTGGCGATGGCGGGCGCGGCGATAGCGCACGCGGCGACAACGGTCGTGGCGGTCCACGCGCCGGTGACGATGCGCCGCGTAGTAGCGGTGGCGGGCGAGACCGCCGCGACCGGCAACAGCCGACGATTACCGACTTGCTGCGCGAGGGTCAGGAAATCATCGTGCAGATTGCGAAGGAACCCATCGCGGCGAAGGGTGCGCGGATCACTTCACACATCGCCCTGCCCGGTCGCTTTTTGGTTTACATGCCCACCATCGAGCACGTCGGGGTTTCGCGTAAGATCGAGTCCGACGCCGAGCGCGTGCGCCTCCGCAAATTGATTCAGACCATCACCAAAGAGGAAGACGTTCCGTCCGGCGGCTTCATCGTGCGCACGGCAGGGGTCGGAATCACGGAGTCTGATTTGCGCGACGACGCGCGCTACCTCGTGCGGACGTGGCGCGACATCCGTCGCAGCGCGGAGAAGGCCAAAGCGCCCGCGCTCGCTCACCGTGACCTCGACTTGGTGCAGCGCATTCTGCGCGACCAGTTGTCAGACGATTTCACGGCGATCCGCGTTGATTCTGAAGAGGAGTATCAGGAGGTCATCGAATTCGTTAATCGCATCCAGCCGCGTCTCGTGAACCGCGTCAAGCTGTACACGCGCGAGGAGCCGATCCTCGAAGCCTACGGCGTGCAGGTGGAAATTGATAAGGCGATTAAGCCGCGCGTCTGGCTCCGTTCGGGTGGCTATCTTGTTATCAACCAGACCGAGGCGCTCGTCGCAATTGATGTCAACACCGGTAAGTTCGTCGGGCGCGGCGGCAGCCGTCTCGAAGACACGATCACGCGCACGAATCTTGAGGCGGTTGATGAAATCGCCCGGCAGATTCGCCTGCGCGACCTTGGCGGCATCATTGTGCTCGATTTGATTGACATGGAAGAACGGCGCAACCGGCAGCGCGTGATGACGGCGCTACAGGACGCGCTGAGGGACGACAAGTCGCCGACGAAAGTCCTTTCGTTTAATGACTTCGGCCTCGTCATCATGACCCGCAAGCGCGTCAAGCAGTCGCTCGAACGGACGCTCTGCTCGCCCTGCCCGTACTGTCAGGGCAGCAGTCTCGTCAAATCTCCGCAGACGGTCTGTTACGAAGTGCTCGAAGAAGCGCGTCGTCTCGCGCGCGCGCAGGAAGGCGAGCGCATCAAGCAAACGACGTTGCGGCTTAATCCCGAAGTGGCGCGCGCTCTGCGCTCCACCGAACGCGACGTGCTCACGGAGATTGAAGAGCACCTCGGCGCGGTAGACATCAGCAGCGACGAGCACGTTCATCAGGAACAGTTCGACTTCGCCGTCATCTAAAAATAGAGGTCAGATGTCGGAAGAAAAAGGCTTTGACTAACACCCGACATCTGACCTCCAACATCTTTTTTCACAGGCGTACTTTCAGCTAACGCTTTCGTCATCAGACCTATTGACACGTCACGTCTGCTTTGTGTATAAACTGCATCCCGTCGCGGTTCTCACGGGAACCATGACCAGTGAGGGGATAGGCTACGGACGCGGTGACGCGCCGTGTGAGAGCGACAGTTGAGCGGATTAGCCGTCGCTATTGACGCCCCACGCTGAAGCCGAAAGGCTTGCTCTAAGCGCCCGGATAAAAACGGGTCGCGCTCGGAGGAAATGATCACCCTCGGAGTAGCAAAGTCGCCCGACGCGAGTCGGGCCTCGTTGACCGGAACGTAACCGGCGGTGGAGGTAAAGCCACCATACCAAAAACCAAACGACGTTGTGCCTAGAGCACGACAGTTCATGCGAGTGAACTGACGCCGACCGGAGACGCACCGACCGCCGGAGTGTCTTCGGGATACAAAATCAGGCGACTCCTGTGTGTACATGCGAAGTCGCCGCTCCTCTAAAAACCACTTCGGTGGTTGAAGAGGTGTTAAGGGATTGCGCTGCTGCCACTCGTTGGGAGCAGCGCAATTTCGTTTTACGCCGACTCCTCCCCTGCCGTATGATGTCATCTCCACATCGCCTGTATCTCGAACGGTTCAAATCAACAGTCAGGAGTACTTCGGAAATGCGAACGAAGGCCGAAAGACTTTGCGCACTCTTAATCGTGTTGGTGACGGCTTTGGCGAGTTTCGCTGTCGGACGCCAGACCGCCCCGACGATGAACACCAAGCTCGACAACGCGAAAGTCACCGTCACCGAATCACTGACGCCTGCCGGCGGACGCCGCGAACCTTATACCCGCCCGACAGACCAAATCATCATTTTTCTGGACGACGCGGGGTACGATTCGATTGACGGCGCGGGCGAAGCTACAGCGCGCCAGCGACGAAGCGGCGACATCGTCTGGCACACGAAAGGCGAAGCGGCGCCGCTGCTCGTCAACAAAGGCAAGGCTTACCGAAATTTAATTGTCGCGCTGAAGTGAGTTTTCAGTTTTGAGTTTTCAGCCGGAGTACAAAAATCTAGTGCGCGTAAAGTTTCCATCTCTTCCTGAAAACTCAAAACTGAAAACTGTTAAAAGGAAATTACAATGAATGGAGCGTGGCTACTGGCGCTTTGCCTGACATTTATTTCGATGATGATGCCGCCGTCTCACGATGCGACTCCAATGGAGCTTTACGACGAACATTACCGGCCACAATTTCATTTCACGCCGGCCACAAACTTCATGAACGACCCGAACGGAATGGTCTTCTACGAAAGCGAATACCATCTGTTTTACCAGCACAATCCTTTCGGGAATGAGTGGGGGCACATGAGTTGGGGCCATGCGGTGAGCGCCGACGCCGTCCGCTGGAAGCATCTCCCCGTCGCGCTCCGCGAAGAAAACGGCATCATGATCTTTTCGGGGAGCGCCGTCGTTGACCGCAACAATTCGAGCGGACTGTGCGCCGCACGCCCTCAAGGCGACAAGTCGTGTTTGATTGCAATCTACACCGGTCACACCGAAAAGAACCAAACGCAGAACATCGCTTACAGCAACGACCGGGGGCGGACGTGGACGAAGTACGCGCGCAATCCCGTGATTGACATCAGCGAGCGCGACTTCCGCGACCCGAAAGTGATCTGGCACGAAGCCACGCGACAGTGGGTGATGGTCGCGGTGCTGGCGAATGAAAAAAAAGTTCGCTTCTACGGCTCGGCCAATTTGCGCGACTGGAAACACCTCAGCGACTTCGGCCCGGCGGGCGCGACGGGCGGCATCTGGGAGTGCCCCGATCTTTTTCAGTTGATCGTCGAGGGCGGTAAAAATCAGAAGAAGTGGGTTTTGAAAGTTGACTTGAATCCCGGAGCAATCGCGGGCGGCTCCGGCGGACAATACTTCGTCGGCGAGTTCGACGGCTCGAAATTCACGAGCGATAACGCGCCGGATCAGACACTGTGGATTGATTACGGCAAAGACTTCTACGCCGCGCAGTCGTGGTCAAATCTTCCTAACGCCGACAAAGAATGCGTGTGGCTCGGATGGCTGAACAACTGGCAGTACGCCAATAAGACTCCGACCAGTCCGTGGCGCGGCGCGCAATCAATCCCGCGCGCTGCAACACTCCGCGCTTACCCGGAAGGCATCCGACTCGTTCAGCGTCCGGTGAGTGAGTTACGAAGTTTGCGCGCCGCACACTTTGGTACTAAGAATGAATTCGTCCCGAAAGCGAATGCTCTGCTCGGCGCGAGCAACTTGAGCGGCGACGCGCTGGAGATCATCGCCGAATTCGAGCCGGGCACAGCGTCGGAGTTCGGCGTCAGAGTTCGTAAGGGCGCTGGCGAAGAAACCATCGTCGCATACTCGACGGCGACACAGCAGCTTTTCGTTGACCGCACGAAATCCGGCGACATTAGTTTCGACGGCAACTTTCCCGGAAGGCACTCCGCGCCGCTGCCGCTTGAAAAAAATCGGGTGAGGCTTCACATCTTCGTTGACCGCTCGTCAATCGAAGTCTTCGGGAACGACGGCCGCGCGGTCATCACCGATTTGATTTTTCCGAAGCCGGACAGCGGGGGCGTGGAAGTTTACGCCACGGGCGGCGCGGCCAAGCTCGTCTCACTCGACATCTGGAAATTAAAATCCGCATGGGGTCACGCTGAATGATCTTCGGCAGCTTGAATGCGTGCGGCCAACACCGTGAGCGCGGGCGTCTCGCCCGTCCATGAGCGCGCGAGCGTGAACAGCTTGCAACGCGAGTGTCACCTATCGCCTACAGCGATGGATAATCACATCTCAATCAAAAGGACAATTACATTATGAACAATCCGAATTTGTTTTCGCGCAGAGACATCATCAAGAGCGGCGCGCTGGCTTCCCTAACATTGCCGCTGGCGAGTTCGACGCATGCGGCTTCACTCGTGCCATTCGCCGAGACCGCACCGAACGGCGACCCGTGGCACGGACTGAAAGTCGGCGTCGCGTCATACACATTGCGCAAGATGCCGCTCGACGCGGCGATCAAAGCGATTCAGCGCGTCGGCCTGCGTTACGTCTCAATCAAAGATTTTCACCTGCCGATGAAGACGACGGCGGAGGAACGCCGCGCCGTCATCCAGAAATTTAAGGACGCCGGCATCACGCCGCTCAGTTGTGGCAACGTGACGATGCAGAACGACGAGGCCAACATCCGCGCCGCCTTCGAGTACGCGCGCGACGC
>Ga0183260_10005072_pt1 | contig 10399 bp, 13 predicted proteins | sample AntDrymUQ4972206_2_FD_129768 | JGI IMG/M metagenome (GOLD analysis project Ga0183260, IMG submission 129768) | Polar desert sand microbial communities from Dry Valleys, Antarctica - metaG UQ497 (22.06) (version 2) (version 2) | ecosystem: Environmental > Terrestrial > Soil > Desert | place...
ACCGCGTCCTGCACATCGTCGGGCTCGACGATCACCACGAGGTCGATCACCGGCTTCGCGGCGAGATCGACGACGGCTGTGGAGCCGACGTGCTCGATCGCGATAGCGAGGTCGCCGACCGCGGCAGACGCGCGATCGCGGATCCGCTCGAACTCGAGCGGCCAGGTCGAATCGTAGTCGACGATGACGATTGGGTCTGGCACGGACCTATGCCTATTTTGGTCGGTCCCGAGCCGAGCGGTGAGACGCAAGGTGGCTCGGCACCTGTTCGTAATTTGTAAGGGCGGCCGCCGCCGCGGGTGAACGTTCGACCGCCATCAGACGAATGCCGGGCACACAACTCGGAGGTTTTCTCATGATTCGGATACGCCCACTACTGGTCGTCGCCGCCATTCTGTGCGCGGCTGGCCTCGGCAACGCGGCCACTGCTGACGCGGCAGAGCTTCTCTACGGCGTCGACACGCAGAACCGTCTTGTCACGTTCAACGGCGACACGCCGACTGCGATCAGTCGTGTTCCCTTCACGGGCCTGCCGGCCGGCGAGCAGATCGTCGGCCTCGATGTGCGTCCCGCCAACAAGCAGGTGGTCGCGCTCTCGAGCGCGAGTCGCCTGTATCGCATCGATGTCGCGACCGGCGCGGCAACGGTGATCGGCGCCGCCCCTTTCACGCCGGCGCTCTCCGGCGCATCGTTCGGGTTCGATTCAACCCGACCGTCGACCGGATTCGCGCGACATCGGATACACGCCAGAACCTGCGCCTGCACCCCGACACCGGGGCGACGGCATTCGTGGACGGCACGCTGACCTACGCCGCGGGTGACGCCGGCGCTTCGGCGACGCCGCGCATCGTCGGCTCGGCGTACACCAACAGCGTCGCCGGCGCCACGACGACCACGTTGTTCGACCTCGACGCCGGGCGGGACTTCCTCGCGGTCCAGAACCCGCCCAACAACGGCACCCTCGTCAGCGTCGGCGCGCTCGGCGTCGATGCGGGTGACAACGCGGGCTTCGACATCTCGGCCGTCGACGGTGTCGCATACGCGGCTCTCCAGGTGGCGCCCAGTGTCTCGTCCGGCCTGTACCGGATCGATCTGACCACGGGTCGCGCCACGCTCGTGGGCCGGATCGGCGGAGGCGCCGTGCTTCGAGCGCTTGCCGCCGCCGGCACCGCGCCTGCCGATACAACCGCTCCCACGCTCGGGGTGGCCGTTACCTCTCCCCCGAAGATCGGCGCCCTGCTTCGGAGTGGAGTGACGCTTCGTGCCACGTGTTCCGAGGGATGCACTATCAACGCTCGCATCCTCCGCGGAACGCGGCAGGTCGGCGGCGCCAAGCCGGTGACCAGGGACCTCGCCGGCACGACCACGCTTCGCGTCCGGTTCTCCACCGCCGCGAAGAAGCAGCTCGCGGGGAGCCAGCGGCTCAACCTGTTTCTTGTCGTCACCGCTGAGGACGCGGCGGGCAACTCGGTGACTCGACGCGTCATGCTTCGCGCCAGGCGCTAGGAACGGCAGTCGCAGTAGCGCGCGGCAGGTACTGCGCGCGATTGTGGTAGTAGGGGCCGGGCATGCCCGGCCCCTACGGCGACCGCATAGACGAGTATCGGTGGCTTGTCGAGTCTCAATCGGGAAGGAGCGGCATCGCGATACCCGGCTCGCGGTCGAGGAGCACCGCTCTCGTCACCGACGCAGATCCGAACCGGTCACGCACCTGATCTAGGGCGAGATCGAGCGCGATGTCGTGCTGGATCTCGAACGGCAGCACGAGCTGGAAGGGAGCATCGTCCTCGAGGCCGGTGAGCGAGAGTCCGACGAGCGTCAAGCCCTGGGCGTCGATCATCGGCGTGGCCTCCGTGAGCAGACCACGCGCAGTGTCGAGGATCGTCTGAGTGTGCGCTGTCGCTTGGTGAAGGGTGTGTGAGCGAGTCGCTCTCGAGAAGTCGGCGAAGCGCAGCCGCAGGATCACCGTGCGACAAACGCGCCGGCCTGCGCGCAGCCGGCGAGCGAGTCGGTCGACGAGGGCGATGACGACGGCGTCGATGTCCTCGTGCGATCTTGGTCTGCGACCGAGCGCGCGCTGTCCCCCGATCGAGCGCCGACGGCGGCCGACCCGCACTGGCCGAGGATCCCGGTTGTGCGCGAGCGCATGCAGCTGTCGGCCCGACGCCCGCCCGAGCATGGCAACGAGCAACGGCTCCTCGAGGCGCGCGACCTGGCCGACGGTGGTGATCCCTCGGCTATGCAGCTTCTCTGCGGTGATGCGGCCGACACCCCACAGCCGCTCGATCGGGAGCGGGTGGAGAAAGGCGAGCTCGCCGTCTGGGGGAACGACAAGAAGTCCATCCGGCTTGGCGACGGCGCTGGCCACCTTGGCCAGGAACTTCGTCCTGGCGATCCCCACGGTGATGGGGAGCCCGACCTCGTCGAGAACGTCTCGACGCAGCCGTGCCGCGATCTTCGTCGGCGGGCCGGCGAGCCGCTGCAGGCCGCGAACGTCGAGAAACGCCTCGTCGATCGACAGCCCCTCGACGAGCGGAGTCGTATCTTCGAAGACCTCGAACACCGCCTTGCTCGCCTCGGAGTAGGCGGACATCCGCGGAGGCACCACGATCGCATGCGGGCACAGTCTCCGGGCGCGCCTCCCGCCCATCGCCGTGCGGATGCCGAACGCCTTGGCCTCGTAGCTCGCCGCGAGCACGACACCGACACCGACGATGACCGGACGTCCCTGAAGGCGAGGATCGTCCCGCTGCTCCACCGAGGCGAAGAACGCGTCGAGATCCGCGTGCAGTATCGTTGGTTCGACCGACACGAACATATGTTCTCATGGGCCGGACGGATAGCGTGATCGCTGGACACAAGGCACGAAAGGAGAGGACGTGGACCTGAAGCTCGAGCTCGTTCTGATTCCCGTCTCGGATGTGGATCGCGCCAAGGCCTTCTACGTCGAGACGGTCGGCTTCAACCTGGACGTCGACCACGCGCCCAGCGACGACTTTCGGGTGGTGCAGATGACGCCGCCGGGCTCGGCGTGCTCGATCACCGTCGGGAAGGGAATCACCGACGCGACGCCGGGCTCGGTTCGGGGGACGCATCTGATCGTCTCCGATATCGAGGCCGCGCGAGCCGAGCTCGTCGAGCGGGGCGTGGAGGTGACCGAGGTTCGGCACATGACGGAGAACGGGTGGATGCCGGGGCGGGATCCCGAGCGGCGCGACTACGGCTCGTTCGCGGACTTCAGCGATCCCGACGGGAACAGCTGGGTTCTGCAGGAGGTCAGAGTGGGCAAGCCGGAGGCGTGACCGGGACGATCGCGAATCGCTCGGTTCCTTCGGCGACGGTCATTCCGGAGCTCGCGTATCCGGACGTGGAAGAGGCGACCCACTGGCTCTGCAAGGCGTTCGGGTTCACCGTGCGCCTGCGTATCGGGAGCCATCGCGCGCAGCTCGTGTACGGCGAGGGCGCGGTCGTCGTGATGGAGGGCGGAGCGGGAGATGCTGCGGCGCACGCCGTGCTCGTGCGGGTCGAGGACGCCGACGCGCATCACGAGCGAGCGCTTGCAGCCGGCGCCCGCATCCTGAACCCTCCGACCGACTATCCGTACGGAGAGCGCCAGTACAACGTCGAGGACATCGGCGGCCACCGTTGGACGTTCTCGCAGTCCATCGCCGACGTCGATCCGGCCGACTGGGGCGGAGCTCTCGTCACCGACGATGGCTGAGGGGCTGCCATCCCCGCGGGTCGAGATCCGCCGTCTCGACGCGAGCGAGGTGCGCGGCCAGCTCGACGAGCTCGCAGCCATCCTCGTCGACTGCGTCGAGGGAGGCGCGTCGGTTGGCTATCTGGCGCCCTTCTCGCACCAGGAAGCCCGCGACGTGTACGAGGCATACGCCGACGACGTCGAGGCCGGAGGCCGGTTGCTGCTCGCGGCGTTCACGGAGGGGACGCTCGTCGGCACGGTCCAGGTCGTCTTCGCTCCACATCCGAACCAGCCGCACCGCGCGGACATCGCGAGAATGCTCGTCCGCCGCACGGCACGACGCATGGGTATCGGCCAGCGGCTAATGGAGCGTGCCGAGGCGGAGGCGCGAGCGGAGGGCAAGACGCTGCTCGTGCTGGACACGGTGACCGGCGACGCCGCCGAGCGTCTGTATGCGCGACTCGGTTGGACGAGGGTCGGCGTGATTCCCGGCTTCGCCCTGTATCCAGACGGGCGGCCATGCGATACGACTGTGTTTTGGAAGGCGCTCGTCTAGTGGACTTCCCCAAGAGGTTTGACCGGAAACGTCCTTCGCCCCTACGGCGCGAGCTAGACGGAGTTACGCAAGCCCGCGTGCTGCCCACGCTTGCGACGTGAGGACGAACGGTGACGCCGGAAGCCGGTCTCGACAGCGTTCGCGAAGCTCCTCTCGGCGCTCAGCGTCGAGTCCGGCGACATACGCCCCCGCTGGCCCGACTCCGAGCGTGAACGGATCCCACCAGTCCTCGAATGTCGGATGCGCGACGCTCACAGCGAGGCGCGTCTCCCGGACCTCGCGGAGGCCCGCCGCGTCGAACAGCTCCGTCAGGTGTCCTTCTCGGGCGCCGGCAAGCTTGGATTCGTCCTGCGCGCTGGGGTCGAGCTCGCGCACCGCATCCCAGTACGGGCTGAGCGGGCCCTGCCCGCCGGCGTGATCCCAAACGGAAGCTGCCACAACGCCGCCCTCGCTAGTCACGCGCCCCATCTCCGCGAGGCCGGCAACAGGATCCGCCATGAAGTGAACGACGAGCTGCGCGAGCGCCGCGTCGAACTCCTCGTCGGCAAACGGCAGCTGCTCCGCCGGCGCACGTTCCACCCGGACACCGGGATGGCGCTCACGAGCCGCTGCGACGAACGGCTCCGAAGGATCGACGGCTGCGACGCCGTCCGATCCCAGCCGCCTGACCAGCTCCGTGGTGAGCGCGCCGGGGCCGCAGCCCACGTCGAGCACGCACTGGTCCGCGACCACCTCTGCGAGATCCGCGAACTGGGGAGCGAGCGGAACGGAGTAGCGGCCCATGAACCGGTCGTAGGAGTCGGCGGCGACCGTGAAGCTCACGCGCGCAATGTATGCAGGCGCGACTCGTTCTGCGTCTCTAATCTCGGCTGATGCTCTTCGATCCCGATGTCCATGAACGGCTGATCGATGACAGCTGGAATCCCGACCTCGTCCGCGCGGCGATCCGGGAGATTGCCGAGGATGCGGAGGGATCGTTCGACGATGGCTGGACGACGCACCCCCTGGACATTGACGAAAAGGGCGACGAGGGGCGCCGTTTCCGGACGGTTTACGCCGGCGGCGCGGGTGTCGTTCAAGCGCTCGACTCGTTGCAGCGTCGAGGGCTAGTGGAACTCCGCCGGAACTACGTTTCGTACCTCGAGCGCGTCTACGAGCCCGACTTTCCCGATGTCGATCACGAGCGGAGCCTCTGGATGGGCGAGACGGGCATTCGGCTCGCGTTGCATCGGGTTTCGCCATCGCAGGAGAACGCCGACCGGCTGGCCGAGCTGATCGCCGGGAACGCGGAAGACGAGCGCCGGGAGGTGATGTGGGGAAGTCCGGGGACCATGCTCGCCGCCGCCGCCGTGCACGAGCTGACGGGCGCGGAGAGGTGGCTCGACCTCTGGCGCGAGAGCGCGACGTGGCTACGCGACGACTGGGATCCGGAGACTGGCCTCTGGACGCAACGGCTTTACGGAATGGTGGAGCAGTTCATCGGACCCGCGCACGGGTTCGCGGGCTGCGTGCTCGCCTTGTCTCGCGATGCCGACGACGAGGTCCATCGGCGCGCGGCGGAGACCACCGCCCGTTACGCCGTCGAGGAGGACGGGCTCGCCAACTGGCCGCCGGTCACCTCGATGGAGAGCCTGCGCCGCAATCGCGACGGGTCGATCCGGACGCAGTGGTGTCACGGCGCGCCCGGTGTCGTCGCCTCGCTGGCTCACTTGGCGCCCGACGACGATCAGCATGGGCGTTTGCTGCGCGCCGGTGGCGAGCTCACCTGGCGAGCCGGCCCGCTGTCGAAGGGAGCAAACCTCTGTCACGGCACGGCGGGCAACGGCTATGCCTTCCTGGCGCTCTTCGAGTGCACCGGGGATGAGCTGTGGCTCGAGCGTGCCCGCGCCTTCGCCATGCACGCGCTCGCCCAGGTGGCACGTGCGCGCACAGAACTCGGCCGCGGTCGCCACACCCTCTGGACCGGCGATCCAGGAACAGCGCTGTACCTCGCCGACTGCCTGGCCGGCGGCGGAACCGTCCCGCTGCCGTAGCACCTGAGACATGTCACCGACTGGCCAGTCCGCTCGAGAGAACTCCCGCGCGCTGCATCCTGCCGACCGCGTCCCGCGCGACTCGACAGCGCTCAGGCTCAGTCTAGGTCTATAGCCCGTCGGTCTGCGGCAGATCGTCGGTGATCTCGAACCAAGCTGCTTTCGAGCCGACGAAGATGTGCTTTGTCGGACGGATGGTGGGAGCATCCACCAGCGACCCCATGGCGACGTGCACATAAGCGCCCTCCCGCACCACCGAGAAGAGGAAGGATCCGCACGCCCCGCAGCGCGTATCGTTGAGAGTCTCCTCCCCGAAGACGGCGATGTCGTCCAATCCCTCCGTGATCGTGAGCTTCTCCCGCTCGATGCCCGCGAACGCCTTGAAGGCCGAGCCGGTCGCCGCTCGGCATTCCGAGCAGTGACAGTTCATCGCGTACAGGAACTCGTCCGAGACCTCGTAGCGAACCGCTCCACAGCGACACTCTCCGGAGAGCAAACGCTACGAGCTCTCGGTCTCGGGAAGCTTTTCCGCGATCTCCCAGATATGCCCGTCGGGATCGGTGAAGCTGGCGGTGCGCATTCCCCACTCCCGGTTCAGCGGACCGTTCAGCAGCTCCACGCCATGCGTTGTCAGTTCTTTGCACACCGCGTCCGCATCGTCCACCCAGATCGTCAGCTGGAAGCGCGATCCGGCCTCCCGATTGGCGACAGCTCCAGGGTAGATGAGCTCGCGGGCCGCCGGAAGCGAGAGGAGATTGACGATCGTGTTCTCGAAGCTGAACGCTGCGGCGTCCTCGTCTTCGTAGATCACCGAGACGTCGAAGACGTCCTGGTAGAAGGACTTCGATCGCTGTGGGTCTTCGACGAACAGAGTGATGGCACCAATACTCTTCAGCACTGAACTCACTTCTTCACCTCTTTCCCGTCGAGATGCTTGATCGGAAATTCACTGCGGGCCGGAAGACGGCCACGACACGGCGCCGGATCGCCACCCTCCCTCGTCGTCCAGGCTCACTAGCCTGCACGACGAGTGAGTGCGTCGCCCGGCTTGGTCGTGACCGCCCCCGGCTGCGCGTCAATTCCCGATCAAGCATCTAGCCGCTCCTCCAGCCAAACCGTGGCAGTGTCGCCGGCCTCTTTGCCAGTTGCCTTGCGGATGTCCGCCTTGATCGGGAGCTTGTGCGTGCCGTCTCCCATGGCCATGAACGAGCTTCGGAAGGGATGCCCGTCGATCGACCCGCGTACCTTTACGAGCCCGCGCGTGCCGAAGAACTCGGCCGAGGCGGGCCAGACGACGTAGGTCCAGCCACCTTTGGCCGGGCTCTTCTGCAAGACCGCTGTAAACCGCTCATCGATGCGCGTCATCATGTCGGTGCGCCTCCTGTTCGTAGCGTTGTGTGATTCAGACTCCGAGCATGGGTCAGACTCATCGGTGCGGTAGGTTCCGGCCGTGCTCGGCGCCGACGGCTACTTCGACGAGCGCGTCGCCCGAAGATACGACGACGATGCGGCGATGTTCGACCCGGCGGTCGTCGACCCGATCGTCGACTTCCTGGTCGAGCGCGCCGGCAAAGGTCGCGCGCTCGAGCTCGGGATCGGGACGGGCCGGTTCGCGCTGCCGCTCGCCGAGCGGGGGGTGCCGGTGCACGGGATCGAGCTGTCGCAGGCGATGGCTGCGAGGTTGCGCGCCAAGCCGGGCGGCGACGAGATCGGCGTCACGATCGGCGACTTCGCGACGACGAGCGTTGACGGGAAGTTCTCGGTCGCGTACCTCGTCTTCAACACGATCATGAACTTGACGACGCAGGAGGCGCAGGTCGCGTGCTTCCGCAACGTCGCGGCGCACCTCGAGCCCGGCGGCTGCTTCGTCATCGAGGTAGGTGTCCCCGGGCTGCAGCGACTCCCGCCCGGCGAAACCATCCAATCCTTCCATGTGAGCGAAACCAGCTGGGGGCTCGACGAGTACGTGGTCGCCAGCCAGGGCCTCACCTCCCATTACTTCAAGTTCGTCGAGGGACGGGTCGAGCACCACTCGACTCCCTTCCGGTACGCGTGGCCCTCGGAGCTCGACCTGATGGCAGAGCTTGCCGGGATGAGGCTGCGCGAGCGCTGGAGCGGGTGGAAGCGCGAGCCGTTTGCAAGCGACAGCCGCAAGCACGTCTCGGTCTGGGAGAAGCCGCCAGCCTAAGCTCGTTCAGGACGCGCGTACACGCCTCCAGTGTTTTGGTCGACAAGACCAGAACAAGCTGCTACAGTAAGAGTCGCAGCGACCAAAACCTAAGGAGACGATCATGCTTCCCGCGCTTCCGTACGACTATCTCCAACACCTCGACCGGCATGAACGTGTTCGCCGGACGCGGAACCGTCCGACGGGTAGCCGCGTTCGTCGCGGCACGCTCGGATGAGAGCAATGGGCCGCCCCGAGGACGCGCCGGTGAACTACGACCCGTCGCAGTTCCCGGCGTTCGCAGTGACGGTGGATGTGGTGATCCTGACCATGTCCGAAGGCACGCTGCACATGCTGCTCGTGCGCCGCGGCGAGGCGCCGTTCGAGGGAATGTGGGCGATCCCGGGCGGCTTCAAGCGTCCCACCGAGCCGTTGGACGAGGCAGCGAGGCGCGAACTGGTCGAGGAGACAGGCGTCGATGTGCCGAGCCTGCTGACTCAGTTCGGCGCCTACGGCGATCCCGAGCGCGACCCTCGCATGAACGTCGTCACGATCGCGTATCTCGCCGTGCTGCGCGACGTGGGCGCGGTCGCGGCGGGCACGGACGCGGCGGACGCCGCCCTGATTCCCGTTTCCGCAGTGCTCAACGGAAGTGTCGACCTGGCATTCGACCACCTGCGGATCGTGCGCGATTCGATCGAGCGTGTCCGCGTCGAGCTCGAGGTCACGGGTATCGCAACCGCCTTCGTCGGAACGACGTTCACCCTGGCCGAGCTCCGATCGGTTTACGAGGCGGTCTGGGGCGTGCAGCTCGACGCCGCGAACTTCCGGCGGAGCGTCGTCTCCGAAGACGGTTGGGTGATTCCGACTGGTCGCCGGGCTCGTCCGGGCCGAGCTGGCGGCAGGCCTGCGGAGCTCTATCGGGCCGGTCGCGCGTGGAGCCACGGCGGCCCGATTCATCGATTTCAGCGTGAAGAGAGGAAGTGAAACGGATGAGAGCTGTTGTGCACGACAAGTACGGAGGGCCGGAGGTCCTCCGACTCGAAGACGTCGAGCGGCCTGCGCCCAAGGAGGGCGAGGTCCTCGTCAAGGTTCACGCTACGTCGGTCACCAGGTCCGATTGTGGGATGCGCGGAGCCGAACCGTTCTTCGCCCGAATCTTCACTGGTCTCCGCAGGCCGAAGCAGAGGATCCTCGGCATGGAGCTGGCAGGAGTCGTCGAGTCGGTCGGCGCGGACGTCACCGAGTTCAAGGTCGGCGACGAGGTCTTCGGCGTCAGATCGGGCGCAAACGCGGACTACGTCTGCGTCCGGGAGAAGGGCGCGCTCGCCCACAAGCCTGCCGGCGCGACTTTCGAAGAGGCGGCCGCGGTCTGCGACGGAGCGATCATCGCCCTGGCGTGCCTGAGAAAGGCAGACCCGCTCCAGAGTCGGAGCATCCTCATCTACGGCGCGTCCGGAGCCATCGGAACAGCGGCAGTGCAGCTGGCCAAGCACTTCGGCGCCCACGTCACCGCCGTCTGCAACACGAAGAACCTCGAGCTCGTGAGATCGCTCGGGGCCGACGAGGTCGTCGACTACCTGCGGGAAGACTTCACGAAGAACGGCAGGACGTACGACATCGTCTTCGACGCGGTCGGCAAGCACTCGTTCAGGCGGTGCCGACGTTCACTGGAGCCCGACGGGATCTACATCGAAACCGACCTCGGGTTCATGTGGCACGTCCCGCTACTTGCCTTGCTGACCCGCTGGCTCGGAGACAAGCGCGTGACGCTCCCGATACCCAAGTACACGCAAGAGAACGTCGTCTTCGTCAAGGAGCTCATCGAGGCGGGGAAGTTTCGGGCGGTCATCGACCGGAGCTATCCCCTGGAGGACGTGGTCGAGGCGACGAAGTACGTCGAGACCGGGCAGAAGTCGGGAAACGTCGTCCTCACCCTGAAC
>Ga0183260_10005073_pt1 | contig 10399 bp, 11 predicted proteins | sample AntDrymUQ4972206_2_FD_129768 | JGI IMG/M metagenome (GOLD analysis project Ga0183260, IMG submission 129768) | Polar desert sand microbial communities from Dry Valleys, Antarctica - metaG UQ497 (22.06) (version 2) (version 2) | ecosystem: Environmental > Terrestrial > Soil > Desert | place...
AGAAGCTCTCGACGAGGCCGATACCCGCGAGCGTCGCGGTGCTGAGGGCCGAGAGGACGATCAGGGCCGAGGTTCGGCGGTGGAAGAGGCGTCGGATCCACGGGGCGACGATGCCGCCGACGATCTGCGCGCCGGCGATGATCGCCGCCACGAGCCCCGCGATTTGGTACGCCTCGGGATCGCCCCAGAGCTCGAGCAGGTAGGGCTGGAGCGCGTAGAACGCGTAGATCCCGACACCGCCCGTGAAGAGCGCCTCGACCATCAGCCACTTGACGGCAGGCACCCGCCAGCCGTAGGTGGCGGAGTCCGAGACGATCTGGCGCATCTCCTCGATGACGCGCTTGCCGCGGTCGGGGGTGAAGCCCAGGTCGTGCATGAGCAGGAATGCAGCGACGAACATCACGACGAGAACGGCGCCACGGAGGACGAACGGCACGCCGAGCCCGAGTTGCTGCGCGATGAAGCCACCCGCCACCGAGCCGGTCAGCATCGCGAACCCCGAGACGATCTGGCCCTTGGAGAACACCCCCTCCAGGTCGCCCGTGAAGCCCGTCGCAGCGAGCGCGTCGACGAGCCACGCCTCGACTGCGCCGGAGAAGAAGGTGAATCCGAGCCCCACGAGGATCGAGACGACGGCCCATTGCCAGAAGGGCGCCTCGACGACCCAGAGGAGGACGTAGAGGAGGGTCGAGGCGGAGAGCGTCAGCGTCCCGAGGAGATAGGACGCCCGCCGGCCCACCGTGTCGGCGACGATCCCGGTCGGCACCTCGAAGATCACCATGCCGGCCGTGAAGAACGCGTTCGCGGCGAACGCCTCGAGGTTCGAGAGGCCCGCGTCCAGGAGGAAGATCGTGTTGATGCCCCAGATGAGCGACGCGGCGAGCGTGCTCCCGAGCAGGAGCAGGAAATAGGTTCGCTGGATCGAGCGAGGAGTCGCCACCTCGCCACGCTATGCGCTCGGAGGCAAGCTCTGTCCCCCGTGGCGACGATCTCGAGGTGTCCGGCGGCCGGCCCGGCGCGCTTGCCGCGCGCCGGCCGAACGCCGTGACTTAGTCCTCTTCGGGCTCCAGCTCGAGCACTTCTCGCTCCTCGACGGGCGCCGCCTCGTGAAAGGACAACGTGCCGTTGCTCCGCAGCTCGAAGCGGCCCGAGCAGGCAGGGCAGATCCCCGTCGCTGGCTCGTCTCCTTCGGCCGTGTCCTCGATCGGCGCGGCACCGCTGCCGGCGCAGTGTCCGATGTCGGGAATCGTCACCTCGTCTCCTCTCGGTCGGCCATCGGACGGCAGCCTAGGTCGCCGGGACGAAGTCGGGCTTCAGGTAGACGAGCGTGTCGCGCCCGCCGGCGAGGTGCAGGACGAGGAGGCCGTTCTCGTCGTCGAGAAGCTCCGTCTCGACGCCGAGAGTCTCGCCGTAGAACGTGCTGGCGGCCGCGATGTCGTCGACGGCGAAACCGCTGTATGCCTTCGTGTCCTTGAACATGGTCATGCTCCTCTCGTTCTGCTCGGTCGTGTGTTCGGAGTAGCCACACCCGAACTGGCCGAAACGCATCACGACCGCAGGGAGAAGCGGACCGAGCCCTGCCCGGCCGCCGGGAACGCAGGGAGTGGGACGGCGCCGGGCTCGCCGCGCGATCAGCGCATCGTGGGTCGGGCCTGGGAGAAGGTCCAGCGGTTCCCTTCCAGATCGTCGGCGACATAGACCGACGAGCCGGGGTAGGGATGGATCTCCTCCACGATGGTGGCGCCGGTCGCCTTTGCGTTCGCAAAATGCGCCTCGAGGTCGTCGACGTAGACCCACGGTATGTGGGTACGTACCGCGCCGACGCCGTCCGCGTCGAGCCCGAAGACGTTGAGCACGGCGTTCCCGAGCCTGAACTCGATCCACGGGTGGTCGTGGTCCCGCTCGGGGAGCGGGTCGGGGTCGTCGGGCAGGTCGGCCAGCGACTCGAAGCCGAAGACCCGGGCGAGCCAGCGGGCGGCTGCGACGGGCCGGGCGTAGTAGATGGCGAGCGACAGACGAGCGATGTCTCGCTGCACGTGTGGGACGTTGTCTCGCTCCGCACACCAGGCTCCGAACCAGTTCGGGACGACGCGGCTCCATGCGGTGCCACCCCTGTCCTCGCCACCCGCAGGAACGAGGTGCTCGACCGTGACGCGCGTTCCGCCTCCGCTGGGTACGAAGCGCACCTCGGTGCTGACATCGTCGAGAGAGCTCGCCCAGGCCAAGCGCGCTCCGGGCTCCCACACGGTGATGCGCGCGAGTTCGAACACCTCCCCCGACACCGGATCGTCGAGGATCTCCATGAGGCGCCCGTCCACACCGGGCTCGCACCGGACCTCGACCACCCGACCGCCGTCACTCCAGAAGTTGATCGGCCCACGCACCCACCACAGGTCGATCTCCGCGGTGAACGCCTCGAACGCGGTCGCGGGATCGACGGCCACCTCGACGACCGACGAGACGGTGCGCGCTTCCGTCATCGCTTCCTCTCGACATGCCGCTTGAACGACCACAACTGGTTGTCCCAGTGCGCTTGCAGCTGATCGAGCCAGGCCTGCAGAGCGACGACCGACTCCGGCCGAAGGTGGAAGATTCGAACCCTGGCGTCGTCGCGCGGACGCTCGTCGACGACGATTCCGGCCCGGAGGAGGATGCGCAAGTGCTTGCTCATCGACGGCGCGGAGAGACCGGCTGCCTCCGCGAGATCGCCGGCGCGCCGGGGGCCTGAGCTGAGCAACTGCACGACACCGAGACGCGTCGGATCCGCGAGCGCCTGGAACAACGGTGTCAGCGCACGATGCGCGTCTGTTGCCATCTGACTCAAATATTCTCGATTTCCGAAACAAATGTCAACCCCACTGCTAGATGACGAGCCTCTGACCGTTCCGACGGAGGCGATCGCCTTGACCGGTGTGTCGGCCGGCGTCACGGCGAGCGCGGAGCTCGTCAACCACACCTGGGGCGTCGAGCTGCTCCTCACCGTGACCGGGCTGGACGCCGGTCGCCCGTACGACGTCAGCTATCGCACGGTCGACGGTGAGAACGTCGCCGCCGGCTCCTTCGTCGGCGTCGAGACCGAGCAGCTGTGCCGGATGACCGGCTCGGTGCTGCGCGACGACGTCGAGTCGATCGAGGTGCTGGATCGAGACGGCACGGTCGTCCTCCGCTCCGTGCTCTACACGCGCGAGCGTCCTCTCCGACAGATCGGCAGGACCTGGCGGAGCCGGGGGGAAGCGCTGTCCGCGGCCCTCGCACGACCGCCGCGGGCACCGCCAAGGCTTGTTGTGAGTGCTGATCGTGATGTGATATGTGACATCATCCTCGGGTGAGTCTCCGTCTGGGCGTCGACATCGGCGGGACCTTCACCGACGTCGTGCTTCTCGCCCGCGACGGCTCGGTCAGGACCAGAAAGGTCCTCTCGACCCCAGGTGACTACGCCACCGGGGTCGTCGCGGGTATTCGTGCCGTGCTCGCCGACGCGGGAGTCGATGCGAGTACCGTCTCGGACGTCGTCCACGCGAGCACCGTCGCCTCCAACACGATCCTCGAGCGGCGTGGAGCCGCCGTCGCCCTCGTCACGACCGAGGGCTTTCGCGACGTTCTCGAGATGCGTCGCCTGCGGATCCCCGTCCTCTACGACGTCCAGTACGAGAAGCCGGAGGCGCTCGTGCCGCGGGCGCTCCGCTTCGAGGTGCGGGAGAGGCTCGGTCGCGGCGGTGAGACATGGGTCGAGCTCGACGAGGCGTCGGCGCGCGACGTGGCGGCACGGCTCGCGGCGAGCGGGGTGGAGGCCGTGGCGATCGCGCTCCTGCACTCGTACGCGGACGACACGCACGAGCGAAGGGTCGAGGAGCTCGTCCGGGAGGCCGTCGGCGAGGACGTGTACGTGACGAGGTCGGCCGACATCCTGCCCGAGCCGAGGGAGTACGAGCGGACGAGCACCGCCGTCGTCAACGCGTACCTCGGCCCGACCGTGGGTCGCTACGTCCAGTCGCTCGCCGGACATCTGCACGAGCTCGGCATCCGCGGGCCCCTCGAGCTCATGCAGTCGAGCGGCGGCACGCTGCCACCGGAGACCGCCGCCCGGAAGCCCGCGCACCTGATCGAGTCCGGGCCGGCCGCCGGGGTCATCGCCTGCGGCCGACTGGGTCGGCTCACGGGTCGGCTCGATCTCATCTCCCTGGACATGGGTGGCACGACGACGAAGGCTGCCCTGCTCGAGGACGGCGAGCCCGCGCGGACGAGCGAATACGAGGTCGGGGCCGGGATCAACCTCTCGAGCCGGCTCGTCAAGGGCGGCGGTCACGCGGTCAAGCTGCCCTTCATCGACGTGTCCGAGATCGGCGCCGGTGGTGGCAGCATCGTCACGGTCGACGCGCACGGCCGGATCTCGGTCGGCCCCGAGAGCGCGGGTGCCCGTCCCGGCCCGGCCTGCTACGGCGCCGGGGGCTCGCGCGCGACGCTGACGGACGCGCTCGTCGTCCTTGGCTACCTCGACCCGACCGCGCTCGTCGGGGGTGCCGTCCCGCTCGATGCGGAGGCGGCGCGACGGGTGATCGCCGAGCAGGTGGCGGTGCCGCTCCGGGTCACGCCGGTCGAAGCGGCGGCGGGCGTCCTCGCGATCGCGGTAGCCACCATGATGCGAGCCGTGAAGGCGGTCACTACCTATCGCGGTCGCGATCCGCGGGACTTCGCGATCTGCGCCTTCGGCGGCAACGGCCCGATCGCAGGCGTCGAGCTCGCGCGGGGGCTCGGGATCACGACCGTGGTCGTTCCACCGTCTCCCGGTGTCTTCAGCGCGCTCGGTCTCCTCTTCGGCGAGACGGAGCGCGAGCTGGTCAAGACACTCCTCGTCCGCTCGACCGAGGTTGACGCGGCGACGGTGGAGAAGGCCTTCGCCGCGCTGGAGCGGGCCGCCGTGGACGAGCTCGTCGCCAGCGGTCACGCCCGCGAGGACGTGCGTCTTCGACGACTCGCCGAGCTCCGGTTCGCCGGTCAGGCCTACGAGCTCCCGGTGCGCGTGCCCGACGAGCCGATCGCCGTCGACCGGCTGGTCGCGTCGTTCGTCGAGGAGCACGTTCGCACGTACGGCCACGGCTCGCCGCTCGCTCCCGTCGAGCTCGTCACCGTGCGAGTGCTCGCCCGCGTCGAGCGGGCCTCGACGGGAGCCTACGACCCCCTGCCGCTGATCGTCGCGCACGCGCAACGGCTCGGCTCGCGAACCGCGTACTTCGGTGCGCGACACGGCCTGCTCGAGACACCCGTGCTCACACGGGGATGCCTGTCCGAGCGGAAGCTCCACGGCCCGTTGCTCGTCGACGAATACGACTCGACGATCGCGATCCCGCCGGGCTGCTCCGCCCGGCTCGACACGCTCGGCTCCGTCGAGGTGACCGTCGGTGCCTGAGCCGACGGCGCCGGACGCGATCACCCTCGAGGTGGTCGAGCACGCGCTCGCGTCGATCGCGGACGAGATGGCGCTCGTCCTCATGCGGAGTGCCTACTCGCCGGTCGTCCGTGACACGCTCGACTACTCGACCGCGCTCTGCGATCGCGACGGCCGACTCGTCGCGCAGGGCCTGACGCTCGCCGTGCAGCTCGGCACGTTCCCGACCGTGATGCGGCACCTGCTCGCCGAGCACGGCGAGACGACGCAGACGGGCGACGTCTTCGTCGCGAACGACCCGTACGGCTGCGGCGGGCAGCATCTGCCCGACATCTACGTGATCGCGCCGATCTTCGTCGACGGCGAGCTCGAGGGCTGGGCGGCCACGATGGCCCATCACGCCGACGTGGGCGGGCTCGCGCCCGGCAGCATCGCCGTCCATGCGACCGAGATCTTCCAGGAAGGGCTGCGGCTCCCGCTCCTCAAGCTCCACGACCAGGGAGTGGAGAACGAGACGGTCCTCCGCATCATCGAGAAGAACACGCGCCAGCCCACGCAGGTCATCGGCGATCTGCATGCCCAGCTGGCCGCGTGCCGCGCGGGCGAGCGCGGCCTTGCCGCGCTCGTCGAGCGGTACGGCCGGGACACGCGGCAACACCTCGAGCACCTCCAGGCGCTGGCGGAGCGGGCAATGCGGAGCGAAATCGCCGCCCTCACCGACGGCAGGTACACGTTCACGGACTTCGTCGACGGGTTCGGGGAGGCACCCGAGCCGATCCGGATCCAGGTGACCCTCACGGTCGCAGGCGACGAGCTCGAGCTCGACTTCACCGGGACGAGCGCCCAGGTCGACGCGAGCCTCAACTGCCCGGTCGGGATGATCGATGCGGCCTGCTACTGCGCGATCCGCGGGATCACGCGCTCGGAGATCCCGAACTGCGAGGGCTACATGACGCCGATCCACGTCGTCGCGCCGGAGGGCACCGTCGTGAACCCCGTCCTCCCGGCCGCCTGCGGTGCGCGCGGCGTGATCGGGTACCGCGTCTACGACGCGATCATGGGTGCGCTCGCCCAGGTCGTGCCCGATCGCGTCGTCGCAGCCGGCGAGGGCGGCCCGACGTTGATCGCGTTCGGTGGCTACGACGAGCGTCGGCGGCCGTTCGTGACGACGGAGGTGATCGTCGGCGCCTGGGGCGCGCGCGCGACGCTCGATGGGCTCGAGGGCGTCTCGAACCCGCTCGCCAACCTCTCGAACGGCCCCGTCGAGCTGCTCGAGGCCGATCTCCCGCTCGAGGTCGTCCGCTACGGGCTCGTGTGCGACTCGGGCGGGGCCGGGCGCCGCCGCGGTGGCCTCGCCTACGAGCGCGAGTACCGCGTCAGGGCAGACCGGGCGACGCTGACGATCCGCTCGGATCGCCGGTTCCACCCACCGTACGGCCTCGAGGATGGCGGTTCGGGCGCCTCGTCCCACAACACGCTCACCGTCGCCGGGGTCGAGCGCGACGTCCCGCCGATGCCGATGGCGGCGCTCGAGCTCCGGCGCGGCGACCTCTTCCGGCATCGCTCCGCAGGCGGGGGCGGCTTCGGCTCCCCCTTCGAGCGCGACCCGGCCGCGGTGCTGGACGACGTGGTGGCCGAGAAGGTGAGCGTCGTGGCGGCGCGCGAGCTGTACGGCGTCGCGATCGTCGGAGACCCTCCGGCGGGCGTCGACGACCCGGCGACCACCTCCCTCCGAGCCGCCAGGACTCCGTGACGCTCGACGTCGCGATCCGCAACGGCCTCGTCGTCGACGGCACCGGCCGACCCGCCTTCGCCGCAGACGTCGGGATCGAGGGCGGCCGGATCGTCACGCTCGGCGAGACCTCCGCCGCCGCGACGGAGATCGACGCCGCCGGGCTCACGGTCGTCCCGGGCTTCGTCGACGTCCACAGCCACTCCGACTACACCCTGCTCCTCGACCCACGCGCCGTCAGCGCGCTCCATCAGGGCGTCACGACGGAGGTCGTCGGCAACTGCGGGCACGGCTGCTTCCCGATCGGCGATCCGTCGCTCGCCCAGCGCGCGATCTACGGCTATTCGCCGTCGCTGCCGCTCAGCTGGAGCAGCGCCGACGGATACTTCGAGCGCCTCGAGGAGGCACGGCCGGCGGTCAACGTCGCGAGCCTCGTCCCGAACGGCCAGCTGCGGCTTGCCGTCGTCGGGCTCGAGGACCGGCCGGCGACGCAAGCCGAGCGAGCTGCGATGGCGGCCCTCCTCGAGGAGTCGCTCGAGCAGGGCGCCTGGGGGTACTCGACGGGGCTCGAGTACGCGGCCGAGCGGGCTGCGCCGCCGGACGAGCTCGGGCAGCTCTGCGCCGTCTGCGCGCGACGGGACGGTCTCTACGCGACGCACACGCGCTACCGGGACGGCGGCTCCGACGATGCCGTTCTGGAGGCCGCCGAGACGGCGGAGGGGGCCGGCGTCCGCCTCCAGGTCTCGCATCTCGTGCCACGCAACGGCCTCGCCGCGACGCGCGCCTGCGTCGAGCACGTCGAGCGCGCGGCGGGCCGGGGTCTCGACGTCGCGTTCGACATGCACACGCGGCTCTTCGGCACGACCTTCCTCTCGGCCGCGCTCCCGCCTTCGTTCCTCGCCGGCGAGCGGCTCGGAGGCGAGGAATGGAAGCAGGGTGCCGTCGCGGCGATGTCCACGTACACGAGCATCCTGAGCGCCGGCGAGGACTGGTCGCGCGTCGTCCTGCTCGACAACGAGATCTGGCCGGAGTACGCGAGACGGGACCTCGCGTCGATCGCCGCCGAGCGTGAGCAGCCGGTGGCAGCGGCCATCTGCGACCTCCTCTCCGGAGCGCCGGAGGCCGTGGGCAGGCTCATGGTCGTCATCCACTGCTACACCGAGGATCAGCAGGCGGAGGCATTTGCGCATCCGCTCTGCACGCCGGGCTCCGATGCGACGACCCTCGCACCCGACGGGCCGCTGGCGTCCTCGGTCTTCCACGGCTCGTACACGTGGGCGGCGTGGTTTCTTCGGTTCATGGTGCGCGATCGTGCGCTTCTCTCGCTCGAGGAGGCAGTCAAGCGGCTCTCGAGCGACCCGGCCGGGCGGGTCGGCCTGCAGGGCCGCGGGACGCTCTCGCTCGGCGCCCACGCCGACGTGACCGTGCTGGACGCCGAGCGCGTGCGCGAGTGCGGCACGATCTTCGAGCCGAACCGGCTGGCGACGGGAGTGCGCGACGTGCTCGTCAACGGAGAGCCGGCGCTGGCGGGCGGAGTCCTGACGGGACGGCGCCCCGGAAGGGTGCTACGTCGCTGAACGACGCTCGAGGGCCTCGACGAGGTACGCGAGTGTCCAGTCGAGCGCCTCTCGCATGACCTCCTCGGCCGTGTCTCCGTCGCGCGCGGCGCACGCGTCGTGGAAGGACTCCATGTAGCCGAGGGAGCGCGCGAGCCGGTCGTGCTCGGCCAGGTTGAGGTGGTGGTAGCGCCGCGAGACCTCGTAGAGCACGGCGACCCGAGCCAGCAGGCGCGGCCGCTGCGCGGCGGCGTAGACGACCGCCCGGAGCTCCCACGACGTGCGGAGATAGCCCTCGCGGTCGAGCGACCGCGTCACCGACCGCATCTCCCCGAGGAGCCGCAACATCGTGGCGCGCTCGTCGTCCGTCAGGAGCGGCGCCCCCTTGAGCGCGAGCCAGGGCTCGATGCTCGCCCGCGTCAGCAGAGCCTCTTCGAGCTCCTCGCCGCTCAGCGCCGAGACCCTGGCCCCGGCGTGCGGCCGTGCCTCGACGAGCCCCTCGCTCGCAAGCTCCTTCAGCGCGACCCGGACCGGCGTGACGCTGACGCCGAACCGCCCCGCGAGCTCGCGGTACCGGAGCCGCATCCCGGGCGCGAGCGTCCCGTCGAGGATCGAGCGGCGGAGTGCCGCGGCGACGAGACCCTCGACCGTGCGCTCGTCTCCGACCTGGGCCATCCCAGGAAGCTCGGAGACGTCGCCGCTCCCGAGGTCGGTCCGCTCTGCCATCGGGCGGAGTATCGCCCGGAAACCGGAGAGCGTCATCCTCCTACGACGGCTACCTCGGCCGCATCGCGCGCGATCTTCGCAGAGCGCCCCGGTGGCGCCGTCGGTTGCCATCGCTCCCGACTACCAGAGCGCGAGCGGTCGCGGGTGCCGGTGGCTGCGAAGCCTTCGATCCTTGGTGACGAGGCGCAGCCCGTGCTCGATCGCGGTCGCGTAGATCAGTCGGTCGGCAGGATCGCCGGGGAAGGAGGACGGCAACGAGACGGCCGTCCCTGCGATCGCCGGCGTGAGCGACAGCGTTCGAACCTGCGCGGCGAGGCGGTCGAGCCAGGAGCGGAGCGGAACGGTCACGTTGATCCGTTCATGCTCGGCAAGCCAGGCGAGCTCGTACCACGAGATGGCGGCGACGGCGAGCTCGTCGGCGTCGCTCAACGCCTGCGCGGCAGCGGGACTCACGCGCACCGGCTCGGCCGACCACCAGTGGACGACGTGGCTATCGAGGAGGATCGTGCTCAGGCGAGCTCCCAGGCCTCCCCGGTGTTGAAGAGATCCTCGTCACGCGCAGCGGTCATGGCCACGCCGGCCATGCTCCCCTTGAGCGCATGCGGTCCGGCGGCTGGAACGAGCCGGGCCACGGGGCGGCCGTACCTCGTGATCTCCACTTCGTCGCCGGCAGCGACCTCGTCGAGCAAGGCGAGGATCTTCGCCTTCACCTCGGTTGCGGTCATCTTCTTGGTCATATGGTCATAATACAGACCACACGGCGCGGTGCTGCACCAAGTCGAGCCGTGGGAGGGAAGTGTCGCGGCGGGGTAGGTTCCTCTCGAGGTGGGCGGATGAGCGACGCGCGGTGCGAGGAGGCAGCGGATTGACGCGGCCGGCGATGCCGGTCTCGGTGCCCACTGGTGTGCTCCGCGAGGGCTACGACACGGGTGGCTTCTACGACGAGGCGTTCGAGCACGATGCGGACGGCGCCGTCGTCCCGCGGGCGCACTACGGTGA
>Ga0183260_10005074_pt1 | contig 10397 bp, 14 predicted proteins | sample AntDrymUQ4972206_2_FD_129768 | JGI IMG/M metagenome (GOLD analysis project Ga0183260, IMG submission 129768) | Polar desert sand microbial communities from Dry Valleys, Antarctica - metaG UQ497 (22.06) (version 2) (version 2) | ecosystem: Environmental > Terrestrial > Soil > Desert | place...
CCGCGCCACCGGTCACGAGGACCTTCACGGGGTGAGGACCTTGATCTGCCGGTCCGTGGCATAGGCGAGGCGCCCGTCGGCCAGGGCCACGACGCTTAGCAAGCAGTCCGTCGCGAGCGGCGCGCCCTCGGGCCCCAGAGGGGGGCGTCCTTCGGAGCGCAGGCGATAGCGCTCCAGGCGCCGCGAGCGCACGCCGCAGACGGCCAGCTCGGTCTTCGAGATCGCCGCCACCCCGGAGGGAGCGGTCATCGGCGGCAGCTCGAGGAAGGTGCTCGGTCGGGGCGGCCGGCCGCCCGGCGCGAGGCGCTCGGGGACATCGCCAGGAGCGTTGTCGGCGACCCACAGCGCTCCCGCGGAAGTGAAGGTGAACGCGAACGGGTTGCTCCACCCGGTCGAGACGATTCGCGGGCGCTGGCCGGGCGGACCGTCGGGGTCGAGCGCCAGCAGCTTGCCGTTGGGGGTGTCGGTGCGCTTGACCAGGCGTGGCTGCTGGAGGTCGCCGATCCCGACGATGAGGCCGCCGCCGGGGGCGAAGGCCAGGTGGCCGCCGTTGGCCAGGCGGGCGCTGGGCGGCCCGCGCCACACGACCCGGGTAGGCGCGGGCGCCACGCGGCCGACGAGGATCCTTCCGCCTGGAGCCGTCCATGCGGCGAAGGTCCGGTCTCGGCGATCGACGGCGAGCCCGAGCAGGCCGCTCTGGCCGCCGGCGACGACCTTCACGCGGGCGACCGGCCGTGGCCGCACGCGGCCGCGCGCGTCGGCCTCCCGGACGATCCCCGTCGCGAGCTCGCCGAACCGCAGGCCGCCGTTGGGCAGCGCCGCCATTGCAGCCGCCCCAGGGGCGTTGGCGACGAGCATACGCGCCGGTCGCTCCGGCCTGTCCGGGCGCTTCTCCTGGCCGCAACCCCCCACGAGGAAGCCCGCGAGAAGCGCCGCGCCCCCACGTGCAGCTCCTGCGCGGGTAACCGTGGGTCCGCCCACCGCGGCGGCCCCCCGGATGCGGCGCTCGAGGCTTCCTACCACGGCGAAGTGACCGCCGCCTGGAGGACCACGGCGGCTGCCACCTGAACGCCCAGCCACGCGCGGCCGACGCGGCCGCCGGCCAGCGCTGCACAAGCGACGATGAGCCACGGCGCGAACGGAAGCCATATGCGCTCGGTCTCGCCCTTCGACAACCCGCTGAGGTCTGCTACCAGAACGGCCGCAGCGGTCGATCCGGCCAGGAGCCAGACGCCGCGGTCGCGCAGCCGCGCGATGCCGGCGGCGGTCGCCGGCCCGGTCGCGACGGCGAAGGCGGCGAGGTTGACCAGGAGGAAGGTCCCGTAGGGGCGCGAGCGAGAGATTCCCCCCGCGTAAAGCTCACGCGCCCGCTCGAGCCCGTCCAGCCACCAGAAGCCTGCCAGGCTGAACGCGGCGGTCACGAAGGCTAACCCTAGAGCGCCGACGAGCAGCGGTCGCACCCGGCGCCGAGCCACGGCGACCCCGACCACCACGAGGCCGAGCGGAGCGACGCCGTAGGAGAGGTGCAGCGCGAGCCCGAGGACCGCTCCGCCGCCGGCGGCAAGCGCGTCGCCGCGCCGCCCTGAACGGCCGGTCGCCAGCGCCATGATCGCGATCCCCGTTGCCGCTACCCCCATGAACAGCGCGTCGGCGCTGGTGGCGACCCACAGCGCGGCCGGCGAGAAGGCCAGGAACGGCGCCGCCGCGCGCGCGGCGGCCTCCCCGGCGAGCTCCCGCGCGGCGACCAGCACCGCCGCCGGAGCGAGAGCGGCCCCTCCCAGGATCAGTCCGGCGAGCGCCCACTCCCCGCCGACGCCCACCTGGCGCAGGAGGGAGAGAAGCGCCAGCAGCCCCGGCGGATGCGCCTTGGGATGCGTCGCGAACTGATTGGCCCGCTCCAGGAAGGAAGAGAGCAGGAAGAGCGGGTCTCCGGCGTGCTGGACATCCTGGAGGTAGTCCGACGGATAGAGCAGGGGGGCGACGATCCCGTCCAAGCCGTCGGACACCGCCAGTGCCGCGGCCCACGCGATCGATCCCGCCGCCGCCGCGACCAGCAGCGCCCGCCACGGCAGCCGCTGGGCCAGCCGGGGCGCGAAGGCGATGGCGAGCGCTCCGAGCGCGATCGCCGGGCCCAGGCGCAACGTCACCCGGGGATCGAGCGCGCCGACGAGCGGCGCGTTGCCGACGTGGACGTTGATGCCCCGCTCGTAGAGCCGGTCGACGAGCAGCCGGGCCACGGCGAGGAGCGCCGCCCAGACGGCGAGCGCGCCGGCGACCTGCCGCCCGCGGATGCGCGACGGCGCGCGCCGCAACGCGTCCCGGAGGGGAGTATTCACGGTCCTGCTGTCCAGATCCATCGGCTGCGAACGGTACGTGGCGGGTGGACGATCTCGTCGCGCGCAGACCTGTCACCCTCAGTCGATGGTCCACTCGCCCTACCTCGAGGAGCTGAGGCTCACTTCGTTCAAGTCCTTTCGCGATGCGGTTCTGCCGCTGCGTGACCTCACGCTTCTGATCGGGCGAAAGATCGCGAGTGAGCGCCTGTGGTGTCGTGAGGGCAATTCGGAGCGAAGCCTGCTTCAGACCGATTCCCCAGAGCCCGAGCAGCTCGACATCATCGCGCGCTACGACAACGGGAAGCAGGGAAAGAACCCCGCCCTGCCCTTCAGGTCCACGCGGCTCTGGCGGCCCAAGTGGCGAACAAGGTCCCTTCCGGAGCAAGGCAGCCTTCCGTGGGTGCTGCACTCCGTCGCCTGGGACGAGCGGATGCTGATCAAGCTCTGCGACGGCACATCGGTGACCGGCCCCTTCGTCGAGCTCGCCGGGGCAGGGATCCTCGGCACGGGCGATCTGGCGATCCTTGCGGAGTGCGAGCTCTATTCCGAGAGGACGGCGAACGTCCGCGTCACGGTCTGGACGCACGATGCTCGCCTCGAGGCCTATGCCGGCTGAGCCGCCGCCCTACCCCCGGATCCCCCACCTGCCTCCCGGGACCGGCGCCTCGCGCGATGACCGGGTCCTTTCCCCGGGCGATGCCAGGCCCTTCTTCGTCGAGGAGGTCACGGTTGAGGAGAAGCTCGACGGAGCGAGCGTCGCGCTCTGGCTCGACGACCGCGGGAGCGTCGCGGCGGGCACCCGCGGGGGAGTGGACGCGATCGACCGGGCGGGGCAGCGTGGCCCGCTCAGGGCCTGGGCAGCACGGCGCGCCGATCAGCTTCGCGGCCTGCTCGCCGACGGCTGGGCCCTCTATGGCGAGTGGCTCTGGTTTACGCACGCGCTTGCATACGAGCGCCTGCCGGACTGGCTCATCGCTCTCGATCTCTGCCATCCGGCGCACGGCTTCGCCACCCACGACGCACGGGCGCAGCGCGTGCGAACGGCGGGCCTGTGTCTGCCTCCAGAGATCGATCGAGGGATCCTCGGAAGCGCTGGTTCGCTGTCGCCGCTTACGCGCCGCTCCGGCTTCACGGACGGTCCTCTCGAGGGCGTCGTCGTACGGCGCCTGACCGCCACACCGGGAAACCTTCGCGTCGCGAAGGCCCTTGCCCCGGGCTTCGCGGCCGCTGACGACGCCGGATGGCGCTCGCCGGCACGCAACGCGCTCGCGGCCGGGCCTACGCCCACCGCCTGACCGCTCGCTACCCTGGCTTCGGTGGCCGCGACCGCTGACAGCTTCGATCTCGGCCGGCTGGCGCTCAGCCCGGGCGAGGGGCGCCGCCTCGAGCTCGAGGTGCCCGTCGAGGGCTTTCGCCTCGCCGGCGAGCCCTACGCGATTGAGCCCTCGCGAGCGCAGGTGTCGCTCGACATCTCGCGCATGACCGGCGGCGGTCTCGCCATGCGACTGCGGTTCTCCGCGGCGCTCGCGGGGCCGTGCATGCGCTGCCTCGAGCCGGCGGCGCCCGAGCTGGTCGTAGACGCGCGCGAGGTGGACAAGCCGGGAGGCGGAGAGGAGCTCGAGAGCCCCTACGTCGAAGGCGAGGTACTCGACCTGCGCGCATGGGCTCGCGACGCGCTCGTCCTCGCGCAGGGCGGCGAGCAGGTCCTCTGCCGGCCCGACTGCGCTGGCCTGTGCCCGGTCTGTGGCGAGGACCTCAACGACGTAGGCCCCGGCCATGTCCACGAGCGCGATCCCGATCCCCACTGGGCGAAGCTGCGCGAGCTCAAGCTCGACTGACGGATGGGGACGATGAGCCGCTGCAAGAACAGACCGCCGTTGGGCTGACAGGCCCGGCGTCACCGGGGCAGGTCGACGGCTGGCTGTTCCCGTCGCCGACCGCGACCGCGACCGCGCGGGACGGGGAGGTCGAGCGCGGCGGATCGCGCGACCCTGGTTCTGCGCAGGCGGGTCGACTCCGAGCAGCGTGGCGATGGTGGGAGCCACGTCGACTAGGCTGGCGTCGCCGAAATGGTTGCGGCGTTGGCGGACTCCGGCGCCTGCGAGGACGACCGGCACTGAGCGCTCGAAGGTGCTGCGAGTGAGGAGCGCCAGAGGCGACAGATCGTGCGGTCAAGCCTTGGGTTGCGGAAAGAGAGTCTGAGGGCTCCCAGAATCGCCTTTCTGTGACCCACGGTCGAAGTCCGTCCAGGCGCGACCCATGTCATAGCCCTAGTCGATGATCGGGCTGAGGATCGTGGCGCCGAACCCCGAGCCCGTACCGAGCGTGCAAGAAAGGCGGCTGTTCATGTTGTTGCCGGCACCCACCCTCCGGCAGTAGTCGGCTTTTCCGTCGCAATCGAAGTCCGTCCATGCGCGCCCGGTCCCATAGCCCCAGTCGATGACCGGGCTGATGACGGTCGCGCCGAACCCCGAGCCTGTGCTCAGCGTGCAGGCGACGCGGCTGTTTGTGTTGTTGTCGAGGCCGACCGCACGGCAGTAGTCGGCCTTCCCGTCACCGTTGAAGTCCGTCCATGTACGGCCGAACTCGTAGCCCCAGTCGATCACTGGGCTGGTGACGGTGGCGTCGAACCCAGAGCCGGTACCGATGGTGCACGCGATGCGGCTGCCGGCGTTGTTGTCGACGCCGACCCTACGGCAGTAGTCCGCCTTGCCGTCGCCGTCGAAGTCTGCGGGCGACGTCGGCTGCGGCTCCCCGACCTCATCTGGGCAACCCACGAACAGCGCGCCCGGCTCATCCGGACAGATGTCGGTGCTGTCCGGCTGTCCGTCCGCGTCGGCGTCCGGCGGTGGAGGTGGAGGCGGGGGCGGGGGCGGGGGAGCAGTGCCGCAGCCGTACCCGTCGTTGCGGATCCGGGTTCCGACGGCGGACGTTGTTCCATCCGCCGTCGCCCACGCTCGTCAGCGTCGCTCCATCGCATAGAAGCAGTGGACCGGGATCGACCTTGGTCCCAGCGACGATCTCGGCGTAGTGCAAGTGGGCGCCCTCTGAGCGGCCGGAGTTCCCGCTGTAGCCGATCAGTTGACCGGGGGACACGAACCCGCCCGTGACGGCAAACCCGGACAGGTGCAGGTACCGAGACACCCGAGATCCGTGGTTGACAGTGATGTAGTTGCCCGCGCCCGAAGAAGACGCCGAAGGCGCTGAGCAGCACGTCGACGCCCCACTTGAGTTCGGTCTCCGGGAGGCGAGTCAGGGGCTTGCGCAGCCAGGCGCCGGCGCCCAGCACGGTGACAGTGGCGACTGCTGCGCCGATTAGCGCCGGGGCGGGGCCGCTGGGGCGCGCGGCGAGAGCGCTGACGATGAGCACCACTTCGATGCCTTCCAGAAGCACGCCCTTGAAGGCCACCAGGCGCCCGGCCCAGTCAGGCTCGCCGCGGGGTGGCAGCGAGGCGTCGTGCAGCTCCTCCTGGGTCTCGACGTACTCGGCCAACGATGAGGAGCGAGCGCGGCGTCCAGCGAGGCGCAGTGTTCCCTTGCGCAGCCATTCCAGGCCGAACAGCAGCAGTAGAACGCCGATGGTGACGCGCAGCGCGTCGAGCGGGACCGAGGCCAGCAGCACCGGCCCCACGACCGCGGCCATGGCGAGCTCGCCGCCTTCCTCGATGATCAGCGTTTCAGCGCGCGCCTGCGCGAGGACACCGTAAAGGACAGCGAACGGGCGGCGCTGCGCGCCGGTGTAATCGCCGCTCTCGAGCTACTGCTGGGCGACCGGGTCACGAGTGGCGGTCTAAGCGGCGATCGACGAACACCCAGATGCTTGAAAAAGAGAGCGCCGCGAGTCCTGCGACTCTCGGCGAGTTGGCGAAGGTGCCGGCGATGACGCCGACGAGCAGGGCCGTCAGGTAGGGCACGAGACGCCAACTGATCTTGTTCATGGCGCGTGGTCCTGGGCGCTTGCCGCGACGTGCTATCGCTGAATCGGTGTGCCTTGCCGAGCGGCGGGGCCGCTTTGGAACCACGCGAAGACGAATGCGCCGAGGGCGACGATCAGCGCGGCGATGCCGTGCTTGATGTGGTGGTGCGCCGATCCCGCCTCGTGACCGGGCATGAAGCTTGGAAGGTTCGCGGCGCTGTCGGCAAAGTACACGACAGCGATGATGAGCAGCACGATGCCGGCGAGGACGGCGGGGATCACGAGGCTGCGGTTGCTGGGCACGGTGCGTCCTTTGTTAGGTTGCCAGGAAGACGGTGGTGAGGATCGCACCGGCGCTGAGGCAGTATGCGGCGAAGGGCGTCAGCCGATTGGTTTCGAAGTAGCGCATGAGAAAGCGCACGGAGAGATAGGCGGTCGCAGCGGCGCAGGCGGCGGCGACAGCGGCTGGGCCGCGCACGCCGTCGCCCTCGGGGCCAAGCAGCTCGGGCAGCTTCAGTGCGGCGGCGGCGCCGATGATCGGCGTCGCGAGCAGAAAGCCGTAGCGGGCGGCGTCCTGGTTGCTGAGGCCGACGAGCAGGCCGCCGCCCATCGTCACGCCCGACCGTGATATGCCCGGCAGCAGCGCCAGCGCCTGCGCGCTGCCGACACCGATCGCCTGGCGCCAAGTCAGCCGCTGTGCGATCAGATGGTCATCGTCGGCGTTGGGCACCGGCGCGTCCGGTGCGCGGCGCAGGCGCTCGGCGCCGAACAGCAGCAGTCCATTGATCATCAGGAAGACCGCGGCCGAGGTCGCCGACGCGAACACGCTGCGCAGCGGTTGCTCGAGCAGCAGGCCGAGGATGCCGGCGGGGATCGTGCCCACGACGAGCAGCCAGCCGAGCTTGGCATCGGGATCGGTGATCTGGCGGTCGCGCAGCGACCGTCCGAGTCCGAACGCGATTCGCTTCCAGTCACCCCAGAAGAAGCCGAGCAGGACCAGGGCGGTCGCGAGATGCGTCGCGACGAGAAACGTGATGAAGAACGAGTCGTTTTGGTGGATGTCCCAGCCGAACAGCCGCGGTGCGATGACCGAGTGTCCGAGGCTTGAGATCGGAAACAGCTCCGCGAAGCCCTGCAGCAGGCCCAGCACTATCGCCTGGAAGTAGCTGATCGGGTCAGCCGCAGCGATCAGCTGCAGGTGCGTCACGTGGCCACCGGGTCGAGCTCGGGATGCTGGGAGCGATACCAGGACACGTACCGCTCTGCGCCGGCCGCAAAGCGCGTCTGGGCCGTCCAGCCGAGCTCGTGCGCGGCGCGGGCGCCCGAGACCTCCGCGCCGCGGAAGTCACCGGTGCGGCCGGGCCCGTGGACGATGCTGACCTCGCCGATGAGCTCGCCGACGACCAGGGCGATCTCAAGGACTGTCGTGTCCTCGTCGCCCACGAGGTTGTAGACGCGGTTGGCGGCGGCCGGCGCGAGCGCCGCGACGCAGCCGTACGCGAGATCTTCGACATAGACCCAGTCGACGCGTAGACGACTCGAGGCACCCCGGCGTCGCGGGCGGCCTGCAGGACGTGCAGCGTGCCGCGCGCGTTGACCGCCTCAGCGAAGACTGGGTCCAGCGCGACCTGGCTGACATCGGCGACGGCGGCGAGATGCATCACGGCATCGCAGCCGCGCATCGCGTCGGTGAGCGCCTGCAGGTCGGAGAGCTCACCGACGTAGGTGTCGATCGTCTCATCGTGAAACGGCGAGAGGACCATGTCGAAGATGCACGGCTGATGGCCGGCCTCGGAGAGCTTGTCGACGACGTGCGACCAATGAAGCCCGACCCGCCGGTCACCAGGATGCGCTGTCTCATGCGCGCCAGCCTGGCAGCGCGCGATTAGAGAACGGTGAGGGACTCGTGATCAGCCGGGCAGTGACATCCAGACGTCCGCGCCGACGGCCTGCGCGGCTCCGTCGTGGGCACGCGCGACCGCATCGACGATTGCCAGCCCCAGGCCGGCGCCGTTGCCGCTGCGGGTCTGCTCTCCGCGGCGGAAGCGCTCGAACGCGTGCGGGGCGAGCTCATCGCTGAGGCCGGCGCCCTCGTCGGTCACGTGGATCTCGACGCGGCCGTCGACGCGCCGCGCGCGGATCCGGACGGCACCGCCTCCATGACGCAGTGCGTTGTCGAGCAGGTTGCTGACGGCCTGCTCGAGGCGACCGGGATCGGCGCGCAGCGCGATCGGGTCGCACGCGACGTCGATCTCGCGATTGTCGGCGTGGGCGCGCGCCGTGAAGCGCGCGACGACGCGCGCGACGAGGTCATCCAGATCGACGAGTTGCGTCTGTAGCGCGAGGTGGCCGTCGTCGGCATCCGAGCGCGCCAGGAGGAGTAGGTCGTCGGCCAGCCGGGCGAGGCGGTCGGTCTCGATCGCGGCGGCCTGCAGTGCGCTGACGAGCTCGTCGCGCGGGCGGTAATGTCGCAGCGCGAGCTCAAGCTCGCCCTTGAGGATCGCCAGGGGCGTCCGCAGCTCGTGGCTCGCATTCGCCGTCAGCGCGCGCTCGTGCGCCAGGGCGGCCTCGACGCGGGCCAGCATGTCGTTGAGCGTCGCGCCGAGTCGTCCGAGTTCGTCGTCTGCGGGCGCGACGGGCAGGCGCGCGCCCGGGTCGTCGGCGGAGATCGTCGCGGCGCGCGCGCGCATCGAGTCGACCGGCCGCAGCACGGCGACGGCGAGCCCGTAGCCGGCCGCGGCGGCCAACAGGAGGGCCAGCGGCCCGCCGATCAGCAGCGCGCGGGCGAAGCTCTCGTTCGCGCCCTCACGGTCCTTGAGGGAGTGCGCGACGACGACGACCAGGCGACCGTCGGCGGCGACCGGTTCGGCGGCGATACGCGCGCGCTTGGCGACGTTGGCCAGCGGATGGCGATTGACAAGGACGAGCTCGCTGCGGGCGCGGCGAAAGTTCGCCCGCCGACAGCAGACGCAGGTCCTGGACCTGTGGCGTCGCGGCCAGCAGTTGGCCGTTGGGACCGATGATCTGTGCCAGCCCGTCCTCGTGGGCCAGCAACCGTTCCCCGGGGCCACCGCTGAGTGTCGCGCGGCCCTGTTGGGCGACGAGCGTCGCGAGCGCATCGACGCGTCCGCGCAGGCCGTCGTCGATCGTCCGGTTCAGCTCGCCCTCGAACTGCGCGTACAGCAGCAGGCCGATGCCGACGAGCAGCACCGCCATCACGGCCGCGAACGTCCCGGTCAGCCGCCAGCGGATCGGGATGCGGCTCACCGCTCGCCGCCCGCGTCCAGGCGGTAGCCGACGCCGCGCACGGTCTGCAAGCAGCTCGTTCCGAATGGGCGGTCGATCTTCTCGCGCAGATAGTTGACGTACACTGCGACGACGTTGGAGCGATGCTCGAAGGCCATGTCCCACGCCTGCTCGAGCAGCCACTCGCGCGAGAGCGCCTCGCCGGGTCGGCGCATGAACGCGTCGAGCAGATCGAACTCGCGCGGGGAGAGCTCGAGCTCGCTGTCGCCGCGCCATGCGCGTCGTGCTTGCGGACTGATCCGCAGATCGCCGACCTGCAGCGCCTCGTTGGCGCGCAGCGATGCGCGACGGGTCAGCGCACGCAGGCGCGCGAGCAATTCGGCGAATGAGAAGGGCTTGACGAGGTAGTCATCAGCGCCCGCGTCCAAGCCCATCACGCGATCGTTGACTTCATCGCGAGCGGTCAGCATCAACACCGGCGTCCAGACGCCCTCCTCCCGCAGCCGCCGGCATGTCGCAAAGCCATCGATGCCGGGCAACGTCACGTCCAGGACGATCACGTCGTACACGGCGGCCAGTGCGCGCGCGAGCGTATCCTCCCCGGTGTCGGCCACCTCGGCGACCATGCCCTCCTCCCGTAGGCAGCGATGCAGCAGGCCAGCCATCCGCATGTCGTCCTCGACGATCAGAACACGCACACGCGCATCGTGGCGCACCCGGCGTCCCTGCCGCGCGGATCTCACCGTTCACTAACCACGTGTCCGTAGCTTGCTGGCGGTAGCCGTTCACGGGGTGTCGCGGGCCTGAGCAGGAGTCCTTCCTGGTGAATGGAACCTTGCGCTTGTGCGACGCGATGAGGCAGAGGCGCTGGCGTTGGCGGGTGGTGAGCCGGCGCGGGC
>Ga0183260_10005076_pt1 | contig 10395 bp, 8 predicted proteins | sample AntDrymUQ4972206_2_FD_129768 | JGI IMG/M metagenome (GOLD analysis project Ga0183260, IMG submission 129768) | Polar desert sand microbial communities from Dry Valleys, Antarctica - metaG UQ497 (22.06) (version 2) (version 2) | ecosystem: Environmental > Terrestrial > Soil > Desert | place...
GCGTCGTGGTTAAAGACCGTGCGAACTAGCAGAACACCAGGCCACGGACTTACCTGAAAGCTTATGGCTGTAACGAGAAGTACCACTGAACTACCGCAGGCGAGAGTTTCGCGCTCATCTCGGCCAAACGCGCCGCCGTGTAGGCCCGAGCACCCTGCAGGTGGGCAGCGTCGGGTCCGTGCTCGGCCAGAAAGCGCTCGAGGGCGCCAGCCGGATCGCTCAGCGCAGGGGAGCTTCGAGGATCCATGGCACGTCACGGCAGCGCTCCAGGAGCCCTATGAACAGCTCCTCATCTTCGCCCTTCAGCGGCACGTGATGTCCGTCTTGATCGAGCGAGCTCAAGTGCACATGGCGCAGGCGGTCAGCAAAGCGGTCGAGAAGTTCGCGGCCCTCTTCAAGCGAAGAGTCGACGTGCTTCGCGTGAGCAATATCGAAGCACAGGCCGGCGAGCGGCAAGGCGTCGAAAAGCGGCACCAGCTGAGCGGCCGTCTGGCCCGATGACTTTCGGGCGTCCATATTCTCGATGACGAGGCGCCGACCCAGGGGCTGCCAGGCGTCGAGGTCCTCGAGCAGATCGGGGTGCACGACTATCGCTCGCACCCGTGGTGGAAGCTGGGTCAGCAGACGGACGCGCTCTTGCTCGCTGAGAGCAAGGCCTTTCGACGGCGCGTGGACGCTGACGTAATGGAAGGGCATCGACGGGTCGCTTCCGAGGAATTCGACGAGCCCTGGGAGCTCCTCCTCCGACAGCGCCGACAGCTCGACGGCAAGCGTGGAGGTAGCGGCGGCGTATTCAACGAGCGCAGGCCAATCGCCCCGGACATCGACCATGTAGCCCGTCGAACAGCCGACTGTCAGATGGCGCGAGATGAGCGGCGAAGGGACATCAAGCAATGCGGGCACCACGTGACGGACCCTAGCGCGGGTCCCGGCAGCAAGAACGGGAGCTGGCAAGCAGGGCACGAGGACCAAGGGCTTTCTGCGGGTGTCGGCTTCGCGACGTGCCGGTCGCTCACGGTGCGCGCTCTTGGATCGAGCCGCGGGAGCGTCAGGTCGCAAGTCAATAGGGCGACTAAAGGAGGAGTGAGTCCCCCACTCGAACTTGCGCTCCATCCCCTTCTGCCCGTCCGGTCCGTGCGACCGGGACGGTCCCAGGCCCGGTTTGGCTACGAGCTCCGGCTACCCGATGGTCCCGCGCTGGGCCCCGATGACCCGCTCATCGCAGCCTTTGGCATGGTGTTTGAGAGGCTCGAGCAGCCCGATGAACCCCAGGAAGTCTTCCAGGCCAAGTCCTTCGACCCCGCCCGGACGGTGTCGCTTCGTACCGAGGGTTTCGACGAGGACGGAGACGTGGTGGTTGGCGTTTGGGACGCCGAGGGCGTGCTTCGGGCGGGCGAGCTCAGCTACTCCACCGCCGCCCGTGTCGCCGACGCGCGCGAGTACGGGCTGGAAATCGCGGGCCTCGTCATGCACGAGGGCCGCTCCTCCGGTGAAGGGCGCCGCGAGTCACTCGCGGTCCTGATCTATCCAGAGAAGCTCGTTCACATCGATGTCGAGGCTGGCGGGCCGCTTCAGCGGCCCGAGGTGCGCATGCGACCTCGTCTCGTTTTGCTCGCTGATGGGCCGGGACCTTTCCGGTGGTGGGACCCTTCAGGCGAACACGGCCCGTTGGCACTTGATGAGCTTCCGGTCTCTACCGGACTCGCCACCGAGATCGACCGTTTGCGTGCGCTCCGCGAGAGCGCCGAGGAAGACGACGAAGACCCGGGCGACCTGTTCGAGGAAATGGAGCGCGACTGGCGCCAGTCCTCGGTCGATGAGTCCACACGGGCTGTTTGGCAGAGGGCCCGGGCCGAGCTCGGACGACAATTCGCGGTGGGACTGCTAGCCCGCGGCATGGCACATCCGATCTGGCGTCCCGAGGAGCTACCGGAGGACGATGACGGAGAGTACGAGGTCGCCTCCTGATAAGGACTGGCCAGGCCACGGCGGAACCCATGAGAACCCCGTCGCGCCTTCGCATGCCACGATGCAGAGGTCGATGACTCCCCCGGACCGTTTCGGACGTTTCGTCGACGCACAGGACCAGGCGCGCACCTATGAGCGTGCCCTTTCGGAATTGCGGGCCGGCCGCAAGACGACCCACTGGATGTGGTTCGTGTTTCCTCAAGTCGCGGGCCTGGGACACAGTGCGGTGGCGAAGATGTATGCCATCTCCTCACTCGACGAAGCCAGGGCTTACCTGGACCATCCTCTCCTAGGCGCGCGCCTTCTCGAATGCACGCGCGCGCTCACCGCGCACTCGGCGCAGACAGCCAGCGCGATTCTCGGGAGCATCGACGCGATGAAGCTTCGCTCGTCGATGACGCTTTTTGCCCAGGCCGCACCGGAGCAACCGCTGTTCCGACAGGTCTTAGACCAGTTCTTCGCTGGTATGTCCGACCCAGCAACTGAGCAGCGTCTCTCACAGAGAGTGAAAACCGAGGGGGAGGATGCGCCAGACCCGTCAGCGGCAGGCTCATCGACAGAAGCGACCGTTAGCGATACCGATCTCTCGGAGCGGACGAAGCCCCGGATCATCGACGTGCCCGCGACGGGGCGACCAGCGACGGTGACCTTCATCCAAACACTCCCGGAGGAGGCCCGCAGGCGGACAAGAGAGGCGAGCCGGCGCAGCGAACCAAGCGGGCGGGACGATCGGGCAGAGCCACCGGAAGGGACCCGCTAGGCCCATCTGCCTAAACACTCACGAACCCTCGAAATCCCGCTCGAACCGGGGACTCCTTCATAACGAGTCTGGTGGTTTGATTGGGCGGATCGGGGGCGGGATTCCAGGCCGGGACCTTCGGTTAGGAGATCGTCCGCCACAAGAATTTCGATGATCACGGGCCGTTTGGCAGGGCCTCGCACACGTCACGTCAGACCGGTCCCTCATGGAGATCTCGTCGCCACCGTGCCATGGCCGGAGGACCCTTTAGCTGTCAGGGTCTCCGGTGAACCGCCGACCGACGAGGGGAACCGATGGCACCTCCTGATCCGATCAAGTTGTTCGACCGCGCCCTACTGGGCGGTGCCGCAGCGAGAGCTCGATGATGGTCTGCGGGAAACTCGCAGGGAGCAATTCCTGCGCCCGCTCGGTGCGCGGCCGCGGCGTGGCGGTCAGACCGACGAGCGCCGGCGCCTTCTCATCGGCCAGGGATCGGATCAGCAGCTGATAGGACGGCGACGAGGCGTGGTGCGCCTCGTCGATGACGACGATCGTGGGGCGCCGAAGTAATTCCGAAACTGGCCACGACGCTTCGACCGGCTGTCAAGTCCTCGAGCGAGTGCCTGTTGACGCGAAAGCCTCTTGCACAGGTCGGTAGGCCAAGTACCTGGCGATCAGAGCACCGTCGCCCTCGGGGCTTGTCCCTATCGGCCCAGGTGTTCGCACCGATCACCCCGACCGCCACCCGGCGGGAGTCAAGTTCCTGGTCTTCGCGTTCTTCGACCGCAGATGAACGCGCGAATCGCCGTCGGGCCGCCGCGCGGCGACGTCAGCGCTTGCTTCGTCGACCTAGCCCGCCGTTGCCGATCCTGAGTGCGCGTTCCTTGAAATCGTTGGCAATGGGCGGCCACGTGGCGACTCAGGACGGCCTTCCAAAAACACCGATCGCGAGCTCCTCAATCTCGTGAGCGTCGATGCCGCGACCGTCCTGGCTCTCCGTCGACCACACGAGCGTTCCGGCTTCACCACCACCTTCGGTCCAAGGCAGGATCTTGTGATCCCGATACCAGGCGAGCTTGGCTTCCCAATCGGCTTTGTACCCGGCAAGGTCAAGCATCCCGAGGTGCTCCCAGTAGACCGGCGGGTCGTCTGGTCGACGAACCGTGAAATCAGGCTCGCGCACTGTCCCGTCTGGCATTCGAAGCAGTTCCTCATAGGAGTAGTCGATGTCCAGGGCTCGCAGGCTGTTGGCCACAATCACCTCTGACTTCGACCGCATGAGTTCCTTGTTCGCCGAGCGATGTACGTGAGATCCGTCGAGCACCACACCTTCAGGAGTGGTGAACGGGTCCGCGGGACGGAATAGACAGGTCAGGCGCCGCGCGGTCTCCGAACGTGACGGATCGGCGAGTTCCAGCAGCTCGCTGGGGTCGCCTTGGACGAGCAACACCGTGCGCTGCCGATGCCGGGTCACCGCGGTGTAGAGAAGCTCGGGCGACAGGAGGGGGCATGGCTTGGGGACGACGACGAAGGTCAGCTCGAACTGCGATCCCTGCGCCTTATGGATTGTGATCGCATAGGCGATTTCGAGAACCTCACGGCCTCGCTCGTTGTCGCCGTTTAGGTCTTCCTCCCAGAAGGTGAACTGAAGCCTCTGCTGAGTGGAAAACTCGACCCATAGGCCTACCCCGCGCCCCTGCTTTTTCGGCCAACCGACAGCCATCCCGATTTCGCCGTTGGCCGCATCGCCTTCCTCCCGCTCACCCGTGTCGAAGTTCTTGGGCTTCAGCCGGTAGAGGTTGTCGGCACACATGACCTTGTCGTGGAAGAGGATCTCGTCCGCGCCCATCGGGTTTGGGAAGACGCGCTCACGACGCGCGATAGTCGCGTCCCCGCCTCGCCATGTGCGGCGGACCAGGCGGTTAAGTCCCGCAACCCCTCCGGGACGTGACCGAACCGGGCTGAGGATCTGCCAGCGCTCAGCACCCGAACCGCCGTCACCGAAGACAAACGACGGCCGACCGTTGTATTCGGCGGATGCGCCGAGGGAGCGCTTGAGCGCATCCGAGTCACGCTCAGACAGACCGAGATCTGAATCTCTACACAGCACATCGACGATCATCTGGTGAAGATCGTCCTCGTCCCGCCACGTGTGGACGGCGATCGTGCCGTCGCCCTTACCCGCGATCACACGAGCCAGCGCCTGGTCCGCCCCCGCCGGGGTGGCGTCCGTGGCGAAACATGCGGCGACGGCCAGATCGTCATGACCCCGTGGCTGGGCCTCCGCCCCAACGGCGGGCCGCTGCCGCCTCCCAATCCGCAGCTCGGCGAGCCCGGCTCCGGTCGTCTCCCGATCCGGGATCTCTCGCAGATGCGCCACGAGGTCGGCAAATGGCCGCCCTGCCCCAATCGGCGGAAGCTGTCGATGGTCGCCGCACAGGATCAGCCGATCGGGCTCGCGGAGCGCGTCAATCAACGCGGCCAGCATGCCTTCCGTCAGCATCGAAGCCTCGTCGACGATCACGGTCCGATAGCCACCCGTCCGCATCCCGTCGCGGTTGATGAAGTAGCCCCGCTCCCAGTCCCAGCGTTCCGCTTTCCTCAAGAACTGAGCGAGCGTCCGAGCCTTTGCTCCGACCTTGTCCCCAAGTTGAACGCGAGCCTTGCCGGTCGGCGCGAGCAGCAAGATGTTCCCGGCAATCTCTACGTCCGAGCAGAGTGCCTTCAGCATGGTCGTCTTGCCAGTACCGGCCGGTCCGACAAGGGCCCCTATCCTGGAACGCGCGAGCGTCTCCAGCGCGCTGGCCTTCTCCGCCCGAGCGTTGTCCTCAACCTCCCACTCGGGGTCATCACTAGCCGGCATCGGCCGGTCGACAACGGTGTCGATTGCCTCGCGCCACAGTGCGTCTGCCTCGAGCGGGCCGGCGGCTACTCGCTCAGCCACGCTCTCCGCGATCAGCGCCGTGTGTTGGGCCGCCCGTTCAAGCTGCCACCCGCGGCCCTCACGCGCTAACCCAACCTCCTTGAGCCTCGGCGGGAAGTCCTCCGCGGCATCTGCGAACTGATCGTCGGTTGGATCGCAGGGTGGATCGAGCTCAAGTTGCGCGAGCCTTTTTCGAATGCCTGGCTCGTCGACCAGTGTGTGACCCTGGCTCGTCGCGTTCTCGACCACGGAAATGCATGCCGCACGAACGCGCCGGTCGTCGTTGCCCTCGTTGACGGGGTCGGCTAGGGGTGCGTGACTCAGAGCGGCACGGGCGGCCGCGCTCTGGGTAAAGAGACCGCGATCGACGGTCGAGAACCCGACGGCGTCGCTTTCGTCGCGGTCATCCTCATACAAGCGGTACGGATTCTCGAGGAGGTCGGTGAAGACACGAGCGGTCCTGCTGCCCGCGTCGAATACCCGGCGCGCCTGAGGCCCTGTGACCGCGAACCTTGCAAGAAGCCGCAGCGCGGCTTCACGGTCGGGATTTCGCATCACCCGAGCCCAGCTCTTGCGGCTTGCCCTTCCAACAAGGCCCGCCGCGACGCCTTTGCTGGCTGCCCCTTCCTCGATCGCGCGCGAGAGAATGGGCCACGGGTCCTCAGCCGAGTCGTCAATCGACTTCATGACGCGGTGGGCGATCACAGGCCCGCGCTCCAACCCCGCGCCCGCCAGCGCACCCCCGAGCCCTGGGTACGGACCACGCTTCTCCCACGTATCCGCGAGCCTGTCCCCAAGCCACGCGGAAACACGGTCCCACGGTCCGTCGGCGACCCCCGGGAGCAGGTCGACGACGCGCGCCAGCTCCGTCAATGCTGCGATGGCCGCGTCGTCTCCCGCGCGCTCCGAAACGTAGGAGAACTCGTCGAAATGCTCACCCGGGGCCATCGCGACGAACGGGCCCAGATCCATGCCCTGCAGCTGCGGATCGGATAGGAGCTGGTGATACGGCAGCAGGAAGCCGTCCGCGAACGACTGACGGATCGAGTGGCCGACTCCGCGCTCCCACATGATCGCGCGCATCGGGCCCTTCCCGTTGTACGCCCATTCCACGACGGGACGAACTTCTGTGACGTGGCCGACGCCAATCAGTACCCGCGCGCCGGGCGTGCGCTCCTCGAGGAAAGGCACGTCCTTCGCGTAGAGAAACACCAGCGACCGTCCAGGAACAACGCCCGAAAAGAACGAGTCGAGAAGTGCGAGCTGGTTACGGTGGTCCTGGACCCAATGCGTCAGCTTGCGCGTCTCGATGTAAGCGTCGGCGGCCGTCTCCAGGTCGGGGTCGTATCCGATGCCCCACGTGCGCGCGAACTCTGGTGCCTGGTCGCGATCGACCCAACGGAACGGTGTGGCCTCGAGGCTGTACGCCGGCATGTGCTGCGTCGTCTCCGCAAAATGCGAATGAGAGCGTGTCCATCCGCCCGAGTAGGCGTGCTCACGCCCGATCGAGAAGGCCCTGGGCCGCATGAACCCTGCTCGTTCAAGAGCGCACGGAGGCACCCGGTCGCTGTCAAGTAGACCGACCCATGCGCGTCCGGCGTCCTCCTCTTCACGCTCGGAAATCTTCCTCTCCTTGATGTTCTTCAGAACTGTGCAGCTGTGGTTGGCCGCTGGGAGGGCGCAGACGCGACCCGTCCAGTCGGTGTCATGCCAGGGCACGCGAACGGAGAGGTGTGCCGGAGGGAGCTCGACGGCACCGTCAGCCAAGCTCGTCATCGAAGTCGTCCTCCCATGGCACCTCCTTGGTCGAAGCCCAGGCCCACCGCCTGACGCGCACGCGAGAGTCTGGCTCGACCATACCGGCACGGCAATTCTGCCGAGCTCGGCACCTCAGTAAACCCGTAAATTCATCGCCCGAGCGGCCCGCGCGGCCTCCTCTGCCGGCTCGCCGCCTGACAGAAGCGTCAGCCGGTCTCGCGCGCGAGGCCCATCCCTGTCTTGCGTGCGTCACGCTTCGTCAGGATGGTGAGTGGCGGTACGTCTGAGCCAGGGAAAACTAGAGGCCGTGAGCGAACCGCGGCAGCACCGCCAGGTGCCCGCGGCGCAGCTCGAAGTCGAGGCATACGATCCGACGGATGCGGGCGCCGATCGCCTTCTCGCGCAGCAGTCGGTCACTGAGCGGCCCGGCCAGAGCCCGCAGGTCGAACCAATACGTGGCCCGGACCGGCGGGTTGGCGAGACAGACGCACAGATCGATCGCCGCGGTCGCGTGGTGCGACCTGAACCGGTCATCCCGATAGCTGTTGATAAGCCGCTGACGCTGGTTTGGCGTGGCCAGGTGAGCGGCGAGCGTGAGCAGCTGGACCAACGCAAACACAGGATCCTTGTCCATCGCTATTTTCACCTCGCCGATGACCGGGACCCCGTCCGTGCTCTTCAGGAGCAGGTCCAAGCGCAGAGCGGTGCTGGCGCTTCCACCGTCGGTGAACTTCGCGCCTCCCGTGGTCCGCGCGACGACCAGCTCACGATCGACGTAGTCGCACGAAAGGGCTGGGTTACCCGGCACTTCGATAGGCCCTCGTTTAGGAAGTAGCGCCGCGAGACTCGGCGTGCCGCTGATCGTCCTCGGCCTTTTCGGTAGCGGTTTGCGCTTACTCTCGTGAAACCTCTCGTCGCGATTGTCAAAGCTCTCGAACTGCTCGACGCTGCGAGCGAACCTCGCCGCGAGCGGCGCCGGCTTCTTGAGCGTCGACCTGCCCCAGGCGAGTCGCTCTTTTTGGGAGAAACCCTTGAGTTCGCGGTAGAGGTCGACCATCTCGGTCAACGGGATCGTCGAAGGAGGCGCCATAGACGAATTCGAGCCTACTCTCGGTCACGTCGTCGAGGTGGCATGCCGCTGAGGCCCGCCGCTCGACCGATGCACCACGAGGGCTAATGAGCCGCTTGACCTCTGTACTTCGGTTAGGCGGTCTAGCCTCATTACGAGTCTCGTGGTTTGAAGGCACCTAACGGTTCCGACGAACCGCAGCCCCTTGGGACCTTCGGGTTATGAGGGCGCCTGGCCCCCTCCGCCCGATCCCGTGGCGCTCTAGCAAGCGCCATTGGGCGCCTTTCAGGTTCGGTCACGTTCGCTCAGTTTGGTAACCCGGCTGGTACCACGACCGTCCTTCGCACTCCCCGAGCGAGACTCGACGACGACCCCACGCAGATCGCGTGGATGCGCCAGATTTCGGGGACATGTACGGACGCCAGCAGCGATTCCGCCGACGACTGCGTGCGTGTGCTGCTCGGATCCGACTACCTGAGAATTCAGCCGCAGTTTCCGGAGGGGAGGCGCCCCCGATACAGCGACAGCGAGACCATGGACTGGCTTGGAGGCGCGGGCGATGACACGTGGTCGGACCAGGGAGAGAGAATCAAGGAGTTCGTCCTGGCTTGAACTACGTCACGACCTTCAGTTGTCGCACCACGCGGGGCGCTGTGGCTCGTGTCGCGAGGAACGCACTCCGCTGTAAGCCTTGAGATAAGCGCGGTCACTGAGTCGCCGGGGCAGGTACACACGAAAGGGTGCGGAGAGGCGCACGTCAAGGGTGGGCGGACCCGGCGCAGGGGGGTACCCTGGCTTCTGTGGGCGCCCAAAGCACAAGTACCCACCCAATCGACCGGGCCAGCGAGCACCTCGAAGAGCACCCGTTGCTCGCCGCTGACCTCGCGCTACTCGCTCTCGGTTCAACCCGCGGCCACCGGTCCGTCGAGGAGACTCGCCACTTTCTCGACATCCTAGCCTCAGCGGTCATGGCCGCCAGTTCGTGCTCCCCCGATTCTGACGAGGATCCAGTGACGGGAATGTTCGCGGAGCGAGCCTGCGACAGCCTAGCCACGGCGGCGCTGCTGCGCCTGCTCGTTCTCGATGAGGACGTGTTTACGGACGATGAGCGCCTTCGGCCTGCGATCGGCCTCTTCGACCGCCTCCTCGAGGCACGCCTATATGGGACGGCCGGAGTCGCGAAGAAAGACCAGCCGTATGTGAAACGGGCAAAGCTCCGAAGCGCGGTCAGTGAGCACGAAACCGCATTGCAGGCGCACGTCGACTCACTGGGGTCACTCGATGCTCTCGCCACCTTTCGCCAGCAACTGAGCCAGCTCTTCAAAGGCCAGATCACGCAGGTCACGGTCCGGCCTTTCACGCCCGGGGTCACGATTCAGACGTTGAATGAGGTCATGAGCGCGGTGCAGGACGTCGTGGACGCAGGGGATGATCTCGCCCTGGAGCGTGCTGAGACTGCGGCCGCGCGCTGTCGGGACCTCTCGGCGCAAGCAGCAGCGATCGGCACTGCCTACGCCCGTGAGATACTGGGTGGGCTGGCCGGAACACTGCAGGATCTCGTAGCGAGCGAGCTACGAGGCCGAGGTCTCGCCGACCCGGCTGTCGTCACAGTCACCGCCCGGCCGAAGACGTACCCGCTCTCTCACCTGGGCGTTCCAATCGTGATGCGGCTAGTGGTCCTGAACGAGGGTCCTGGCCAGCCCGCGACGTAGTTTTGTCGATCGAAGGTCACCAGCGCGTGGCATTCGAGGCCACGACACGAACGCTCGGCTTACTCGCCCCCGGCCCCCGGCGCGTCGATGTACGCGGCTCTATCACGGAGGCCACGACGTCCGAGGTGGTGCTTGTCCGGGTGGCGTGGCGGGATCCTGACGGGTCTGAGCGGGAGCACGAGCAGCTTGTCGAACTGGAAGCTCAAGACACCGCCTTTGATTGGGA
>Ga0183260_10005077_pt1 | contig 10393 bp, 10 predicted proteins | sample AntDrymUQ4972206_2_FD_129768 | JGI IMG/M metagenome (GOLD analysis project Ga0183260, IMG submission 129768) | Polar desert sand microbial communities from Dry Valleys, Antarctica - metaG UQ497 (22.06) (version 2) (version 2) | ecosystem: Environmental > Terrestrial > Soil > Desert | place...
CAGCTCCCACCGCGGCTCTCCAGCCCGTCTCGGCGCACAGTGGCCAGGACCGATGCGGCCTGCTCACCGCCCATCACCGAGATCCGGGCGTTCGGCCACATCCACAAGAAGCGCGGGTCGTACGCCCGTCCGCACATGCCGTAGTTACCGGCACCGAACGAGCCGCCCACGACGACGGTGAACTTGGGCACCACCGAGCAGGCGACCGCCGTCACCAGCTTGGCGCCGTCCTTGGCGATGCCGCGGTTCTCGTACTCGCGTCCGACCATGAAGCCGGTGATGTTTTGCAGGAACACCAACGGAACGCCGCGTGAGTTCGCCAGCTGGATGAAATGTGTCCCTTTCAGTGCCGACTCGGAGAACAAGATGCCGTTGTTAGCGAGGATGGCAACCGGATAGCCCCAGACGCGCGCGAAGCCACACACCAGCGTCTCGCCGTACAGGGCTTTGAACTCGTGCAGCCGTGACCCGTCCACCACGCGTCGAATGACCTCGCGGACGTCGTAGGGCGTACGGGAGTCGGTGGGGACGAGGTCGTAGAGGTCATCGGGGTGCTCGGCGGGCTCCTCCGGCTCACTCGGCACGAGAGTCCCACCCGGTCGCCGCTCCAGCGTCCCCACGATGGAGCGCAGGATCGCCAACGCCTCGGCATCGTCGGTCGCCAGGTGGTCGACGACACCCGAGCGCCGCGCATGCACCTCACCACCGCCGAGGTCCTCGGCGGTGACGACCTCCCCGGTGGCGGCCTTCACCAGCGGCGGCCCGCCGAGAAAGATCGTGCCCTGACCGGCCACGATCACGGTCTCGTCCGACATCGCCGGCACGTACGCCCCGCCGGCGGTACAGGAGCCCATCACCGCCGCCATCTGCGGGATGCCAAGCCGGCTCAGGGTCGCCTGGTTGTAGAAGATGCGGCCGAAGTGCTCCCGGTCGGGGAAGACTTCGTCCTGCATGGGCAGAAAGGCCCCGCCCGAGTCGACCAGGTAGAGGCAGGGCAGCCGGTTCTCCAATGCGATCTGCTGCGCACGCAGGTGCTTCTTCACGGTGATCGGGTAGTACGTGCCGCCCTTCACAGTGGCGTCGTTGGCGACGACGACGCACTCACGGCCGTTGACGCGCCCTACGCCGGTCACAATCCCGGCGCTGGGTACCGCGTCGTCGTACATCCCGGTCGCGGCGAGCGGAGACAGCTCCAGGAATGGCGATCCAGGGTCGAGCAGCCGGTCCACCCGGTCCCGGACGAGCAGCTTCCCGCGCCCCGTGTGCTTGTCGCGAGCGGCGAGTGAACCACCAAGGCGGGCCATCGCCAGGCGGTCTCGGAGCTCATCGACGAGCTGCCGCATGCCGGTCTCGGCCACTCGCCCTCCCCTGTCGGACCGCTCGGCCCCGACGCCCGATCGTAGTGCGCTGCACCCGGTTCGGCCCGCGCCACTCGGCTCGGCTTGTCCCGATACCACGTTCACGTGGGATCGGGTCACTTCCAATGGGTTCGAACCCATTGGAAGTGACCCTTAGCCATTGGAAGTACGCGCCCAACCCGTCCGAGCTGCCGCCGCTCCCCGGCTCCTCGTGGTCATGCAGGCGCGACGGCTTAACGCGCAGCAAAGAGCTCCCTGGAATCTTCCGCTCAGGTGTGACCAAGAACGGGGTGTGGCTGGTAGGACTCCTCGAGCCGCGAAATATCATCGCCGTCCAGGGTCAGCTCGAGGGCCGCCAGCGCGTCGTCGAGATGGGCGGGTTTCGAGGCGCCGATGATGGGCGCGGTGACGCCGGGCCGAGACAGCAGCCACGCGAGACCCACCGACGCCATCGCCACCCCCTGGCCTTCGGCTACCTCGCGCACCCGGTCGACCACATCGAAGTCGTCGTCGCTGTAGAGGACGTCGCTGAACGCGTCAGAGTGCGCCCGCGTCGTGTGTCGCTCGCCGCCTCGGCTGCGGTTGCCGGCGAGCAGCCCCCGCGCCAACGGGCTCCACGGGATGACACCCACACCCAGGTCCCGGCACAGCGGCAGCATCTCGCGCTCCTCCTCGCGGTAGACGAGGTTGTAGTGGTTCTGCATGCTGACGAACGCCGTCCACCCGTGCTGGGCTGCGACGTTCTGTGCCTTCGCGAACTGCCACGCCCACATGCTCGATGCGCCGATATAGCGCGCCTTGCCGGCCCGGACGACGTCGTGCAGCGCCGCCATCGTCTCTTCGACAGGTGTCTCGGGGTCCCATCGGTGAATCTGGTACAGATCCACGTGGTCGGTGCCGAGCCGGCGCAGCGAGGCGTCGATGCCTGACAGCACATGCTTGCGCGACAGGCCGCGATCGTTAGGTCCCTCCCCCATCGGGTTGAACACCTTGGTCGCCAGCACGTAGTCGTCACGGTCGGCGAACATGCTTTTCAACAGCCGCCCGGTGACCTCCTCGCTGGCTCCCAGCGAGTACATGTCGGCGGTGTCGAAGAACGTGATGCCGGCCTCGACGGCCTTGCGCACGATGGGCTCGGCGGCATCCTCGTCCAAAACCCAGTCCCGCCAGCCGGGGTCGCCGTACGTCATCATCCCGAGGCAAAGACGCGACACCTTGAGGCCGGTCGAGCCGAGCCGCACCTGATCCATTCACCCCTCCTCGGTCGTCCGCCAAACGTACGACAGCCGCCCGAGGACAGGACGAACGGGGGAGTTACTCCGTGGATCTGGTCGGCGTCAGGCCGGCGGCGGGGGCCCGTACGTCGAGGGCGGTGCCGGCTGGGTTGGCGGTTGGGATGGTGGTGCGGTCGGGGGCGCAGGGGGTGCCGACGAGGTCGGACCGGCCACCGTCGGCGGCGCGGTGGCGGGTTCGGTCGCGGTCGTCGTCGTACCAGAGGTGCGGTTGGCCCACGGAGCCTGTTCGCCGCTCTCCTTGAACCCGAGAGCGGTGAACACCGTCTGGACGATCGCTGCGACGAAAAGGGCGTAGCCCGACCAGCCAGGACCGGTGCTTGACGAGTACTCCCCGAAGTTGAAGCTCTCCGAGTACGTGACCGCACGAAGGATGACTAACAAGGTGCCCAGAGCCGCAGCTGCCAAGGCAACCAGCTGCCAGGGCACGCCGGCCGGCAGCACGTGTGGCGCAAAGGCGCGAACAGCGACGATGGCCGCGGCGGCGATGAGGAGCAGCATGCCGAGCGTGGCGTATCCGGTCCAGGCGCTGCTCGCGCCGCCGCTGGTGTCACCGACACCGAGCGCCTCGGCTTCGTCCGGGACCTCGACGCTGTAGCTGACGTAGGCACCGAACAAGGACACGATGAACGCCACGACGAAGGCGACAAGCGCCCCAAGATGGTTTGTGGGGACTGTCTTCAAGTCAACAGACATGATGCGGCCTCCTCGGACCGGCCGGCGCCGGGCGGCCCTGTAGCCGCTCGATAGCGCACCGTGACGCCCATGGTGACGGTGTGACCGGCTGGCCACAAGCAGATTGGCCAGATGTCGCCCACCCAAATCAGGTAGGGCAGGATGAGCGCGCCCGCGGGCGGCGGCTGCGGAAGGGACGTGATGCGGGATGGCCGGACGGCCGCCTGAGGTCTTCTTGCACGTCGGCGCCATGAAGACCGGCACCAGTTATCTTCAACAGCTGCTCGGGGAGAACGCCCAACAGCTCGCGGCTGACGGGGTGCTCTTCCCTGGCGATGCGGCCTGGGGCGCCCAGGTCCGGGCCGTGCGCGACATCTTGCAACTCGGCGCCGATCGGCAGCAGCGTGACGCAGTCGTCGGGGCCTGGGGGGAGCTACGCCGGCAGCTTCGCGAGCATGACGGTCGCGCGGCCCTGATCTCGATGGAGTTTTTGAGCTTCGCCTCCCGCAAGCGCGCCCAAGCACTGGTATCGGACCTGGCTCCCGCTGATGTGAGCGTGATCGTCACGATCCGCGACGCCGGACGGGTCCTGCCAGCCCAATGGCAGGAGTCCACGCAGAACCGCGGGACCGCATCGTGGGAGCGCTACACCGAAGCGGTGCTACGGGGCAAGTCGAAAGACCCGATCTGGCGAACCAGCATGAGGGCGCTGAACATCCCCAACGTGCTCAACGTCTGGGGTGCGCTCATTCCCCCGGAACGGTTGCACCTCGTGACGGTGCCACCGCCGGGCTCTGCGCCGACCCTTCTGTGGGAACGTTTCGCCGCGGCCGTCGGATTGGACCCACAGCGGTACGAGCCCCCGAAGCGACGGCGCAACGAATCCCTCGGGTACGCCTCGGCGGACCTGATGCGCCGGGCGAACGTGGACCTGCGGAGCTTGCCCATCGCCCACTACCAACAAACCGTGAAGGCCCACCTGTGCAAGCGCGTCCTCGCCGGCCGCAGTGGGGAACCGAGGGTGGGGATCTCACCAGCCTTGAGTGACTTCGCGACACAGTGGAACAACTCGATGGTCGACGCCGTCACGAAGAGCGGAGGCGTCGTGCACGGCGATCTCAGCGACCTCCTGCTCCCGACACCGGTGACCAAGGAGTCCGTCGAGGAGCCGGCGCCGGCGGAGCTACTGTCGGCTGCCTCCGACGCCCTCGCCGGGCTCAAGCCGTTCATCGACGTGCGTCGACGCAAGCTGGAGAAGCTCCAAAACAGTATGGGCACCGAAGACACCGTTGACTCCGTCCCGGCGACGCCACGGCCGGATCCAGCCGACGACGTCGGCGCGGCGGTGGCCGAGGTCGTTGCGGCCGTACAGCTGGCAATCGATCTGCAGCAGCGCTACCGCACGTTGGCAGGTCTCGATGACGATCAGCCGTCCGCTGAGTCAAGGCTGTCGACCACCGTGCAGCGTGCCACCCACCGAGGTCGGCGGGTACTGCGTCGACTACTGCCCTGACGCCTTCCTCGTCGGCCGAGTTGCGAGCTCTCGATGGTTCGTGGTCTGCTTCGCTGAGTAGTGGTCAAGCAGCGGCCATGTCCTCCCTTCTGATTTGGAGGTACGGCCGTGGCTACCACGCTCTCGGAGCGACTCGTCGTCGCTCGACCCCCGAGCCCGACCCGCAACAGCGAGCGTCACCGTGCGGAGTTGACTGCTCAGCTGCTGGCGGAGATCGACTTCGCCGACGAGCTGACGCGTCGGCGTCTGCAGGACGAGGTCGCCCTGCTCAACATGTGCGTCGCCCGCTCGATCGCGTCCCGCTACCGCGACCGAGGGGAGGCATATGACGACGTACTGCAAGCCGCCTACCTCGGCCTGGTCAAGGCGGTACGCCGCTTCGATTCCAGCCACGGTCGGGACTTCTTGTCTTTCGCGGTGCCGACGATCTCTGGTGAGGTGAAGCGGCACTTCCGCGACTGCGGTTGGACAGTGCGTCCGCCTCGTCGGATCCAAGAGCTACAGAGCCGAATCTCCTCAGCCAGCCCGGAGCTGGCACAACATCTGCACCGCGCCCCCACGCCGACCGAAGTCGCCGCCCGGCTCGAGGTGAGCGTGGACGAAGTGGTGGAGGCTCTTGCTGCCGACGGGTGCTTCACGCCGACCTCCCTCGACAGACGTCTCGGAGGCGATGACAGCGCGACGCTCGGGGAGCTCTTGGGCAGTGAGGACGCTGACCTCGAGCGCGCCGAAACCCACGTTGCGCTGACCCCCCTGCTGCGAGACCTGGCGCCGCGCGACCGCCACATCGTGACGCTGCGGTTTTTTCACGGCTGGACTCAGGAGGAGATCGCGCAAGACATCGGCGTCACACAGATGCAGGTCTCACGGCTACTCGCGCGGATCCTTCGAGAAATGCGGTCCCAGCTGGTCTCGTAGCGGCAGGGACATGGCAGGGTGCTGGCATGAGCCTGGTGCGACCGCTCGACCTCGATGACGCGATACGCCTCGATCTGCCGCATGCCGTCATGCTGCGCGTTGATGACTCCTGGCGTCCCGCATGGTTGCTCGGACACGATCACGACGGGGACGCCACCTTGTTCTTGGTGCAAGTGCTCGACGACGACACGGACCAACAACCGATCTGGCTCCGAGACATCGAGCTGGGCGAGGTCACACCCGGATACGGCACCGCAACCGCCTGAGCTCGGCATCGCCGGCTACCGACCGGGTACATCTGGGTCATGCGCCTGCACTGGTACGCCGAGACCCCCTTTCGCCGCAGCCGACAGATCACCGCCGATGTCGTCGCGGCCGTGGCCCTCCTGCTGTGCCTGTGGGTGGGCACGTCGGTGCACGACCTCACCGCAGAGCTCGCTGGGCCGGGACGCACGCTGGAGTCGGCCGGTGCTGGTCTCGCAGATCGGCTCAGTGACGCCGGCTCGGCGGCCGGTGACGTACCGCTGGTCGGCGGGGACCTGCAGGATGCGTTGGAGCAGGGCAGCGGCGCCGGGCGCTCGATCGAGGAAGCGGGACAGCAACAAGTGGATGCCGTCGAATCCCTGGCGACGACACTCGGCTGGGTGACCGGGGGTCTGCCGGCGCTCGTTGTCCTCGCGCTGTGGTTGCCGAAGAGGTGGCGCTTTGCCCGCCGAGCGAGGCAGGCACATCAGCTGCGCGACAGCGGAGCTGGGCTCGACGTGTTCGCCCTCCGAGCTTTGGCCCGACAGCCGATCGGGGTGCTGGCCCAGCTGCCTATGGACCCCGCAGCTGGCTGGCGGCAGCGTGACCCTGCGACGATCACGGCCCTGGCCGCACTCGAGTTACAGCAGCTTGGCTTGCGTACCCAAGAGTGATGCTGAGCACCATCGGCCGGGACGCTCAGGTGGCGAGAACCTCGTCCACGTAGCACCACCGCCAGGTTTCACCGGGCTCGGCCGATCGGACAACCGGATGACTGGTCTCACGGTGGTAAGCGGTGGCGTGCCTGTTGGGCGAGGAGTCGCAGCAACCCACGTGACCACACTTCGGTGCATTTGCGCAGGTGCACCCAGCGGCTCCCGATCGCCAAGCACTCTTCACAGCCATCGGGCACACGTGCGTCCGGCTCGCCGGTCGACGTGGCGTCGAGGTGATCGCAGGAGGCCATGATCAACTCCCTAGTGGCGGTGAGACGTGCCCAGGTCTAGGTAGTGCCACCGGGCTACGGCTCGCCGCAGGCCCTCTCCGCCCTTGCCGCTATACCAGGTTCACCTGGTACGAGTGCACTTCACCTGGCATGCATGCCAGGTGAAGTGACTCTCCGCCAGGTGAAGTGAAACTCATGGTTTGGGCTACGGGCGCGGTTGCCAGTCTGGGTGGTACCCGCTCGTCAAGACATGGCGATCACTGCCGTCGAAGTCAGTGACGTAGATCTCCGGCGCTCCCCCCGACCCGTTCACAAGCGCGACGTAGTTGCCGGACGGGGAGAACGCTGGTTGCTTGTCCCCACGTCTGGAGGCGTAGTCGATGAATCGTCCCCCGGGGTACGTCTGGATGGAGACGACTGGGCGGGGCTGCTCCGGCGTCACCTCCGGGGAGTAGTAACCGTCCGTGAAACCGAGATGCGTGCCGGAGGCGGACCAGGCGAGGTCGCTGAAATAACCCTCTCCGCAGCAGTCGCCACCGATAACGAGCCACACGCTCACGTCGTGGCTCGCCACGTCGTACATGAGGATGTAGTTGTCGGGGCTGCTGGGGAACTGAGCGCTGTAATAGGCGATGCGTTCTCCGTCGGGTGACCAGGCGACGGAGCCCTCGACACGAAGTGGCACTTCCACCCCATCGCCGTCGAGATCACCCAGCAGCCGCTGCGGCTGCCCAAACGGTGGGGTGGCCTTGACCTTCTGCAGTGGGCTGCCGAACACGAGCCAGGCGCCGTCCGGGGACCACGAAGGGGCAGCGCTAACGGTCCCTGAGTCAGTCACCTGCCGCTTGTGAGTTCCGTCAGCCCGCATCACCCAGATGTCCTTGGCTCCGTCGGTGGTTTCGTGCAGGTACGCGATCCGGGCACCTTGCGGTCCGTACTTGGGCCGGTAGTTGTTTCCCCGGAAGGTGAGCTGATCGAGTCCGCTCCCGTCGGGCCTGACCGTGTAGATCTGGTTCGACCGCACGAAGGCGATCCGGCCGTCGTCCCCGGGGAACGCTGCAGTCGTGGGGGGTACGACTGCAAGGGACGCGCCGAGCATGGCGCCCAGCGTCACTAGACAAGAGACAAGTCTTCGCATGGGAGCCCCCAGTTGACGGAATCGCCGTGCTCTCGGCGGCCAGCCTCGAATGGTTCTCGTGTTATGACAGTAGGACACGGTCGGGGTGTACGGGAACGCTGACACGGGTGTCATCGGATAACCGAGGCGGGCTCGGTCTGCTGCACTCCTCGACTCAAGTCTCGTCGCTGCCGCAGAGTGGTTCACCGGTCTTGTTGGCACTTGGTCGCGTGGGATCGTATGGTCGCGTGGGATCGTAGTTCGCGTGCTTGTGCTCGTCACGGGAGTCCCAGGCTCCGGCAAGACGACGCTGGCTCGGAGCGTTGCCGCAGAGCTCGAGCTTCCGATGCTGTCTCGGGACGTGATCAAAGAGACGCTCTTCGACACCCTCGGACTTGGGGACAAGACCACCTGGGCCGACACATTGGGGAGGGCCTCCAGCAGCGTTCTTTGGGCCTTGCTGGCCAACGGCATTGAGCACGCTGTCGTCGACACCTGGCTCGACCCCAGTCGCGACGATGCCGATGATGCACGCCATCACCTTGCCGCATCGATCGGCGTGGTTGAGCTTCTCTGTGAGTGTCCCGGAGACCTCGCTGCAAGCCGGTACGCCCAGCGCGTTCGACATCCTGTTCACGGGATCAACGAACACCTGCTGCAGCGAATCCGGGCGTCAGCGCCGCTGATGCGTCCCTTGGGAATCGGTCCGACTTTGCGCGTAGACACAAGCGCGCCGGTAGACGTCGCAGGTGTGGTGTCGTGGGTGAGGGACACGGTTGCTGCGCGAGAAGAGATTTGAACACCGCGTAAGCGACGACCGGCGACGGCGCGAGTACTGGCCGTTCCGCTGAGCTAGGCGAAGCGGTAGAGGTCGCGGAGGCTGCCGATCTCCCCGCCGTGGTGAGCGTCGTGGTCGATCATCGTCCAGAAGATGCGCCAGGCCGGCCACTCCTCGCCCCAGTTGGTGAGACGTGGTGAGTCGAGATCGGCTTCGTCGCAGCTGTCGAGGTCTGCCCGCAACAGCGTGTGTCCCTCGTCCAGGCGCGCTATCGCCGCAGTCGCGGTCATCGGACCAAGGAGGTCGGGAAAGGTGAGACGGCGTGAGCCGAACGCCCACTCGTGGTACATCACCTTGCAGTCTGCGAGGTGGACCAGGCGCCATGCGATCGTGGTGAACGGTGGCGGGTCCGGATCAGGCTCGGCGTAATCGACGACCCAGACACCACGATCATCCGGATGGACGGTCCAGCTGTTCTTGACAGGTTCCCAGAAGTACTCCTCGTCCGTGAGGCCCTCGAGACGCTCGCACAGGCGGACGTACACCTCGTCCATCTGCTGTCGCAACAGCGCCACCCGGGACATGAAAGGTATGACACACCTGCAATAAAGACGGGTCAAGAAGCGTGTCGTCTACCCGCAGGAACCTGGTGATCCTGGCTGGTCTTGCACGGTGTGAGGGGGTGATGATGCGGAGATGGTGAAGTTGCCTTCCGGCACGGTGACGTTGCTGTTCTCCGATGTCGAGGGGTCGACGGTGTTGTTGTCGCGCCTTGGGCCGGCGTACGCGGAGGCTTTGGACGGGCAGCGGCACGTGCTGCGTACGGCCTGGTCCGCCCACGGAGGCACCGAGCTGGGCACGGAGGGGGACAGCTTCTTCGTGGTGTTCTCGACCGCCGAGGGGGCAGTAGCTGCGGCGACCCAGGCGCAGCGGGAGCTGGCGAACTATCCGTGGCCAGGTGGTGAGCGGGTACGCGTGCGGGTAGGCATGCACACCGGCACCCCGGCGGTGCATGACGGTGGGTATGTGGGGATGGATGTGCACCGGGCCGCCCGGGTCGCCGGTGCTGCACACGGGGGGCAGGTGGTGGTGTCCTCGGCCACCGCTGAGCTGGTCAAGGGCTGCCTACCGGACGGTGTGGGTTTGCGTGACCTGGGCCGTCACCAACTCAAGGACATCGCCCAGGCCGAGCACGTTTTTCAGCTTGCCATCGACGGGTTGCAGGGCGACTTCCCACCGTTGAAGACGTTGGGTGCGGCGTCGAGCCTGCCGGTACCAGCCACAGCACTGGTGGGTCGGGACGGTGAGCTTGCCGAACTAGCCGCACAGTTGCGTACACCGGGGGTGCGGTTGGTGACGTTGACCGGTCCGGGGGGTTCGGGGAAGACCCGGCTTGCCATCGGGGCCGCCGAGCAGTTGGTGGACTCGTTTCCGGATGGAGTGTATTTCGTGCCGATGGCGGCGGTGACCACGACCGACGTGATGTGGACGACGATCGCCGAAGCACTGGACGTCCCACCCGAAGGACGGATCCCGCCCGGGTTCTTCTCCCA
>Ga0183260_10005078_pt1 | contig 10393 bp, 9 predicted proteins | sample AntDrymUQ4972206_2_FD_129768 | JGI IMG/M metagenome (GOLD analysis project Ga0183260, IMG submission 129768) | Polar desert sand microbial communities from Dry Valleys, Antarctica - metaG UQ497 (22.06) (version 2) (version 2) | ecosystem: Environmental > Terrestrial > Soil > Desert | place...
GCCGGGGAGACCTACGACGCCGTCATCCTCGACCCACCTGCCTTCGCCAAGACGAAGCGCGATCTACGCGGCGCCACCCGCGCTTACAAGGAGATAAACCTGCGCGCCATGAAGCTCCTGGTTCCCGGTGGCGTCCTCGTTACCTGCTCCTGCTCCTACCACTTCTCGCGCGAGATTATGGAGGAGACTTTGCGTTCCGCCGCAGTGGACGCCGGTCGAACGATGCGCGTGCTGGAGTGGCGGGGGCAGGCGCTAGACCATCCCGAGATCCTCACGATTCCGGAAACGCGCTATCTCAAGTGCGCGATCCTGGAGCACGTTTAGAGTACGCTGGGAATCGGGCACTGGTGCGCACGAAGACGAGACGGACGGCCGGTAAGAGTGCATTTCCTACACGCATGCGCACTCATCTGCCTGAGAGGAGTGCCTAAGCGATGGTACTAGGCCCGCATCTAACGTGGTCAGCATCCTGGCTCTCTAACGTCCTCTTCTCCCCACCCGCCGTACTTTTCGTACCAGCAGCTCGGTAGTTGCTCACTCATACTGCACCGCCTCGACAATGTTTGTGCGGGCCGCCGAACGAGCCGGTAAGAGGCCAGCGAAGACCCCGATAAACAGGCCGGAGAACAGCGCGAGGAGCGCCGGTATCGTCGGATAGAAAAACGCGACCTCGAAGCCCGCCGCGCCGGAACCGCGGACAAAGAGGTAGCCTAAGGCGGAGCCGACTACTACGCCCACGAGGCACCCGATGAGGCTTATTACCACGCCCTCGTCGATGATGAGTCGCCCGACTTGCAGCCGCGTCGTGCCGATAGCCCGCAAGACCCCGATCTCCCGCGTCCGCTCGAAGACGCTCATGGACAAAGTGTTGACTACCCCGAAGGCCGAAACTGCCACTGAGACGCCCATGATCGCGTAAAAGAATACGTACTGCCTGTCGAAGTCCGACTCTATCTGCCCCTTCCACTCGGCGTTGGAGTACAGTGCTAGCTGCGGATAGTCCTCCAGGATGCGCCCAGCCTCCTCTTGTATCGCCGTCTGGTCAGCGTCGGGCGCCGCTTTCAAGGCCAGAAATTCGCTCTCCGTCTCGTTGAAATCGCGGGCCAGGGTATCTTTGGAGAGGTAGATGCCCGTACTTAGGCCGAAGAGGTCGTTCTCGATAATGCCGGCAACCGGGTAACTTCGCGTGCCTGTTGGTCCCTGCAATTCGATCTCATCTCCCACGCCGATCTCCCGCTGCCGGGCGAGCTGGGGACCGACGAGGGCGCCGCCGTCTTCCAGCTCCAAGAAAGCGTTCTCGCTCGTTCCGGTGGCATAGTCCGGGCGGAAGACCGCCGGGTACCGCTCGTCCACCCCGAAGACGAGGCTTGTCTCCCCGCCGTCGCGTCTGGTGGTGGAGGCAACACCGGTCGCCTCTTCCACGCCGGGCATCTCGCTTATCATCTCCTCTAGCTCCGGGGAGATGGAGACGTCGAAGCCGTCGTTGGAGGGTCGCACGACGAAGTCTGCTCCTAGAGAGCCATCGAGGTAGGTCTGGATCGAGCCGAGCACGCTCCCTCCCAGAGCGGAGAACGCGACGACCAGTGAGATCCCAACCATCAAAGCCGACGCGGTGAGCGCCGTCCGCCCCCGGTTTCGCACCGCGTTCGCCGCCGCCATCCTCCCCTCGACCCCGAAAAAAAGACTCAAGACCGGCGAAAACAACGCTGCCAGAGGACGTACGAGCGCCGGTATGAGCAGCGAGATCCCCAGGAAAGTCACCACGACCCCTGCTATCCCCGACGCATAGGCCGAGGCCCCGAGCGGCGCGGTAGAGAGGTTCTTGGCCAGATAGTAAGTCCACGGTGCCCCGGCCGCGACCAGCAGCAACCCGACGAGGGAGAGGAGCCAGGGGCTGTTCTCGTACTTGCTCCCCGTCGCGGCCCTTGCCCGCATCGCCTCCACGGGACTAACCCGGCCCGCGCGCACGGCGGGGTACAGCGCGGCGAGGACCGTGACGACGATGCCCACGACGACTGCGGAGGCCAGGGCGAAGGGGGAGAGGTAGAGAGACGAGATCTCGAACCGGTAAGCCTTGCCGAACAGATACACCAGCCCCTTCGCCATCCCGTACCCGAAGAGGACTCCAAGGACCGACCCGAAGACGCCGAGGACTAGCGCCTCCAGGACCACCGACCGCGAGACCATCGCCCGCGTCGCACCCAGGGCCCGTAGCATCCCGAGCTCCCGCGTTCGCTCCAGCACCGTCATCGAGAGCGCGTTGAATACCAGGAAAGCCCCGACGAAGAGTGCCGTCCCGGCGAAGAAGAGCAGCGCGATCCTGAAGCTCTGCAACTGCGCGCCTGCCTGCGCCGTGCGCGTCTCCGAACGCTCCGCCTGAAACCCCTCCCCAAGCTCCCCATCGAGCTGCTCCCTGAGCCCTTCCACCGCGCCCTCGTCCACTGCCTCCACCGCGATGCCTGAAACCCCGCCTGGTTCATCGAACGCCCTCTGTGCGAAGGGCAACGGCGCCATGCCAAAAGCATTCCCGCCATACGAACCGCCCGGTATCCGCAGCAGCCCGACCAACTCCAACTCCTCCGGTCCACCGGGCGTCCCGAGCGTTACCTCGTCCCCGAGGCCGAGCCCGGCATCCTCCGCGGAGCCCTTGTCCAGGGTCAGTTCCGTGCCGCCTTCGGGGAAGCGGCCCTCCGTAAGCTCGAAGCCGGTCGCCAGCGCCGCTGACTCCGGTTCGATACCGAAGAGACGCATGGCTTTGACGTCCATCTCTCCTCCGAAGATCAGGGCGGCGGGCAGGGCGAGGCGCGGGGCGGCGGACTCTACCCCCGCCGTCTCGCGGACCTGTTCCACGGCTCCCTCGTCGAAGACGCCGCTGCCACCGGCGGCGGTGACTGTCAGGTCGGCGGCCCCGTAGGCGCGGGAGAAAAGCTCGTTGAAGGTATTGGACATCGTCTCCGAGAGGGTCAGGACGCCGAAGACGATGCCCACGCCGAGCACGACGCCGATGATGGTCAGGAGCGTGCGTTGCCGCCGTGCACCCAAATTACGGCGGCTCAAGCCCGAGAAACTACGCAGCTTCATGGCTGGGAGGCTTCTTTAACCCGCGGACTCTAGCGTCTTGATGCGTTCGAGGATTTCGTCCTCGTCCGGGTCGAGGGCCTCGCCTACTACCCGGCCGTCGGCGAGGAATATCACCCGGTTCGCTACGGCGGCGGCTCTAGCGTCGTGGGTGACCATGACGACCGTCTGGTCGTAGCGGGTCGCGGAGGTGCCGAGGAGTTGCAGGACACCCGCTCCGGTTTTGGAGTCGAGGTTACCGGTTGGTTCGTCGGCGAGGATGACGTCGGGGCGACGGATCAGGGCTCGAGCTATCGCCACCCGTTGTTGTTCCCCTCCGGACAGCTCGTCCGGTCGGTGTCCACGCCGTTTCTCCAACCCCACCAGCGCGAGAAGCTCGTCGAGTCTCTCCTCGTACTTCGCGGCTTTTACGCCGGAGATCAAGACCGGCAGCATCACGTTCTCCTCCGCCGTGAGCGTCGGAATCAAATTGAAGAACTGGAATACGAATCCCATCCGCGCTCGCCGCAAAAGCGTCAACTCCCTGTCCTTCAACCCCGAAAGGTTCGTACCCCCAACGACCACCCGTCCCGCACTCGGTTCTTCCAAAGCCCCCAGGACATGCAGCAGCGTACTCTTCCCCGACCCGCTCGGTCCCATAATCGCCGCAAACTCCCCCGCCCTGAACTCCAGAGAAATGCCCTTCAATGCCCGAACCGCCGTTGGTCCCGACCCATAGACCTTCTCCAAATCCTCGACCCTGACCACCTCATCTCCGGCACGCATCTCGTGAGTATAGCTACACTAGAAGTAGGGGAGGGAGTTTGTAACGGGTTTGCCTCGCTGCTACACTAACTACCGCAGTTAACAATCCTATACAGCCCCTGCTTTCCGGGCGGAACCGTCCGCTATTGGGAAGCCACACTAGACCGGAGGAGGCACGCGATAGACACTTACGAAGTTATGCTCATAGTAATACCCGAGCTCGACGAGGAACAGGTCGAGAACACTGTCGGGCGGTTCAAGACCGTCATACAGCGCACGGGTGGCGAGGTTGGGGGCGTGAACAATTGGGGCCGGCGCAAGCTCGCTTACCAGATCGATCACCACGCCGATGGCTTTTATTATGTGATGGAGTTTACGGTCGGCGAGCGTACGCTACTCGAGTTGAAGCGCATCTTGCGCGTCTCGGACGACATATTGCGGCACATCATCGTAAAGCTCCCGCCATCGTACGCTCACCAGTCGCTCCCCGAGGAAGCCTTCGAGGAAGAAGCAGTCGAGGCGGCGGGCTAGTTTTTGAGAGAGGAGAATAATTAATGGGTAAGCGCAGGACCAGTCCCTCCCGCCGGGAGCGTCCGGTCAAGAGCAAGCCGTGCGTGTTCCACAAGGAGAACATCGCGTACGTCGACTACAAGGACTACAACATGTTGCGCAAGTTCATCTCGGATCGCGGCAAGATCCGCGCGCGCAGGGTGACGGGTCTGTGTCCGCAGCACCAGCGCGAGGCGGCGGTGGCTATAAAGCGCGCCCGCGAGATGGCGCTCTTGCCATACGTCGTCGGACGTTAGGAGGCACTTGGCTATGCAGGTAATCCTCAAGCAGGATGTAGAGAAGATCGGGCGCCGGGGCGATATCATCGACGTGAGCCGCGGCTACGTGCGCAACTTCCTCATGCCGCGCGGCCTGGCCGAGATGGCAACACCCTCCAAGCTCGAAGAGGTCCGCCGCGAGATGGAGGAGGCCGAGGAGCGCGACCAGCGCATGGCCGAGAGGGCCAACGAGATCGCCCAGACGCTTAACAAGAGCGTGATCACCATAGAAGCGCGCACCGGTGAGGACGAGCGCCTCTTCGGCTCCGTCACCGCCGCGAATATCGCGTCGGCCATCGAAAAGGCCCGCGACGTCCGCATAGACAGGCGCCGCATCAAGCTCGAAGAGCCCATCAAATCCCTCGGTACCCACCAGGTCCCCGTCCAGGTCCACGGTGAAATCGAGGCGAGCGTCAAGGTCATCGTGGTACCGAAGCTGTAGAAGGACTGAAGCTGAAGTACAACTTCAGATAAAACCTGAATCAAAGCCTCAAGGACTCCGTCTTGTAACGGAGTCCTTTTTCGTTCATGCTGGTAGGTTATGGAGCGTAGGGGGAGGATCCGGGGAGTCCCATCGGGGTCGGCTGGCGAGGCTGGCGCCCTCGTACCGCCCCATGACCTGGATGCGGAGCGGGCGGTAATAGGGGCGATGCTCGTCTCCGAGGCGGCGGTCTCGGTGGTTGGGGAGATGGTCGTCGCGGAGGACTTCTACTCCGAGACGCACCGCGTCCTGTACGGGTGCATGATGCGCCTGTACTCCAGGGGCGAGCCCATAGATCAGCTCACGCTAACCAACGAGCTTCGGAACGTGGGCGAGTTCGACCGTATCGGGGGGAAGCAGTACGTCTTCCGGCTCGTCGAGAGCGTGCCAACGGCTGCCAACGCTGCCCGTTACGCGGAGATAGTGCGCGGCAAGGCCCTTCTCCGGGCTGTGATAGATGCCGGAGACCGTATCCAGCAACAGGCCTTCGCCGAGCCCGAAGACGTCAACACAGCGCTCGATGCCGCAGAGCAGCTGATCTACGGTGTCTCCAACCGGCAGATGAAACAGCACCTCGCCCCCGTGTCCGACCTCGCTCCAAGTGCCCTGGAGATGATCCAACGTCTCTACGAGCAAGAGGGAGAGGTCACCGGCGTCGAGACCGGCTTCGAAGACCTCGACCGCCTTACGACAGGCTTCCACAAAAGTGATCTCGTAGTGCTCGCAGCAAGGCCTGCCATGGGGAAAACCGCTATGGCTCTCAATGCTATCTGGCACGCCTCCGGGGAAAAGGGATTGCCGGTGGCGATCTTCTCCCTGGAGATGAGCAAGGAGCAGCTCGTCCAGCGCCTCATAAGCCAGACCACGCGTATACGCACGCAAGACCTCAGGAGCGGCAACGTCAAGGCGGAGGACTGGCCCAAGCTCGTGCGCGGGGTGGCGGAGGTGGCGAAGGCCCCGATCTGGATAGACGACTCCGCCGGCATAACGCTCATGGAGATGCGCGCCAAAGTCCGGCGTCTCGCCAGCCGCCTGCACGCCCAGGGCGGGGTCCCTCTCTCGCTCGTCGTCGTCGACTACCTGCAGCTCATGGTCGGGCAGGGGAACCGCTCCGAGAACCGCCAGCAGGAGATATCGGAGATCAGCCGCGGCCTGAAGGTGCTCGCCCGCGACCTCGACGTCCCGGTTCTCGCCATCGCCCAGCTCTCCCGCGCCGTCGAGTCCCGCCACGACAAGCGTCCCATGCTCTCGGACCTTCGTGATTCGGGCGCCATCGAGCAGGATGCAGACATGGTAATGTTTTTGTATCGAGACGAATATTACAATCCCGACTCCGACGACAAGGGCATAGCAGAGGTCATCGTCGGCAAGCACCGCAACGGCCCAACCGGCAAGGTACAACTCGCTTGGCTGGAGCAGTACACTAAGTTCGCCTCGCTGGCGCGCCGCGGATAGCTTGCCTTCCGTCCCTTCTAAAGAGATTGAACCAGACGTTTTGAGCGGAGCGACCATCGCTTAAACTAATCTCGTGAACGATGAGTGGCTTACCCAAGAGGACACGCACAAAGACTTCTTGGCGCTCGGCCGGGGTCCGTGGACGGTCGTGTACAGGTCGTGGTCCACCAGCAAGCAGGACAATGGCGGCGTGTATTGTGCCTTCGCGCCACCGACTTACCGGGAGCGGGCGCTGGGCGATCCTGGCTGGGATCTGATGGTGACCGACGGCAGGCCAGGATTCTCTCAGGGACCGGGCGAGAACGGCGAGCTGGTGACGACGTACCATCGGGAGGGCGACGACCGCGAGGTCGAGCCCCTCGTGCTTCTTCGCGAGTTCCACGGCGCTAGCCCGAGCTATCTGGAGATCGTTCAGGAGTTCAGACTGTTCCACAACCTCTGGTGGCACGACGAACGGCACGCCCTCATGAAGGCACACGAGGACGGGACCGCAGAGGTCGCGGTCGAGGTGTCCGATGATGAGGTCCGCGTGAAGACGAAACTCCTGCGTCAGTATCAGGCGGCCCGCCAAGTCGACCTGCTGCTGTTCATCGACTCGGTGAGGTACGCCAGTTCGGCGGGCGTCACGCTGCCTGCGGAGGAGAAATGGAGGAGCGACAAACTCTGCGCCACGCGCTACCCAAACACCTTACCGTCGCCCCCGATCACCAGGTATCTTGCCACGAGGATAATCCCGCCTCCGCCCGTGGAGAGGTCCGGTATATGGCCGTACGAGGAGGTCGACGACCACTTCCTCGACTTCGTTATCGGCTACGACGACGAGGGGGAGGAGGTGCGGCACTCGTGCAACCCGGACGCGTTGGCAAATTACTTCGGAGCCAATCCGGAGGCGCCGAACTACCTAATGCCCGTCTTTTTTAGAAGGGACGTGCTCCACAAGTACTACGACAACCCCGAGAAGTACCGCGTGGAGGACGGTTCGATCAGGTGCTTGGGCTCGTGGATCTTGAGGATGGACAACGACGGCCCCGACCACGTCGTGGTGGTCCTTGGCGACCTCGGTCGTGATTTGCCCAAGAGCGAGCGCGACTACTGGCGAAGCTTCAATGTGGCGCCCGAGGGGGACATGAGTCAGACGGGCGTGCGCCGAGCGTTTCTGGGCGAGTGGGCCGAAGCGCAAGCACCCGACCTTAAAGTCCGAGCCATGTACCGCCGCTTCGTCGACGACTGGCAGAAGCAGGAAGGGTGGGCGTTGCTCCGTGAGCCAACGGGGACGGACGCCAACCTTCTCCAGCAGTTGAGAGTACCCCTCACGGAATCGCAGACGGAGTTCGAGGGCAGCCTCGATATCCTGGCCAAGCTGCTGAGCGACGGGCTGAACGATAAGGAAATCCAACGGCGCTTGGAGTCCCGGATAAAGGACGAGAAGAGCATCGCGAAGTTCGAGCGTTGGCTACGGCAAGAAGGCTACGAGCACGTCGACCGCGACGTCAAGCTGCTGCGCGACATTCAGGCGCTGCGGTCGAAGGCGGCGGCGCACCGTAAGGGCTCCGACTACGAAAAGACCCTTGACCGCATACTGGGTGCTCTGCGCGGGCGGGCAGCAATCGTAGCGCTCCTTGAGCGTACGCTCCTGTTTCTCGAAGGGATGCGTGAATGGCGGCTTAAACAGAAGTAGTCGTAGTCAGCTACGCATGAGTGGCTGTCCGGGCGCGAACAGAGGTGCGCCTCCCGCCGGCAGCAGGGACAAGAACCTTCCGAGCATCGTCTCGTGCGTGAGGTTCACACGCCTCCAACGTTCGTCATAGCCTAGCGCGAAGAGCGCATCCATCCGTTTCTCCGCCAGCCGCCCTCTCTCCCGCAACCAGGTCGCCCTATCCACCCTTGTTGAAACCTACCGGATCGGGGCGCCCATCGCGTGGTAACCGCCGTCCACGTGGATCAGCTCCCCCGTCGTCGCCGGCCACCAGTCGCTTAGTAAACTCACCACGGCTCTTCCGACCGGGTCGGGGTCCCCGGTGTTCCAGCCTAATGGAGACTGCCGGCCCCACTCGCCTTCGATCTCCTCGAAGCCCGAGATACCTTTGGCGGCCAGCGTCCTCAACGGCCCGGCGGAGACGAGGTTGACCCGGATTCCTCTGGCTCCCAGATCCCGGGCGAGGTAGCGGGAGGTAGACTCGAGCGCCGCCTTGGCGACACCCATCCAGTCATAAGCCGGCCAGGCCACACGAGCATCGAAGTCAAGGCCGACGACGGAGGCGCCGGGCTTCATCAGGTCCGCGAGGCCAACGGAGAGCGCCTTCAGAGAGTACGCGGAGGTCTGCACAGCGGTGGCGACGGAGGGCCATTCGGTGGTGAGGAAGTTGCCACCGAGGGCGTCCTCGGGGGCGAAGGCTATGGCGTGTACGATCCCATGTACCTCCCCCCAGCGCTCCCGCAGGTCCCCGGCGATAGCCTCTATGTCCTCCGGCTTGTTCACGTCCAGCTCGAGAACGGGCGGCTCGGGGTCCAACCGTCTGGCGGTACGTTTGGTGAGGCTCATCGCCCTCCCGAAGCCGCTCAGCGCGATCTCCGCCCCCTGCTCGGACGCGAGGCGGGCCGCCGAGTAAGCGATGGAACGCCGATCCAGGACGCCTGTTACCAGCACCTTCTTGCCCTCCAAAAGCCCCGCCATTCGTCCTCCTCGTAGCCCGCGTTCCTCACAGCCCGGCACAGTCTAGGGGAAGCGCCTCAGCCTCGCCAGAGAGCGTGCTCCTACGAATCGCCGGGCTTACCACTACAATCCCTGGACGTGGAGCGCGACACGCACAACGCAACGGACGAGAACACGGCGCGATCGGCGGATGGATGGGCCAAGCTAGCAACGTTCCTCGCCTCCCTGCCACGTGAAGACCGCGCCCGTGTCTTCTCGTACGCCGCCCTTGATCTCCCCGAAGACGAGGAAAGCATCGTCGCCGTCCTCTCGGTCTACTCCGTCGAGAACCCTACGGTGACCCCTTCGGCGCTCCTTGCTGTCACGGGCGCTGGAACCGGTGCGGGGGGCGACTTCGACCTCGCCCGCACGCTCGGGCGGGTGGCCCTGGATCTCGCTGAGGAGCCCGAAGACCGCCAGCTCGCTCACGTCTCCCTCGCCCAGACCCACTTCCGCAACCGCCGCGATGAGGCGGACCTCGCGGGCTTCATCGAGCATTGCCGGGCTGCCGTCCGCACCGGACATGCGGGGACCTTCTGTTACGAACGCCTCGCCGTCCTCTACGAGTACCGGGGCGAAAGAGAAGAGGCCGCGGAGATCAGCCGTCGTGCCGTCGAGGTGCTCGAAGCGGCCGGAGACTCCCGCTCGGCCGACCGGTTCCGCAAGCGTCTCGACAGGCTCTTACGAAAGTAGGCCGACGGCTTTGTTGACCGTAGTCAGAGCAAGGGATATTCTTCCATCGCTTGGTGGCGTGAGGAGATCGGGGACCAACTCTCGGGCCGGCAAGATGCGCGAGGTAGAGCCCACCGGCTGTCGCGGTTACGTAACACTTTTTGGGGGAAGAGTGACTCTAAAGCGCCCGGCGTATCGCGGGAGCGTATAACGGAACGGGGAAAGGAGAGCTTTGAGCGAAGAGCAGCAGACCGGCGGCCAGGAAAACCTCGCGGCGCGCACCTACGAGCCGCCGGAGGAGTTCGTCAGAAACGCGAATATTCAGGATGCTACGGTCTACGAGAGAGCCAAACAAGACTTCGAGGGCTTCTGGGCGGAGCGCGCGCGGGATCTCCACTGGTTCAAGGAGTGGGACCAGACCTTGAAGTGGGAGCCACCGAACGC
>Ga0183260_10005079_pt1 | contig 10393 bp, 5 predicted proteins | sample AntDrymUQ4972206_2_FD_129768 | JGI IMG/M metagenome (GOLD analysis project Ga0183260, IMG submission 129768) | Polar desert sand microbial communities from Dry Valleys, Antarctica - metaG UQ497 (22.06) (version 2) (version 2) | ecosystem: Environmental > Terrestrial > Soil > Desert | place...
AGCTGTCCCGGCATCAGGCCCAGGCCGCTGCGACCGGTCTCGGGCGAGATCACCGCGAGCTTGCGGAAGCCGATGTTGGACATCCTGGTGAAGAACGGCTGATGCGCAACCTCGAGTCGGCTCGCTGCCAGCGGCTCGAGCGACGACAGCAACCCCTCGACCGCGACCCCGAGTTGTTCGCCGATCAGGATCGGCTTCCGGAACGATCGATCGTCGGCGAGCGAGCCGGTGGTTGCCGGCCCGAGCCCGGTGCGCGTCGCCCGCTCCGGCACGACGTAGCCATTGCCGAGTGGCGTCCGGTCCGAGACCTCCCAGACCGGCACACCCAGCGGCGAGGCCATCGCGCCGATCGCCCCGTTGACGTAGAGCACCTCGCCGCCAATCCGCCGACCGAGCCAGCGCGCCAGCGCCCCCGGATAGTCGGCGGTCAAGTAACGACCCTCGGCCGAGCAGGCCTCGCCCTGCCACTGCAGCACCCGGCAGGCATCGGCAATCCGGGCGAGCGGTGGCGACCAGTTCAGCGTGCTCTCGGGGTGGTTGGCCCACTGCACCAGCGTCGCGATCACCCGGCCATCGGGAGCGCGCGCCTGCAGCACGCCGAGCGTCGGATCATAGACGCGGATGCCGTTGAGATCACTGGCGCCGAAGTAATGCGTCCCCTCGGCCACGTGCAGGGTCGCCGGTTCGAGCCGATCGACCGCCTCGCGCACGGCGTCCCGGGCCTGCTCCAGGAAGAACCGGTACCACTCCGGGTTGACCGCGAAGGCCGTGTCGGGGCCGTGGTGGTTGTGCGTGGCGGCCACCAGGACCTCGACGCGTCCGCGCAGCGCCTCGGGCAGTACCTCGCGGACCATCCGGCGCAGTTCCTCGGCGTCGGGCCGGAACACCATGTACACGTCGGCCGCGACCAGGACGACGATGGCATCGGCGCCGCTGCGCTGCAGGGCCAGCGTGCGCACCCGCAGGTCGTCGCGCACCCAATGCGCCTGGTCCTTGCCGTTGCCGACGGCGATCGCGCCCTGATCGAACTGCTCGGCGAAGACGCCGGGATCGTCGGCGTCGGCATCGAGGGGGAGCCGCTCGGGCGCCGCGTAGCCATCGTTGCCGTCGACGGTCGGCAGGATCGATCGGCTCGACGTCGCGGCTCGCCAGCCCGCCGCCGGGACACCCGGATCGGTCCGGCAGCCGATTCCCGGCAGACTCAGGACGATCAGCATCAACGCCGCACGGCCAGTTCGGTCTGCCACCATTGCTCCTACTCCGGCACGCCGACGACCTGGACTGGCCCGCTGACCACGCGCGTGAACGATCCGCGCTGCAACAGCTCGCGGCCCTTGCCGCCACGCGCGGTGACGTCGTACTTGGTCGTGCTGATGGTCTGCTCGGCGCCGCGCGACGTCTCCACGGTGAGCAGATCGCGGTCGCCACGACTGGCGATGAAGCCGATCAGCCGATCTTTCGTGCCGTCGATCTTGATCAGGATGACGCCCTTGCCCGGGCCTGACAGGACGTTGATCTCCTCGACCGCGCACAGCATCGCTCGCGCCTCCCGTGTCGCCGCAATCACCGTCTCCTGGCCGGTCACCTGGACCACCCCGATCACCTCGGCGTCCGCGCCCGGCCGCACGAACCGTCGTCCGGCGCGCGTGCTCGGCTCGACCAGGGGCGCGAGGCTGAAGCGCAGCGCGTAGCCGTCGCTGGTCGCGGCCAACGCGTGCCGTGGCGGCGGCTCGCCCTCGGCGGTGCCAACCAGGCCCTTGCTGACACGCGGGTCGAGGCTCATCACCGCGATGGCCCGTTCGCCGTCCCGGAACTTGAACAGCCGCTGAATCGGCTCGCCGTACCCGGTCGAGGCCGGCACGTCGACGAAGCGGCACGTGTAGGCGACGCCGGCAGTGGTGAACACCACCAACGTCGCGCGCGTGCTGCCGCCGACGGCCGACAGCACTTCGTCACCTTCCCGCAGCCGCGTGGTGGTCGGATCCTTGACCTCTTTCTGTCGCTTGATCCAGCCGTCTCGCGTGACGATGACCACGGTGTCTTCGTCGACGATGAAGGCCTCGGCGTCATACTCGACGACCTCGGCGTCACTGGCAAAGCCGGTACGGCGGCGATCGGCGCGGGTGTCCGAATACCGCTTCTGGATGTCGGCGACCTCGTCGCGAACCACCGTCCAGCGGCCCGCCTCGTCGGCCAGCAGGGCGACGATCTCGGACCGCCGGGCGCGCTTGTCGGCCAGTTCCCGCTGGATGATCTGGATCTCGAGTCGTGCCAACCGGTAGATCTTCAACTCGAGGATCGCCTCGGTCTGCTCGGCATCGAGCCCGAAGCGCGCGATGATCCTCGTCGCGGCATCCTGCTTGCCGTCCGATGCCCGGACGATCGCCAGGATCTGATCGAGCGCGTCGAACACCTGCGCGAAGCCCTCGAGCAGGTGGATGCGTCTCTCCAGCGACGCCGCTTCGTGCTCGAGGCGACGGGTCACCACGTCGAGCCGGAAGTGCAGGAAGTGCCAGAGCATGGCCTTGAGGTCGAGACGCTCCGGCCGGCCGATGTCGTCCTGTTCGGTCGGGATCAGGCAGGTCAGGTTGACGCCGAGATTGACCTGCAGCGGCGTGTGCCGGCACAGGTACGCCATCACCATCGCCTCGTCGGCCTCGCGCTTGAGCTCGAGTTCGATCCGGATGTCGTCGGTGCTGACGTCGCGGACGTCGAGCAGCGGCGGCAGCTTGCGCGCAATCACCAGGTCGGCGATGCGCGTCACCAGTTCCGACTTGTCGACCGTGTAGGGAATCGACGTGATGTGCACCAGCTTGCTGCCCCGCGAGACCTCGCCGGACTCCCACGTGCCGCGCAACCGAATCGCGCCGCTGCCGGTGCGGTAGATGTCCCTGAGTTCGTCGGGGGAGTTGAGGATCTGTCCGCCGGTCGGAAAGTCCGGTCCCTTGATGTAGCGACAGAGCTGCACCGTGGTCAGCTCCGGGTTGTCGATCAGGCGCAGCAGCGCGGTGCACACCTCGCCGAGGTGATGCGGTGGAATGTTGGTGGCCATGCCCACCGCGATCCCCATCGCGCCGTTGATCAGCAGTGTCGGGACCCGCGCCGGCAACACCACCGGTTCGGTCCGGGTGCCGTCGTAGTTGGGCCGGAACGGCACCGTGTCCTGATCGAGTTCAGACAGCAGTTCGTCGCTGAGTCGCGCCAACCGGCACTCGGTGTAGCGCATCGCCGCGGCGCCGTCGCCGTCCAGCGATCCGAAGTTGCCCGAGCCGTCGATCAGCGGATAGCGCAAGGAGAACGACTGCGCCATGCGCACCAGCGTCTCGTACAGCGCGCTGTCGCCGTGCGGATGGTAGTTGCCCATCACGTCACCGACCACCTTGGCGCACTTGCGGTGCTTGGCGTCGGCGGTCAGGTGCTGCTGCCACATCGTGTAGAGGATGCGGCGCTGCACCGGCTTGAGCCCGTCGCGCACGTCGGGCAGGGCCCGCGACGTAATCACCGACAGCGCGTAGTTCAGATACCGCGACTGGGCCGCCTCGTGGAGCGCGACCGCCGCCTCGCCGGGGCCGCTCGGTGGCGGCGGCGTGCCACCCGGTGCGTCGGGAAGATCGAACAGGTTCGGTTCAGTGGGCATGCAGGACACTCCACACTCCGCCGGACAAGTCCGGCGGCTACGGCCGGAGGCGTCGTCCGGCGGCGTCGTCCGGAGGCGTCGTCCGGAGGCGTCGTCCGGAGGCGTCGTCCGGAAACGTCGTCCGGAAACGTCGTCCGGAAACGTCGTCCGGCGGCTACGACCGAAGACGAAGGCCGGCGGCTACGGCTCAGGGCCAGATCATTCAGCATCCGGTGGCGTGACGCGCGTCATCCACGACGCGTAGTCCTGGTAGCCGACGGACTGCTGCCGCGCCCGTACCCGGGCCAGCAGCGACTCGGCCTGGGCGGCAGGCAAGGGCGGGTGTTCGGAGAGATAGGTGACCACGTGCGCGGCGGCCGCCTCGCCACGCGCGCTCGCCTGGTCGAACAGGCCCTCGACCGTGCGCGGGGCCTCCTCGCCTTGCACGCCCAGGTAGTGCTCGACCAGGTAGGCGGCGACGTCCTTGCTGTGATGCTCGGAGGCCTTGATGTTGCCGCGGCCGGTGACCACGTTGCCGACCCCGAAGACGCCGGACACCGGCGCATAGGCGCCGGTGTCCCAGTCCGCATAGTCGTAGAAGGTGCCCTTCATGACGATGCCGGGAATCGGCTCGGGCAGACTGCCGATCGCACTGACGACCAGCGGGCTGCGCAGCTCGAAGGTGTGATCCGGCTGTTCGACCAGGCGACCGCCCTGCAGCTGCGTCTCCATGAAGCGCACCCCGGCCACGTGATCGGCTTCGATCAGCAGCGACAGCGGGATCGCCTGAGGCCGCATGTGGAACAGGTACTTCTCCTGGGCCTTGGCCAGCATCTTGCGCCGCACGAACTCGGTCTTGGCCACTTGCTCCGGGGTGGCGCCGGGCGGCGCCTGGGCCAGCGGCATGTCCTCGACGCGACGGCGGTAGACCAGCCAGCTGTCGGCAACCCCGAGCTGGTGCGGATCCTCGATGCCATGGGCGCGGCAGGTCGCCGGAATGCCGGCGTGCTCGAGGTCGTACATCGAGACCTCGATGCCCCGATCGCGCAGCACCCGCCCATACAGTTCGAGCTGGAAGACCTTGACGACGTCGATCGACGCCAGGCCGCCGCCGATGCAGATCGCGCCGGGCGGGACCTCGAAGCGTGGGCCACGGTAGCTGGCCTCGGGCGCGTGGTTGAACCAGTAGATGAACGGGTTCTGGTAGACCAGGCCGCGGCCGACCCATCGCTCGGCGCCGGGCAGATCGAGCGGGCGATCCCGCCAGGCGCCATTGGCGAGCAAGACCGCGCTCCAGCCCCAGTGCACCACGTCGGTGAACTGCAGGTCGGTGCCGAGCCGGGTGTTCGGCACCAGGTGCACGCCCGGACGCGACAGCCGCGCGTCGATGCGCCGGTACTCCATGCGGCGCTGGTCGCGGTGCCAGCGCGGCAGCCCGTCCTCGATCTTGCCGTAGGGTCGGGCGTTCTGCTCGAACACCACGACGTCGACGCCGTGCGCGCCCAGGATGTCTGCCGCGGTCGAACCCGCACAGGCGCCACCAAAGACGGCCACCACGTGGCGATCCGGACTCATCACGTGACCTCCGGTCGCATCGGCTCGGGCACCGTGCCGGCGTCGACGACAATCCGCTGCCACTTGCCCTGGCTGAAGCGCAGGTAGGACAGCACGCACCTGGTGACGTGCCCGGCGACGATCGCCCGCCAGATGTCGACGGGTTCGAACACGCCGACCCGCTGAAAGATCATGCACAGGCCGAGCGGAACGAGCAGTTGCGAGATCACCGAGATGTAGAGCGGGCTGCGTGTGTCACCCGATCCCTGCAGCGCACCGGTGTAGGCCAGCGCGACGGTGACGAACAGGCCCGACACCGCCAGGTGCCGCAGCAGGCTGCGCGCGATCACCACTGTCTGCGGCTCGTCCATGCCGAAGATCGCCAGCAGCAGATCGGGAATCAGCATGAACAGCAGGCCGATCCCGACGGCCACGGCGAAGGCCAGGCTTGAACTGACCCGCACCGCCTGCCAGGCACGTTCCGGCTGGTGCGCGCCGAGGTTCTGGCCAACCACCGCGGCGGTCGCGCCCATCACCCCGACCGACGTGAAGGTGATCAGGGAAAACAGCTGGGTGTAGCCGATCGCATACGCGGCCTGGGCCGCGGCGCTCTGCGGCAGCGCGCCGAGGAAGCGCAGCAGGAACACGCCGCCGATGTTCATTGCCACGCCCTGGATGCCGGTCGGCAGGCCGAAGCGGAACAACTGGCGGATGATCGCCCAGTCCGGTCGGAGCGCGGTCAGGCTCGGCAGGTGAATCGCCGATCCGGGCCGTCGCATCGACCACAGGCCGACCACCGCGACGACCACTGACGCCGAGATCGTCCCGACCGCCGCGCCCGCTGCGCCAAGCGCCGGAATCGGGCCCGCGCCCGGGATCAGGACGACGTTGAAGACGACGTTGAGGACGGTCAGCAGGATGCCGAGCCGCAGCGGCGTCCGTGGATCACCAGCCGCCCGCAGGGCCCCACCGAGCATGAAGAAGGTCAGCAGCCCGATGCCGCCGACGAACATCAGCCGCAGGTAGGGCAGGGCGATCTCGCGAACCGCCGGGGTCGCATTGACGAACAGCAGCAGCCATGGCGAGACCAGGTAGCCGATCGGCCCCATGATGGCGCCGGCCAGCACGAACGACACCAGGAAGGCCTGGCCCACGGTGCGGTCCACGCCGTCGCGATCGCCGGCCCCGGCAGCACGCGCCACCAGGACGCCCATGCCGCTGTAGAGCGAGCTGATGAAGACAATCACGACCAGGAAGATCTGCCAGCTGACGCCGATGGCGGCGTTGGCGGTGTAGCCGACGAAATGGCCGACCATCGCGTGGTCGATGATGCCCTGCAGCCCGCCCAGCACGTTCTGCAGCATGGTCGGCCAGGCCAGCCGCCAGACGGCGCGCCCGAGGGACCCTTCGATGATCGATCGATCGAAGTAGGCGGGACGGGCAGGCGCGGGCATGGGCGGGGATACACGATAGCCCGAGGGCGGGTGGCGGTCGAGCCGACGTGGTGGCAGACCTCGGGTCGAGCGGGTAGACTACCGGTTCTGTCGCGCGGCTGCCAGCCTCGCGGTGACGGGCCTTACCGGAGATTCACCAGTCATGTCGCTCTTCGATCGCTTTCGGCAGCCCAAGTGGAAGCATGCCGACCCCGCCGTTCGTCTGGAGGCGGTGCAGGAACTCGGCGACGAGGCCCAGGACGTCCTGCGCAGCCTCGCCCGCGAGGACGCCGATCCCGGCGTCCGTCGCCGCGCGGTGGCGCGGGTCGAGGACGTGCCGACCCTGGCCAGCGTGGCGCGCGGCGACATGGACGAGGGCGTGCGGGCCGAGGCCCGCAAGCTGCTGATGGATGTGGCCACCGACGGCACCGACGAGGCCGAGGCGCTGGACGCGCTGGCGGGCCTGGACGACGAGCGGGACCTGGCGGTGATCGCACGGACCACCGACGCCGAAGCGGTCGGCCTGGCGGCACTACGACGCGTGTCCGCGCCGCGGGTGATCGGCAGCATCGCCGGCCGTGCCGGGCAGAGCGGCATCCGCCTGGCGGCGCTGGCGCTGATGCAGGAGCCGGCCGAGCGGGTGCTGGTGGCCCTGAACAGCGAGCACAAGGACGTGGCGTTGTCGGCGCTCGAGTCGGTACGCTAGACGGCGCTAGTCGAACAGGTGGCGGCACGCGCCAAGAACAAGCTGGTCGCCCGTCGCGCGCGGGCGCTGCTGCGTGAGCGGCAGCCGTCGGCGGTGGCAGCGCCGGCCCCGCTTGGCGAACTGCGTCGCGACCGGCTGTGCGACATGCTCGAAGGCCTGGCACGCGAGACCCGGATCGACGCGATCCAGTTGCCGCTCGACGCCGCCACCGATGCGTGGCAGCAGATCAGCGTCGCCGACGATCAGCAGTCGCTGCTGCAGGCGCGCTTCGAGGCCGCGGCGGCCGCCGCCAGGGCCCGGCTGGCGCAGATGCGCGCCGAAGCCGCGGCGGCGCAGGCCGAAGTCGAGGCCCGCGCCTCGCGGGATGCCCGCCGCGCCGAAGTCTGCCAGCAGCTCGAGGACTACACCGGCGACGACATCGAGGACGCGGTCACGACCGCGCAGGCAGCCTGGGGCGCGCTGGACGCCGAAGACATACCCGGCAGCGACGCGGTGCACCAGCGAATGGCGGCGGCGATCGCCCGGCAGCGCGCGCGGCTGGCGGCCCGGCTGGCCGACGCCGAACGCCACACCCAGCTGGCGGCCCTGGCCGACGAGGCCGAGGCACTGACCCAGCGCGACGATCTCGCCGAGGCGCACAAGCGCTGGGCCGCGCTGTTGCCACGCTGGACCTCGCTGGCCCAGGACGGCAGCACCGTCGATCCGGGGCTGGTCACACGTGTCAAGGCCGCGGAAAGCGCGATCGCCAGCCGCACCGCCGCGGTGCGCGAGCAGGAGGGGGCGCTGCGCGCCGAGAACCTGCGCCGCGCGATCCAGGCCTGCGATCGGCTCGAATCCGTGGCCGGGCGCGAGGGGCTGAATCTCAAGGACGCCGACCAGGCGGTCCGCGATGCGCGTGCGACCGCCGAGTCGTTGGGCGCCTTGCCCTCGCGCGACGATCAGAGTGTCATCGTCGAGCGGCTCAAGAAGGTGCAGACCCGACTGCTCGACGTGGTGCGTGAGCTGCGCAGCAGCGACGACTGGAAGCGCTGGGCCAACGCCACCGTGCAGCAGGAGCTGTGCGAGAAGGCCGAGGCGCTGGTCGGACTCGAGGCGTTGCCCGAGGTGGCCCGTCAGCTCAAGGACCTGCGGCTGCTGTGGAAGCAGGCCAGTGCCGGCCCACGTGGTGCCGAAGGGGACGCGCTGTGGCAGCGGTTCAAGGCCGCCGCCGACCTCGCCCAGGCTCGCGTCGACGGGCACTACGCGCAGCGGTCGGTCGAGGATGCCGCCGCGGTGCAGGAGAAGGCGCAGCTGGTCGAGCAGGCCGAGGCGTTCGCCGAGTCCACCGACTGGCTGACCACGGCCGACGCCCTCAAGGCCCTGCAGCAGCGCTGGAACGCGCTCGGCCACGGACCGCGCGAGCAGGCCAAGGTGCTGAACGCACGCTTCCGCGCCGCCTGCGACCGGTTCTTCACGCGGCGCAAGGACGACCTGCAGCAGCGCAAGGACACCTGGGGTGCCAACCAGGCGGTCAAGGAAGGCCTGATTGCCCAGGCCGAGGCATTGGCCGACTCGAGCGACTGGACGCAGGGGGTCGATCGCATCAAGCAGTTGCAGGCCGAGTGGAAGGCCAGCGGGCCGGTCAAGCGGCAGAAGTCCGAGCAGCTGTGGCAGCGGTTCCGTGCCGCCTGCGACCGGTTCTTCGAGCGCTACAAGCACCGGCACTCCCAGCAGGTCGACAGCCGCCGCCAATCGCGTGAGCAGGCGCTGACCGATTTCGAGGCGTTGGCGGCACCGCCGGCGCCGGCGGCCGCGCCGGCGTTACCGGATCAGGATCAGACGCCACCGGACGACGTGCCAGTCGAGGGGGGCGGTGCCGGCGGCGAGGACATCACTGGCGACGGCGCCACCGGACAGACCGACGGCGCGCAGCCGGCCAGCGTGCCAGTCGAGCCCGACGCCGCGACCGTGTTCGGTCAGGCGCAGCAGGCCTGGCAGGTTTGGCGCAGCGGTCCGCCACTGCCGCGCGAGGAGGTGCGCAAGATGCAGGATCGATTCGGCGCCGCCGCCGAGCGGCTGGTCGAGCGTTATCCGGGGGCGTTCCGGGGCTCGGCGCTCGACCCGGGCGCGACCCGCGCGCGGATGATCGAGCTGGTCACCCAGGTGGAGCAGCTGGCGGCTCAGGCGCCGCCCCCGCCGGCGGTGCCGACGCAGGCCTCACCAGCAGCCGCCCTGGCGACGATGCTGAAGGAGGCGCTGGCCTCGAACACGATCGGCGGACGTGCCGACGATCAGACCAGACGACGCGCCGCGCAGGACACGGCACGCACCGCACGCGCGGCCTGGAGCCGGCTCGGGCCGGTGGCTGGCGACGAGGCCGCCGCACTCGAACATCGCTTCACCGCGGCGGCGCGGCTGTTCGACGACCCGCGCGACGAGCGTGGCGGCGAGCGCGGGGAACGCGGGGAGCGCAGTGCTCGTGGTGATCGCGGTGAGCGGCCCGGGCCTCGGCCGCCTCGCCCGACGCGCAACGCACGTCCGGAACGGGGACGAGTGTAGGGAATTGCAAATTGCAACGGGCGAGACGGGGGAGCACGACCGGAACGGCGCGCCGGGTTCCACTTACCGATCGTTGGGATCTTCGAGGTAGGTGTAGCCGTGCAGGCCGTCTTCGTAGAACCGCAGCAGGCGCCCTGACTCCAGGTAGTCGAGGCGCTGATCGCGCACCGCGGCCTCGACGTCCAGCCGCAGCTTGCTGATCAGGTGCTCGACGTCGAACTCGACGTAATCGAGCACCTCCTTTACCGTGTCACCTTTGATCACGGCGTCGAGCTCCACTTCCTCCTTGTCGTTGAGGCTGACGTGCACCGCGTGCGTGTCGCCGAACAGGTTGTGCAGGTCGCCGAGGATCTCCTGGTAGGCGCCGACCAGGAACACACCGAGCAGGTACGGCTCGTTGTTGAGCGCATGCAGCGGCAGCGTGTTCTTGACGTCGCGACGGTCGATGAAGTGGTCGATCTTGCCGTCCGAGTCGCAGGTGATGTCACCCAGCACGGCGTGCTGGGTTGGCCGCTCGTCGAGCCGGTGAATCGGCATCACCGGGAA
>Ga0183260_10005080_pt1 | contig 10391 bp, 7 predicted proteins | sample AntDrymUQ4972206_2_FD_129768 | JGI IMG/M metagenome (GOLD analysis project Ga0183260, IMG submission 129768) | Polar desert sand microbial communities from Dry Valleys, Antarctica - metaG UQ497 (22.06) (version 2) (version 2) | ecosystem: Environmental > Terrestrial > Soil > Desert | place...
GCGGTCCCGAGCACGCGGCCGACGACGATCCTGTCGACCTGCGACAGGCTCGCGGCGATCAGGCTCACCCCGGCGAGCGCGCCGCCGAACTTCCACAGCCGCGGCAGGTGCTCGCGACGCGGCTTGAAGTGCGGCCGCCATGAGACGAGGGTCCACAGCGTGATCGTCTTGGCCGACGTCCCCACGAGGTACCCGAGGACGAGGCTCCAGACGCCGGCGCCCGACAGCGCCAGGCTGATGCCGACGACTCCGCGGGCGGCGACCTGCATCAGCTCGGCCGCGGTGCGGGCCTTGAAGTTCATCCGCCGCTGCGCCAGCGCGTCGTGCGTGTAGGCCAGCGATCCGAGCAGGAAGTTCAAGCCGAGGACAGGCATGATCGTCACGAGCTCGGGTTCGTCGAAGAAGCTCGCGGCGGCCGGGCCGAGCGCCGCCGTGATGGCGGACAGCGTCAGGCCGACGGCGACGTTGACCGTCCAGACCGTCTCGGCCCACTCGTGGACCTTGTCCTCTTCGACGATGACCAGCCACTCCGTCGGGCCGATGTAGCGGGCAACGTCGAGGAAGACCATGAAGCTCAGCGCGATCGCGACGAGCCCGAAGTCCTCCGGCGTCAGCAGCCGCGCCAGGATCGCCGTGATGAGCAGCACCATCGCCCTGCTTGCGACGTACGAACTGTACACCCAGGCCATGCCGGCGACGGTGCGTTGGGTCATGTCCCGGCGAGGCTGCTCCGGCTCGTCGCCCGCCGGAGCTTCCGGCGGGGTGTCTCCGGTCTCAAGCGACAACGTGCGGCCTGGCTTCGGCCCGTCCCTGTCTGGCGAGCGTCAACAGCACAGGCCCGAGGCCCAGCAGGATCCACATGCGGAAGTCGTTGATGTTCGAGAGGAAGAACCCCGCGACGAGGATGCCGACCGTCGCGACCATCACAGCGCGTGCGAGGTTCGCGCAGTCGCTGCGGCCAACCGCGTCGAAGCGCCGGGCCGCCAGCCAGCTCGCACGTAGGCAGGCGACGACGACGAAGACGAACAGCGCCAAGCCGACGATCCCGGTCTCTGCAAGCAACTCGAGGTAGATGTTGTGGACGAGGTGCGGGGACTCGGCGATCAGCCTGACGTTCGCGAGTGGCCCCGAGTCCAGGACGTAGCGCGGCGAGACGGTCTGGAAGCTCTGCAGGCCGCTGCCGAGCACCGGATGATCGAGGAAGATCTGCCACGCGACGGTCCAGATGTCCTCGCGCTCGTTGCCTGCACCCTCGGCATCGGTCAGGCGCTGCAGCGCGGCCTCGTTGCTCGACAGGAACACGGCCAGCCCGACGCCGACGACGGCGATCAGCACAAGGATGCGCGCGCGGTAGCGCGGCGTGACGATCAGCGCGAGGAGCGCAGCGGCCCCCAAGCCGACGAGGCCGCCGCGCGATTGGGTCGCGAAGAACCCGAACGTGACGAGCACCGCCGTCGCGATCAGCGCGATCCGCGCGCCCGGCCGGCGCACGACGCCCAAGAGGCCGGCGGCGAGACAGATCGCGACGAGGTATCCCGCGGCCTGGGTGTTGGGATCGCCGCCGCTGGCCGTGAAGCGCTCCAGCGACGCCGCGTCCCCGCCGGCGGGCCCCGAGCCATCCATCAGGCCGACGAGCACCGACACGGCCGCCCCCGCCAGCATCGCGATCACGATCAGCCGCACGCCGTGCAGCGAGTTGAAGGTCATCGCGATGATGACAAGCGTCAGCGGACCGGCCCAGTAGGTGAGCTCGACCTCGCTCAGGCCGGGATCCAGCGACCAGATCCGCGTCAGCCCGAGCCAGGTCACGAACAGGACGAGGCCCGACGTCAGCCCGCGATACTGCCTGAGCACCGGCAAGCGGTCGCTGACGCGGACGAGGACGATGCCCATCAGCCAGCCGACGACGAGCAGCATCGCGATCGCTCGCGGCGCCACGGTGAGCGCAGACAGGTGCGCGACGAACAGGATGCCGGCCCAGACGGCGAGCGCCGCCTGGAAGTCGAGGAAGACGAGCGGCAGGTACGCGGCGGCCACGACGATCGCCAGCGCGAGCGGAACGTGGCCCTCGGCAAACAGCCTTCCGGTCACGAGGGCCGCCAGCACCGCAATGGTGATGATGGCCGGCGCCGGGACAGCCGGAGCCGATCGCGCCTGGGCCGTCACCTCTTCAGACGTTCGCCCGGGAACAGACGGACCGTGCTCTCGTCGGCCCTCAGCGGGGGGTCCTGTCGCGGGTTGAAGCGCGTGTTGGCCTCGTAGTAGCCGTAGCGGCTGGACACGCCGGCGAGCCGCTGGCCGACGATCACGATCCCGATCGGGGTGACGCCTGCGCGCGACAGCATGTCGCGCGTGAGGATGAAGCGCGCGCGGTTCGTCTGGCGCGGGCGAACGACGAACACGGTGTGATCGCACGCCGTCGCGATCCGCAGGGCGTCACCGATCTCGCCGACGGGTGGCGCGTCGACGATGACGCAGCCCGCGAGGCCCTTGGCCTCGGCGAGCAGCTCCGGCAGCTGGCGCAGGAAGAGCCCGAGGTTCAGCCCGTCGCCGAGCGGAGCCGGCAGGACGCGCAGGTGCGGCAGGCCGAAAACCGGGTGGAGCATGCGGTCCAGCGGCGTCACGTCGGACTCCGGCGTGTGGTGCGGGCGATGGATCTCGAACATGCTCTTCGGATCCGCCTTGAACGGGTCGAGGTCCAGCAGGACGACGTCCTGATCGCTGAGCGCGATGACGGTCGCCAGCGCCGTCGCCGTCGTCGTCTTGCCGTCCCCGCTGTTGGCGCTGGTGATCATGAGCGACACCGGGGGGTCGCCGCTGGGCAGCTGCGCTCGCAGCAGTCGAACCTGCTCGATCACGCCCGGCGACAGCGCCCGCGCGTCGAAACCGTGTCCCTTGCGCAGCCCGCGGATCATCGGGATTCCCGCCAGCACAGGGATCGGGCACAGGTGCGTGAGCTCGGCCTCGTCGCGTATGCGGCGCGTGAAGTACTCGAGCGAGAGCGCCGCGATCGTGCCCAGGATCAGGCCCCCGATCAGCGCGAACGCCAGCAGGATCGGGCGCGAGATCCCCGTCGGCCCGGCGGGGCGCTGGGCCCGTTCGGAGAGCTGCAGCGACGGGTCGGTGCCGAGCGCCTCGAGTGCCCGCAGATCCTCGAGCCGTGCGGTAAGGATGTTGAGCTGGCTCGGATCGGACTGCAGACGCTGCAGCTTGATCAGGCGCGCACGCAACGACTTGATGTTCGCCTTGAGGTTGCGCCGCACGATCCTCGCGCGCTCATCCAGCGCAGCCTTCACATAGGCATTTGCCAGCCGCGCCGCGTTTGCGGCAGTCGGAGCCGTGGCGATGATGTCGACCACGTAGCTCTCTCCGCGTGGCTCGACGCGCACGGCGTTCTGCACCCGAGCTTGCCTCCAACCCGCTCCCATCTCGCGCGCCGCGGACGCGGCGGCCGCCGGCGTCCTGATCAGGACCGCAGCGGTCTGGATCGTGCGCGTCGCGTCGCCGCTGTCGACGAGGACGCCGATGCTGATGAAGCCGGCGTTGTCGTCGGGAAGCGGCTTGACGAGCACCGACGCCGTCGCCTCGTACGTCGATCCCTTGCGCATCACGGTCGAGACCGCGATGCCGGTGGACACGGAGACGACGACGAGCACGAGCAGCCAGTGACGGCCGAGCGCCCGCAGGACCGGTCCCAGCGACTGATCCTTCAGTGGGGACGATGCAGCTCTTGGTCCCACATCGAAGCTCACGTGCGATGTTTCCTGGTCACGAGCCTGACCGCCCCGCGGCACGGGGATCGCGACGGCGGCCGAGCGTCGCCGTCCGCATGACCGATCTGGCACCGGCTTCGACGAGCACCTCGTCGTACAGACTGCGGATTCGCTGGATCCACGGCCCGGCCCGGAAGCCCTGTTCGTAGTCATGACGCCCCGCGGCGCCGAGTTCACGCCGCAGCGGCGCGTCACCGAGCAGCCGTCCGAGCGCCGCGGCGACGGCGTCGACGGTCGGCGGAGCAGCGACGAGCAGCCCGGTCCTGCCGTCGTCGACGAGCTCGGGAATGCCGCCGACGTCCGTCGCCACGACAGGGACCGAGGCGGCCATCGCCTCGATCAGCGTCGTCGGCAGGGCGTCGGCGCGCGACGGGTGCAGGCAGACGTCGAGCGCGTCGAAGAGGCGCATCACGTCGGTGCGCAACCCCGCCACGACGACTCGGTCGCCGTGCGGCGCCGCGAGCCGCACGATCTCGTCATGGCTCGCGCCCTGGCCGGCGATCAGCAGGCGCAGCTTCGGGAAGTCCGCGCGCAGCCGCGCGACCGCGGCGATCGCGACGTCGTGCGCCTTCTCCGAACGCAGCGCGGAGACCATCCCGACGACGAGGTCATCGGGCGCGAAGCCGAGCTCGCGCCGCACGATCGCGCCCTCGCCCGGGGCGACGACGAGGTCGAGGCCGTTGCGGATCGTCACGACGTGGTCGGCGGGCGCCCATCCCCGCGCGAGGTAGGCGTGCCTGGCGCTGTCGGAGACCGCGATGATGCACGCGGCCGCGTGACGTCTCGTGCGCGCCGCGAGCTCGGCCTTCGCTCGTGCACGCAGACCCCCGGCCCAGGCCATCGCGTGGACCGTCGAGATCGCGGGGATGCCCAGCGAGCGCGCCGCGACAGGGCCCAGCACGTCGGATCCTCCGAGGTGGGTGTGCACGATGTCGGGTCGAGCGTGTCCGATGTGGCGTCTGACGATGCGCAACTCGGGCAGCTGCAGCCGCTGGATCGACAGCGACACCGGCTCGATGCCGACGGCGCGCAGGCCCTCCGCCGACGGGTTTCCATCGCGCTCGCTGAGGCACGCGACGGACAACCGGATGCCGGCCTCCGGGGCCGCCGCGGCGAAGCGACCCAGCATGACCTCCGTTCCCCCGAGCGCGAGATGATCGATGATCGCCAGTACTTTGAGTGTCCGCTGCACGTGTCCCCGCCGGTCCGTCGTAGCCCGGTCGAATGAGCTTAGCGGCAATTCGGTGCCGCACGGCACGGCACCTGCCGCCTTTTCCTCCGCTCGAGGGCGTCCGCCGGCGCAATAAGCTCAGCCCGTGAACCCGGCCGCGCGCCGTGAGGGGGACACGCTCATCCTCTGCTACCACGCGATCAGCGACCGCTGGCCTGCCGCCCTGGCGATCACGCTCGCGCAGCTGCGCGAGCAGCTCGAGTGGCTGCTCGCGCGGGGGTACCGCGGCGTCACGTTCTCCGAGGCGGTCACGTCGCAGCGCTCCTGGCCGGCGGTGGCGATCACGTTCGACGACGCGTTTTCGTCGGTGCTCGACCAAGCGTTCCCGGTCATGGTATCGCTCGGGCTGCCCGGCACGGTCTTCGTCGTGACCGACTTCGGCGATTCCGGCCGGCCGCTCGAATGGCCTGGGATCGACCACTGGGCCGCCGGCGAGCACCGCGCCGAGCTGCGCGGGATGACCTGGCCGCAGCTGCGGTCGCTGGAGCAGGTGGGCTGGGAGGTCGGCTCGCACTCGCTCACGCATCCGCACCTGACGAAGCTCGGCGACGACGCGCTCGCGCACGAGCTGCGCGAGTCGCGGGCGGCGTGCGTGGGCGCCCTCGGGCACCCGGTCGGCGGAGGCGGAGGCAGCGGCGGGCGCTTGCGCTTGGTGATGACGCGCAAGGTCATCGGGGTGCTCCCCCTCCTGACCGAGGATTCCCACGAATGCGACAGCGACATCCGCAGCAGCCGGGCTGCCCTTGCGCGCGGCCCGGCGTACGTGTGACGGCGCAACCCGACGGCTCCTGCCGCTCGCCGTGAGGCGAGCGGAGACCACCATCGGACCCGCGAGATCGTCGACGACGAACAGCGCACTGCGCTCGGTGACCTGCACAGGCCGGTAGCGATGCTCGCGGCATGCGCCATGGGAGCGGCGAAGGCGAGCACGAGCAGCAACACGAATGCGTGAACGACCGCGGTGGGCGCGATCCGGTCGCGACCGCCGAGCAGTGATGAGGCCCGTCGAAGAGTGGTCATGCCCGCCCAATCGGGCGAGCGACGTTCGGCAGGACCTGACCGTCCGCGATCTGGACCACTATTGGACTTGGGCGGCGGTCTATCCCAGCGGTCGTCCACGTTCGGGCCGAGTCCTGTAGCTCACGGATCCGGACACCAGCCAGGGCACGAACTCCAGCCGGCGGCCCAACAGGTCAGCGCGGACGCAGCCGCGATCCGTGACCTTCAGCCCATCCGCCGTTTCAGAAAGCGGCAAGCGCGATGCGACCGCTACGGTCCTCTATAGGCATTGGCCTCGGCCTCGGCGCGTGTTGTCGCGACGGTGATCCCGTCGACGTGCAGGCTCTGGGCCACGGTCATCGCCGGGCCGCGGTAGATCCCGACTCTCGATATGGAATAGCTCCCCCGGGCAACGGGGCCGCGCCATCGAAGGGTCTGCCGGACGGCGTGCGTGCGCACACCCAAGCCCGGCGGCGGGCGCGAGGCGCATTTCCACGGAGTTCCCGACGACGGTCGCGGGGCTCTTGACGCTGCGCGACTGGCTGGCCGCGCACGGCATCACGCAGGTCACGATGGAGGCCACCGGCGTCTACTGGAAGCCGGTCTGGGCGATCCTCGAGGACGACTTCGAGCTGCTCTTGGTCAACGCCCGTCACGCCAAGCAGGTCCCCGGTCGCAAGACCGACATGTCCGATTCGGCGTGGCTGTGCCAGCTCGCCGAGGCCGGCCTGCTGCGGGCGAGCTTCGTGCTGCCCAAGCCGATCCGCACGCTCAGGAACCTCACGCGCTATCGCAAGACGCAGATCCAGGAACGCGCCCGTGAGGCCAACCGGCTGCACAAGGCCCTGGAGGACACAGGCATCAAGCTCGATTGCGTCGCCTCGGACATCCTTGGCGTGTCGGGCCGCGCGATGCTCTACGCGCTGGTATCGGGCACCACGGACCCCACGGTGCTGGCCGATCTCCCCCGCGGCCGGCTGCGCTCCAAGCTGCCGGCGCTGCGTGAGGCGCTGCATGGCCGTTTTGACCGCATGCACGCGCTGTGGATCGGATCGATCCGTAGGCCGTCGGGATCACAGTGATGTTCGAGGGCCGTACACGCTCTATCGCGATCATGCGATCGCGGTCGGCGCTCGAGACGGCGACGAAGGTATCGGCGTAGCGGGAGATCACGCCCCTGTCGAGCACTCGGCGCAAGGGATGGCCGACATACGACCAGCTGTGCCCATGCGCGACGACGATCGGAACGCGGCACAGCCGCCCGAAGAGCGTGCCCCAGAGATTGGAGCCGAACATGTGGGCGTGCAGGACGTCGATCCGCGCACGGCGCAGGATCCTGATCAGGCGCCGGAAGGCGAGCAGGTCGAAGCGCCCCGAGCGCGCGATGTCGACGTGAACGACCCTCGTGCGCCGCAGTGCGGTCGCGAGGTGTCGTCCGGCGGCGTGCGGGTCGTGCAGACGTCTACCTCATAGCATTCGGGAGGCAGATGCACCGCGATCGCAACCGCAAGGCGGCTCCGCACCCCCGCCACCACCGATGAACGTGTCGATGAGCACCAGGACCCTCACGCGCGCTTCCTCGGACCAGATCGGACCGTGCGGTTTCCGAGGCGAGCCCCCCAACGCAAGTTCAGCCTGCTCGGACTCATTGTGCACGCCTACGTCATACCAGTCGGCATCTCCGCGTGAGACGCAACACGGCATTCAGCACAATCACTACACGGGCCCGCCATGGCTATCCGTGCGCCGGCATCGCTCCGCCCGACGCTCGCGTCGAGCCACTATGCTCGGCCGGTGACCGGCCGACCGACGCGTCGTAAAGCGGACACGCTCGTCCTCTGCTACCACGCGATCAGCACGAACTGGCCTGCGGCACTGGCGGTCACGCTCGTACAACTCCGCGAACAGCTCGAGTGGCTGTTTGCGCACGGCTACCGGGGCGTCACCTTTTCCGAGGCCTTGACGTCGCGACCCTCGTACTCGACGGTGGCGATCACGTTCGATGATGCATTCAAGTCGGTGCTTGAGCAGGCGGCGCCTGTGATGGCGGAACTTGGCTTCCCGGGCACGGTCTTCGTCGTGACCGACTTCGCGGACTCGCATCGACCGCTGTCGTGGAGCGGCATCGACCGCTGGATCGGCGGCGAGCACGACGCCGAGCTCCGTGGGATGTCGTGGCCCGAGCTACAGCGGCTCGAGCAGGCGGGGTGGGAGGTCGCCTCGCACACGCTCACGCATCCGCGCCTGACGACGCTCGGCGACGATGCCCTCGCGCGCCAGCTGTACGGGTCGCGCGCAGCCTGCGAGCAGGCACTCGGCCACCCGGTCACATCGATCGCCTACCCCTACGGCAACGTCGACGACCGTGTCAAGCGAGCGACGGCCGCTGCCGGCTACACGGCCGCCGGGTCGCTGCCAGCGCTCATGGGCCCACGCGACGCGCTGGACTGGCCGCGCATCGGAATCTACCGCGAGGACTCATTCTCGCGCTTCCGGTTCAAGGCGTCGCCTGTCGTGCGGCGCATGCGAACGGCGCTGGCGCCAGTCGACGGGGCGGCGCGAAGATCGCTCGACCGCGGGCGGCCGTGAATGCCGACCTCGTCGTAGTTTCGGTTCTTGCCCTCGCGACTCGCCTACCGTGCCGTGGGCCCCCACGGCGATGCCCTGCAGATCGCCGATAGTAGCCCTGCGACTCGCCCACCACGACCGCATTGCGCGGCTCGGTTCCGAGCGGTGTCTCGTGGTGTTCGTGGCTCGCGACCTGCGACGCGAGGGTGAACAGGGTGCGCACGAGGATCTGCTGGGTTCCGCAGGTCGCCTGAGCGAGAAGCCGCGCACACTCCGCCGATCGGCCTCACCCAGGCGTCGCGTGTTCATGAGTGCCTCTGAGCTGAGCTGAGTCATCGCCGTCCCCTGCGACTCAGCCCCATACCCGCCGGAGTGCGCGGTCAGCCCGAGTCGTCGAACGTGACCGGCGGAGGCGGCGGAGGCGGAGGCGGAGGCGGACGAACCGGAGGCGGTGGAGGCGCCCCATCGTCGCGTGGTGGCTTCTGCGTCACGGCACGCGACCGGGCCGGCGTGACCCGCCGCGCGCGCCGGCGCGAGGCCGAAGCTTTCCTGGCCGCAGGCGACGGGTGCGCTCTATCCGCGCGCGTCGCTTGCGAGCGGCAGTCGCGGCAGTCGCGCGTCGCTGGCGCGCGACGGTCAGTCTCTGAGCCCGCTGGTCGCCCGTCGGAGCCCCAGCGGACCCGATCGGGCACCTCCGCGATCGTGGTGGGCCGTGGCGGCCCGGCAATCGCGCTCTGGCTCGAGTTCTTTCCGAGCCCATCGAGCAGCACAGCCACGCCGAAGCCCACCGCCGCCGCCCCGCCGATCGCGAGGGCTCCTAGGCCGACTGCCTCGAGCCGATACAGGTGTCTTCTCCACATGTGTGATCTAGGTTCCCTGCTCGACTCGACCGTCGTCTAGCTCCAGCGATGCTCTCGACTTTGATCAGTATCACCGCCGGTGCAAGTCGGCGCTCCGCTCCTCCGGACGTTTCGGGGCCAGCACGCAGCCGCCCTGCGTCACCGACACGCCGTGCCCGTGATCGCAGTCAACGAGATGCGCGAAGTCCAGGAAGGTGAGCCGGGCGCTGCTCGCAGGCCCCGAGATCTCATGGGCAGGTGAGGGGCCTGCCAGCGGTCCGCGCGCACGCATCGCTGCGCAGTGGCGCACGGCCGCGACGGATCGTGAGCGCGTGTAGTTGCCCACGAAGCCGGCCTTGGTGACGTAGATCCGCAGGATCGTTCCCGCGCGCATGGAGCGCTCGAACGAGCGGACCCTCAGACGCCGCCCGGGCACGAGCGCTGCGGCCCACGGCACGCGATCGTGACCCGTGCGCCAGGTGGCGCAGCAATTGTCAGCAGCGTAACGCGACGCCACGCGAGACGAGCCGGCCGCTCAGGCGGACCAGGGGAGACGGGCTGAGCAGCGGTGCCGGCTTCTCGCTCAACGAGGCGACGGCAAGCACCTGTGGATCGGTTTCGTCGCCGTCGCCCGCCGACGCGCAGCGAGGGTCCGCGCCGAAGTCGGCCTTGGCATCAGCGTCGTTGGCCGTAGCTTGCTAGGCGCCTCGTGACTCGCCCGCTGCCACGACTGCGTTGGCGAGGGTCGGCGACAAGCGCCGTTCGTAGCGCTCGTGCGCTGTGACCTGCGTCGCGAGCGTAAAGAACGTGCGCGCGAGGATCACGGTGTCGAACCGGAGAGACTGGTGCTTGAGGTAATACAGGTCGTGGCACACCTTCGACGCCGAGCCGCTGTCAGACCGCGCGTATCCGCACCGCAGCTGCGCCCAGCCTGCCAGCCCCGGCTTGAGCAGGTGGCGACGCGAGTAGAACGCGATCGCC
>Ga0183260_10005081_pt1 | contig 10390 bp, 6 predicted proteins | sample AntDrymUQ4972206_2_FD_129768 | JGI IMG/M metagenome (GOLD analysis project Ga0183260, IMG submission 129768) | Polar desert sand microbial communities from Dry Valleys, Antarctica - metaG UQ497 (22.06) (version 2) (version 2) | ecosystem: Environmental > Terrestrial > Soil > Desert | place...
GAAGCTGCCCGTCGACAGGACCGCGGCCAGGTCGGCGTGCACCGACGCCGTCGCCTCGCCGAGCCGGAAGGACTCGCTGGCGAAGTCGCCGCCCACCTCGTCCGGGTGCAGGTCGCCCTCGGCGTACAGGTCACGGACGCTCGCCACCGCTAGGGACCAGCCGTCGCTGGCCGCGGGCAGGAACGTCTGCAGCATCGCGATGGTGCCGTCCTCCTGCCCCTTTGCCTGGTCACCTTCAATGGACAGGAAACCCAGGAGCGGGGCGACGTGCCGGTTGTTCCTTGAGTGCAGCGCGTCGTGGACCTCCACGTCCGGGTTCAGGCCCGGTTCGAGCCGGCGGAAGAGCTTCAGGATGGTGGAATCGCCGTAGACGAGCGAGCTGTTGCTCTGCTCGGTGCTGACGATGTCTCCCGGAAGGTTGAGCGGGATCTCGGCGCCTGGCTCCAGGTGGAACCGCAGCTCCTTGTGCTCGTGCCGGGCGGCGAACAGGTCCAGCCACAACGGCGTGGTCCGGCGGTCGCGCATCGCGTCGTAGACCCAGCGTGGATCCTCGTCGAGTTCACCGATGAGCACCCGGTCGAGTTGCTCGTCCCTGTCGTGGTGCCGGCTCAGCGGGACGATGAAGACGTCGGTGCCGCCGTCGACATAGCCGACGTACACCAGATGCAGTTCTACCAAGGGTTCCTTGCTCAGCTCCAAGGCGGTTGTGTCCACAGTGGACACCTCCCGGCCCTTGGCCGCGTACCAACGCTGCTCCGGCATCCATCTCCTGAGCAGGTCCGTCAACTTCACTGGTGGGTCTCCGAGCGGCTGAGCAGGAACCAGTAGAACCCGTGCCCGGCCAAAGTGAACATGTACGGCAGTACCCCGATCTCTGGGAACGCAACCCGGCCGGTGAGTTCGGTCGGCGTCCATCCGTCGAACCGGCGCAGGTCCAACTCGGCCGGCTGCGGGAAGCGGGACAGGTTGTTGACGCAGAGCACCACGTCGTCGCCGTACTCCCGGATGTAGGACAGCACGGTGGGATTTCGCGACCCCACCTCGGTCAACGTTCCCAGCGCCAGCGTCGGATGCTGCTTGCGCACCTCGATCATCCGCCGGGTCCAGTAGAGCAACGACGTCGTGCTGCGCATCTGCGCCTCGACGTTGATCGCCTGGTAGCCGTAGACCGCGTCCGCGATCACCGGCAGGTGCAGCCGCTGCGGGTCGGTGGTGGAGAAACCCCCGTTGCGGTCCGGGGTCCACTGCATCGGCGTACGCACCCCGTCGCGGTCACCGAGCCAGATGTTGTCGCCCATCCCGATCTCGTCGCCGTAGTAGAGAACGGGTGAGCCGGGCAGCGACAGCAGCAGCGCGGTGAACAGCTCCAGCTGGTTGCGGTCGTTCTCCAGCAGCGGCGCGAGCCGACGACGGATACCGATGTTGGCCTTCATGCGTGGGTCCTTGGCGTACTCCGCCCACATGTAGTCGCGGTCCTCGTCGGTGACCATCTCGAGGGTCAGCTCGTCGTGGTTGCGCAGAAAGATCCCCCACTGGCAGTTCGGCGGGATCGCCGGTGTCTGCGCGAGGATCTCCGAGATCGGGAAGCGGGACTCCCGGCGCACCCCCATGAAAAGCCTCGGCATCACCGGGAAGTGGAACGCCATCTGGCATTCGTCGCCCGTTTCCGGGTCGCCGAAGTACTGGACGACATCGGCCGGCCACTGGTTGGCCTCGCACAGCAGCAGCCGGTCGGGATAGTCCGCGTCGACCATCCTTCGCAGCCGCTTGAGGAACTCGTGCGTCCTGGGCAGGTTCTCGCAGTTGGTGCCCTCCTCCTCGAACAGGTACGGCACGGCGTCGAGCCGGAACCCGTCGATCCCCAGATCCAGCCAGAATCGCAGCGAGTCGAAGATGGCGGCCTGTACGGCGGGGCTCTCGAAGTTCAGGTCGGGCTGATGGCCGAAGAAACGGTGCCAGTAGAACTGGTTGCGCACCGGGTCGTGCGTCCAGTTCGACGTCTCGGTGTCGACGAAGATGATCCGGGCGTCCGGGTAACCGGTGTCCTTGTCGCTCCAGACGTAGAAGTCGCCGTACGGACCGGACGGATCGCTCCGGGAGGCCTGGAACCAGGGGTGCTGGTCGCTCGTGTGGTTCAGGACGAAGTCGATGATCACCCGGATTCCGCGCTCGTGGGCGGCGCCGAGGAAGTCGCGGAAGTCCCCGATCGACCCGTACTCGGGCAGCACCGAGCAGTAGTCGGCGACGTCGTACCCGCCGTCGCGCAGCGGGGAGGCGAAGAACGGCGGCAGCCAGAGGCAGTCGACGCCCAGCCACTGCAGGTAGTCCAGCCGGCCGGTCATGCCGCGGATGTCACCGGTGCCGTCGCCGTTGCTGTCGGCGAAGCCGCGGACCAGGACCTCGTAGAATACGGCGCGCTTGTACCAGTGCGGATCTGGCTTCACGCGGCGTACCTCCGCACGACGAAGATGTGTGACGGCTCGTGGTGGGGGTTGAGCTCGACGTAGTTGAACTCCCCCCAGTGGTAGATGGCGCCGGTGATCTGGTCCTCCACCGCGAAGCGGTCGCGCCAATCCATGCCGAGACCGGGCATGTCCAGCCGCACCGTTCCGAGCTGCGCGACATGGCTGTCCAGGCTGCAGATCACCACGACGGTGTCCTCGGCGTCCTGCTTCGAAAAGGCGATGAGGTTCTCGTTGTCCACGTCGTGAAAGCGCAGACTGCGCAGGTTCTGCAGTGCGCTGTGTTCTCGGCGGACCCGGTTGAGCCGGGTGAGGTACGCCGCCAACGTGCGCCGCTCCCTCCCCGCAGACTGCCAGTCCCGGTGCCGCAACTGGTACTTCTCCGAGTCGAGGTACTCCTCACTGCCCGGGCGGACCGGCTGGTGCTCGAACAGCTCATACCCTGAGTAGACGCCCCAGGTCGGGGACATCATGCTTGCCAGCACGGCGCGGATCTTGAACATCGGCGGCCCGCCGTACTGCAGGCTCTCGTGCAGGATGTCCGGCGTGTTCACGAAGAAGTTGGGCCGCATGTAGTCCGCCGCCTCGACGAGTTCCCGGCCGTACTGCTCCAGCTCCCGCTTGCCGGTCCGCCACGTGAAGTACGTGTAGGACTGGGTGAACCCGAGCTTTGCCAGCGCGTGCATCATCGCCGGCCTGGTGAACGCCTCGGCCAGGAACAGCACGTCGGGATGGTCCTGTTTGACCTGCCAGATCAGCCAGTGCCAGAAGTTCAGCGGTTTGGTGTGCGGGTTGTCGACCCGGAAGATCTTGACGCCATGGTCGATCCAGTGGGTGAGAACTCGCAGTGTTTCGGCGTAGATCGTTTCGGGCGCGTTGTCGAAGTTGATCGGGTAGATGTCCTGGTACTTCTTGGGCGGATTCTCGGCGTACGCGATAGTGCCGTCGGGGAGCGTGGTGAACCACTCCGGGTTGGACGTCACCCACGGATGGTCCGGGGCGGCCTGCAGCGCGAAGTCCAACGCGACCTCCATCCCGAGTTCGCGGGTGCGTTCGACAAAGGAGTCGAACTCCTCGATGGTGCCGAGATCGGGGTGTACGGCGTCGTGCCCCCCGTGCCTGCTACCGATCGCCCACGGCGAGCCGACATCGTGGGCCTCGGTCACCAGCGTGTTGTTCGGCCCCTTGCGGTTGACCTCGCCGATGGGGTGGATGGGCGGCAGATAGACCACATCGAAGGCCATCTCCTGGATGGCAGGTAGCCGCTCGGCGGCGTCCTTGAACGTCCCGTGGATGGGTCGGCCGTCGACGACCTTGCCCTCGGAGCGCGGAAAGAACTCGTACCAGCTGCCGTACAGAGCCCGCTCGCGGTCCACCCACACGTCGTAGCGACTGGACTTCGTCAGCAGTTCGCGGACCGGGTGAGCGAGAAGCAGCTCGTGCAACTCGGGCTCGAACGCGGGGGCCAGCCGGTGCTGCAGGTCCAGACTCTTGTCCCCCAGTGCTCGTGCGGCGCCCAGGACCCGGTGGCGCCACTCTTTCGCGACCAGCCGCGCGGCCCGCTCGATCAGGCTCGCGCCGATCGCGAGGTCGTTGGCTAGCTCCGGCGCGCCCTGTCCGACCTCGGTCTTCGCCTCGATGGCGTGTCGCCAGGTCGCCAGCGGGTCGCCCCATGCCTCGACCACGAACGTCCAGCGGCCCTCGCGATCGGGGACGACGGTGGCGTGCCAGCGGTCGGTGCCGGGGGCACCGGGGACCATCGGAAGGAACGGCGGGCGGTCCCGCCGGCCGCCGACTCCGCGTGGGGGCGTCCAGACGACGTTGCAGCCGACCCTGTCGTGCCCGTCGCGGAGCACGGTGGCGGAGACGGGTAGGCGCTCACCGACCACCGCTCTGGCGGGGTATGCGCCGCAGGAGATGGCAGGTGAGATGTCGGCGATTCCGAGGCGTCCGGTCATCGCCGTCAACGCTACCCAGGGGTGGGGGTTCACCCCAATCCAGCCTCCTCCGCCCGGCACCCGCCCCCCAACACCCGACGATCATGACGATTCGGCCGTTCAAACGCGGATAATCTGCGCGAATCGGGCCACCGAACGTCATGATCGTCGCGGGAGAGGGGTGGAAGGACCCGCACGCTGACTGCCTCAGAGGCCAAGCAGCCGACGAGCGTCGTCAGCCTCGGGCGACAGCCGTGGGCGCAGTGCGGCGATCCGAGCCGGGGCATCTGACAGTGCGGTACCCGCGTCCTGCACGATTCGACGCTGCCCGCGGTAGACGGCCTCGTCTGTGTAGCGGAGCACGAACCAGCCGCGGTTGCCAACCAGTTCTGCCTGGTGCGGTCCCTGCGGAAGACGTGTCGATCGGTGTGCACTGCGAAGCCGTCGTACTCGAGCCAGATCAGCTTGTCGCGGTAGCCGAGCTCGCCGCGGGCGAGCAGCCGGCCGTGCTCATCCCGGATCCGCATGTCGACGTCGGGCTCCGGCAAGCCGCCGCTGAGGAGTATCAGCCTGGTGAGGGTCTCCTGGCAGGAGTCGGTGCCTTCGCGAGCGAGCTCGACAACCCGGCGAGCTTGAACACAGCCGCGTAAACCTGCCAACAGCGGTAGTCCACGGCGTAGATCGTCGACCGTGCACCAGCCAGACCGCAGCGCGCTGTCGGCAATGACTACGGCGCGTTGGCGGGGCACCGCACGGATCAGCGACAGCGCGGTCCACGCGGCGCTGGTGACGGGTAGGCCCGAGATGCGGTCGAGATGTTCCGGAGGGGTGAGGCAGCGGTGGAGCCGCACGCCCTCGGGACGGTGGCGTGCAATCCAGTCCCGCGGTACCACCAGATGAACCAGCGGGTCGGCCGGGACACCCTCAAAGCCGTGTAGACCGGCGGCGCTGGAGTGGCTCAGCGCAACCCCGGGCGGCCACCTGCCGTTGGGCGACTGCGTCAGGAGGGCAGCCCGAAGCCGCCAGCGGTCGTCGACCGCCGGGCGGACTTCATGCAGTACGCCATGGTGTGCCGACTTCCACTCGCCTGAGCGCAGCCGCTCGCGGATCTGCTGTTCGGTCATCCCGGCGGCGATCGCCTGTTGGCGGGTCAAGCAACCCTGCTGCCGGACAAGCACATGATCGACGTCCATTGCTGCGGGTGACATGGCGATCGGTCTACCGACGCCGAAGCCCTCGCGGTGGTCGCCTGGCCAGCGTGTGGACATCGCCGTACCGCTGTGGATAGCACCCTATCCCCGACGATCATGACGATTCGGCCGTGCAAAACACGGCAATCTGTGCGAATCAGGCCACCTAACGTCATGATCGCTGGGGAGAGGGCGCGGGTTCGGCGGAGGTTCGGAGGCGCGCCAACAGAGTCGGTATCGTGCGGCCAGTGAAAGCGCTGCGCCGATTCACCGTCCGCGCCACCCTGCCTCCGCAGTTGGCCGCCCTGTCCGATCTCGTCCTCAACCTGCGGTGGTCCTGGCATGCCGAGACCCGCGAGCTGTTCGAGACCATGGACCCCGATCTGTGGCGGACCTACAAGGGTGACCCGGTCAAGCTGCTGGGGGAGATCTCGGCCCAGCGGCTGGCTGCGCTGAGCAGCGACAAGCGCTTCCTGCGCACCCTGTCCAACCTGGTCGAGGACCTGCAGGACTACCTGAGCGCGCCGCAGTGGTACCAGCGGCGCGCGGAGGGACCCGCCGGCATCGCCTACTTCAGCCCGGAGTTCGGTATCACCGAGGTGCTCCCGCAGTATTCCGGCGGGCTCGGCATCCTCGCCGGTGACCATCTCAAGGCGGCCAGCGACCTGGGTGTCCCGATCCTGGCGGTCGGCCTGCTCTATCGGGCCGGCTACTTCAGCCAGTCCCTGTCCGCCGATGGCTGGCAGCTGGAGCATTATCCGGCGATCGATCCGCATGGCCTGCCGCTGGTCCTGCTGCGCGAGGAGGACGGCACCCCCACCAGGATCGTGGTCGGACTTCCGGACGGACGAAACCTGCACTCGCAGGTCTGGAAGGCGCAGGTCGGCCGGGTACCGCTGCTGCTGCTGGACTCCGACATCGAGGAGAACGAGGCCACCGAGCGGTCGGTGACCGACCGGCTGTACGGCGGGGGCAAGGACCACCGGCTTGTGCAGGAGATGCTGCTCGGCATCGGCGGCGTCCGGGCGATCCGCGCCTACTGTCGGCGTACCGGCGCGCCCGCTCCAGAGGTGTTCCACACGAATGAGGGCCACGCCGGCTTCCTCGGGCTGGAGCGGATCCGGGAGCTCGTCGAGCACCCGGCCGATGCCACCAGCGCGCCGCTGAACTTCGACGAGGCGCTGCAGGCGGTCCGCGCCGGCACCGTGTTCACTACCCATACGCCCGTTCCGGCCGGCATCGACCGGTTCCCCGTTGACCTGATCCGGGTGTACCTCGGCGGGTCCAACGCCTGCCCCGGGGTACCGATAGAGCGGATTCTCGCGTTGGGCGCCGAGGACGACGACTCGAGCATGTTCAACATGGCGCACATGGGATTGCGGCTGGGTCAGCGGGCCAACGGCGTGAGCCGGCTGCACGGCGCGGTGAGCCGGAACATGTTCGGCTCTCTGTGGCCCGGGTTCGACACCTCTGAAGTGCCGATCACGTCGGTCACGAACGGCGTACATGCCCCGACCTGGGTGGCGCCGGACATGCTGGAACTGGCAACCGACAGCGACGGGCTTCGGCTGCTCGGTGAGGACTCCGACTTCGCCGCGATCGGTGCCGCTCCAGCCGAGCTGATCTGGCGGCTGCGGCGTGCCATGCGCGGCCGGTTGGTCGACGAGGTACGACGGCGGGTGCGGGCCTCTGCCCTGCAGCGGGGCGCGAGTGAGGCGGAGGTGGGCTGGACGGACACGGTCCTCAACCGGGATGTGCTGACGATCGGTTTCGCCCGACGGGTGCCGTCGTACAAGCGGTTGACGCTCATGCTTCGCGACCCGCAGCGGCTGCGGGACCTGCTGCTCGATCCGGCCCGACCGGTCCAGCTCGTCATCGCCGGTAAGAGTCACCCGGCCGACGACGGCGGCAAGAAGCTGATTCAGGACATGGTCCGATTCGCCGACGACCCGGAGCTGCGGCACCGGCTGGTCTTTCTCCCCGACTACGACATCGGGATGGCACGCTACCTCTACTGGGGCTGCGACGTATGGCTGAACAACCCGCTGCGCCCGCTCGAGGCGTGCGGAACGTCGGGGATGAAGTCCGCGCTCAACGGCGGCCTCAACCTGTCGATCAGGGACGGCTGGTGGGACGAGATGTACGACGGGGCCAACGGCTGGGCGATCCCGACCGCCGACGGCGTCGGCGACCCGGAGCGGCGCGACGATCTGGAGGCCGGTGCGCTGTACGACTTGCTCGGCAAGCAGGTCGCGACTCGGTTCTACGACCGGGATGCGGCCGGCGTACCCGGCCGCTGGGTGGAGATGGTGCGGCACACGCTGTCCACCCTCGGGCCGAAGGTGCTGGCCACCCGAATGGTTCGGGACTATGTCGAGGAGTTGTACACGCCGGCGGCTCGCGCGGCTGCGACGCTCGCGGCCGGTGACTTCGACGGCGCCCGGGAGCTTGCGGCGTGGCGGGCGCACATCGCCGGGCACTGGAACGGCGTCCGCGTCGAGCACGTCGAGTCCAGTGGGGTGGGGGACACACCCGAGCTCGGCAGTTGGCTGTCGCTGCGGGCAGAGGTCGAGCTGCCCGGTCTGGGGCCGGAGGATGTCGAGGTCCAGGCGGCGTACGGGACCGCCGACGAAGCCGAGCAGTTGCACGAGGTGAACCTGGTGTCGATGAAGCACGTCGGCGCGGAGGGTGTTCGGCACTGGTTCGAAGCCTCGGTTCCGCTGGAGCGCACCGGCGGCTTCGGCTACACGGTTCGCGTGCTGCCTCGCCACGACGGGCTGTCCACGCCCGCCGAGCTCGGGCTCGTGGCCTCGGCGTAGCAGGTGGGTCCCGAGGGTTTGCTCCTCGTCGCCCTCGTGATGGCGGTGGGCGTGGTCGGCGTTCTGGTTCCTGTGCTGCCGGGGCTGCTGCTCGTCGCCGGCGCAGCGCTGGTCTGGGCGCTCACCGAGCAGGACACCCTGTCATGGGTGGTCTTCGCCGCGATGATCGTGGTCCTCGGCGTCGGCGCGATCGCCAAGTACGTGCTGCCGGCGCGCGACCTGGCCGCGGCCGGAGCGCCGCGCTCGACGCTCGTCGTGGGCGCTGTGGGCGCTGTGGTGGGGTTCTTCGTCATTCCCGTCGTCGGCCTGCCGGTCGGCGGGATCGCGGGTGTGTTCGTCGCCGAACTGCGGAGGTTACGCGGTGACCGGGCCGCTGCCTGGCGATCGACCTGGGTGACCATCAAGGCGGTCGGCCTGGGCATCCTGCTCGAACTGGCCGCCGCGCTGGTGGCCGTGGCGATCTGGGCGGTCGCCGTACTAGTGGGCTGAGCTGGAGCCCGGGGGGCCGACTCGGTCAGGCCTTGGGCTCGGTTCGCTTGACCTCCTGGACCAACCAGCCGTTGCCGTCAGGATCGTCGAAGCTGAAGAACGTTCCGTAGTCACGACGTTCCGGATCGGGTCCCGGAGTCTGACCGGCAGACCCGAAGTGGAAGAACTCACCGACGACCGTCCCGCGTTCGACGAGTTCGGCACGCGCCGCGTCGATGTCCCGGACGATCAGGTGCAGGCCGCCATAGGAGCCTGGGGCCGCCTGCGAGATGCCCGTCCCGATGGCGATCGAGCACGCCGAGCCCGGCGGGCTCAGCTGCACGACGCGGAAGTCGTCGCCAGCCCGGTGGTCGACGTCCAACTTGAACCCAAGCTTCTCCAGGTAGAAGGTCTTGGCGCGGTCCACGTCCGAGACGGGTACCACCACGAGTTCGAGGGTCCAGTCCACGACGCAGCCTCCTTGGCCTGTTGGGTCTTGCCATCGGTGCTGCGATGAGGAGGAAACCTCAGGCGCCGTTCTTGCGGTAGGTCAGCACGGTCCAGCCGAGCAGCATCCGGAAGCCGTCCTGCATCGGGTACGGCGCCCCCGCCGTCAGCTTCGTCCAGTCCCGGGCCTCGGGGGAGGCGACGTGGGTACCGTTGAGCGAATCCAGGTCGACGACGAGCACCTCGTCGCCCTGGATGCGGACCGCCGCGTGTGCGCTCGACAGCACGTGTTCCGGGTCCTGGATGACGAGCGGTTGAGCTTGGCCACTCTCCACGAGTTCGTGCTTCTCCGGCCGTCGGCCGAGGACGACGTCGCCGGTCAGGTTCGCGGTCGCACCGTCCTCGAAGACCAGTACGCCGACGCTGCGCGCAAGCTCAGGGTTCGACGGCGCATCACGCTGCGGCGGTGGGTGGAACTCGGTCGGCTCGGGGTCGGATGTCGGTGCGGCGTGCACGTCGGTCGCCGGGAGGTCGTGTTTGGTCAGCTCTACCGCCTCGTCGGCGCGGTCGGGAGGTTCCTCCGGGGCGGCCGGAACCGGTGCCGCCTCGCTGCCCGTCGCCGGTCGCTCCTCAGAGGGTGGGGTGGCAGTTGGCGAGCTCGACCACCGGAACCCGCCACCGGCCACCGCGCCGTCTCGGAGGTCGTGGCGGGAGGACCCCGAACCGGCGGCGAGTTGTTGCTCGGCGTTCGAGTCGCCGGCGACGACTGTCCGGCCGGCAACCCGGACCGCCACGACCGCGCCGCCTTGCACCGGTTGACCGTCCAGCGTCACGACGACACGCCCGTGACGGAGCACGAAACCCGCAGTGCCGTCGGTCACGACGACGGCGAAGGCGGCGTCCGCGTCCAGGTCGACCGGCATCGTTTCGGCGACTGCGTGCAGCAGCGGAGCAGCGCCATGCACCCGATCACCCAGCGTCAGGCAGGCCAGCAGCGTCTCCCATACCAGGTCGGATACCTGCTCGGAGGCCCATACCAGGCTGTCCGCGCGGCGGGCGACGCTGCC
>Ga0183260_10005082_pt1 | contig 10390 bp, 11 predicted proteins | sample AntDrymUQ4972206_2_FD_129768 | JGI IMG/M metagenome (GOLD analysis project Ga0183260, IMG submission 129768) | Polar desert sand microbial communities from Dry Valleys, Antarctica - metaG UQ497 (22.06) (version 2) (version 2) | ecosystem: Environmental > Terrestrial > Soil > Desert | place...
CGCCGGGTACGCGTTCACCGGCGACAACCGCGAAGGTGTCCTGATCAAGAACCTGACCTGCGTGTTCCCGTTCTGCGACAAACCCGCCCGCACCTGCCACACCGACCACAACAAGCCAGCACCCACCGGAACCACCAGCCTCGACAACGCCGGCTGCCTCTGCCCACGCCACCACCGCGTGAAAACCCACGGCCGATGGCGACTCAAACAACCCCACAACGGCATCCACCTGTGGACCTCACCCACCAGCCAGCTCTACATCGTCGACAACCGCACCACCATCCGACTCTCCAACGCCGCCTAACCCATGCCGAGCAGAACGACGAGCGCTCAGCACCGTCATCAATGCGACGCGGACCGCGAAGTTCCTCGGGTCGTCCGGCATGCGTGCGACGACATGGACGTAGGCTCGATCAAGCGCCGACGGGCCAGTGCTCAACCTCCAGTTGCGGCATAGGAAAGTGTCGCGGGTTGCCGGTGGCCAGGCGGCCACCGGCGGAGAGTGCTGCTGCGGCGATCAGGCAATCCGCCTGCGAGAGTGTGATGCCCCGAAGGGCGAAGTCTCGACGCCAAGCGCCGGCACGCTCCCCCGCCGCACGACCCAGAGGGACCACGAACAAGCCGTCCACCAGATCCGTTGCCGATGCCTGCTCAGCTGGTCGCAGTCCGCGGACTATCTCCTCGACGTTGACCGGGCTGGTCGCCGGCACATCCAGGCGATCGTGCATGAGGCGCAGACGTTGCAGCGCGGGCCTTCCGCGCAAGACATCGATGAGCACGGTCGTGTCCAACAGGACAAGGCCCATCTCATCCGACCCGTCCAAGGTCCCCGCGACGTTGGGCGGCTACCCAGGCAGCCGGGTCCTCGTCCCAAGGGTGGCCCCTGTCTTCGATCGAGCCCGCCGCCGCCAAAAGAGAGTCCCAGCGCGACTCGTCCGTAAGCCTTCGGCGCACTGCCTCCACGATGAACCGACTGCGCCCACCACGCCCTGTCCGGGCGTCCAGCTGCTCGACCAATTCATCATCGAGAAAGATGTGTAAGCGCATGTGTGAAGACTAGCCCACGCCGCAGGAGCAATCAGGCGTCGTAGTCGAGCACTACTTCGTCGCTGGTGGGATGGGACTGGCACGTCAGCACATACCCGCGCGCCATCTCCTCCGGCTCGAGCGCATAGTTGGTGTCCATCGCCACCGTGCCCTCGATCAGCAGCGCTCGACAGGTGCCGCAGACTCCACCCTTGCAGGCGTATGGCGCATCAGCGCGGACGGTCAGAGCGGCCTCCAGAATCGGCACTCCGTCGGGCGGCACCCGGACCGTTGATCGGCGACCGTCGAGCACGAACGTCACGGTCGCGGCAGCGGTGTCGTCGGTCTCGGCGCTTACCACCCGCACCGGCGGGGCGGACTCGACGTGAAAGAGCTCGGCATGGATGTGTGCGGGATCGGCGCCCCGCTGCTGAAGCGTTTCCCGCAACTCGACGACCATGGCGTACGGGCCGCACAAGTACCACTCGTCGACGGTGTCAACCGGCAGCAGCGAGTCGAGGATGCGCTCCAGGCGCGGGCCGTCCAGGCGACCGGAGAACAGCTCGACGTCGGCCGGCTCCTGCGTGAGCAGGTGCACCAGGTGGAACCGTTCGCGGTAGCGGTCCTTGAGATCCTCGAGCTCCTCCACGAACATCACGCCCGACACCCGCCGGTTCGCGAACAACAACGTTGCCCGGCTGCGTGGCTCCGTTGCGAGAACGCTGGCGATGATCGACAACACCGGAGTGATGCCGGAACCGGCCGCGAGCAGCGCATAGTGCTTGGCGTTCGCGGCGTCCAGCGCGACCGTGAAACGGCCGCTCGGAGTCATCACGTCGAGCTCGTCGCCGACCGCCAGCCGGCTGAGGGCGTGCTCGGAGAACGCCCCCTTGGCAAGCCGTTTCACCCCGATGCGCAAACGCCCCGAACCGGCCGGCGTACAGATCGAGTAGTTCCGTCGCACGTCATCCCCGATGGCGTCGGAGCGCACAGTCAGGTGTTGCCCGGGAGCGAAGGAGTAGTCGTCCGCCAGGTCCGGTGGTACGTCGAACGTCACGGCCACCGCGTCGTCGGTGAGCCACTCGATGTCGGACACGCACAGGCGGTGGAAGACGGCGTGCCGAGCCATCAGAGCACTTTGACGGCGTCGAACGGCTCCTGACAGGCGTTGCACGCCCACAGCGCTTTGCACGCGGTCGACCCGAAGCGACTCAGCTCGCGGGTGTCGGAGGAGCCGCACTGGGGGCAGCGCACCGCGAGGGTCAGCGCCACCGGCCCGCCGACCGCGGCCCGCCCGGTCGGCGGGGCGATGCCGAAGTGGAGCAGCTTGCGCCTGCCGGACTCGCTGATCTCGTCGGTCGACCACGCCGGCGCCAGGACGAGGCGGACCACGACATCGGCCATCCCAACGTCGCCCAGCCGCCGCTCCACATCGGCTCGGATGGCGTCCATCGCCGGGCAGCCGGAGTACGTGGGGGTGATGTCCACCTCGACGTGCCCGTCGTCGTCCACGCGGACTTCCCGGAGCACCCCGAGGTCGTCGATGGTGAGCACCGGCAGCTCCGGGTCGGGCACCGCGGCGACAATCGCCCGGACCGCCTCGACAGTGACCGCGCTCACCACGGTGCTCCTGGATGGGTACGGGCGAGGTGCTGCATCTCCGCCAACAGGTAGCCCAAGGCCTCGGTGTGGATTCCGCGCCGGCCTCCGGTGTGCCAGACGGAGGTGTCCGGAACCGTCAACGTCGCCTGCTCGATCACCGTGGTGAGGTAGTCGGTCGTCGGGTCTCGCAGCTCCGCCGGGTCGACAGCGATGCCGCCACCGACCAGGCCGTGCACCAGCTCGTCCGCCTCGAACAGCTCGGCGACGTAGGGCCAGATCGTGTCGAGCCCGGCCTGCATCCGCTGCTGCGACTTCGCGGTGCCGTCGCCGAGACGGAGCACCCAGCGGGTGGCGTGGTCACGATGGTAGGCAACCTCCTTGACTGCCTTGGCGGCCACCGCCGCCAGCGTCTCGTCGGAGCTCGAGCACAGCCGGTCGTAGAGCTCGTACTGGTACGCGGCGAACACCAACATCCGCGCCATGGTGAGCGCGAAGTCACCGTTAGGCAGCTCGACCAGTTGGCAGTTGACGAACTCGCGCTCGTCACGGAAGTACGCCAGGTCGTCCTCGCTGCGCCCGGTGCCGTCGACCTCACCGGCGTACGTCAGCAGCATCCGGGCCTGGCCGAGCAGGTCGAGGCCGATGTTGGCGAGCGCGACGTCCTCCTCGAGCTCCGGCGCCGAGGCGATCCACTCCGCCATGCGGTGCGCCAGGACGAGCGCGTCATCACCCAGTCGCAGCGCGTATGCCCCAACAGCCGTGGACTTGTCACTGTCAGACCAGGTCATGGCCTGGCCTGACGGTGACAACTCGGGGGGTTTGGAGCCGGTCACAGGTGCTCGACCCCGTCCGGGACGTCGTAGAACGTCGGATGGCGGTAGACCTTGTCACCGGCCGGGTCGAAGAACGCGTCCTTCTCGTCCGGGCTCGAGGCGCTGATGGCCGCGGCGGGCACGACCCAGATCGACACGCCCTCCTGGCGACGGGTGTAGACGTCACGCGCGTTGCGCAACGCCATCTCGGCGTCCGGGGCGTGCAAGCTCCCGACGTGCCCGTGGGACAGCCCCCGCCGGGCGCGGACGAACACCTCCCACAACGGCCAGTCGCGGACGGCTCGGCCGCTGGTGGCGGGTACGCCCGTGGTGGGAACCGCGCCGTGGCCGCCCTCGGCGCTCAGGTCGTGGCCAGGCGATTGCGTCACGCCACCGCCGCCGGTGGCTCCGCCTCGCGCTCGGCGTCACGCTTGGTCGCGTAGGCAAGCGCCGCCTCGCGCACCCACGCCCCCTCCTCGTGGGCGCGGCGCCGGTGTGCCATGCGCTGCGCGTTGCACGGCCCGTTGCCCTTGATGACCTCGAACAGCTCGGTGAAGTCGATGGCGCCGTACTCCCAGTGCCCGGTAGCCGCGTCCCACGACAGCTGCGGATCGGGCAGCGTCAGGTCCAGCGCCTGGGCCTGCGGCACCGTCATGTCCACGAAGCGCTGCCGTAGCTCGTCGTTGCTGAACCGCTTGATGCCCCACCGCATCGAGCGCTCGGTGTTGGGCGACGACTCGTCCGGTGGCCCGAACATCATCAGGCTCGGCCACCACCAACGGTCGACGGCGTCCTGCGCCATCGCCTTCTGCGCCGGCGTGCCGTGCGAGAGCGTGTGCAGGATCTCGAAACCCTGGCGCTGGTGGAACGACTCCTCCTTGCACACCCGGACCATCGCCCGGGCGTACGGGCCGTACGAGCAACGGCACAGCGGCACCTGGTTGACGATCGCGGCTCCGTCGACCAGCCAGCCGATCGCACCCATGTCCGCCCAGGTCAGCGTGGGGTAGTTGAAGATCGAGGAGTACTTCTGCCGGCCCGTGTGCAGCAGGTCGAGCAGGTCGGCCCGGTCGGCTCCAAGGGTCTCCGCCGCGGCATAGAGATAGAGACCGTGGCCGGCCTCGTCCTGCACCTTCGCCATCAGGATCGCCTTGCGCTTCAGGCTGGGCGCCCGGGTGATCCAGTTGCCCTCGGGCTGCATGCCGATGATCTCGGAGTGCGCGTGCTGGGCGATTTGGCGGATGAGGTTCTTGCGGTACGCCTCGGGCATCGCGTCCCGCGGCTCGATGCGGCCGTCGGCATCGAGGATGGCCTGGAAGTCGGCGTCGTCCTCCGCGATCTCGACGATCGGCTGCTGCGTGAAGTCGTTGCCGTACACGGAAACCTCCAGGAGATGGAACCCCCATCGTATCGAGGTGTGCTGATGGCACGATCAACATCATGAGTACGCCCACGGCTGATGTCAGTGTCCGGGTCGCCTGGTCCGCGGACGCGGAGGGGATCGCGAGCGTCCAGGTGCGCGCCTGGCAGGTGGCGTACGCCGACGTCCTACCGGCCGAGGTGCTCGAAAGCTTGGACACCGGTGACTTCGCGGCCGCATGGGCGCTCGCCTTGGCCACACCGAAGGATGCCCGAAACCGGGTTCTGGTGGCGCTGGAGCGGGTCTCGATCCGGGGTTTCGCGGTGACCGGCCCCTCGTCGGACCCCGACGTGGATCCGCTCGCGGCCGGCGAGATCGCCGAGCTCGCTGTGGACCCGGCCGCAACTCGTCGCGGTCATGGGTCCCGGTTGTTGCAGGCGGGCGCGGACACGTTGCGTTCGGATCGCTTCCAGCAGGCCACGATGTGGGTCAACAGCACCGACGACCGGTGCCGCAGCTTCGTCACGGCGGCCGGTTGGGCACCCGATGGAGCCGCTCGTGAGCTCGACCTGCACGGCGACGGTTCGGTGCGCGTGAAGCAGGTACGCCTGCACACCGATCTGCGGGACGATTGAGCTTCGCACCCGGATCTCCCGACCTCCCCCCAGCGTCGCGGCCCCACGGCCCGATCTCCCGACCTGCGAAGTCCCCCAGCGAGTCATCCGTCGGGAGAACGGGTGGGCGGTTAACGTGTCACAACCCGAACCCGGAGGCAGCAATGAAGATCGGCGCGGTGCTCGTGATTATCTGGCTGCTCATCGGCACCCTCGCGGCCTGGCAGCGCGACTACTTCTCCAACGGCAAGACCGACTGCGCCGAGACCAGCACGATCATCGTGACCATCGTCTCCGGGCCGCTGAACTACGTCGGCCTCAACCCCAAGACCAAGTGCAAGCTGCCGGAGCCGTCCCGGTAACGACCGAGCCGTCAGTCCAGGCCGAGAACGGGCTCGAGACCCACGGTCAAACCCGGTCTGGCGGCGACCGACCGCACGGCTGCGACGACACCCGGCAGGAACGACGCCCGGTCGAGCGAGTCGTGTCGCAGTGTCAGGGATTCCCCGACCCCCCCGAACATGACCTCCTGGTGCGCGACGAGCCCCCGCAGTCTGACGGAGTGCACTGAGATGCCCGCAACGTCGGCACCGCGGGCGCCGTCGAGACCGGTCGTCGTCGCGTCGGGCACCGGCCGGCTGCCGGCCGCTTTCCGTGCGCCGGCGACCATCTCCGCGGTGCGTCGCGCGGTCCCGGACGGGGCATCGGCCTTGTCCGGGTGGTGCATCTCCACGATCTCGACCGACTCGAAAAAGGGAGCCGCCTGAGTGGCGAAACGCATCATCAGTACCGCACCGACAGAGAAGTTGGGGACGACCAGCACCGCCACGCTCGGCGCCGCGTCGAGCCAACCCCGGACGGTCGTCAGGCGCTCCTCGGTGAAGCCAGAGGTGCCGACGACCGCGTGAATACCGTGCTCTATGCACCACTCCAGGTTGTCCATCACGACATCCGGTGAGGTGAAGTCGACGGCCACGTCAGCGTGCTGTTCGGCCAGCATCTCGATGCGATCGCCCTCGTCGACCCGGGCGACGAGGTCCAGCCCGTCAGCAGCGGTGATTGCCTCGCACACCCCCGCGCCCATGCGGCCGGCCGAGCCCAGCACGGCCACCCTTCTCATGCCGCGATGATGTCACGCATCACCGCCAGCCCGGTCCAGGCTTCGGTGTACGACGTGGTCAACGGGGAGAGGCCGAGCCGGATCAGGTCTGGGTTGCGGAAGTCGGGCACCACGCCGGCGGCGGTCATCCGGTCGGCGGTCGCCCGGGCGTCCGAGCAGCGCACGGTCACGTGCCCGCCCCGCCTCGCCGCCTGACGGGGAGAGGCGAGACTGGCACCGAGCGGCACCAACCAGGCGTCGACGAGGTCGACGACCATGTCGGTCAGCGCCATCGCCTTGGCGTGGATCGCGTCGATCCCGGCTTCCGCAACGAGCTTGACCCCCTCGTCGACGGCCACCAACCCGGTGACCTGCGGCGTTCCGGACAGCATCCGCCGGATCCCGTCAGCCGGTTCGTACGCGGGCGCCATCGCGAAGACGTCGCGGGCGCCGAACCAGCCGGTGATCGGCTGCGCCATCGAGCCGTGATGGCGGTGCGCGGCGTAGATGAATGCCGGCGCTCCTGGCCCCGCGTTGAGGTACTTGTACGTGCACCCGACGGCGAAGTCGGCCTGCGCCGCATCGAGCCCGACAGGCACCACACCGGCGGAGTGGCAGAGGTCCCAGACCACGACGGCGCCGGCCTCGTGCACCAGCCCGGTGAGCCCGGTGAGGTCGGTGCGGAAGCCGGACCGGTAGTCGACCTGGTTGAGGGCGACTACTGCAGTCTGCGGACCCAGGACCGGCGCCAGGTCCGCAGCGGTCACACCGGCGGCGGGATCCGGCGAGACCCACCGGACCGATCTGCCGCGAGCGGCGGCGACGCTCTCGACGATGAACCGGTCGGTAGGGAAGTTGGTGTCGTCGATGACGATCTCGGACCGGTCGGGCAGCAAGCCGCAGGCGACGTGCAGCACCTTGTACAGGTTGACCGAGGTCGAATCGGCAATCACCGTCTGCCCAGCGGCGGCACCGAGGACCGCCTCGCCCAGCCGGTCCCCCACCTGCGTGGGCAGGTCGACCCAGCCGGCTTCCCAGCTACGGATCAGCCCGGTGCCCCACTCGGTCTCGACCAACCGGCGCAGTCGCTCCGCCGTTGTCTTCGGCAGCCGGCCGAGGGAGTTGCCATCGAGGTAGGCCACCAGGTCGGTGTCGATGACGAACCGGTCCCGGAAGCGCGCCAGCGGGTCGACCTCGTCACAATGCCTCGCGTCTGCGAGCTCCCACGGCTCAGCCATCGATCCGGTCCCCGCTGCCGATCTCGGTGCGCACGGCCAGCAGCTCGGGGAAGAACGTGAGCTCGAGCGCCTTACGCAAGAACGCCACCCCGGAGGAGCCGCCCGTGCCCCGCTTGAAGCCGATGACCCGCTCGACGGTCTTGACGTGCCGGAACCGCCACAGCTGGAAGCTCTCCTCCACGTCGACGAGCTCTTCACAGGCTTCGTACGCCTCCCAGGAGGCTGTGGGATCGGCGTACACCTGGCGGAACACCTCGACCACGCCGGGATGGAAGGTGTACGGCCGGCGCCAGTCGCGGTCGACGCACTCGGCGGGCACGTCGTGACCACGGCGGAACAGGTAGCGCAGGAACTCGTCGTAGAGGCTGGGTGCGGCCAGGTCGGCGGCCAGCTGGTCCCGCCCAGAGGGGTCGTGCTCGAAGACGCGAACCATGCCGGGGTTCTTGTTGCCCAGCAGAAACTCCACGGTCCGGTATTGCAGCGACTGGAACCCCGATGCGGAACCAAGCTTGTCGCGGAACTGCGCGTACTCGATAGGCGTCAGCGTCGCCAGCACCGACCACTGCTCGAACATCTGCTTCTGAATGTGCTTGACCCGCGCCAGCCGCTTCAGCGCCGGTGGCAGGTCGTCGGCGCCCAGCAGTCCGATCGCCGACCGCAGCTCGTGGATGAGCAGCTTCAGCCACAGCTCGGTGACCTGATGCTGAACGATGAACAGCATCTCGTCGTGATGGTCGGAGACAGGTCGCTGTGCGTCGAGGAGCGTGTCGAGCGCGAGGTAGCTCCCGTACGTCATCCGCCCGGCGAGGTCGGTGGTCACACCCTCCTCGATCGGCCGGTATCCCGTGGCCATCACGCCCTCCCTCTCCGTCACGCCACCGCGGCGGCGAACCGGTCCGGGTCGTCGAAGGGGCCGACGACGGCCAGCGCGGGAGTTGCCGCGAGCAGCTCGCCGGCCAGCTCGCGGACGTCATCGAGGGTCACCGCGTCGATCTGGGTGATGACCTCGTCGATGCTCACCAGCTTGCCGTACAACAGATCGGCCTTCGCGATCCGGCCCATCCGGGAGCCGGAATCCTCCAGCCCCAGCACCACCCCGCCACGCAGCTGGCCCTTGCCGCGTTCGAGCTCACCGGGGCCGATACCCTGCTCCGCCACCTGCACCAGCTGCGCTCTGACCAGGCCCAGCACGTCGTCCACCTTCGCCGGCGCACAACCCGCGTAGATGCCGACCATCCCGGCGGCCGCATAGTTGGCGGTGTAGGAGTAGACCGCGTACGCCAGCCCGCGCTTCTCGCGTACCTCCTGGAAGAGTCGCGAGGACATGCTGCCCCCCAGCGCCGCATTGAGTACGCCAGCGACGTACCGTCGCTCGTCCGCGCGGGGCAGACCGGGAAGCGCCAGCACCAGGTTCGCCTGCTCCGTCGCACGGTTGACGACGCTCGCCCCCAGCCCGAATCGCGCCTTGCCGGTGCCCTCGCGGGGAGCACTCGGGGTGGCCGAGTCATCGGCCAAGAACCCCGCTCCGCCGAACGCCGAGCGAACGAGGCGCAACACCTGGCGGTGCTCGACGTTGCCGGCAACCGCTACCACCATCGAGGCTGGCCGGTATCGACGGCGGTAATAGCCGGCGATCTGCCGCCGCGTCAGTGCGCCGATCGACTCCGGCGTACCGGCGATCGGACGCCCCAACGGGGTGTCCCCCCAGATTCTGGCCGCGATGAGGTTGTGCACGACGTCGTCGGGGTCGTCGTCGTTCATCGCGATCTCTTCCAGGATCACGCCGCGCTCGGCATCGACATCGGCCGCCGCGATCAGTGACCCGGTCACCATGTCCGCGATCGTGTCGACCGCCAGTGGCAGGTCGATGTCCAGAACGCGGGCGTGGTAGCAGGTGTACTCCTTGGCGGTGAACGCGTTCATCTCGCCGCCGACGGCATCCAGCGCCTCGGAGATGTCGAGCGCAGACCGTTTCGCGGTCCCCTTGAACAGCAGGTGCTCGAGAAAATGCGAGCTTCCGGCAAGCGACGGGCTCTCGTCGAGCGAGCCGACACCGACCCACACTCCGAGCGAGGCGGAGCGTACGCCGGGCATCGCCTCGGTGATCACCCGCAATCCGCCGGGCAAGACGGTGCGGCGTATCAGGCCGCCCGCGTCGTCCCGGAGCAAGGTGCGGGTGCTCCCGACCTTCTGCCCAGCGTCCAGCCGGAGCGTTGTCACTCCGTCAGGCCACCGGCTCGGTGGCAGCGGCAGCTGTCACGGGCTCGGGGGTCGCCGGGTTCTCGGTGCTCTTGTCCTCGATGACCGGGATCAGCGAGAGCTTGCCGCGATCGTCGATCTCCGCGATCTCGACCTGCACCTTCTGCCCGACGCCGACGACGTCCTCGACCGCCTCGACCCGCTTGCCGCCGGCCAGCGCCCGCAGCTTGGAGATGTGCAGCAAACCGTCCTTGCCGGGCAGGAGGGACACGAACGCGCCGAAGTTGGTGGTCTTGACCACGGTGCCGAGGTAGCGCTCACCGACCTCGGGCATCGTGGGGTTCGCAATGCCGTTGATGACCGCCCGAGCAGCCTCTGCAGCCTCGCCGTTGGTCGCACCGATGTAGATGGTGCCGTCGTCCTCGATGCTGATCTGGGCA
>Ga0183260_10005083_pt1 | contig 10390 bp, 7 predicted proteins | sample AntDrymUQ4972206_2_FD_129768 | JGI IMG/M metagenome (GOLD analysis project Ga0183260, IMG submission 129768) | Polar desert sand microbial communities from Dry Valleys, Antarctica - metaG UQ497 (22.06) (version 2) (version 2) | ecosystem: Environmental > Terrestrial > Soil > Desert | place...
CCACCGAGCCCATTCCCGAGCGTCTCTTCGAGATCCCGCACTACGGTCGTCACGGCTACGACTACTGGCACCAGGCCGAGGACGGGCGGATCGTGGCCGGCGGCTTCCGCGACGTCTCGCTCCGGGAGGAGTTCACCGCCGACGAGGTCCTGACGCCGAAGGTGCAGCAGGCGCTCGAGGACTTCGTCGCGTCGCTGGTCGAGCGCCCGCTGCGTGTGGACTACCGCTGGGCGGGGATCTTCGGGATGATCTTCGACTTCCTTCCCGCGGTCGGCCGCGTGCCCGGCGAGGACGGCCTCTGGATCGCAGGCGGATACTCCGGCCACGGCAACGTCCTCGGTTTCGCGTGCGGGAGACTCGTCGCGCGCGCGATCCTCGGCGATCGCGACCCGCTGCTCGACCTCTTCGAGCCTGCGAGGCTTCTTGCCGGATGAGTGTCGAGGGCTGTCTCGCCTGCGATCTGACCGATGGACGGCTGCCGCTTCCCGGCGGTCGAGTGCACGAGACGCAGCACTGGCTGGTCGAGCACTGCGTTGGCCCGCTGGGAGTGGGCACGTTGCTCGTCAAGCCCAGACGACATGTCGTGCACGTGGCGGAATTGGATGACGCGGAGGTGAAGGAGCTCGGGTCACTCCTTCAGAGGGTCGCGGCAGTCGTGACCGAACTCACGCATCCGGAGCAGGTCTACGTGACGCTGTGGTCGCACGCCGATGCGGTGCCGGGACACATCCACTGGGTCGTGCAACCGGTGACCGCTGCGCGGATGGCCGAGCACGGCGGCCTCCACGGCGCTCGAATCCAGGTTGAGATGTTCGATCGGCGCGTCGAACCTCCGGCAGACGAGGTGGAAGCATTCTGCGAGCACGCGCGAGAGGCATTCGCCCACGACGCGTGATCTCTATGAAGCCTTCACAGCCGAGATCAGCTTCAACACCGAGTCCTTGGCGTCGCCGAACAGCATCGTCGTCTTCGCGTCGAGGTAGAGCTCGTTGTCGATCCCCGCAAACCCTGGATTCATCGAGCGCTTGAGGACGACGATGCTCGCGGCCTTGTCCACGTCGAGGATCGGCATGCCGTAGATCGGGCTGCCGGGGTCACTGCGGGCCGCCGGGTTCGTCACGTCGTTCGCCCCGATGACGAGTACGACATCCGTTTGCGGGAAATCGGGGTTGATCTCGTCCATCTCATGAAGCTGCGTGTAGGGCACATTCGCCTCGGCGAGCAGCACGTTCATGTGGCCGGGCATGCGCCCTGCGACCGGGTGGATCGCGTACTTCACGTCGACTCCCCGTTCCTCGAGGACGTCTGCGAGCTGGCGGACGTCATGCTGCGCCTGCGCCACCGCCATGCCGTACCCGGGGGCGACGATGACCTTGCGCGCGAAGGAGAGCTGCACTGCCACGTCGTCCGGCGATGTTGCGCGGACCGTTCTGCCATCGTCGGCTCGAGTCGCCGCCGCGCCGGTCTGCACCTGTCCGAAAGCGCCGAAGAGGACGTTTGCCACGGAGCGGTTCATCGCCTTGGCCATCAGCAGCGTCAGCAGCGTCCCCGCTGCGCCGACGAGCATCCCCGAGACGATGAGGACAGTCGAGTCGAGGACGAACCCGGTTGCGGAGGCCGCGAGTCCCGTGAACGCGTTCAGGAGGGAGATGACAACGGGCATGTCGGCCCCGCCGATGGGGAGGACGAACATCACTCCGAACATGAGCGCGAGCCCGATCAGACCGTAGACCACCCACTGCTCCCCAAGGCCCGCAACTGCGGCAACTCCGAGGGCCGCGGCACTACCCACGACGCCGATATTCACGATGTTCTGGCCTGAGAAGACGATCGGGCGTCCGCTGACGAGCTCCTGCAGCTTCGCGAAGGCGACAACCGAGCCCGAGAACGAGATCGAGCCGATCAGGGCGGAGAGAACGATCGAGACGGTCTCTTCCCGCAGAGGATCCGCGGCGTTGTGCCATTCGGAGAGCGCGACCAGCGCCGCCGCGCCTCCGCCGACCCCATTGAAGATCGCCACCATCTGCGGCATCGCGGTCATGCGGACGTTCCGCGCTCCGATCAGGCCGACGACGCTGCCGAGCACGAGCGCGACGATGATCAGAATCCAGTTCTCGATCCCTTCGAGCAAGAGCGTCGTCCCGATCGCGAAGAGCATTCCCAGGCCGCCGATCCAGTTCCCCTTGCGTGCATGCCGAGGCGACGCGAGAAACTTCAGGGAGACGACGAAGCAGGCGATCGTGACCAGATAGAGGATCGCGACGACATCGGGATCCGAGATCATTCGCCTTCCTTCTTGGGCTCAGGACGGCGCTTGAACATCCCGAGCATCCGGTCTGTCACGAACCAGCCGCCGACGACATTCGCGGTCGCGAGCACCAGCGCGGCGAAGCCGATGATCTTGGTGAACGTGTCGTCGGCGGTACCAAGGACGATGATCGCGCCGACGATCACGATCCCGTGGATGAAGTTCGCCCCCGACATGAGCGGCGTGTGCAGCATCGTCGGCACCTTGGCGATCACCTCGAACCCGAGAAACGCTGCCAGCACCAGGATCGTCAGCTCGATGACGAGCGGCAGGTCGGTCACACGCCCGCCTCCTTCGGTCTTGTCACGCACGCGCCGGCCGTGATTTCGTCCTCCCAGTCGAGCGCCAGCTCACCGTTCGGCGCGAGGTGCTGGAGCAGCGCTGCGACGTTGCGCGAGTAGAGCTGGCTCGCGTGGTACGCCATCAACGAGGGGAGGTTCGTCGTTCCCACGATCGAGACGCCACCGTGCTCGACGACCTCATCGGGAACGGTCAGCTCGCAGTTGCCGCCGGTCTCCGCCGCGAGGTCGACGATCACGGAGCCGGGCCGCATGCGCTCCACAGCGGAGGAGGGGATGAGCTTCGGCGCCGGGCGTCCGGGAACCGCGGCGGTGGTGATCACGACGTCGAAATCGGGAATACGCTCGGCGAGCGCGGCTTGCTGCTCCGCCTGTTGCGCGGACGTGAGCTCGGTCGCGTAGCCGCCTTCGGTCTCCTCTGCCCGAACGCCAAGGTCCAGGAAAGCCGCGCCGAGGCTCTCCACCTGTTCTTGCACGGCCGGCCGGACGTCGAAGCCGGAGACGACTGCACCCAGGCGGCGAGCCGTCGCAATCGCCTGTAGTCCCGCAACGCCTGCGCCGATGACGAGCGCCCGCACCGGGGCGATCGTGCCGGCGGCGGTCATCAGCATCGGAAAGAGCTTCGGCACCCGGTCGGCCGCTAGGAGCACTGCCTTGTAGCCCGACACCGTCGCCTGAGAGGAGAGCGCGTCCATCGCTTGCGCGCGCGTGATTCGCGGGATCGACTCCATCGCGAACGCGTCGACGCCTCGCTCGCGCAGCCGACGGATTCCCTCTGCGTCGGTCAGCGGCTGCAGGAATCCGATGAGCATCGTGCCAGGCGCCAGCGCCTCGCTTTCCTGCTGCGAAGGCTTGGCGACGCGGACGACTCCTCGGACGCCGTCGAGGAGCGCGTTTGTGTCCACGAGCTCGGCTCCAGCTTCCACATACGCCTCGTCGAAGAATCCCGCGGCAGCCCCCGCGTCGCGCTCGACCCGTATCTCGAAGCCCGCGTCGCGGAGCTTGGAAACCGTCTCGGGAACGAGCGCCACGCGACGCTCGCCGGGAGCCGTCTCCCTCGGAACCGCGACTCGCATGCGGACAAGACTCTATTGGGAGGGGTGCAAGCCCGTTCGCGCAACCGGCACGCGTGGGCCGAGCTTGGCGAGGCTCATATGAAACCACAGGCAGCGGCCGCGAAGCGGACGCCTTCAGGGATTTGCGCGAGCGCCTACAAGGCTGCCCAGATCTCGAGCTTCTGCTTCGTACGTCGGATCACCTCGTCGGTGAACTCCCGTGTGCCCGCGTGACCACCCAAGTCGGCTGTTCGCAGTCCTTCTGCCACCGTTTCGAGGGATGCCTCGCGGATCGCTCGGCCCGCCGTCTGCAGATTCTCCTCTTCCGCGTGCGAGAGCAGCGCGGCCGCCGCGAGAATCATGGCCAGGGGGTTCGCGATGTCCTTTCCCTCGAGAGCAGGCGCGGTGCCGTGTGCTGCCTCTGCCACGAGCGCGCTCGGAACATAGTCGTCGCCGAACGCCACGAGCAGCGACTCGGATCCTGCGATGGAGCCGAAGAGCGGAAGCACGAGATCGGAGAGGATGTCTCCGTCGCGGTTCAGAGCCGGGATCACCATCGGCGCGCCGCTGGATGAGATGAGCAAAGCGAACGTGGCGTCGATCAATTGAGGCTCGTACGTGACGTCGGGGTGCCGCTCGGCGGCGGCGTCCATCTCCTCCTTGAGCATGCCCTCGTAGATCGGGCTCACCGTGTACTTCGGCCCGCCGAACACCTTCGCCTCCATGCGCTCGGCCTGCCGAAATGCGAACTCGGCCACGGCTCGGCAGACCACGCGCTCGATCCGCTCCGTGCGGAGCGCGACCTCGGTGTCGCCTTCGCCCTCACGCCATTCCTTTGCGCCGTAGGCGTCGCCGACCGCCATGCGCACGACCGAGATCGGTGAATGGACGCCGCCGAACGGGACGATGCCCGGAATCCGCCGCCCGGTCCTGACGATGACCTTCCCTCCGATCTCCTCGCGAAGCATGCGGTTGGGTGAGCCCACGTCACCGGCGCGCTCAGGCGTGATCGTCGCCGCTTTCAGGCCGTACCCGTGCTCCACGATCGCCGCGGCTGCCTCGTGGACGACTTGGTTCTTCGTTGCCCGTCGCTGTTCCAACGAAAGATCGAAACGCGGGAATTCGAGGGACGTTCCAACGACGTCGGCGGCGAGCACGCGCAGCGATTCCTCGAGCAGCTCCTGTCCGGTCTGATCCCCCTCCAGCACGACGATTGTCTTCATGGGCTAAAGTCTATTGAACAGGAATGAAGAGTGTCATTCGCCCTTGCATTTGGAATCTGTATTTCGTACTGTGCTGAATTCCATCCGCTGATAAGGAGGAAGAATCGTGGCAAGAAAGACAATCCTCGTGTGCGATAGCTGCTCGAAGGAGGTCGCCGAGGGCAGAGGCGCGCTCATGCGCCTCAACTTCACCGACGCGCGCCGTGGCTCGAAGCAGGCAGATCTCTGCGACGAGTGCTCTGGCGGTATGCCCGGCAATGCAGTCGCGCGGCGCGGACGAAGGCCCAAGGCGACAGCGGCCGCGTAGCGGATGGGGTCAGGTCTTGATCTGTGCATCTGAGATGCGCTGCACAGATCAAGACCTGACCCCGGCGTTTCTCGCTCTTTCCACACAAGCAACGCCTGCGTACGAAATCGCGTCGGGAGCCGGGATTACCATGAACGGATGGGTCTCTCGCTCGTCGTGGGGCCGGCGCATGCCGGCAAGGTCGCGCTGCTCCTCGAGCGCTATCTCGACGTGCTCGAGCACGATCCGTGGCTCGTCGTGCCCAACCGGGCGGACGTCGAGCGCGTCGAGCGCGATCTTCTCCGGCGCCGTCGGGCGCTGCTCGCAGGACGCATAGGCACTTTCGACGATCTCTTCGAGCATATCGCCGCCGGACATCGCGAGAGGCGTGGTGTGGCAAGCGACGCCCAGCGAGCGTTCGCCGCGCGACGCGCGATTGCAGACACGTCTCTCGACGCTCTCGACGCTTCGGCGGCCTCGACCGGGTTCACCGAGGTGCTCCTGGCGGCGCTCGGGGAGCTCGAGTCGGCTCTCGTCGATCCCGATTCGGTTGGCGGCGAGCTCGGAAGCCTCGCTCGTGCGTATCGCGCGGAGCTTGACGGTCTCGGGCTTTGGGATCGGGACGGGCTCCGGCGACGCGCCGCCGAGCGGGTCCAGAACGACCTGCAGGCCTGGGGCCGCGAGCCCGTCTTCGCGTACGGCTTCGAGGATCTGACCGGAGCGGAGTGGGCGCTGATCGAGGCGCTCGCGGCGCGCGCGAAGGTGACCGTCTCGATCCCATACGAGCCGGGGCGGCCCGCCTTCGCCGCCCTCGAGCGTACGGTCGGCGACCTCGCCGCTCTCGCTGCGGGCGCGGTGGAGGAGCTGCCGCCGGTCGAGGGTCGCCCCGTGCCCAGACCGCTGGCTCATCTCGAGCGAGAGCTCTTCGGCGACGGACGCGTGTTGGAGGAATCGCTCGAGGGATCGCTTCAGCTCCTCGAGGGCGCGGGCGCCCGCGGCACGGTCGAGCTCCTGGCCGCCGAGCTCCTCGGCCTCGTCCGCGGGGGAACACCACCCGACCAGATCGGGATCGTCTGCGAGTCGCCCGAGCGCTGGCGCGCGGCGTTCGACTCCGTGCTGGGCCCACTTGCCATTCCGTACGCCTTCGAGCAGTCGTCGCGGCTCGGCGAGGCTCCGCTCGGCGACGCCCTGCTCGCGCTTCTCCGGTACGCATGGCGTGGCGGCGGCCGCGGCGAACTGTTCGCGTTCTTGAGGTCGCCGTTCTCGGGTCTCGAGCGGCGCTCGGTCGACTTCGTCGAAGGGCGCCTGCGCGGACGCGCGATCGCAGATCCGGTGCGGGTCGAGGAGGAGACCGAGAAGCTGCGTGGCGCGCACATCCCCGCACTCGTCCAGCTGCGCGCCGAGGCAGATCCGGTCACCGCCGCCCGCGCGCTGCTGCGGACGATGATCCGAAACGCCTGGGGGCTCGACGCGCCGCCTGTCGGAGACGACGCTCGCGGCGACGCGCGCGCCTACAGAGCGGTGGAGCGCACACTCGAAGAGCTCGCAGACTTCGCGTTGCGCAAGACTGGCATCCGCGAGCGCGGATTCCAGTCGCGAGAAATCCCTGAAGGCGCCCGCTTCGCGGCCCCTGCGTCGCTCGACGCCCGTGGCATCGCTCCTGAAGACGTCATCGCCGCCTTGGAACGGACCAGCGTACGACCGGTGGCCGCCGCCGAGACCGGTCGCGTGGCCGTTCTCGACTACGGTCGCGCGCGCACGAGGATCTTCGACGTCGTCTTCCTGCTCGGCCTGGAGGAGGGAAGCCTCCCGCGTCGCGACCGGCCAACACCGTTGCTCGACGACGACGTCCGCCGAGAGCTCGGCGGTCGGCTCGAGCGACCGAACACGGTCGCACGTGACCGCTATCTCTTCTACACGGCCTGCACGCGAGCCACCCGGCGTCTCGTTCTCGTGCGTGAGGCTGCCAGCGACGAGGGGGTTCCGCGCGAGCCGAGCCCATTCTGGGACGACGTTCGCGCGCTCTACGCGCCCGCAGAGGTCTCTCGCGCGACCCGTCGCCGCCCGCTGTCCAGCCTGACCTGGACTCTGGACTCGGCGCCGAGCGAGCGCGAGCGTGCGCGCGCGCTGGCGCGCCTGACGATCGACGACGCCAAGGGCGCCGAGGAGCTTGCCGCGGCGAACGGATGGTCGCGGCGGCTCGAGCGCGCCCGTCGTGCCTTCGACCGCCCAACGACTCTCAACAGCCCTGCCGTTCTCGAGCCGATGTCGTCGAGGACGGTGTTCTCTGCGACCGAGCTGGAGCGGTTCGCCGACTGCTCCTCGGCTTGGCTGGTGGAGCGTGTCATTGATCCGAAGACGATCGACGCCGAGCCCGATCCCATGCTCAGGGGGCAGGTCGCGCACACGACGCTGAACCGCTTCTACGCGGCGCTGCCGCGGGAGCTCGACTCGGAGCGCGTGACGCCGGAAAACCTCGATGCCGCCCTCGCTCTCGTGCGTACCTGCCTGGACGCGGCGTTGGAGTCGGGGGTTCGGCTCGACTTGACCGACCTCCAGGCGGCGGAGCTCAGGCAGACGCTCATCGCCGACCTCGAGGGCTTCCTGCGCGACGAGGCCGCCTCCGAGATGACCTTCGTGCCACGCCGGCTCGAGGTCGCGTTCGGCTCCGAGCGGGCGGCGCCTGAGCTTCAGCGCGGGCTCGATCTCGGCGACGGCCTCCGACTCTCGGGGAAGATCGACCGGATCGACATCGACCCGTACTCGGCGCGCGGGATCGTCCAGGACTACAAGTCAGGCAAAGGCGCGCATTCGGCGCGAGACATCGACCGTGACCTCCGCCTCCAGATCCCGCTGTACGTCCTTGCCCTACGCGACCTCGTCGGCGTCGAGCCTCTCGGCGGCGTGTACCGCGCGCTCTCGGGCAAGCGGCTGACTCGCGGGATGCTCCGCGAGTCTGCCCGCGAGGACCTCCCGGGCTTTGCCAAAGACGACTACCTGGACGAGGAGGCATTCTGGGCCCAGGTGGAGACAGCGCGCGAGCGCGCCGGCGCGAATGCCAAGCGCATCCGCTCGGGCGACGTGCAGCACGACCCGAAGGGCGACGGCTGCCCGGCATGGTGCGACCTGTGGCCGATCTGCCGGGTGCCGCGCGCATGACGACGGTCGTCGAGCGCACGACTCCCTTGAACGACGAGCAGCTCGCCGCCGTCGAAGCAGCGGGCACGGTGTTCGTATCGGCCGGCGCGGGCACCGGCAAGACGTCGGTGCTCGTCGAACGCTACGTCCGCGCGGTCTGCGAGCGAGGCCTCGACGTCGACTCGATCCTCGTGATCACCTACACACGCAAGGCGGCCGGCGAGCTGCGCTCGCGGATCCGAGCGGCGTTCGTCGAGCGTAATCGTCCCGATCTCGCCCGTGAGCTCGACGGCGCGTGGATCTCGACCATCCACGGCTTCTGCAATCGGCTCCTGAAGGCTCATCCCTTCGCCGTGGGGCTCGACCCGAGGTTCAGGGAGCTTGAGAATGCGGGCGCCGCCGTTGTGCGCGGAGAGGCGTTCGAGCGGGCGCTCGAGGAATTCTGCGCGAGCGGCGACGAGGAGCGACTGCGACTCCTCGCCACCTACCGCGCGGACGGCCTGCGGCGGATGTTGACCGGCGTCTATGAGACGCTCCGTTCGTCCGGGCGTGACCTCGTGCTCGAACTCGGAGAGCGCCCGCCGCTCGCCGAGGCGATCAGCGCTCTTCGCGAGGAAGCAGCCCCACTCGCTGCCGACGAGTCTGCGACCGTGAGCCAACGGGGATCTGCGACGGAAGCGCTGCGAATCGTCGTGGAATCGGCTTCGGCCGTGAGTGTTGTCGATCTCTCGGCGCTCCAGGCTCGTGGATCGCGCGCCGCGTCATACGAGCTCGCGCGGAAGGCCCTCGAGCGCTCTTCGCTCGAGGAGCTGGCAGCGCACGACCGCGACTTGCTCCAGGAGCTGCTCGAGCGCTTCGCAGCGGAGTACGACGCCGCGAAGCGGCGCGAGTCGGTCGTCGACTTCGAGGATCTCCAACTCGCCGCACGCGACCTGCTGCGCGACTCCGAGGACGTGCGTGACACGGTCAGGCTCCGCTTTCGCCTCCTCATGGTCGACGAGTTCCAGGACACGAACGGCCTCCAGTGCGAGATCGTCGACCTGGCGGCTCATCCTGAGCTGACCGAGGTCTTCACCGTCGGCGACGAGTTCCAGTCGATCTACGGGTTCCGGCACGCGGACGTCGAGGTCTTCCGCGAGCGTCGCGCGCTGGCCTCGAACCTACTCACGCTGCGCTCGAACTACCGCTCCCGTCCACAGGTGCTCGCGGCCGTGAACTTCCTTTTCGCCGGGGCGTTCGGCGACGAGTATCAGCCTCTCGCTGCGTCCGCCGAGTTCGCAGACCCGGTCTTCGGTCATCCCGTCGAGCTCATGGTCACCGACAAGGCGAGCTACCGCGGCTCGGGCGAGCACTGGCGCTACGGAGAAGCGCGCGCGATCGCGACGCGCGTGCGCGAGCTCGTCGACTCGGGAGAAGCCCTTCCGGGCGAGATCGTGGTGCTCTTCGCAGCCGGGACGGACGCCGAGCGGTACGAGGAGGCGCTCCGACTCGAGGGCCTTCCCACCTACCGCGCGACCGGCCGTGGCTACTTCGGCCAGCAGCAGGTCGTCGACCTCCTCGCGTACCTGAGGCTGCTCCACAACCGCTACGACGATGTCGCGCTTGCCACCGTCCTCGCGTCGCCGCTGGTCGGAATCTCGAACGACTCCCTCGTCCTGATACGCCGAAACGCGACTCGCCGGCCGCTCTTCACGGCGCTCGAGAAAGGGCTGCCCGAGAATCTTTCCGACGAGGACGAGAGGCTGCTGCGCGCGTTTCTCCAGCGATACGACCGGCTCGTATCGGCATCGGCTCGGGTGGGGCTCGAACGGTTGTGCGACGAGATCCTCGCCGCGCATGACTACGACCTCGCCGTGCTCGCCCGCTGGGACGGGTCGCGCCGGTTCGCGAACCTGCGGAAGCTGGGCCGCCTTGCCCGTCAGTACGAGGCGATCCGCGGCACGGATCTCCCCGGCTTCGTCCGCTTCGTCCGGGACCAGGACGCGCTCGGGGCGAAGGAGCTGGAAGCGGTCGCCGAGGAGGAAGGCGCGGACGCGGTGCGTCTGTTGACGATCCACGGCGCGAAGGGTCTCGAGTTCAAG
>Ga0183260_10005084_pt1 | contig 10386 bp, 10 predicted proteins | sample AntDrymUQ4972206_2_FD_129768 | JGI IMG/M metagenome (GOLD analysis project Ga0183260, IMG submission 129768) | Polar desert sand microbial communities from Dry Valleys, Antarctica - metaG UQ497 (22.06) (version 2) (version 2) | ecosystem: Environmental > Terrestrial > Soil > Desert | place...
CAGTACGTCTACGCCAAGCACGGGCGCCGCCACGCCGCCCAGGTGGCCAACGTCATCACCTATCGGGCCAAGTCGTCGATCCGCGACGTCGCCAAGGCCCTCGGCTACGCCCCCGGCCAGCAGGACGCCTGGTCGAAGCAGGCCGACGCCTGGGGCGGTGTCGCCGTCACCGCCGCCCAGCAGGAGACCGACCGGACCATCCCCGCCGATGTCCTGGAGCTGGCCGCCGAGCTGGAGCACGCCCCCCGTCACCTCGGCATCCACTCGGGCGGCATGGTCATCTGCGACCGCCCCATCGTGGAGGTGTGCCCGGTGGAGTGGGCCCGCATGGAGGACCGCTCGGTCCTCCAGTGGGACAAGGACGACTGCGCCGCCATCGGTCTGGTGAAGTTCGACCTGCTCGGCCTCGGCATGCTCGAAGTGCTGCACGGCTGCATCGACCTCGTGCGCGAGGTGCACGGCGACACCGAGGTCGACCTGGCCACCCTCCCCCAGGAGGACGAGGTGTACGCCATGCTCTGCCGGGCCGACTCCGTCGGCGTGTTCCAGGTGGAGAGCCGGGCCCAGATGGCCACCCTGCCCCGGCTGCGCCCCCGGGAGTTCTACGACCTCGTGGTGGAGGTGGCCCTCATCCGGCCGGGCCCGATCCAGGGCGGCTCGGTGCACCCCTACATCCGACGTCGCAACGGCCAGGAGGACGTCACCTACCTCCACCCGCTGCTGGAGCGGTCGCTGAAGAAGACGCTCGGCGTGCCGCTCTTCCAGGAGCAGCTCATGCAGATGGCCATCGACGTCGGGGGCTTCAGCCCCGGCGAGGCCGACCAGCTCCGCCAGGCCATGGGCTCCAAGCGCAGCCGGGCGCGCATGGAGCGCCTTCACCAGCGCTTCGCCGACGGGGCGGCCGAGCGGGGCGTCGCCCCTGACGTGATCGAGATCATCTGGGAGAAGCTGGCCGCCTTCGCCAGCTACGGCTTTCCCGAGAGCCACTCGGTGAGCTTCGCCTACCTCGTCTACGCGTCGTCGTGGCTGAAGCGCTGGTACCCGGCTGCCTTCTGCGCCGCCCTGCTCGACGCCCAGCCGATGGGCTTCTACTCCGCCCACACCCTCGTGCAGGACGCCCGCCGTCACGGCGTGGAGGTCCGCACCCCCGACCTCAACGCCAGCGCCGCCACCGCCGTGCTGGAGGGAACGGGCACCGCCAAGGCAGAGAGGGCCGGCCCGCCGGAGGCGTGGGGGGCCGGGGGGCCGGCGGTGCGGCTGGGGATCTCCTACGTGCGGGGGATCGGCGACGACCTGGCCACCCAGATCGCCGCCGGGCGGCCCTACGCCGACCCGGAGGACCTGGCCCGGCGGGTGCCTCTCACCCTCCCGCAGCTGGAGGCGCTGGCCACCAGCGGTGCCTTCGACGGCTTCGGCATGTCCCGCCGGGAGGCCATCTGGGCCGCCGGCGCCGTGGCCCAGATGGGCACCGACCGCCACGGCGCCCAGCGCCTCCCCGGCATCGTCACCGGGGTGAGGGCACCCGAGCTGCCGGCCATGACCGGCCGCGAGTCGGCTCGGGCCGACCTGTGGGCCACCGGAGTGAGCCCCGAGGGTCACCCCACCCGGTTCATACGGGAGCACCTCACCGCCCGGGGGGTGGTGACGGCCACCGGTCTGGCCGCCGTCGAGCCGGGCACCCGGGTGCTGGTGGCCGGCGTGGTCACCCACCGCCAGCGCCCCGCCACCGCCGGGGGCACGCTGTTCTTGAACCTGGAGGACGAGACCGGCCTCGTCAACGTGGTGGTGTCGAAGGGGTGCTGGGCGGCCCATCGCAGGGTGGCCCGCACCGCTCCCGCCCTGCTCGTGCGGGGCCGCCTCGAGCGCTCCGAGGGCGTCACCAACGTCATCGCCGACCGCCTGGAGCTCCTTCCGCTGGCGGCCCCCACCAAGAGCCGCGACTTCCGCTGACGGCACGGCTCCAGGGAGCTCTATCCCAGGAAGCCGTCGCAGTCACCGGTCGTCAGGGCTTCGACGAGGACGACGGCGCCACCGAGGAGCGTGCCGATGGCGTCGTCGCCGAACGCCTCGGATCCGGCGTCCACCATGTCCTCGAGGTCGACGAGGAACCGTGCGACGGAGGTCTCGTACCCGGGGAGGAGACGGAGGTCCTCTTGGCCCTGGCGAACGATCTCGAGCAGCGACACGGCGTCCTCGTAGGTCGCCGTCGCAGCACCGCCCACGAAGGACGGGACCGAATCGGCGTTGGCGAGCTCCCGTGTCAGGGCCTGGGCGGTGGCGATCTGCTGCCCCAGCTTGTCGAAGTCGACGACCGACACGTCGTCCTGAGGGGTGTGGTAGCAGGCGGCGGTGGCATCGGTGAAGAACACCGTCGGCACCCCGGCATCCACGAAGCTGACGTGGTCGCTGCGGCCTTGCCCGAAGAGGAGGCTCAGCGGCAACGTCCGGAGACTCGATGCTGACGTGGCGTCGTTCGCAGCCTGCACCAGGTTCGAGCCGCCGGTCTCGGCGCCGACCATGACGGTCATGCCCGCAAGGGAGGGCGCGAGGTTGGCGCCTTGGATGTCCCAGTTCAGGTACGCGGTGGTGCGCTCGAGCGGCACGTCTGGGTCATCCACGTAGGCCTTGGACCCGAGGAGGCCGTCCTCCTCGGCGTCCCAGAACGCCAGGATCACCGAGCGCGCCGGCGGGTCGTCGTCGGCCGCCAGCGCCCGGCCCACCTCCAGCACGGAGGCGACCCCGGCGGCGTTGTCAGTCGCCCCGTTGCAGAGGGTGTCATCCCGGTCGTCGGGTCGGCACTCGCTGCCGAGGTGGTCGTAGTGGGCACCCAGGATGACGTACTCGTCGGCCCGCTCGCCGCCAGGGATCAGGCCCAGGATGTTGGTGCCGGCCGCGAAGTCCCGCCGGAACGCGGCGTCGCCGGTCGCTCCATCGGCCAGCGGCTGCGCGAACTCGGTCAGCTGCTCGATCAGGAACTCCTGCGCGAGGGCGGATCCCTCCGTCTGGTTGTCGCGGCCCTGCATCTCATCGGCCGCCAGGGCATAGACGACTGCTTCGTAGCGGCTCGCACCCGCCGGCACATCGGTGGAGGCGTCATCGGTCGCCGCACCCGGCTCGTCGTCTGCGCGGCAGGCCGTGCCGAACAGGATGGCCGCCGCCAAGACCACGATGGCCGCCCGCCACTCGTGTGCCACGGACGGCGACTGTAGCCATCCCCTCGAATCACCAGCTCCTGCGGTGTCCTGCGCCCGTTGGGGCTGGCCGCCTAACGTCCCTCGCCATGGCCACGAAGCGGCAGCCCTCCAAGCAGCGACGCCAGACCCAGAACCAGAAGCAGCGCGCCGCCTTGAACGCCCGCCGGGAGGCGGCGGCGACCGCCCAGACGCCGGCCGGAAAGGTCGGGGCTGGTGGTCCCCCCGTCTCGTCGGGCGGTTCGGTGCTGTCCCGGCTCCGGGGTGCCCGCACCACCGGTCGAGCGGCTCGCACGGGTCGCGCCGCCGGCCCCGTCACCGACACGTCGAAGGGCGATGGCTTGCCGGTCGGCCACCGGGCCGCCCTGTCGGCGCTGTTCGCCGCCATCGCCGGGGCCGCCATCGGAGCGTTCTTCTTCCAGGTGCCGGTGGACCGGTCGGGGGAGGTCATCGCCAGCCGAGAGGCGCTGGTCGCCGAATGGGTGCTCAGCGCCCGTGATGCTGCGGAGGCCAGCCCGGGCGCCGAGCCCGCGGAGGTCGCCGATGCGGTCGACGAGTGGCGGCCCGGCGGCACCAAGCCGTATGCGCAGGCGTACTGGCCGATCTCGGCCGCCGTGGTGCTCCCGATCCTGGGCACCGGCCTGGGGTTCCGGGCCGTGTCCCGTCGCTCACCGGCCAAGCTGGTCAACCGCACGATGTACGTCACGTTGTTCGGAGCCCTGCTCTCATCGCAGCTCCTGCTCGTCTTCCTGCCGGCGGTCATCAGCCTGGCGGTGGCCTCCTTCCAGGTGCGCAAGGCTGAGGTCAGGGCGCAGGCTGCCACCGCCGCCCGCGACGCAGACCCCGACGAGCCCGTCGATCCGGACGAGGTCATCGAGATCGACGAGGCGCCGGTGGACAAGCGCGAGATCTAGCGCAGGGTCTGGGCCAGCTCGCCGAGGATGCGGGCCATCTCCAGGTTCGATGCCGGGTCGAGGAGCGCCGAGGCAGGCACGGCTCGGGCGGTCTCGATGACGATGCGCACCCGCTCGCTCGGGTGCATCAGCCCGCGGTGACGATGCCGGTGAGGACGGCCCGTTCGCTGGCCGACGCCTCGATCAGCGCGGCCACCTCGTTGGCAGTGCCCTCGGGTGGGATGGCCAGCACCTCCGGCAGGGCCAGCAGCACCACCTCATAGCTGTGGGTGCCGCTCCCGGCGGGCGGACACGGCCCGAGCCACCCGAGAGTTCCCGCGCCGTTGAGTCCTTCGACGGCGTTCTCGGGCACGCCGCCCTCACCGATGCCCTGCACGAACGGATCGATGCCCGTCACGATCCAGTGGACGAAGCCCCCGGCGTCACGATCCCGCACGACGATGGCCAGCTCGACAGCCTCGAGCGGCGTGCCCGTCCACGAGAGGTCCGGGGAGCTGGCGACGCCCGTGCACGTGATCCGGTCGGGGAGCACGCCACCCTCCGTGAAGGCCGTGCTCTGCAGGCTGAGCTCGTCGACCTCTCCGGTGGGCGGCTGGATCACCGGCGCGCTGGGCGTGGTGGTCGTCTTGTCGGGGTCCGGCGGCGGGAGCGTGCGGCCGTCGCTCGACGAGCAGGCCATCGCCAACCCGGCGACGAGGCTGGACAGGGCCAGGGCGACGAGGCGATGGCGGCGCACGGGCACAGTGTGGACCACGGCTCAGGAGCCTCCGCGCCACCTCCGTCCGCCGGCGTCCTATCCTCACGGCACCCGATGGATGCCCGACCCCGCAACCTCAGGGCCATGCTCGCCGAAGCCAAGGACCTCTCGGAGCTCATGGTCGACCTCGCCTATGCCGCCTTGTACTTCGGCGATCCCGACATGGCGGAGGAGATCGACGAGCTCGAGGACCACATGTCTGACCTCGTCCACGACATGCGGGCGGTGTCGGTGCTGGCCGCCCGCCACCCCAAGGAAGCCGAGGCCATGGCCTCGGTGCTCCAGGTGATCTCATCCATCGAGCGGATCGGCAACGCCGCCGTCGACATCGCCCGCATCGTGACCCATCGACTCGGAATCCCACGCGAGCTGGTGGCCGACCTCTCCAACGCGGAGGAGATCTCCCACCGGGTTCGCATCCGGGAGGGCAGCCACCTGGCCCGCCGGCCGCTGGCTGCCCTGGAGCTCCCGGTCCAGACGGGCATGCGGGTGATGGCCATCCGGCGAGAACGGCACTGGATCACCGACGTCGACGGCGACGCCATCTGCCTGCCGGGTGATGTCATCTTCCTGCGCGGCTCACCCGCCGGCATCCCTCGGCTGCGAGAGCTGGCGGCTGCCCCGTACTGGGAGCCGCCGGTGCCACCCGAGGACGGGACCCTCTCCGACCTCGACCGCGCCGTCGACGTGCTGGTGGAGATGAAGAACATCTCTGAGGTCGCGGTGGGCCTGGCGTACTCCGCCCTCGTGCTCCGAGACGCCGGGCTGGCGGCGGAGGTCCGTCACCTCGAGGACCGGCTCGACGAGATGAAGGACCGCCTCGAGCTCTGGGTGCTCCGGGCCAGCAACGACCGGATCGACCCGTCGCCGCTTCGAGGCCTCCTGCACCTCTCCCAGGCGGCGGAGGATCTCGGCGATGCCGCCCAGCAGATGGTCTGGCTCATCGAGGAGAAGGAGGAGCTCCACCCCATCCTCTCCATCGCCCTGGGCGACTCCGACGAGGTGGTCGTGCGGGTGCCGGTGGCCGAGGGCTCGGAGGCCTCCGGGGCCTCGCTCTCCGAGCTGCAGCTCGACATCGAACCGGGCTTCCACGTGCTGGCCGTGCTGCGCGGCGGTCGCTACCTGTACCGACCGCGTGGCCATGTGCGCCTCGAGGTCGGCGACGAGCTGATCGCCTCGGGCCCCGACGAAGGTCACCCGATGCTGGCCCAGCGCTGTGGCTGGCACCTCACCGAGGACGAAGACACCGGCGAGCACACGCTGGCCCCGATGGTGCGCAGCGCGCGCTAGCGCCCGTCAGACGTAGCCGCGCAGCTTGACGGCGTCGGCCACCCGCTTGATCCCGATGGCGTAGGCCGCCCGGCGGAGGGTGACGGCGTGCTCATCGGCGAAGGCCTGCGTGAAGCGGAACGCCCCTCGCATCCTGTCGCGGAGCTCGGTGACGAACCGCTCCTCCTTCCAGGTGAACTGCTGGATGTTCTGTGACCACTCGAAGTACGAGCCGGTGACGCCGCCGGCGTTGGCGAGGATGTCCGGGATCACGGTGATCCCGCGATCGCCGAGGAGCTTGTCGCCGAGCGGCGTCACGGGGTAGTTGGCCGCCTCGACCACCACCCGGGCCCGGATGTCGTGGGCGTTGGCATCGGTGATCACCTCCCCGAGGGCCGCAGGGACGAGCACGTCGCAGTCGAAGGCAAGGAGCTCCTCGTTGCTGATGACGTCGCCCCGGTCGGCCTCCACCACCGATCGGCCGGAGCCGGTGAGGGCCACCAGGCCGGACACGTCGAGGCCGGTCGGGTCGGTGATGCCGCCCCGCACGTCGGACACGGCCACCACGATGGCGCCGCGCTCGTGCAGCTCCCGTGCCATCCAGGACCCCACGTTGCCGAAGCCCTGGATGGCCACCCGCTGGCGGCCGAGCTCGAGGCCGTGGTGCTCGCACCAAGCTTCCAGGACATAGGTGCAGCCGCGGCCGGTGGCGGCGTCCCGGCCCGGGGCACCGCCGAGGTCGAGCGGCTTGCCCGTGACGATGGCCGGGCTGTAGCCGTGGGTGGCCGAGAAGGCGTCCATCATCCAGGCCATGGTCTGGGCGTTGGTGTTCATGTCGGGAGCGGGGATGTCCCGATAGACCCCGAGCACGTGCTGGATGCCGTTGGTGAAGCGGCGGGTGAGACGCTGCAGCTCGCCCTGGCTCATTCCGGTCGGGTCGACCTGCACGCCGCCCTTGGCGCCGCCGAAGGGGAGGTCGAGCAGGGCCGTCTTCCAGGTCATGAGCGACGCCAGGGCCCGCACCTCGTTGAGATCGGCGGTGGGGTGGTAGCGGACACCTCCCTTGTAGGGGCCGCGAGCGCCGTTGTGCTGCACCCGGTACCCCCGGGCGACGATGAGCTCGCCGTCATCGAGGCGCACGGGCACCTGGACGGAGATCTCGCGGTACGGCGTGGTGAGGACGGCGTGCAGCTCGGGGTCGAGATCGAGGACGGTGGCCGCCTCGGTGAAGTACTGGTTGACCGCCTCGTGGGCTGGGAGGACGGCCACCAGCTCAGTCCTCGGCCGCGGATCCGTGGCCGTTGATGCTGATCGTCTCGGTGATGCCGGTGATGGCACCGGCGATGCCGGCCAGCTCGGTGGGCAGGATGATCTTGGTGGCGTTGCCGTTGGCCATCACCTGGAGGGCCTCGAGGTACTTGATGGTGATGAGGCCGGCGTCGGGGTTGCCCTCGTGGATGGCGGCGTACACGATGCGGATGCCGGCCGCCTCGCCCTCGGCGACGGTCTCCTGGCGGAACCGCTCCGCCTCGGCGATGGAGCGGATGGCGCCGGCCTGACCTTCGGCTTCGAGGATCTGCTGCTGCTTGATGCCCTCGGCGGCGAGGATGGCGCCCTGGCGCTGTCCCTCGGCGGTGGTGATGGCCGCGGTCTGGCGCCCCTCTGCCTCGGTGACGACGGCGCGCCGGGTGCGCTCGGCCTTCATCTGCTCGTGCATGGACGCCATGACGTCCGGCGGCGGGTCGATCCGCTGGAGCTCCACCCGCACCACCCGCACGCCCCACTTGTCGGTGGCGTCGTCGAGGATCTGCCGCAGGTTCAGGTTGATGGAGTCGCGGCTGGTGAGGGCTTCGTCGAGCTGCATCTCACCGACCAGGTTCCGCAGGTTCGTCTGGGCCAGCTTGGTGATGGCCAGGATGAAGTTGCCGATGTTGTAGATGAGCCGCTGCGGGTCGGTGGGCTCGTAGTAGATGACGGCGTCGACCGACACCACCACGTTGTCCTTGGTGATGACCTCCTGCGGCGGGACGTCGATCACCTGCTCCCGCATGTCCACCAGGCGCACGGTCTGGATGAACGGGATGATGATCTGCAGGCCCGGGTCGACGGTCGCCTTGAACTTGCCGAGCTGCTCGACGACCCCTCGCTGGTACGGGCGCACGATCTTGACGCCGGAGAGGACGTAGACGAACAGGAAGAAGCCGATGACGGCCAGCAGGATGACGGCGGGGCTCATGGTTGGGCGTGCTCCTTGGTGGGGGTGACGATGACCCGGGTGCCCTCCACGTGGGTGACCCGGACAGCGGCGCCGGCCGGGACGGGGGACCGGTCGGACGACTCGGCCCGCCACTCCTCCCGATCGATGCGGACCAGGCCGAGGTGGCCAGGCTCGATGGCCTCGAGGACGGTGCCGTTCCGGCCGATGAGCCGCTTCGAGCCGATGCCGTCGGAGCCGGCGTCGTCGCGGTCGAGGCGGCGGGCGAGGGGCCGCATGCCGACGAAGGCGGCCACGGAGATGCCCACGAAGGCCGCCCACTCGCCCACCAGGGGCACGTCGGCGAAGGCGAGGGCCGAGGCCACCAGCGCCCCCACCGCGAAGGGAGCCAGGAAGAACGCCCCTGGGGTCGCCATCTCACCGATCCCGAAGACCACCGCGGCGCCCAGCCAGATCCACCGCCAACCCTCGGGTTCATCCATGCCGGCAGGCTACCGACACCGGAGCGCTCAGATCGCGAAGGTCCCGTCGGGCACGTCGGTGGTGTAGCCCTCCGCCACCAGGCGCTCGCCGGCCGCGTCGAGCAGCAGCTGCGCGCCCTCGGGTGACAGGCAGATGGTCTCGACCCCCGGCCCGGTGCCATCGGTCGGGCCGGCCTCGGGGATCGCCACCAGGCAGGTGGCCTCCGCGCCGGCGATGGTGCGGGTCTCGACGCTCAGGTCGAGGTCGGCCCGGGAGTCGGCCAGCTCGGCGCTGAAGGTGTCGAGGGCCTCGTCGCTGAAGGCGCCCGGCGACTGCAGAGCCCCTTGCGCCCGGGTGCACTCCAGCGGGCCGCCGGGCGCGTCCTCCGGCGGGCGGCAGCGATAGCCGACGCCATCTCGGAAGACTCGGCTCTCGGTGGCGACCGTGCCGGCCACGATGTCGATGCGACGGTTCGGCGGGGCCTGGGACACCACCAGCGAGGCGCCCTCCTCACCGGCGTAGGTGACCTGGAAGGTGCCCTCGGCGCCACGGGCGGCCAGCTCCAGGACATCGACGACCTCGCCTGGCAGCCCCGACTCGACGGCGGCCGAGCGGACCTGATCGGCCCTCGTGTCGGCGGCCGAGTCGGCCCCGCCGCACGCGCCGAGGAGCAGGACGATCAGCAGGGCACGGCGCACGGGGGTCGACGCTAATCACCGGTACGCTGCGCACCGATGGCGCACCCGCCCCGCACCTCTCCGTTGCGCGCCGAGGCGGCGGCGTCGGGCGAGGAGGCTCCGCCCGCCCGATCGAAGACCCGGTCCGTCCTGCTCGGCGTGGGCATCGGTCTGGGGGTGGGGGTGGCGGCCATGGCCATCGCGTTCTCCATCGTGGCCATCCCGATGTTCATCGTGGCCTCCACCGAGCCGGGCTCCGGCCTCGACCGGTCGCTGGTCCGAACAGGTCTGTTCAAGGTGGCGCTGCCCCTCGGGCTGGTGGCCGGCGTGGGGGCGGGCATCGCGGTCGGGCTCTGGTACGCCCGAGGTGGTCGGCTGCCCACCGACCGCACGCCCATCCACGGCTGATCGGATGTCGGCGGCGCCTCAGTATCCTCCCCCGGATGGCGCCCGACCCGCTCTGCCTGCTGTCCGTACACGCCCACCCCGACGACGAGTCGTCCAAGGGGGCGGGCACGGTCGCCAGGTACCACGGCGAGGGGGTGCGGACCGTCCTGGTCTGCTGCACCGGGGGGGAGGTCGGCGACATCCTCAACCCGGCCATGGATCGTCCCGAGGTGAAGGCCGACATCACCGCCGTGCGCAAGGCTGAGCTCGACAGGGCCGCCGCCATCATCGGCTACGACGAGGTGGTGATGCTCGGCTACCGCGACTCGGGCATGCCCGACAGCGAGGCCAACGCCAACCCCGAATGCTTCGCCCGGGCCGACCTCGACGAGGCGGTGGGCCGCCTGGCGGCCATCATCAGGAGAACTCGGCCCCAGGTCGTCATCACCTACGCCGACGAGCAGGGCGGGTACCTGCACCCAGACCACCTGCGCGTGCACGACATCACCCACCC
>Ga0183260_10005086_pt1 | contig 10385 bp, 10 predicted proteins | sample AntDrymUQ4972206_2_FD_129768 | JGI IMG/M metagenome (GOLD analysis project Ga0183260, IMG submission 129768) | Polar desert sand microbial communities from Dry Valleys, Antarctica - metaG UQ497 (22.06) (version 2) (version 2) | ecosystem: Environmental > Terrestrial > Soil > Desert | place...
CCCAGCTCGGCGACTTGGGCGGATGCCGTGGAGGGCAGCAGGAGGGCGGCCGCGAGGGCCGCCAGGAGGAGTGAGCGCTTCATCGCGACGATTGAACACCGTCGCACGGCGGAGGGTTGCGTCGACTAGACGATGCAACGAGCCTTGCGCGGGCCCGCGACCGTCCGGGGCGCCCTGGCGGTGCGGGGGTGAACCACCGCCAGGACGCCTGGAGCCCGTCGTCAGTCGGTGTCGGCCGATGGCGCGGAGGGCGCGCTGAACGACTGGGCGGACGGAGCCGACGGAGCTGGGGCCGGCGCGGGAGCCTGACGGGGTGCCGGGGCGGAGCGGGCGGAGGGGGCAGACGGCGCCGAGGGCGCCGAGGCCTGCGGGGTGGGCGCACGGTTCGGGCTGCGGCTGGCCGCGGAGGCGCGGCTGGGGGCTGAGCCGCCGCCTACGCCGCGGGCGCTCACGCTGGCCACGCTGTCGCCGCGCGGATCGTCGGTGGCGTCGTCGCGCGGGTCACCGCCCGCACGGCGGTCGCTATCACGATCCCGGTCGTCATCCTCCTCCTCGGAGACAAGCTCGCCCTGATCGTCGTCCTTGCGCAGGTCGACGCCTTCGACGGCGCCGGCTTCGCTGCCCAGCCCGACGAGATTGACCACGGCTAGTCCGACGCCGCCGAAGGCGACCGCCAGGGCCAGGAGAGTGACTGCGATGCGTCCGGGGTTCATGTGCTCCTCCTCGTTGCTACACCGGAAGATGCCCGGCGAAGCTGAGAGGAACCTGAGATGCGCATGAGAATGCTCTCAGCTCAGACGCGCAGCGCGCTCAGCCCGGCCGGCGCCGGGGCGCCGGGCGGAAGCGTCCCATCCTCGGGGCCGGGAGCGCGTCGACCAGCGGCTCGAGCGCATCGCCGAGTTGCGCGGCTGTCGGGCGGTCCGCCGGCGCCCAGGCCAGGCAGGCCATGATCGGCTCCATCACGGCCGGTGAGAGCTTCTCGGGCGGCGGCTCGGGCGCGTGGCGCAGCTGGGGCCAGCGCTCGCCGTCGTCAGGGAAGGGGCGCCGGCGGGCCAGTGCCTCGTAGAGGGTGACCCCCAGTCCCCACACGTCGGCCGGCGGGCCGAGCTCCCCGAAGCGCTCGCGCTCGCACTGCTCGGGAGCCATGTAGCCGTCGGTGCCCGGCGGCGAACGCATACCGGTCAGCTCCTCGGTGCGCCGCGCGATGCTCAGGTCGATCAGCCGCGGGTCGCCGGCCATGACCACGTTGCCGGGCTTGACGTCGAGGTGCACCACGCCCTCGCGGCCCAGGTAGTGCAGCACCGAGCAGAGGTTTAGGGCCAGGGGCAGGAGCTGCTCGAGGATCACGCCGTAGCGCCGGATCAGGGTGGAAAGCCTGGGCCCCTCGATGAACTCGAGCACCAGGTGAGGGCGAGGACCCTCGAGCACCGCCCCGAAGGAGCGCAGCAGCATTGGGTGGGCCAGGCGCTGGAGATGCGCCGTCTCGCCGGCCAGCCCGTCCACCGCGTCGCCATCGCCCACGCGGTCGGCGCGCACCACCTTGGCCACCACGAGCGTCCGCATGTGGTCGTCCCAGGCCAGCCACGCCTCGTAGCGCAGGCCCCCGCCCAGGTGGCGCACCGCTGTGCGCCCCGGGGCGATCTCCTCACCTTCGCGCAGCGCCGCGTCGGCCACGGCGGCGGCTAGGGGCCCTGGTAGGTCGCCCTGCCCGGGCCGTGCTCGATGAGGGGGCGCACGGCGCCCGGTCTGCTCATCGGCGCAGCTCCTCGCCCGCTGCGGCGATGTCGTCGGTGTCGCCGGGCGCCGGGACCCAGGGCAAGCGCAGCCCGTCGTCGGCGTAGCGCGGGACGACGTGCAGGTGGAAGTGGAAGACCGTCTGCCAGGCCGCCGCGCCGCACGCGTTGAGCAGGTTGACCCCGGCGGCGCACAGGACGTCGCGCTGGCGCGCGGCCAGACGCTGCCCGGCGCTCGCGACGGCCGCGAGGTCCTCCGGGTCGATGTCGTGCAGGTCGCGCGCATGGTTGCGCGGCACCACGAGCGCGTGTCCGCGGGTGCCTGGGTTGATATCCATGAACGCGACGGTCCGCTCATCCTCGTCGATCTTCGTCGAGGGAACGTCACCGGCGACGATCTTGCAGAACAGGCAGTCGGGGTCGGTCGTGGCCATGGCGCCACCCTAGGGCGTGGCTGGCTAGGGTGCGCGCCAATGCACGGCGCCGTCCACGACCCTGCGGGTCTCGAGGCTGTGCTGCACCATCTCGCGGCGATCGAGCGCCCGTCGGCCTCCGAGGGCGAGCGGGAGGCGGCGCAGTGGATCGCGGCGCGACTGGAGGAGCTGGGCTGCGCGGCAGGCGTCGAGGAGGAGCGCGCGCACGGAACGTACTGGTGGCCGCTGGGCATCGCTGCCGCGGCGGGCGCCGCGGGCGGCGTGCTGGCCTTGCGGGGCCGGCGGCGCGGCCGCGCCCTGTCGCGGCTCGCCGGCGGCGCGCTGGCAGCGGCCGGCGCGGCGGCCATCGCCGACGACGTCACCGGCGGGCGGCTGTGGCTGCGCCGCGCGCTGCTCCCCCACCGCCCGACGTTCAACGTCGTCGCGCGGACCGGGGACCGCGACGCGCGGCGCACCATGGTGCTGGTGGCCCACCACGATGCCGCGCACACCAGCATGCTGTTCGACCCGCGGCCGGTGCGCGCGTTCGCCGACCGCCTCCCCGACGTCTACGCGCGCTTCACGAGCACCCCGCCGCTCATGTGGCCCGTGGTCGGAGGGCCCTCGCTGGTCGCCTTGGGCTCGCTGCTGGGCAGCCGCGCTCTGCTGCGCGCCGGCACGCTGGTCAGCGCCGGGACCATGGCCTCCATGGCGGAGATCGGCGCAGGTGCTGTTGTGCCCCGGCGCTAACGACAACCTCACGGGCGTGGCCACGCTGCTGGGCGTGGCGCACGCGCTGCGCGAGGAGCCCGTCGAGGGCCTGGCGGTACTGCTCGTCTCGACGGGCAGCGAGGAGTCCTTCATGGAGGGGATGCGGGCGTTCGCCGCCCGGCACTTCCCGTCGCTGCCCGCCGACTCCACCCACGTCATCTGTGTCGACACGGTCGGCTCGCCGCGGCTGGTGCTCATCGAGGGTGAGGGCATGCTGCGCATGAACCTCTACCCCGACGACTTCAAGGCCCTGGTGCGCACGTGCGCCGCCCGGGAGGGCATCCCGCTCGACGGCGGCGTGACCTTCCGCAACGCCACCGACGCGCTGATCGCGCTCAAGGCCGGCTACCCGACGGTGATGCTGGGCTCCTTCGACCGCTACCGCATGCCGGCCAACTATCACGCGCCCACCGACACGGCCGACAACGTCGAGCTGGGCACGCTGCACCAGGCCGTGGCGCTATGCACGGCCGTCGTGCGGCAAATGGCCCCGCGCGGCGCGGGCTCCTAACGAGCGGCCAGCACGCCGGCGACGTGGCGCTCGATGGCCGCGGCGGCCCCAGGGGGGACCTCGCCGAAGGAGACCCGCTTGCCCGCGCGGGTGCGCAGGCGCAGCACCGCCCAGCGCCGGCGCGGGCGCCGCAGGCGGTGTGTGACCTGCTCGACGTCGCGGAAGCGCAGCGAGCGCACGCGACCCATGATCGCGTCGTCGTGCAGCCACAGCAGGCGGCGGTCGGTCAGGGCCAGCAGCGAGCGTGGGCTGGCCCATGTGGCCACGGGGGTGACCAGGTGCACGGCCTCCCCCTCCTCCAGCGCGCCGAGCAGCTCGGGGCCCAGCGCCCAGCGGGTGCGCTCGGACAGCCAGTGTCCGGCCTGGGAGCGGTGGGGCGGCGCGGGAGCCGCACCCGCAGCGGGCGCGCCGCCGCCGGACGGCGCGCCGCTGGCGCGCCGCAGTTCCTCGTAGGCGGCGTTGACGGCGGCCATGCGCCGCTGCGCGTCCTCACCGCCACCCCGGTCGGGGTGCCAGCGCTTGGCCTCCCGTCGGTAGGCGGTGGCCAGGTCTGCCGCCGACGCGCCCGGCGCGACGCCCAGGACGGCATGGGGGTCCATGACGTGAGCCTACGAGGGGAAGATCACCGCGACCGGCAGCGCGAAGCCGGGCAGCAGCGGGGAGCTGAGCGTCTCATCGCGCTCGAGCTCGAGGCTGACGTCGAACCCGGTCGCCCCGCCGCTCGACCGCCGGTAGGCGAGGACGCTACAGGCCTTGGTGTCCACGAGCCAGAGCTCGCGCAGGCCGCGCTGCTCGTAGACGTGGCGCTTGACGCCGACGTCGTAGCGCCAGGTCGAGGGGGAGCGCACCTCAACCGCGAGGTCGGGCATGGGGTACGGGCCGCTCTCCTCCAGCGCCCCGACCCGATCCTGGGCGTACCAGAGCAGGTCGGGCGCATAGAGGTTCTCGTCGTCCACGCGCACGGCGAGGGGCAGGATGACCTCCCCGCGGCCACCTTCGGCCGTCGCCCATGTCTTGAGCGCAAAGAGCAGTTCGACCAGCGCTCGCTGGTGCGGCGCCTTCGGCTGGTTCACGACGACCTCCCCAGCGATGAGCTGGATCGTTCGCCCCGGCGTCTCCTCGGTGTAGGTGGCGAGGAACTCGTCCGTCGTCATGCGCTGCGCGACCGCCATGCCGCCAATGGTAGACCCGGGACCCATTGCCGTGTCTAGGGCTGAGCCGGGGAATGTTCGCCCCCCCTGGCGTGAGCGAAGGCCTCCTCCCGCGTGGTGATCTCGCCGGCGTACTGGGCCTCGGCGAGCTCGGCGAGGACGTCGCCGAGCCACGGTCCGGGCGGGCGCCCGAGCGCGTGCGCGAGCTCGTCGCCGCGCACGAGGGGCGGCGGCGGCCCGTGCTCCTGCCAGCGCAGGGCGTCGGGTAGCAGCGCGCGCACGAGCGGGAGGTGGCGCTCGATGGCCTCCTGCGCCTTGCGTCCGCGGGTGGCCAAGCGATCGGCGACGCTGAGCAGGGTGACGTCGGCGGCCACCGGGGTGCAGGCCACGAGGTAGGCGTGGACGGTACGACGCTCGAGCGGGCGGTCGTGCACCAGGAAGCCGGTGCGCAGGTGATTGCGGGCCAGCGCTGCGACGTGGGCGCGCACGCGCTCGCCGGTGCGCAGGCGAGCGAGGACGTCGCGGCTCATGCGCGCGCCGAGCTCGTCGTGACCGGGGAACCCGTGGCCGCCCTGGGGCAAGGGCGTCTGGGTGGCGGGCTTGGCCACGTCGTGCAGCAGCGCGCCGAAGCGCAGGCCTGCCCCCCGGGTCAGGTCGTCCCCCAAAGGCTGGGCGAGCAGGGCACGCACCCCGTCGGCGTGCTCCTCGCCCAGGACCGCGCCCGGGTCGCGCTCGATGGCCATCGCGTGCTCGAGGACCTCCATGACATGGCCGTGCACGTCGCGGTGGTGGTAGCGCGTCTGCGCGACGCCGTGCATCTCACACAGCTCGGGCAGGACTACGGCGGTGGCGCCGGCGCGCTCGAGGAGGTCGAGCCCGGCGAGCGCCTCGTCGGCAATGACGATGCGCTTGAATTCGGCGAACACGCGCTCGCCGGCCACCCGCTCCAGGCCGCCGGCATGCCGACGCGCGGCGGCAAGCGTCTGCTCCTCGGCGGTCAGGCGCAGCTCGCAGCTCAGCCGCACGAGGCGCACCGTGCGCAGCGGGTCGTCGGCGAAGGCCTGCTCGCTGACCATGCGCAGCCGCCCGGCTGCGAGGTCGTCGGCACCCCCGTGGGGGTCGATCGTCACGCCGCCCGCGAGTGGCTCGGCCATGGCATTGAGAGTGAAGTCGCGCAGGGCGAGGTCGGCCTCGATGGTCGTCCCGCGGCGCGGCGTGAGGTCGGCCTGCCAGGAGCGGTCGGGGGCAAGGACGCGCCACGAGCCCCAGGTGTCCGACAAGGCGAAGGCCGGCCCGCCGGCCGACCGCGCCAGCGTCTTCGCGGCCGGCGCCGCGTCCCCGGGCACCACAAGGTCCAGATCCGTCAGCGGCCGGCCCAGGAGCCGGTCGCGCACCGCGCCGCCGACGAGGTGGACCTCCCCACCGGCCAGCGCGGCGCGCGCGACCTCGAGCGGGTCGCTCACAGCGCACGCTCCGGTGCCCCCTGCGCCCCCGCCAGGAGCGCGGCAGCCTCCGCGTCCACCGGCTCGCCGTCGCGGTGGTGGGCGCGGGGGATCCGGGCCAGCAGGGCGGTCGTGACCTCGTAGTTGATCGTGCCCAGCCGGCGGGCGACCTCCTCCGCGAGAATGCGCTCGCCGCCGCGCGCGCCCAGGAGGACGGCCTCGTCGCCGACGGCGACCCGCGGCGCCGGGCCCGCGTCCACGGTGACGTAGTCCATGGAGACCGTGCCCACCAGCGGTCGGCGCTCGTCGGCCAAGAGCACGTCCGCGGCGTTGGTCAGCGCCCGCGACCAGCCGTCGCCGTAGCCGACGGGCAGCGTCGCGATGGTCGTCGGCTCGCGCGCGACGAACCGCCGTCCATACCCCGCGCTCTCTCCGGGCCTTATCGGCTTGAGCGCGGCGACGGCGGCGCGCAGCTCCAGGGCGGGCTCGAGCTCGTGGGCCGTGGGGTCCGCACCGAAGGGGTCGAGCCCGTAGATGCCCACGCCCGGGCGGACCATGTCCAGGTGGGCGTCGCGGTCGCGCAGGATCGCCGCGCTGTTGGCGGCGTGAACGATCAGCCCGCGGTGGCGCTCGCGCAGCGGCAGCGCCCAGGCGCGAAAGCGCTCGAGCTGCGCCGCGAAGAACGTGTCGCCGCGCTCGTCGGCCGTGGCGAAGTGGGTCATGGCCCCGGCGAGCTCCACGCCGGGTGCCGCGGCAGCGGCCTCGGCGACGCGCGTGGCCTCCTCTGGGTCGCGGGTGCCCAGTCGACCCATACCCGTGTCGAGCTTGACGTGGATCCGGCCGCCGCCGCGCGCGGCGACCGCCTCGACGAACGCCTCGCGCCAGGCGACCACGTCGGCGCCGGCGGCCAGAGCGGCGTCTAGATCGTCGCCCAGGAGAGAGCCCATCACGAGCAGGCGGCCCTCCGCGCCGGCCGCCCGCAGGGCCACAGCCTCCTGCGCGGTGGCCACCGCGAGCCACTGCGCGCCACCAGCCTGGGCGGCGCGCGCGGAGGCCACTGCCCCGTGCCCGTAGCCCTCGGCCTTGACCACGGCGCAGATCCGGCAGCCGGTCGCCAGCTGCCGCGCGAAGCGGGCGACGTTGCGCTCGATCGCGGCGACGTTGACGGCGGCGAGGGCGCGGAGCGGCACGGGTTGAGGCTACCGAGGCGACAGTGGCGCGCGCCCCGCTTTGGCGGCGCGGCGCCCTCGCCGGCATCGAGTGTCGACTTGTTAGTCCTCAGGACGAAGAACTCGACACTCGGCGCTCGTCGAGGTCCGCGCGGGCGCGGCCTAGATGGTCGGCCACGTCGCCGGCCATGACCGCCTCCGGCCCGTGCTCGGCCGCGGCGAGCTGCCCGGCCCGGGCGTGGACGAGGACGGCGGCGCAGGCGGCCGTGAACGGCTCGACGCCCTTGGCCAGGTAGGCCGCGACCACGCCTGTGAGGACGTCGCCCGTGCCCGCGGTGGCCAGGGCGGGCGCAGAGAGAGCGTTGATGGCGGTGCGACCGTCGGGCGCGGCGACGATGGTGTCGTCGCCCTTGAGGACAACGACCGCGCCGCTGCGCCGTGCCGCCTCGCGGGCGTGGTGCAGGCGCCGGGCCGAGACGGCGTCGCTGTCGACCTCGAGCAGGCGGCCCAGCTCGCCGGCATGCGGGGTGAGGACGGTGGGCGCCCCGCGCGTCGCCAGCGCCTCCAGGCGCCCGGCGTGGGCGTTGAGCCCGTCGGCGTCCAGGACCACCGCGACCTCCGCGCGCCGGGCGACCTCCCGGGCCACCTGCGCCACACGCTCGTCGCGGCCCAGGCCCGGGCCCAGGGCCAGCGCGCCGCCGCGGGCGGTGGCCTCGAGCACGGCCTCGACGGCGGACGGCCCCAGCCGCCCGTTCTCCTCGGGCAGCGCGCGCGACATGACCTCGGTCAGCTTGAGCTCGAAGATCTCGTTCAGCGACGCAGGCGCCAGCACGCTCACGTACCCGGCGCCCGCGCGGGCAGCGGCGATAGCGGCGAGCGTGGGCGCGCCGGTCAGTCCGGCCGACCCGCCGCATACCAGCACGTGGCCGGAGGTGAACTTGGAGCCCGGCGCGTCGCGGCGGGGCACCCCGGCGAGGACGGCCGGCGTGATGAGCCCGGTCGCCGTCTCGACGGGCGCGCCCGCGGGGATCCCGATGTCGATGACCTCGACGCGACCGGCCAGCGCCTTGGCAGGCGCGACGTACAGGCCGGGCTTGGCGGCTGCGAAGGTGGCCGTGGCCAGGGCACGGACGGCAACGCCCTCCACCTCACCAGTGGAGGCGTCGGCGCCGCTCGGGCCGTCGGCGGCGACGACCGGCGCCCCGGTCGCGTTGACCGCCTCGATCGCCTGCGCGGCGGCGCCGTGCGGCGCTCCCGAGGTGCCCGTCCCCAGGATCGCGTCCACCATGACCGCCGCGCCATCCAGGCGGCCGGCGGCGAACGGCTCCACCGCGGGCGCGGCGTCAAGGACGCTCTCGGGCAGGTCGCCCGCCGGGTCGATGCCCAGACGGCGCAGGTTCTCCGCCGCGTCGCCGCGCAGCTCACCGGGCGCGGGCAGCAGCAGGATCCGTACCTCGCGCCCGGCCTCGCGCAGCAGTCGCCCAGCCACCAGGCCGTCGCCGCCGTTGTTGCCCTTGCCGCACACGACGGTCACCGGCCCGTCGGGTGCCACCTCCCCCACGACGCGCGCAAGGCCGGCGCCCGCGCGCTCCATGAGCTCCAGCGAGGGAATGCCATGGTGCTCGATGGCCCAGGCATCGGTGGCGCGCATGGCCTGCGCGTCGGGCAGCGGGTCGAGCCAGGGCGGGAGGGCGGCGGTCACCCGTCGACCACGGCCACCGCGCCCGCAAGCCCCCGGGTGTGGGTCAGCGACACGCGCACGCGTACGCCGCGCTGCGCCAGCGCGCCCCGCAGGCGCACCCGCGGCGCGCCGTCGCCGCGCAGCACCTCGATGTCCTGCCATGACCATCCGCGCAGCTCGAGTGCCTTGGCCACCGCCTCCTTGGCGCAGAAGCGTGCCGCCAGGTGCATGGCGGGCCGGGGCCGGGCGGCGGCGTAGGCCCGCTCGGCCTCGGTGAACAGCCGCTCGGCCAGCTTGGGGCGCCTCGCCAGCGCGCGCTCCAAGCGCTCGACCTCCAGCAGGTCGAGGCCCAGGCCACTCACTCCCGCAGACCCGCTTCGCTCACTCGACGGTGACCGTCTTGGCCAGGTTGCGCGGCTGGTCGACGTTGAGGCCGCGCCGGCGGGCGATGGCGTAGGCCACCATCTGCAGCGGCACCACCGCGAGCAGCGGCTGCAGCGTCCAGTCGGTGCGGGGCACGCGCAGCAGCTCCTCGGCATGGGCGGCGATCATCTCGTTGCCCTCGGTGGCCACGGCGATGACGTGGGCGCCGCGGGCGGAGACCTCCTGCATGTTGGAGGCGATCTTCTCGAGCACCGGCGAGTCGGTGGCCACGACGACCACCGGGGTGGACTCGTCCAGCAGCGCGATGGGGCCGTGCTTCATCTCGCCCGCCGCGTAGGCGTCGGTGGCGATGTAGGAGATCTCCTTGAGCTTGAGAGCGCCCTCCAGGGCCACGGGCAGGCCCAGGTGGCGGCCGAGGTAGAGGAAGAAGTGTTTGTCGCCGTGGCGAGCAGCGACGCCTTCAGCGACCTTCCCGAGGCCCTCCAGGGTCTGGACCAGCAGCTCGGGCATGCGCCGCAGGTCGGCCACCAGCGCGCTGCGCCGCTGCGCGTCCAGGGTGCCGCGCAGCTCCGCCAGGCGCAACGCGAGCAGGTACATGACCGCGACCTGGCACACGAAGGTCTTGGTCGCCGCGACGCCGATCTCCAGCCCAGCGCGGGTGTAGAGGACGCCGTCGCTCTCCCGCGTGGCCTGCGAGCCCATGACGTTGGTGATGGCCAGCACCCGCGCGCCGCGCTCGCGGGCGACACGCATGGCGGCCAGCGTGTCGCGGGTCTCGCCCGACTGGGTGATGCCCACGACGAGGTCGCCCTCCCCCACCACGGGGTCGCGGTAGCGGTACTCCGAGGCGATGTCCATCTCCACCGAGAGGCGCGCCCAGGACTCGATTGCGTAGCGGCCGATCAAGCCCGCGTGGTAGGAGGTGCCACAGGCCACCACGACGACGCGCTTCACGCCCTCCAGGAGGGACTCGTCGAACGCGCCCGGCTCGCTCAGGTCCACCCCGTCGGCCCGGCGCGTGCGGTCGCCGATCGTCTCGGCCACCGCCTCGGGCTGGTCGTGGATCTCCTTGAGCATGAAGGTCTCCCAGCCCGACTTCTCCGCCGTCGACTCGTCCCAGTCGACCTCGG
>Ga0183260_10005087_pt1 | contig 10384 bp, 9 predicted proteins | sample AntDrymUQ4972206_2_FD_129768 | JGI IMG/M metagenome (GOLD analysis project Ga0183260, IMG submission 129768) | Polar desert sand microbial communities from Dry Valleys, Antarctica - metaG UQ497 (22.06) (version 2) (version 2) | ecosystem: Environmental > Terrestrial > Soil > Desert | place...
CCAGCGGCGACGCTGCCACCACCACCACTTCGCCACCGTCGCCAGGCGCCAGCGCAAGGTTCGCATCCGTGCACTCACAGATGATCGCACGCCAATCACCCATCCCGAGGTGCCGCATCGCGCGCGCTACTTCATCGCCAACCGGGCCGAGTGCGACTCCGATTTCTGCGCTGACGTCGGCGTCCCGGCTGTCGAGATACAGGCCGGCGATCACCCTTCCCTCACGGTCGAGGAGCAGTGCCGTCTGGTCTCCCTCGCCGATCACTTCCGCGAATGCCGCTCTCGCCCCGTCCTTCATGCAACGCTCCGCGTTCGTCCGCCAACTTCGATCAGCTCGGTGCTGATCATTCCGTAAACGGTCTTGGCCACCTCGAACTCACTTACCGCAAGCAACGACGCAATGTCGAGGAGGGTGTTTTGCCCGTCGATCAAGGCGAGCACTTCCCACTCGCCGGGCCGCAGGTCAATGAACGACTCCGATCCATGGACGATCGCTGCGAGATGCGGAACGACGTGAGCGTCCGGGATCCGGTCAGCCATTCGCGACCACTCGTCAATTCGTCGCGCGCCTTCCATCAGCAGCGATTCTGTGCTGACCCTGATGGCTGCATCGAAGCCTGCACTATCCACACCTTGATCAGTAAACGAAAACGTCCCTTCCTTCCACGAAAAGAGATCGAACACGACGGTCTCAATCTGCTGCTTCATGTACCGCTCGACGTCGCGCCGACTCACCGCACCGTGGGCGATGAGAATCTCGCCGAGCCGGCGCACGTCGCCTCCGGACTGCGCATCGGACGCGGCGGCAAGCTCGGCGTCGGTGACCTTCCCAGCACTGCGAAGCAATGCCCCGAGGGTGTGTGGATTGTTGCGCATAGTGGCATGGACCACCGCTCCCGACTGGAAGTGAACGTCACCCTCGTTGTTGCGAACCTGCGAGCGAACGCGCAGACGCCCGCTCTTCCGCGCGAGATCGAGCAACTGGAACACGTCGTGGATGCCGATGTCGTGGAGCGGTCCCTCGATCGCCATCAGCCACGCTCCGAAGCGGCGAGACCGCTGTACTTTCGAGCCACGGCGTGATTCGGATTGAACTTTAGGACGCGCGCAAATGCACGCGCCGCATCGCGCGTTCGTTTGAGATCGAGCAGCGATTCCCCAAGAACCACGAGCGCGGCGAAGTGATACACGTTCGCACGCAACAGACCGACGACCCGCCTCAGCGCATCCGACGGCCTGCCCATCGCACGATAGACTCCGGCGAGCTCAAGTGCCGCGACGTCATTTGCGGGAACCGCGCTCAACGCCGCGACGAGCTCACGCTCGGCGACATCGTACTCGCCGCGGGCGGCGAAGCAGCGCCCAAGCAGCACCATGCCTTCCTTTTCATCGGCGCCCCGGGACATTGCCCGCTTGATCTCCGCGAGCGCCCGTTCGAAAAGACCCTTCGACAGGTAATCGGTGGCGAGCGTGTAGTCGGGGACGGCGGAGCCGGCGACACTTCCCTCGGGAATCACGGCGGTTGTTTCGGCGGCATCCATTTCGAGGGTCATCGTTTCCGGAACGGATCTGCTGTCCAGCGACGCGGCATGCGCAGCGCACTCCGCGGCGGCTTCGGCATCGCCGAGTCCGAAGAAGGCGAGGCCCAGGTTGTGGTGGGCCGACGCCAGGCCCGGTTCTGTCTGGATCGCACGCACGCATGCGTCACGTGCCTGGTCGAACTCACCGAACTCGAGCAGTACACGCGCAATGCCGTTCCATCCGGCGGCGCTTTCTGGATGATCCCTCAAGACGTTTCTGTACGCATCGAGGGCCAGCTGAAAGTGGCCCTGCCGGAACAGCGCGAGCGCGAGATTGAACCGTGCGCTCTGCAAGGCACCGTCATCGCGTGCGGCACGGCGAAACCAGTTGGTGGCCTCGCGCGCCTTGCCCGCGTCCCAGAGCAGCGCGCCGAGGTTGTTCTTGGCCGGGGCGTACTCATGCCCGCGGCCGATGCATCGCGCGAAACTCTGCTCGGCCTCACCGGCGCGCCCGAGAAGATAGAGTGCGATGCCGCGCTGATTCCAGATGCGCTGCGTTCCCTCGGCGATCGCCAGGCGGCGATCGTAGGCGTCGAGGGCTGCAGCCGGCTGTTTGAGAAGCAGATGCAGACTCGCGATCGCCTCGAGCGCCGCCGCGGCGTCCTCGCCTGAGTCGAGTGCGATGTGGCATTCGCGCAGCGCCTCGTCGTGATAACCTTTCAGTCGAAGCGCCAGCGCAAGTGTGAGGTGAGGACCACCCCCGCCGGACGCCCGCCCCGCCGGCGCAGATTGCCCGGCGGCTGTCGCGGCTGCCGCCTTCGGGTCGGAACCGCGGCCACTCTCGAGCGAAAGATTTGCCTGCGCCCGCGTCAGAGTAGGGTTGAGCGCTACAGCCCGACGATTTGCCTCGCGAGCTTCCTCGACGCGACCGAGATCACCAAGAATGAACCCGGCGAGAAAGTGCGCATCCGGGTTTGCGGGATTGAGCTCGATCGACCGCCGCAGAAACCGAAAAGCCTCCTCTCCTAGCCCTCTGTTATAGAAAATCTCGGCGAGAAAAAAGTGAAGCACGGAACTCTCGGGATCATGCGCGAGAGCGCGGCGAAACTTGTCCTCCGCGTGGTCCAGATGGCCGGCAGTCTTTTCCGCTATCCCGCTCTCTACGAGAGCGCCCATGTCATCTGGTGATTCCCGAAGCCGTTCTTTCAGCTCGATCGCGCGGCGATGAAGAACGTCTGCGTCGCCAAAGGCGATTTCGAGATTACGGCGCGCCACGCGCATCCGTTCGTCGAGCGCGAGCGCCCGTGAAAACGCCGCAATCGCATCATCGAACAGTCCCCGCCTGAAATAGAGGACGCCGAGATTGTTCTGTGCGCCCGGATCAGACGGATCGATCCGGCGAGCGAATGACCGCGGGATTTCTACGTCGGCGGCAGACGCGGATCTCGCTTCAGTCACTGGCGCTACTCGACGCGGACCGCGCGGAATATCGCATCGAACGATTCCGCATCGGGGAGCAGGAGAAAGAATCCGCAAAATCGCTCGCCGACCTCTTCGAACGAGAATTCCGTTTCCACGCAACATGCAGCGGCAGCGTCCGAGGCCTCCCGGCGGTGCTCGTTCATTACTTCGGCCGCTGTGCCTACCTTGAGCCGCGGCGGAGACGGCAGCAGCTGCATACCGAGGAAATCACTCAGTGCGGTCATGTAAGCACCGCCAAGGATGTTGCCCGCTTCCTTGAGCGCTGATTCTTCGAGTTCGTCGAGCACGCCTCCGGGTCGTCGCTCGCGCCTGAGCATAAGGTCGGCCAGGCGCCTGCCAGTGGAAAGTGGCAGCGCCAGGAGCGTGTGCCCGCTCAGCGATCCGTGCATGTCCATCAAAACGCTGACAATCGGCGCGTCGGCTGCGGCGATTCCCGGAATCAGCTCTTCGAGTGGAGCGACGTTCACCGTCGGAACGTCGATCATGATGCGCGCGCCTGTCATCATCGACAACGCAGTGGCGGCATGTCCGGCGCCGATATTGGCGACTTCCTTCAAGGCATCGAGCCGCGCCGGGCTGAGAGCTCCGAGCGTCCCCGGCGACGCTGACAGTTCAGGCATCTGGGCGTTCTGCATCATCCCTCGGCTATGCGATGCCCTGCGCGTCGAGTATCAGCGCCGGCGATCCATCGGTTAGTATCGTGGCGCCGCTGAACATCTGCGCCATGCCGCGAGCAGCATCGAACGATTTGACCACAATTTCCTGCTGTCCGATGAATTCATCGACCACCAGACCCATCCGTCCGCCAGGCAGATCGAGAACGACTGCATGCGCGGCATGAGTTTCTCGCGGCGCGTATCCGAGGCGTTCGCGCAGCCGCACGGCGGGAATCAGGGCATTCCGCACCGCGAGCATCTCACGTCCGCCTTCGTTCCGCGACATCCCCGGAGACACGACCAGTGTTTCGACGACATGGGTGATCGGCAGCGCGTAGACCTCGCCGCCAGTGCGCGCGAGCAATGCGTGGATGATTGCGAGCGTAGTCGGCAGCTCGAGCCTGATCGTGGTGCCCGCACCGGGCGATGTCGACAGCTCGACAGATCCGCCCAGGGCTCTAACCCTGGTCGCAACGACATCGAGCCCCACCCCCCGGCCCGATATCTCGGTAACTCTCGACGTAGTAGAGAAACCCGGTCGCGCGATGAGCGAGAGAATCTCCGCATCCGACAGCTCGCCGCGCGATTCATCTACCAGTCCCGCAGCGGCAGCGCGCTCGAGAACGCTGTGCATGTCGACGCCCCGGCCATCATCAGAGACGTGGATGACCACCGCCGTCCGATCGCGCTCAGCCGAAAGTGTCAGCCTTGCCGCTGCCGGCTTGCCCGCCAGCCTTCGCTCAGACGGCTTTTCGACGCCGTGATCGAGAGAGTTCCTGAGAAGGTGCATCACTGGCTCGCCGATCTCGTCGAGCACCGACTTGTCGACCTCGATCTCCGCGCCTCTGATCTCGAAGATGACCTGCTTCCCAAGGGTATGCGCCGTGTCCCGGACGAGCCGCTCGAAACGCTCGAAAGCCTGTCCCACTGGTACCATGCGCGCGGTGGTTATCTCCTGCTGGAGATGTCCGATCAACCGCGACGCGTTGAGTACCGCTTCGACGAGTTTCGGGTCGCGGGACTTTCGCGCGAGATCCTGGAGCCGGCTGCGGGAGATCACCAGCTCGCCGATCAGCGTCATCAGAGTGTCGAGGCGCTTGGCATCGACACGCACGTTGCGCTGCGCCAGCTCGCCTGGAGCTGGCATGGGCGCGACGGTTGCGGCGGGGACGACAACCGTTGCTGGCACAACAGCCGCCGGCATATTGATTGACGGCGTTCCGAGCGGCGGAGCCGCTGCCGGGATACGCATCGCCGGCCATTCCATCGTCTGAAGCGCCGTCGCGTCGAATTCGGCTGCCTCATCGGTAGCGGAGATCGAGTCCAGCATTCCGATGATGCCCGACACGTCGGGCTTTGCATCGGCGTTCCTGCAGACGGCGACTGTTGCGCTCTCGAGGGCATCGACCGCATCGAAGAGCGCGTCTATCACCGCTGGTGTGACGCTGGCCGGCTCGCGCCGCAGCTTGTCGAGCAAAGTTTCCAGTGAATGGGAAAGGTCGCGAACCGGCTCATATCCCATTGCCGCGCTCATGCCCTTCATCGTGTGCACGGCCCGGAAGAGCTCCGCTATGCGATCTGCCCCTGCCCCGCGCTCGATCGCGAGCAGTGAAGTGTTCATCTCCACCAGTCGCTCTCTCGCCTCGGCGCGGAACAGCTCCGCATAGCGTTTCGTATTCATTTTATCCAAGCACGCGCTGCACTGCTTCGAGCACTCGGCTCGGCTGGAACGGCTTGACGACGAAATCCTTTGCACCGGCCTGAATCGCTTCGGCAACCAGCGACTGCTGGCCCATTGCGCTGCACATCAGCACCCGCGCCTGTGGATCGAAGCCGGTGATAGCTCTCACGGCTTCGATACCGCCCATCTCTGGCATGATGATATCCATCGTCACCAGGTCAGGGCGAAGCGCCATGTATTGCTCGACAGCCTGCGCCCCGGATTCGGCTTCGCCGACAACCTCCAGTCCGGCCTGCGTGAGAATGTCGCCGATCATCGTGCGCATGAAGACCGCGTCGTCACACACCAGTACCGTGTTGTTCATCCAATTCCTCTTCAGGCTAGGGCCGATTCAACCATGGCGCGCAAATCGAGTAGTGCACCGCCATTTATCTCGACATTCGGAAGGCTCTGAATGTCGAACACGTTGTCCACCACAACTCCGGCAACACCGCCGCCTCGCTCGACCAGCAGGATGCTGGCGGTGGTGTCATCGCCGGGCACTCCGTAGAGACTCATGGCAGCATCCAGCACAGTGACGAGGTTGCCGCGCAGATTTATCAGGCCGCGAACGAACAGCGGCGCACCAGGAAGACGAGTGGTGCCTGAAATCGGAACTATCTCGCGTACCTGCTCGAGTTCGCAGCATCGCGTGCGACCGGCGACCGCGAAAACGAGGACGCGCAGCGAGTCGGGAGGTCCGCTACTCATTGAAGCCGAGCGCGGCGAGGGGATCCCCTGCCTCCGCAACGGCTGCGCCCTCTCCGATAACTCGGAGGGAATGAATCAGATCTTCTGGCAGGGGTGAGCTGATGTCCATCGGCGCGCCGGTTATCGGATGAGTGAACGCGAGTCGCGCCGCGTGCAGAAAATGCCGCTTCGGCGAGAGCCCGGCGATCCGTCTTCCTCCCCCGCCACCATAGACATCGTCACCCATGACGGGGTGGCCGCTCGAGGCAAGGTGAACGCGCATCTGGTGGGTCCGCCCGGTGTGCAGATGCGCGCGCAACAGGTCGCCCGGTCCAAAGCGGGCGAGACGGACAAAATCCGTCCTCGCCTGCCTGCCGTTACTGACGATTGCCATGCGCTTTCGGTCTCGCGGGTCGCGCGCCACCGGTTTGTCGACGGTAATGACGTCGGCATCGAGGTGACCCCAGATCATCGCTGCATAGCGGCGCGTCACGCGTCTGGCCGCGATCGCCGCGCTGAGAATGCGATGGGCGCGATCCGTCTTGGCCACCAGCAGCAGCCCGGAGGTCTCTTTGTCCAGCCGGTGAACTATTCCGGCACGATCCGCGGAGCCTCCGTCGGACAGGTCACCACCACGGCCCAGAAGTGCGTTGACGAGCGTCCCGGTCCAGTTCCCGGGCGCCGGGTGGACAACCATGCCGGCTGCCTTGTTGACGACCAGAACCGCGTCGTCTTCATAGACGATCTCCAGGGGAATCGACTCGCCGACGACTTCACGAATCGAAGCCGGTGGTGGCCGGTCGATGGCGATCGAATCCCCGGTGACAGGGCGGTAGCTGGCCTTCTCGCGCCTGCCGTTGACCGTGACAAGCCCTGTCGCAATCATCGTCGCTGCCTGGGTGCGCGACACCTCCTCCCTGGCTGCCACAAGCAGATCGAGGCGAACGTTTCCGTCCGCCTCGATTACAAACTCATTCGTCCCGCCCGCGGTCAGAGGTCTCCGCTCGACGGAGGAGCGGAGCGTGCGCCGATCGCCGGTGTCGCGTCCGCTGATTCGGCGTTCTCTTCACCCCACAGCACCCACGCCAGCAGGAACGCACCGACACTGACCGCCATGTCGGCAACGTTGAAGGTCGGCCATCGCATGTCGCCGAAGCCGACGTCGATGAAGTCGACGACACCGAGCGGCGACCTGATGCGATCTATCAGGTTGCCGACCGCACCGGCGCACACCAGCGCGATCGCAAGTGTTCGGTGAAGATCGCCGTCTCTCGTCTGGCGGTAGAGGCGGCCGAGAATGACCAGTGCGCCAATGGTGAGCACCATGAAGATCCAGCGCGAATACTCGCCGACATTCAGGCCGAACGCGGCGCCGGGATTGTAGACGAGAGTAAAGCGCACCGATTCACCGATGACTTCGTGCGGAATCCGCTGTGGAGCGAGTGAATAGACCGCGATGGCCTTGGTGATGACGTCGGCAATGACGACCACCACCAGCACGCTCCAGAACAGCGGCGTGTTAGCTCTGCCTCTTTGCATCTTCCTCACGCTGTTTGCAGTCAATGCAGTAACGCGCGTGCGGAAGCGCGTCGAGACGGTCGTAGGCAATGTCCTTGGCGCAATTGTGGCAGCGGCCGAACGTTTCCGGCGAGCGATAGAGCCTGCGGAGCGCTTCGTCGAGATGCCAGAGGAATCGTCCCTCCTGGCTTGCGAAAAGAAACGCTTTCTCCCGCTCCATGGCGTCAGTGCCCTGGTCGGCCATATGAAAGGAGTACGCGCTCAGATCCCCGTCGGCGCTCTGCAGGGTGGACCCGAAAGCCTCATCGTGCAGACCAAGCTCCTTCTGCACGCGGCGGCGCTCCTCGAGGAGCCTCTTTTCGAAGTGGTCGAGGTGCTTCTTGCTCAGGGACTTCTGCTTCCTGCCGGCCGTCGTTGGCGCCATCTAGTCCACCCTTTCTATTGCGATGCGAGCCGGACGACCATCGATGTCGACCGTATGCGCCGCGTGAATTGTCGTTGCGTCACCACCGATCGTGATGCCGCGTGCAAGGACTTCTTCAGCGATTCGCGCCTCGTGCGTGCGAACCGCGATTTCCAGCTCTTCCGTACCGCTGACGACGAGCAGTATCCTGTCGCTCACCGCCAGCCCGGTTTCCTTCCTCAACCGCTGAACGCGGCTCACCACTTCGCGGGCGAGCCCTTCCATCCGCAGCTCGGAAGTCACGGCCGGATCTATCGCCGCAAAATACCCCGAAACTTCCTTAACGATCAGATCGCCAGATGCGCGTCGCAGAATCACGAGGTCTTCCGGCGCGAGCCGGTGAGACTGACCGCCGACCGCGATCGTCAGCGGCTCCCCCCGTTCAAATGCCATCAGGGCGTCGCTCGTCAGACCCGTTACCGCCTTCGCGGCATGCGGCGTGTCCTTGCCGAACTTCGTGCCAAGCGATCGAAAATTGGCCTTCGCCTCGAGCGTCACCAGCGCATCCGCCGAAGACAGAAAGCTAACATCCTTGAGGTTCAACTCTCCGGACAGCAGCGGAATGAGCGAAGCGAGCTCGCGAGCGCCAGCGCTGTCGGATGCGCCCATCGCTCCCGGCACCACACAGATCATCCGGCTCAGCGGCTGCCGCACCTTGACGCCCGCTTCCTCGCGCGCCGCACGGCCAAGCGTGGACAGCGCCCGGATGTGCTCCATCGCGGTTTCGAGAGATGCGTCGCGGTCGCTGTTGCCCGTGCGGACGTAGCGCGCGAGATGCACTGATTCCCCGGTGATCTCGGTGTGCATCCAGTCGCTCATGAAAGGAGCGAACGGCGCCAGTAGCCGGCAGGTGACTACGAGAACTTCTCTGAGAGTGGCGAAGGCAGCGCGGTTGTCGTCGGTGTCCACATCGTAGAAGCGCGCTCGGTTAAGCCGGACGTACCAGTTTGATACGTCGTCGACGAAGAAGCCCATGATCGCCCGCGCGGCGAGTGTCGCGTCATACCGGCCGAGCATCTCGTCGGCGTCCCGCTCGAGGGTCGCGAGCCGCGAAAGAATCCACCGGTCGACTGGCGGCCGGTCAGCTGCGACTGGATCCCGTTCCGTTGGTTCCCAGCCGAAGTTGGCGTACTCCGCGAAAATCCCGCTGTAGACATTCCGGAGGGTGAGGAGAAAGCGGCCGGCGGTGTCGCGGATCGCGGTCTCGTCAAATTTTCGCGACGTCCACACCTGACTCGTCGCAACGAGGAAGAGCCGCACGGCATCGGCGCCGTGCTTCGGCAGCACGACCCACGGATCGACGACGTTGCCGCGACTCTTCGACATCTTCAAGCCGTAGCGGTCGAGGATGAGATCGTTGACGACGACCGACCGGTACGGCGCCGTGTCCACCGCGTCCCCCACCTGGGATCGATGCGTGAGAGTGTTGTTTGGCAGCGAATCGTCGAGACCGGTGGCGATCGCCAGCAGCGAATAGAACCATCCACGCGTCTGGTCGACCCCTTCGGCGATGAAGTCGGCCGGATAGTGACGCGCAAGCTTATCGGCATTCTCGAATGGAAAATGCCACTGGGCGAATGGCATCGACCCCGAATCGAACCACGTATCGATGACTTCGGGCACCCGGCGCATCGTTCCGTCGCACGCGTCGCACGCCCACTCGTGAGCATCGATGTACGGCTTATGGGGATCGAACGCATCAGTGATGGCAGTGCCAGACTTTGCGGCAAGCTCAGCGAAGCTGCCGATGGCAACGACGTGTGAGCTGTCGCGATCGCAGAGCCAGAGCGGAAGCGGGGTACCCCAGTAGCGGTCCCGCGAGATAGCCCAGTCGACGTTGCTGGTCAGCCATCCGCCGAAGCGCCTTTCACCCATTTCTGGCGGTTGCCACTCCACCCGCGCGTTCCGCGCCAGCATCGCGTCGCGGTATGCCGTCGTTCTCACGAACCACGACGTCCGCGCGTAGTACAGCAGCGGAGTCTCGCAGCGCCAGCAATGCGGATACCGGTGTTCCAGAAGACTTGCTTTCCACAGCACCCCGCGTTTTCTGAGCTCGTCGATGATGGGCTCGTCGGCCCGCTTCACGAACATTCCCCCAACCACCGGCATGTCTGCCGGAAACTCCCCCTTCTGATCCACTGGTTGCAGAAATGCCAGGCTGTGCCGCCGCCCGGCCGCGTAGTCGTCGGCGCCGAATGCGGGCGCCATGTGAACCACGCCGGTGCCGTCGTCAGCCGATACGAATTCCTCGGCGACGATCACTTCATGCTCCCCATCGGCGAATTCCGCCCAATCGAGCGGGCGCCGATACGCCATCCCGGCCAGCTCCGCACCG
>Ga0183260_10005088_pt1 | contig 10383 bp, 7 predicted proteins | sample AntDrymUQ4972206_2_FD_129768 | JGI IMG/M metagenome (GOLD analysis project Ga0183260, IMG submission 129768) | Polar desert sand microbial communities from Dry Valleys, Antarctica - metaG UQ497 (22.06) (version 2) (version 2) | ecosystem: Environmental > Terrestrial > Soil > Desert | place...
GCGCAGCAACACGCCCGCCGGTGCATTGACGATGATCGCGCTGATCCACGAGGCGAAGGGCGACCGCGATGGCGCGCGCCAGCAGTACGAGAAGATCCTCGTATCCGACCCACGGTCCGGAGTCGCCGCTAACAACCTCGCGTGGATTTACGCTGAAACAGGCAAGTCGGAAGAAGCAGTGACGCTCGCGCTCATCGCCCAGGCCGAATTGCGAGGACGCCCGGAGGCCGAGGACACTCTCGGTTGGGCCTACTACCACAAGGGCCTCACCGGTCACGCGATCGGTGCGTTCGAGCGCGCCCTCGCCAAGTCGCCTGACAACCCGGTCTACCACTACCACCTCGGCCTCGCCCACGCGAAAGCCGGCAGCGACGCCAACGCCCGCCGATCGTTCCAGCGCGCGCTGACTCTGAAAGCGGACTTCGCCGGCGCCGACGACGCGCGCGCGAAGCTCAAAACGCTCGGAACAGACTAGGACTAGGCTTCGCCTGGTCCAACTGCCAACCTCCAACTCCCAAACTCGAACTACCAAACTTTCAACTTCCAACGGAGCCGTTCGAGGCAATCTGCGCGGCTTGTCAGTTGGGATTTGGAAGTTGTGCTTTTTTGGAAGTTGGAAGTTGTAGAGGCCGGAGAGCGAAAGCATCCGGCCGCCCTCAATAGTCTCCCCTGAATTGAAGCGCTTCGGCGAGGTGCGCACCGCCGACCGTGGCGGCGCCGTCCAGATCCGCAATGGTGCGAGCCACGCGGAGGACTCGGTCGTGGCCTCGAGCGGTGAGTGACAGCTTGGTCAATGCGGTGTCGAGAACGCGGCGCGCATCGCCGTCCAGGGCGGTCGCGGCGCGGAGCCGCTTTCCATGCAGCCGCGCGTTCAGCGTCCCGCCGCGCTCACGCTGCCGGTCGCGCGCGCCGATGACACGATCCCTGATCGCGGCCGACGTCTCGCCGCCGGCCGCTTCGCTGAGTTCGCGCGCCGGCATTGCCGCGACCGCGACGCTCAGATCGATCCGATCTCGCAGCGGACCCGAGAGCCGCGACGCGTATCGATCAATCTGCTGTGTGGTACATCGGCACACCCGGACGGCGTCGCCCGAATAGCCGCATGGGCACGGGTTCATCGCACCCACCAGCATGAAGCGGGCGGGGAAGGTACAAGTCCTCGCGGCGCGCGCGACCCGCACGCACCCTTCCTCGAGCGGCTGGCGGAGCACCTCCAGCACATGGCGGCTGAATTCCGCCATCTCGTCGAGGAAGAGCACACCGTGATGCGCTAGGCTGATCTCACCCGGCCGTGGCTGCGCGCCGCCCCCGACCAGTGCCACGTCTGAGATCGTGTGGTGTGGAGCGCGAAACGGACGATGAGAGACGAGGCCGTTGCCAGGCGGAAGCAGGCCGGCGACCGAGTGGATGGCCGTGACTTCCAGCGCTTCCTCGAACACCAGCGGCGGCAGCACCCCCGCGAGGCGCCGCGCCATCATCGTCTTGCCGGATCCAGGCGGACCGACCATAAGCGTGTTGTGCCCACCGGCCGCTGCGATCTCGAGCGCGCGGCGCGCCATGGCCTGACCATGAACGTCGCTGAAGTCACCATCCAGCGGCAGCGGCGGCATTGCGGGGGCGGACGGCGGCGGCCCGGCAACCGCGGCGAAACCGTCAGGATCATTCAGCGCCTGGACAGCCTCACTCAGAGAACGCACCCCGAACAGCCGGAGCCCTTCCACGACCGCCGCCTCAGCGTGATTCGGCCGCGGCAGTAGCAGGGCGAGGAAGTTATCGCGCCGTGCCGCGGCCGCGATCGGCAGGACGCCGCGCGCCGACTGGATCCCGCCGTCGAGCGACAGTTCACCGATCAGCAAGACGTCATGGACGTCACGGCGCTGAACGAAACCTGCCGCCGCCAGGACGCCAAGGGCAATCGGCAGATCGAACGATGATCCCGCCTTTCGGATGTCGGCGGGCGCGAGGTTCACCGTGATCCGGCTCCCGGGGAACTCGAAGCCGGAGTTGCGGATCGCACTCCGGATCCGGTCGCGGCTCTCGCGCACGGACGCGTCCGGCAGCCCCACCATGTTGAAGGACGGGATGCCGTGCGAGACGTCCACTTCGACCTGGACACCGCAGGCGTCAATCCCGAAGACAGCTGCCGACCGCATGCACGCGAGCATGTCGGCGAAGCTGCAAGGGAGCGCGCCCGCTCAAATGTTAGGGAATAGCCTTGGATGGCCGCTGGAGTGTGCAGAATCCGCGCGCCGTCGGACGCGCGGATTCGCAGGAGTTGCGATTGTAACTGCGGCGAGGACCGCCGGATCTACCGGCTGCGAACGAGGAGCCGCGTGCCGGGAGTGATCGAACTGCCGCGCAGGCGGTTCCAGCTCCTGATCTTGTCCACCGTCGTGTTGTAGAGCTGCGCAATCTTGAAGAGCGTGTCGCCGCGCTTCACCTTGTAATAGGTCGGCGACGCAGTCGTCGCGGATGCCCGGCTCCCCTCGGGCATCGGTGCGGCACCGCTCACCGGACGAGAGGCTGCCACCGCCGGCGCGGCGCGTTCCGCGCCGGTCGCCAGCAGCGTGTTGGGAAGGCGGGGGATGATCAGCGACTGCCCGGCGCGAACGCGCGACTTGGTGGTCAGGTTGTTGGCCGCTGCGAGTTCGGATGTGCTGACCCGCAGCTTGCGTGCGATGGTTGCCAGCGTCTCGCCTCTACGGACGCCGTGCCACTTCAGCGTATTCATCTCCTCGGCGGAAGCTGACGCCAGGCGCGTGCGGAACTGCTCACCGGTGCCGGCCGGCACCTTGATCTCGTAGTCGTCGTAGCGGATCGGTGTGATGCCGCGGCGCAGCTCGGGATTCAGCGCCTGGATCTCGTCGAGCGCCGCGCCGGTCCATTCAGCGACGCGCCGGAGGTCGATCGGCTTGGGCACCGGAACCTTGTCGTAGGCGAGCGCTTCGGCCGTGACCAGCTCGAAGCCATATTGCGCGGGGTTACGGCCCACGACCATGGCGGCAAGAATCAGCGGCACGTACTCACGCGTTTCCTTGGGCAGGAACTGCTGCGTCTCAGTCAGTGACCAGAAGTCCTCTGTACCCGCCCGCTGCATGGCGCGCTGCACCCGTCCCTGCCCGCCGTTATAGGCGGCGAGGACCAGGTGCCAGTCGTTGTCGAACATCTTCGCCAGCATCTTCAGATACTTGGCGGCCGCAACCGTGGACTTCTCGAAGTCCGAGCGTTCATCGATGAACCAGTTCGTCTTGAGCCCGTGGTCCTTCGCGGTGGGGATCATGAACTGCCAGGGTCCCTTGGCGCTGGCGCGTGAGAGGGCGTTGGTCTTGAACCCGCTCTCGATGATCGGGATGAACGCCAGGTCCAGCGGGAGTCCCTCGGCCCGGAACACGTTCTGGATCATCGGCAGGTACTTGGCACCGCGCACCAAACTCTCCTGCACGTAGTCATGAAGCCGGCCCTGGAGCAACTCGACGGCGGACAGGACGCGGTCGTTCTGGGGGATATCGATGTCGTGGGCCGTCTTCGCGAGGTCGTCCTTCACCGCCTTGGTCGTCTCGGCATCTGCCGGCGGAGTCGCGAAGGTCGCGATTTTGAGCAGTTCATCGATCGACGCCGGCTCGTACTTCTTCTCCGAGAAGCCGTCACCCTGGGCGAGGGCGGTCACCTCGTGCGCGTTGATCCGGTCGATCAAGCGGTCGAAGTGCTCGCGCATCCGAGCGTCGGTGCGGGCCCCGTATGGAGATTCGAGCAGCACGTCGACCGAACGGTCGAACTCGGTGCGGGCGCGTTCGAGGTGCCCCAGCTTCAACTCACGCTCGGCAGCCTCGAAATGCTTACGGGACGTTTCGATCAGGACGGTGACGGGATCGGCCGGGGGCGGGGGAGGAGTCGTCGGGGCTGCGGGTTGCAGCACCGGCGCAGGAGCCGGGGCCTTCTGCGGCTTCGGGTTGCCACCGCAACCTGCCGTCACGATTGCAGCAGCTGCCAGCACCGGCAGCCAGGTTCGCAAAATCATTGTGATTACTCCCGCGATGGCGTTACACACCGCACAGCCACGGCTGTGCAATGGTAGTACCCCGTCGAGTTACCCGCCTCGAAGACCTGAACGAGGGCGGCTTGCGGCTCCGCCGGCGACGGAACCATGAACAATTGCTGGGGCCTGAAGAATACCACCGGCGGCTTGCCGAGTCAACTGTAACCCCAATAGATTCAACGATAAGGCGAAAGTCCGACGTAAACAGCCGTCGGTCTGAACCGATCCAGCGTTTCGCGCGCGGACCCGCTGCCCGTTATCCTCGCGGTAGAGATGCTTGCGTGAAGACCCTGTGCTGTTCAGCTAGATCCCTGGCGGCGGGCGTGACAATCGTTCGCTCACCGATGATAATTTTTCGTCCCTGCCGCACGGCCTGCCTCACGTCGTCTTCGCATACGAACTCGGCAGGTTTTTCGGCACTCGGCGCCGGGTCCAGCTGCTTGGACGACGGTGGCGTAGCGGTGGTCGGCTCGATGGGCGCCGTGAGCCCTTTCGGCGCAGCAACAACCGGGGGCGTGTAGCCTCGGGACGCGAGGAACTGGTCGATCCGGCGGGCGAGAGACTCCGCCGCAATCCCGGTCTCCCGCGGCGCCGCGGGTGCCTTCGGCAGGGAACCTGCCTGTCGCGCTCCCATCGTCGCGGCCTGCCCGGCCGGTTCCTCCGCACGCGGACGCACCGGCGCCGGCGAGGTTTCATACGCGAGCCGCTTGATGTTCAAGAGATGTTTCGGTGAGATGTTGTCGGAAGTGATGTTGCCTCCCCATCCGCCGCAGCCGAGCGTCATCGATGGATCCAGGCTGGTGGTCAGCCCGATGGATCCGAGCGTCGTCGGCGTGTTGACGACGATTCGGAAAGCCGGCTTCTTCAATCCGAACTGCAGAATGACGTCCTCGTTCCTCGAGTGGATGGACATCGTGTGCCCCATGCCGCCGTAACGGAGGATCTGCATACACCGCTCGCAGCCCTCCTTCCAATCCTGGACAACGTAAAAGGAGAGGACGGGACAAAGCTTCTCAATCGACAAGGGGTAGTCGCGTCCAACGCCCGTCAGCTCGGCGATCAACAGGCGCGTGGCGGGCGCAACCGCGATGCCGACCTGCTGCGCAATGTACGCGGCCGGCTTTCCGACGAAGGCCGGGTTTGGCAGGCGCTGAGGCGTTACCAGCGCCTTGCCAAGGACCTCGATTTCGCCGGCTGACAGGAAGTGAGCGCCGTTAGCCACGAACTGCCGCTTCACTTCATCGACCAGTGGGGCATCGACAACGACGGAATTCTCAGACGAGCAGAGCAGACCGTTATCGAAGGTCTTCCCCGTGACAATGTCACGGACGGCCTTGGTGACGTCCGCCGTGCGCTCGATATAGGCAGGTGCGTTTCCGGGACCAACGCCATAGGCAGGCTTACCGGCGCTATATGCCGCCCTGACGAGGCCCATTCCGCCGGTCGCCAGGATTACCGCGGTCTCGCGCGCCTTCATGAGTTCCTGCGTGCCCTCGGGCGTTACCTGCGTCATCCAGTTGATCGCGCCGTCGGGCGCGCCGGCCTTGCGCGCAGCCTCGTGCATGATCTCAGCGGTGCGCGTGATGCAGCGGACGGCCGAGGGATGTGGGCTGATGACGATGGGGCAGCGCGCCTTCATGGCGATGAGGATCTTGTAGATCGCGGTCGAGGTGGGGTTCGTCGTCGGCACGATAGCGGCCACGACGCCGAAGGGTTCCGCGATCTCGACGATCTTTCGGTCCTCGAGCCGATTCACGACGCCGACGGTCTTCATCGGTCGGATGAAGTTATAGATTTTTTGTGAGGCAAACAGGTTCTTCTGAACCTTGTCGGCGACGACGCCGTAGCCGGTCTCGTCGTGGGCGAGTCGGGCCAGGGCTTCGGCGTGTGGGGTGACGGCCGCCGCCATCGCGTCGACGATTGCGTCGATCTGCTGCTGGGTGAATTCCGCCAGGACGGGCGCGGCTGCCTTGGCGCGGCGCACGAGACTACGGGCGTCTGCGATCGAGGCGAGATCGCGATCGGTGGATGCCACGGACTGAGCCATGTGCCGCCGGGCCGATTACGACGCTTTCGCGTCCTTGATCTTGGGCAGAATCTTTTCGACTTCCTGATGCGGCCGGGCAATCACATGGACCGAAACCAGCTCCCCGACCCGGCGCGCCGCTGCGGCACCGGCATCGGTCGCCGCCTTGACCGCGCCGACGTCGCCACGAACCATGACGGTCACATATCCGGCGCCGATCATCTCCTTGCCGATCAGCACGACGTTGGCGGCTTTCACCATCGCATCGGCCGCTTCGACCGACCCGATCAAGCCTTTGGTTTCAACCATCCCCAGCGCTTCGAGTGTCATCGTTGCTCGCAAACTACCATATTGCGGAGGGTCCAACAACTGCGGTACGATCGCGCGCCTCATGAAAACAATCGCTGGTTCTCTCGTCTGTGTCGTTTTGCTCGCTGCCGCTGCCTGTGGCGGGAAAGAACAGGCCGAGCCGCCCGTCGCCAAGCCGACAGTCACCTTGAACAAAGAGAAGGCTGCGATCGGCAGTCCGTTGAAGATCACCTACAGATTCGACGTGGCGCAGAACGCGACCTTCGATGCGGACTACCTGGTGTTCCTTCACGTCATAGAACCGGACGGCGAGAAGCTCTGGCAGGACGATCACGCGCCGTCGGTGCCGACGTCACAGTGGAAGCCGGGCCAGACCGTCGAATATACGCGGACCATCTTCGTTCCGAATTATCCCTACATCGGGGAGGCCAACCTCCGGATCGGCCTCTACAACCCCTCGAGCGGCAAGCGGCTTTCACTCGATGCCCCCGCGGTGTCCAGGAATGAGTACCTGACTGGCAAGATCAACCTCCTGCCGCAGTCCGAGAACATCTTCCTGATCTACGACATCAACAAGGGCTGGCATTCGGCGGAAGTCGATTCGACTGATCCGACCAGGGAATGGCAGTGGACCAGGAAGGAAGCGGTCATTTCCCTGACCAACCCCAAACGGGACGCGACCTTCTACCTGGAATGGGACGCCAGGACCGACCTCTTCAACCCTCCGCAGCAAGTCGTCGTCAAAGTAGGGGGGCAGCCGGTCGGGACCTTCGCCGCAGCGTCCAAAGACCGGACCCTGACGACATTCCCCATCACGGCGGCGCAGTTCGGTGCCGATAACGTGTCGGAGATCACGATCGAAGTCGATCGAACGTTCTCCGGCAGTGGCAACGACACCCGTGAACTTGGTATCCGCATCTTCCACGCATTCGTCGAGCCCAAGTAAGCGTCCGGCCGGGCCGGAGATGCGCAACGGCTTGCGTCAGACGCATACACCTCAGCGGACGATTGGGATAAGCTCGACTGTAGTGATTCTGGACACGGCCGCTCCCAGATGGTAAGATCGGTCTCGACCCATGACATTTAGGACCCTTCTCGTTCCGGCGTCGATCCTTGCCTTTGCGGTCACCGCTGTGCCCGCATCAGCCGAAATCGTGTATCTCAGCTCCGGGAAGACCCTGTCGGTGAAGCGCCACCGCGTTGAGGGCGAGTCGATCATCCTCACCATGCGAGGCGGCGGGGAAGTGACCTGCGACAAGTCAATCATTCAGAAGATCGTCGCGGACGAGGTTCCTTATGAGGAGCCCAAGGCCGAGCCTGTGGCAGCGGCTCCCCAGGCGACTGCTCCCGCGGATCCGGCGCTGCTGCAAGCCACCCCGTACGGCGAGATCATCGCCGCCATGTCCCAGGCGCACGGGGTCGACCCGATGCTCGTCAGGGCGCTGATCCAAGTCGAATCCAATTACCGTCCGGGCGCGAAATCCCACAAGGGTGCGATGGGGCTGATGCAGCTGATGCCCTCGACCGCTCGACAGTACAAGGTGCGGAACCCCTACGATCCCACTGCCAACATTGGCGCCGGGGTCAAGCATCTCAAAGGGCTCATCGACCGGATGGACGGCGCGATCGATATGGCGCTGGCGGCCTACAATGCGGGCGAAGGCGCTGTAAAGAAGTTCAAAGGGATCCCGCCGTACCGCGAGACGCGCAACTACGTGTCGCGCATTCTGTCGATTGCCGGACTCAGCAAGTGAGCGGGCGCAGCCGGTCGCGGCTGCTGATTGTCAAAGTTGTAAAAAGGGGACCGTGACCAGACGGTCCTTTTTTTTCACTCAGCCGAATCGCCCTGAACACTGTCTAACCTCAAGCGACGACAAGATTTGCGGCCGCGGGGCTGATATATAATCCGCAGGATTACTTCCCGATAATGCCCATGTACATAATGTTTTGCGCCGGAACGACGGGCCGGACACGGTAACGGGATGGAATTTCGCTGCAGGCTCGGCACTCCGGGCGGAGACATCATTGAAGGCATCTACGTAGCCGACAACGAAGCGCGGCTGCGCCGCGAGTTCGAGGAGAAGGGGCTCTACGTCCTGGCGATCCAGCGGGCCGGTGCCCTGGGCCTGGCGTCACTTGGATTTCCGCAGCGCAGGCGCATTCCCACGCGTGAATTCCTCGTCTTCAACCAGGAACTGGCGACGCTCCTGAAGGCCGGCATGCCGTTGGTCCAGTCGCTCGAGATTCTTCGTCGTCGCGTAACGAACCCGGTCTTCAAGTCCGTTCTGGACGATGTTTACGATCGTGTCCGAAGCGGCACTTCGCTGTCGGATGCGTTCGAGTCGCACGGCAGTCTGTTCCCGGGTATCTATACGGCGTCGCTGCTGGCCGGCGAGAAGAGCGGAAGCCTGGAAGGGGTCATTCGCCGCTACGTCGCCTACGTGAAGGTCATCTCCAGCGTCAAGCGGAAGACGATCTCGGCGTTGGTGTACCCGATGATCCTGCTGGCCCTCTCGTTGATCGTCGTCGGGATCATCGTGATCAAGGTGGTGCCTGAGTTCGGCGAGTTCTACCAGCAGTTCGGGGCGGACCTGCCGCTGTCGACGCGGATCATCGTTGCCGTTTCGGAGTTTGCCGGGTCGTACTTTCTGCTGCTTGTGCTGGGCCTGGTTGCCGCCGTCGCCGGGTTCTGGGCGTGGCTCGGCAGGGCCGGCAACCGGGTGCGCTTCGATCGGTGGACACTCGGCATTCCGATGCTCGGTCCGATTTCGCAGAAGTTCGCCACATCGCAGGCCGCGAGGACCCTGGCGACGCTACTCGGTGGCGGGATTCCCCTGGTCAACGCCCTTGACGTAGCGGCGCGATCGATTCAGAACCGGTACATGGCGCAGGAACTTGTGACCGCCGCCCAGCAGGTGAGGGAAGGGCGGGCCCTGGCGCTTGCCATCAACGACAGCGGGGCGTTCCCCGATGTCGCAGTCAAGATGGTTGAGGTCGGCGAGCAAACCGGCGCGCTGCAGGAGATGCTGAACAGCCTGGCGGACTTCTACGACGAAGAAATCGATACGAATCTCGGGCGCTTCGTCACCATCATCGAACCGGCACTGCTCGTCATCATGGGTATCGTGATCGCGGGCCTGTTGCTCTCGCTCTATATGCCGCTCTTCCAGCTGTCCAATGCAATCGCGTGACTTGGTATTGGCAGTTGGCCGTTGGATCCTGGAAGTTGGAAGTTGGTAGCTGGAACGTGACGATCCTGTCTTCAAATAATGGCTAACGGTAATCCCACTCCGACGCCGGCCGCGCCGGCCGAAGACCTCTACGTCGAGGCTCCCGAAGCGTCCGCTGCCGAAAGGGCCGCCGAGGCGAGCCGGGCGCGCCGACTGGCCGAGCGCTACCGCCTCGAGTATGTAGACCTGTCGCTGGCGAGCATCGACCACGAGCTGTTCCGCGCCATTCCGGCGGACCTCATGCTCCGCTACGGCTTCGTGCCGTATCACCGGGAAGGCCAGACGCTCGTCATCGTCGTGTCGGACCCAACCGACTTGCCGATGATCGACGAGTTGACCGTCCTGCTCGGAACGCCAATCAAAGTCACCGTGGGCACCGCCTCGGCGATCCAGGCGATGCTCAAGAAGAGCGAGAGTTCGACCCGCGTGCTGGAGGAAGCGACCGAGAGCTTCCAGATGCAGATCCTGCGCGAGGACGAAGGTGGCGATGATCAGCTGACGATGGAGAAGCTGACCGCCGATCAGAGCCCGGTTATCCGCCTGGTCGACACGACAATCTTCAGTGCCATCCAGCGGCGCGCGAGCGATATCCACATCGAGACGCAGGAAGATGCCGTCTATGTGAAATACCGCATCGACGGTGTATTGCAACCGGCGATGCGGCCGATCGACAAGCGCTTCCACAGCACGATCATCTCGCGCATCAAGGTCATGGCAGAGCTCGACATCGCCGAGAAGCGCGTGCCGCAGGACGGCCGCTTCAAGTTGCGCCTGCCTGGTAA
>Ga0183260_10005090_pt1 | contig 10380 bp, 9 predicted proteins | sample AntDrymUQ4972206_2_FD_129768 | JGI IMG/M metagenome (GOLD analysis project Ga0183260, IMG submission 129768) | Polar desert sand microbial communities from Dry Valleys, Antarctica - metaG UQ497 (22.06) (version 2) (version 2) | ecosystem: Environmental > Terrestrial > Soil > Desert | place...
CCGCCGCGATGGCGATGACGATCCCCTCGGCAATGAACAGCAGCAACAGCGGAACGATGGGTTGCACATAGCGCGCGAGCACCAGTGGATGGGGGATCCAGCTTGGGCGCAGCAACGCCACAGCGGCAGTGCCCCCGACGATTATCGCCACCCAGAAGAGGAGCTGCGCGCGATCACGCCCCGCGAACTCCCGTACGCCAAGCGCGGCAAATACGGCAAGAGTCGCCAGCAGCAGCCCGTCGCGTACGCCGCCGAGCATCAGCGCCGAACGGTACAGGCTCGCGAGCGTGACCGTGTCGGTGCCGGTCTTGGCCCGGAGCAGATGCCAGTCGTTGACAATCGGTGGCAGCAGCGCGAGCACCAGCGCGATCGCGACGACCGCGCCCAACGAGGACAAGCGCTTGAGCGCGGCGATACCGGCGCGCCGCGTCGTCGGGCGCGTCATCTGCGCGAGGGCGATCGCGCCGAAATACGCGAACGGAAGCAACGTGAACGGCAGGGTAATCGGATGCAAATAGCCGGATACGAACGCCGCGCCGAAATAGCCCAGCGCCCAGATCCGCGCACGCGGGGCTCGCTGCCACCACCGAAAAAACGCTACGATCGCGACTAGCGTCAAGAGGCTCGTGAAAGCGTAGGGACGTGCGGTCTTGCTGTGATAGACGAGCAACGGCGATACCGCCAGCAGCGCGACCCAGACCGCGCGCACCGGCAGCGACGTGACGGAGCGCAAGAGCCACGGCGCAATGACTAGCAGCGCAAATCCCGCCGCGAGCGCGGGCACGTGCATGCGCCATTCCGAGAGATGACTCGCCGTTTGCAACCAATAGTAGTAGAGCGTTAAGGGAATGCTGTGGTCAGCGAAGCCCAGGTGCGACAAGACGCCGAGGGCGTCCGACGCGAGGAGCTTGTGGACGGCGTGCCATTCGTCGTCGAGAATGATCTGCGCCGGCAGCTGGTACCAGCGCAACCACGCGCCAAGGGCGAGCGCGGCGAGGAGTAGCGCTGTCCAAGCCGTCGCGTTCGCGGACGTCGCGAAACGCAGATTCCGCGTTCTCACGCGCGTAATTCGAACGCGCTCGGATCCGGAATCGCGAACGGCAGCCGCAACGCAGGGTTGGCCGAAAAAATGGCAGGACGCAGGAGCTTCCAACGCCATAGCCGGTACTGCGCGCTGGTCCAAACAACACCTAGTCCGTACTTGACCGAGTTCGCAAAGTTGATTTGGCTCGCGTTGGGAAAATACTTGGTCGGGCACGAGATTTCGCCGATGCGCATGTCGAGCGCCAACGCCTGCAAGAGCATCTGATTGTCGAAAATGAATCCTTCGGCATTGGCCGCGAGCGGTAACGTTTCGAGAACCCGGCGCGAGAACGCGCGATACCCGGTGTGGAATTCCGAGAGCTTGGTGTCGACGAGGAGATTCTGCAGCGCGGTCAGCAGGCGATTGGCGACGTACTTCCACAGCGGCATGCCGCCGGGAGGGGCGGTCGTTCCCAGGATGCGCGAACCGATGACGACGTCGTAGACCCTTGACGCGACCATCGCCGCCATCGCCGTGATGAGCTTGGGCTCGTACTGGTAATCCGGATGCAGCATCACGACGATATCCGCGTTCTCGGCGAGCGCCGCCGCGTAGCACGTCTTCTGATTGGCCCCGTAGCCGCGGTTGACCGGGTGGCGGTGCACTTTGATGCCGATCCGCTGCGCGATCGCAACCGTCCGATCATCGCTCGCATCGTCGACGAGCAGCACGGCATCGACGATGTCGTGGGGAATGGCGCGAAAGCATTCTTCCAGTGTCTTCTCGGCACGATAGGCAGGCATGACGACGACGACTTTGAGATCGTGCAGCATCAGGTCTTCGCGGGACAAGCGCGTTGCATGCGCGTGCTAGCGCGCGGGACGCAAAGCTGCTGGCGCCCGTCCGCTCCGCGTTGTATGTGATTTGTGTTCCAATGCCGTGCCTAAAAAGAAGGTGCGCGCCGCATGCTGTTCAACAGTTACGTCTATTTGCTGTGGTTCCTGCCGGTCGCGCTCTTGGTCTACTTTCTTCTTGGGCGCCGCGCACGGTGGTCGGTTGTCTGGCTGGTTCTCGCGTCGCTTTTTTTCTACGGATTCTGGAATCCGCATTATCTGCCGCTGATCGTGAGCTCGATCGCCGCGAACTTCGGTATTTCGCTGCTCTTACGCAGGTTCCCTGCCCGCAGGATGCCGCTGCTCAGCATCGGCGTCGGCGGCAATCTCACGTTGCTCGGTGTCTTCAAGTATGCCGATTTTTTTCTGGACAGCACGGCGGGAATCACCGGCGCCGCGCCGCCCGTGCTGCACATCGTGCTGCCGCTGGGCATCAGTTTTTTCACCTTCACGCAGATCGCCTACTTGGTCGACGTGAGCCGCGGTATGGCGAAGGAACCCAGCCTCGCCAACTATGCACTCTTCGTCACATTTTTCCCCCACCTGCTGGCGGGCCCGATTCTGCACCACAGCGAGATGATGCCTCAGTTCGCGTCGGCGTCGAACAAGCGGCCGCATGCGCCGCACCGCGCCGCGGGGCTATTCCTGCTGGCGATCGGCCTCGTCAAGAAGGTCTTCCTCGCCGATCAGTTAGCGCCTTTGGCGGACGCGGGATTCGCGCAGCCGGAGCAGTTGTCGCTCCTGGGTGCTTGGCTCGCCGTATTGGCTTACACGCTGCAAATCTACTTCGATTTCAGCGGGTACACTGACATGGCGCTCGGGGCGGCACTGTTGTTCAACATTCGCATGCCGCCCAATTTCGACTCGCCGTACCGGGCGCGCAATCTGCGCGATTTCTGGTTGCGCTGGCACATGACCCTATCGCGCTTCCTGCGCGACTATCTCTACGTTCCACTAGGAGGTAACCGGCATGGTTGGGCGCGTACGGCGCGCAACGTGCTGATCACGTTCTCGCTAGGCGGGCTGTGGCATGGGGCAGCCTGGACTTTCGTCGTGTGGGGAATGCTGCATGGTCTGGGTGTGGTGGCTGTTCGGCTCTGGGGGCGCACGGGCGTGCGCTTGCCCTATGGCCTCGCATGGGGCCTGACGTTTCTGTTCGTGATGGTCACGTGGGTTTTCTTTCGCGCACGCACAATGGCGGACGCGCTGGCTATGCTGCGCGCTATGGTCGGGCTCGCGCAGGCGCCGTTCCGCGTTTCGGACCTCTTGGCGCTTGACACTTCCGCGGCAATAAGCGCGGTTGTCGTCGTCGCTGCATTGGCGATCGTGGCCGCCGGGAAGAACTCGAACGCACTCGTCGCGACGTTTAAGCCTGACTGGCGCACCGCGCTCTTCACGGGCTCCGCCTTGGTGCTTGCCGTCTTACAGTTCGCGCGGGTGTCGCCGTTTTTGTACTTCAACTTTTGACGGCCGGATGAAGTCCGAGTCCGCACCGGCTGTCTACCGCCGCGCGCGCCGCTGGGTGAGTGCGGTTCTGTTGCTCGTGGTGTCAAGTCTTGCCGCGGTGGGAGGGTTCAACTGGCACGTCGACCCGTTCCAGCAGTATCGCCTTGCGTCGAAGTACCCGCCGCGGTTCTACTCGTTACATCACCGTTACGTCGGGCCGGGCCTCGCCAAGAATGCCGTCTACGATACGGTGCTGTCCGGCTCCTCGATCATGGAAAACACGCGGAACGGTTTCATCGGCCGCGCCTGTGGCGGCACCGCGATCAACCTGTCGATGCCGGCGATGAGTGCATTCGAGCAGCGCGTCATGCTGGAAACCGCGCTACGGGAGCGCCCGCTGCGGCGAGTCCTCATGGTGCTTGATTTCAACCAGTTCGCCGGCGGTGCGGAAGAGCGGCAGGAGATCGCCGGTCCGTTTCCCACCCATCTCTATGACCGCAACCCTTTCAACGACGTCGCCTACCTCTTGTCAGGGGATGTATTGGAGAAGTCGCTCGCAATTGTCGCAGGCGATCTTAGCGACTCGTCCACCGCGCTGCGCATCGTCCGTGCCGACGCGAAAGATTCGTTCACCGCGGATCCGGACGCACCATGGTTTTGGGGAGAGCGCAAACGATTCGCGCGCGACAAGGTGCTGCGCGACCTCGATCTGACGCGGTTGAACCAGCGCTTTGCGCAGCCCGCGCGTGCGCTCGCCGCGATGCAACGGAGCTTCACGCATAATCTGGCTCCGCTCTTCGCCGCCCACCCGACCGTCACGTTCGACATCCTGTGGCCGCCTTATTCGATCCTGGTTTGGCTCGATTTTGCGCGGCGCGACCAGCTCGACTTAACACTTGCATTCAAGCGTTTTGTGTTGGACGCGACGCGCGAAATTCCCCATGTCCGCATCTTCGATTTTCAAGCCGAAGAGCGCATAACGCACGATCTTGACCGGTATACCGACATCTATCACTTCGACCCGGCCGTGAACGAGTGGATGATCGCTGCCGCTTGCAGCGGTACGCATCGCGTCAGTGACGAGCGCGAGGCCCTCGCAGCCGAGCGGCAATTGCGCAGCCAAGTCGATGCGATCCGCGCACCCGAGGGTCTTGCAGCGTTCATCAGCGGTGCGGCGCGCAGCCGGTAGAGGCGGGAACCTTCATTCGGGCGCGCTCGCATCGTGCCGACAGCGACGCGCATACGGCTACTCAGGAAGCCGACCCGCGCGCCTCCGCCTCGGCGGCATAAGTGAAGCTGTCGGCAAAAAATTCATCCGGCGGCAGTCTGGACAAGGCGCTGAAGTCGCGTTTCGCGGCTTCGATCATCGCCGGACCGCCGCAGGCATAGACCTGGTACCCGGAAAGATCGGGAAAATCCGCGACGACCGCGTTGTGGACGAACCCCGTGCGGCCGGGCCAGGCATCTTCAGCGCGGGCTTCGGACAGCACTGGGATGAACGTGAAGTTCGGGTGCTGCTGCTGCCACGCGCTCGGCAGATGCGGCAGATAGAGGTCGGCAAGAGTGCGCACGCCCCAGTACAGCACCATTTCCCGCGGCAGATGGTGATACAGAATGTGCTCGATGATGGCTTTGATCGGCGCGAAGCCGGTTCCACCGGCGACGAAGATCAGCGGCTTGTCACCTTCCTCGCGCAGATAAAACGAACCCAGCGGTCCCTCGAGCCGCAGGATTTCGCGACCGCGGTAGTTGCTGAACAGCTGGTCGGTGAACAATCCTCCCAGCGTGTGCCGGATGTGCAACTCGAGCAATTGATCGTCGTGCGGCGGGTTGGCCATCGAAAAGCTGCGGCGCTTGCCGTCCTTCAGCAGAAAATCGATGTACTGCCCGGCGAGGAACTGCAGGCGCTCGTTCGCAGGTAGCTTGAAACGCACGATGGCGACATCGGGCGAGACCTTTTCGATCGACTCGACGCGGCACGGCAACCGCTTGATCTGAATGTCGCCGGCGCGCCGGACCTCGCGTACTTCGATGATGAGAGCGCTTTTCGGTCGGGCACAGCAGAGAAGCGCGAAACCTGCACGTCGCTCATCGGCGGTCAACGTAGACGCCTGATACGCGCCGTAATCAACCTCGCCCGCGACGATCCGGCCCTTGCATGTGCCGCATGCGCCGTTGCGGCAACCGTACGGGAGCATCAGATCGGCGTGAATGGCCGCTTCCAGCACCGTCTCGGTGGCCGCACACGCGAAGGAATGGTCGCTACCCTGTATGGTAATCTGATGCGTCAACAAAATACTTTCATTGCCTCGCACGATTCGCGTTACGTGCCCGTCCCTCGTGTCCCACACTGTCGTAAGCTCCACGGGCGCGGATCAGACACGATCGGCATACGCGGATGAGCATGCGCGCTTGCGCGTTCTGTTGGTCGGTTGCGGCGACATCGCGATGCGCACCGCCGCTCTGTTGCGCGGACGGGCCAGGTTGTACGGGCTGACCCGGCGTCGCGAAGACCTTCCGAAGCTGCGCAGCCACGGCATCGTTCCGCTTGTGGGCGATCTGGACGACTACCGTTCACTCGATCGGTTGCGGGCGGCTCCGTTCGCGGTGCTGCATTTCGCGCCGCCACCATCCAACGGCCGCGGCGATCCGCGTACACAAAAACTGCTTGCGGCGCTCGGAAGGTCGGGCAGTATACCGCGGCGCTTCGTCTACGTTTCGACGTCCGGGGTCTATGGCAATTGCGGCGGCGCACAGATTGGCGAGGAACGCACGCGCGCCGCGCAGACACCGCGCGGCAAACGCCGCGTTGCCGCGGAAAACCGTCTGCGTGCGTGGGCGCGCCGAACCGGCGTTACGCTCACCATCGTGCGCGCACCCGGCATCTATGCGGAAACTCGGCTGCCGCTCGCGCGCCTCAAGCTGGGCACGCCGGTGCTCATTGCCGCTGACGACGTGTACACGAACCATATCCATGCCGACGATCTTGCGCGCGCCGTGATTGCCGCTCTCTTTCACGGCAAAGCCAACCGCGCGTACAACGTGACCGACGATGCGCAGATGAAAATGGGCGACTGGTGCGACGCCGTCGCCGACTCATTTCAGCTGCCGCGGCCGCCGCGCGTGACGCGGGAGGAGGCGGCGCGTCGCGTGGCACCGCTGCTGTTTTCATTCATGAGTGAATCGCGGCGCCTCGCCAACCGGCGGATGAAGCAGGAGTTACGCGTGCGCCTTGCCTATAAAACGCCGCAGGCTCTGCTCGCGGCGCTGGCGGCTGACCGCGCGCCGCGCGCTCTGAAGAGGCAACTCGCGTTGCCGCTGCAGGTGTAGCCATCGGCTGCGGACTTCTTTTCCGCAACCGAACGCATCAGACCATGAGCGGCGCCACGCAACCGGCAGCAACCCGCAACTGGCGCGCGCGGATCGACGCCTACGAGCGGCTGGTCCGTCTCGACAAACCGATCGGCATTCTTCTCCTGTTGTGGCCGACGCTGACCGCGCTGTGGATCGCGCGCTGGGGGTTACCGCCATGGTCCTTGGTGCTCATCTTCGTGCTCGGCACGATACTCATGCGCTCATCCGGTTGCGCGTTCAACGACTGGGCGGACCGCAAGTTCGATGCACACGTCGCGCGCACCGCCAACCGCCCGCTGCCGCGCGGCGAGGTCACGCCGGCGGAGGCGCTCGTTGTCGCGGCCGGTTTCGCGCTGGCGGCGTTTGGGTTGGTGCTTGCCACTAATACGACGACGATCGCGCTTGCATTCGCCGCCGTCGCGATCGCCGTCGCCTATCCGTTTTGCAAGCGGTTTCTGGCGCTGCCGCAGGCGTTTCTCGGGCTGGCGTTTTCATTCGGCATTCCGATGGCGTTCGCAGCCGTCTATGGCAGCGTACCCGCGTATGCGTGGTACCTCTTTATTTGCAACATATTCTGGGTCTTCGCCTACGATACCGAATACGCCATGGTAGATCGCGACGATGATCGCAAGCTGGGTTTGAAGACCTCCGCCCTAACCTTCGGCCGCTTCGACGTCGCTGCTGTCGCAATCTGCTACGCGATCTATCTCGCCGGTATGGCGTATCTCGGCAACGTCCGCGGGCTTGGTTTCTGGTATTACGCAGGAATTCTCAGTGCGACCGTTCTGGCCGGTTATCACGTGTGGCTCATCCGCAGCCGCGACCGCGAAAGTTGCTTCCGCGCGTTTTTGTCGAATCATTGGCTGGGAATGGCGGTCTTCGCAGGAACCGCGGCGGATTTCGCATTCAGGCTCAAGGCTTGGCCGCGCGAGTTTTGACCGTGCCCGGTCCTGCGCGAGTGGGCCGGGAACGGCAGGCTGTCGTGCCACGTCTTCACGGGCTGCCGCCGGTGCTCAACTCCGACACGCGCGTGCTCATCCTCGGCAGCTTTCCGAGCGAAGCCTCGCTCGCCGCGGCTCAGTATTATGCGCATCCGCGCAACCACTTCTGGCCGATCCTGGCGGCGGTGTTGGCCGAGCGTTTGGTGGCGATGCCCTACCCAAATCGTCTCGCAACGCTCCAAAAGCATCGCGTCGGGGTATGGGACACGATCGTCGCCTGCGAACGTGCGGGAAGCCTGGACGGGGATATCCGCAACGCGTTGCGCGGTGAGGTGACAGTCGTGCGCCGCCGGGCGCCGCTGGTCCAACTCGTATGCTTCAACGGCCAGACCGCTGCCCGCGCCCGCGCTTGCTGGGACGCCGCCGGCTATGCAACACTCGCATTGCCCTCGACGAGCCCGGCGTACACGCGTCCGTTGGCCGAAAAACTAAAGGCTTGGCAGGCGATTGGCAGCATTCTGCGCGCGTGAGCTGCACCGCCAGAAAATCCTTGAGGAGTAGTTATGAGCGTTAAGTTGTGTTGCAGTCTGTTCGCGGTCGCATGGTTTGCGGTAGCCGCCCACGCCCAATCGCTTGCGCCGGACATTGTCGTGAAGAAGACCTTCGATGTCCCGCTGGCTGTGGTCTGGAACGCATGGACGACCGCCGAGGGCATCGAGAGCTTCTTTGCACCCAAGGCGGCGAAGGTCGAGGCCAGACCCGGCGGCGCGTTCGAGTTGTGGTTTGCGCCCGACGCTCCCGCCGGTTCGCGCGGTTGCGACGGGTGTCTCGTACACAGCGTCAAGCCGATGGAACAGCTCGTGATCGAATGGAATGCTCCGCCGAACCTCCCCACGATTCGACCGTTGCGTACGCTCCTCTACCTTGATTTCAAGGCGCTCACCCCCGACCGCACCGAGTTGACCTTGCGTAACTTCGGTTATGGCGAAGGCGAGGAATGGGCAAAATCACGCGCATATTTCGAGCGCGCCTGGCCGGCAGTGATGGACAATCTTGAGCGCAAATTGCCCAAGTCTTAAGCGTGCATCCGGGCTACAGGTCGTGCGGCGTCACGCTGAGGGGCCACGCACCACTGTCGCGCCGCGTCCCGTCTCCCGGATGAACAGCGTGGCCAGCAGGCCGAATGCCGCGCTGCCTGCGAGCAGCAGAATTGCGTAGTCCCACGCCTGCGCTGCAGCGCCTGCGGCGCGGCCACGGTCTAGCACCCACCCCGCAAGCGGCTGCAGGATACCCGCGCCCAGGAAGATGCCGACGTTCACGACCGATGTCGCCATTCCCGCGTGCTCCCTGGCGTTCACTTCCTTGGCCACGGTCCAGGTCAAAACGAAGCTCGGCAGCACGAATCCCATCGCGAAGAACGCTGCATAACTAGCACCCAGCGGCAGTTGCACGCGCAGGATCCACGGCAGCCAGCTCAGTGCGTACAGTAACGCGTAAGCGCGCATCACGCCCCGCCGATTGCCGAGCCGGTCGGACAGTGCGCCGATAGAGAGAGCGCCGAGCGCTACGCCAAGCAGCATGAGGCTCGCGTGCTGCGCGGCGACGCCGCGCGACAAGCCGTACACCTGCTCCAGGAACGGCACGGCCCACAAGCCCCCGAACGCGAGAAAGCTGCCGCCGATCCCTACATTGACGAAGAAACCGGGCCACGTCGCGCCGTTCGCGAGCACTTGGCGCAAGGCGCGCGTCCACGGCACGCGCGACGTCCGCTCGGCTGCGACATGCATGGGAGCGAACCCGCGTTCCTCCGGCCGGTCGCGCACCACCCACCAGGTCAGGGCGCTCAAGGTGAGCGACAACACCCCTAATCCTGCGAATACCGCGCGCCAGGACGCAACGGTGGTAATCCACGCAAGCGGCGCGCCGGCCACCACGGCGCCCAGATTTCCAGCGAACATCGCCACACCGTTAAGGGTTGCGAAACGGCTCGCCGGATACCACACCGCGATGGTCTTTAAGAGGGCAATGAAGGTTACGGCCACGCCGATACCGACCAAAGTGCGTCCGACCGCGGCGACCTCCCAGGTAGGGGCGAGCCCGAAGGTCAACGATCCGGCCCCCGCGATCAGCGCGCCGCAGGTCACGATCAACCGCGCGCCCAGCGTATCGGCCAGCACCCCGACCGGTATCTGCAGCAGCGTGTAGACAAAAAAGTACGTGCCCGCGAGTGCGCCGAGCGCCGCGCTGCCCAGCGCGAAAGCTTGCGTGAGATCGCCAGCGATCGCCGCCGGCGCCGTCCGGTGGAAGAACGACAGCACATAGCCGGCAAGCAGAACGCAAAAGATGGCGGTGCGGGTCCGCGCAAAGCGTTGGTCCAGCGATTGCTCCTCCGGGTCCGGCATTCTTGCATTTTACTTTCCGGTAACGCCGCCGCGCCGGCGTGACTTTGAGGCGGCTATGATGCAGAGCCATGGCGTACCGCGACCTTCGTGATTTTCTGACGCAGCTTGAAACGCGCGACGAGCTTCGGCGCGTGCGCGTTCCAATCGATCCGAAGCTCGAAATGACCGCACTGTGCGATCGCGTCTTGCACACCGGGGGGCCCGCGCTGCTGTTCGAGCAACCCAAAGGCGACTATCGCGCACCCGCCGGTGGAACGATCCCCGTGCTGTGTAATCTTTTCGGCACACCACAAAGGGTTGCGTTCGCGATGGGTGCGGAC
>Ga0183260_10005091_pt1 | contig 10379 bp, 9 predicted proteins | sample AntDrymUQ4972206_2_FD_129768 | JGI IMG/M metagenome (GOLD analysis project Ga0183260, IMG submission 129768) | Polar desert sand microbial communities from Dry Valleys, Antarctica - metaG UQ497 (22.06) (version 2) (version 2) | ecosystem: Environmental > Terrestrial > Soil > Desert | place...
GCGTTCACCGGCGCGGTCGCCACCAAGAAGGGGCTGTTCGAGATTGCCGACAAGGGCAGCATCTTCTTCGACGAGATCGGCAACGTCCCGCTCGAGACCCAGGCCAAGCTGCTGCGGGTCATCCAGGAACGCGAGTTCATGCGGCTCGGCGGGGTGGACACCATCAAGGTCGACGTCCGGATCATCGCCGCCACCAACGTCAACCTCCGGACGATGGTCGACGAGAACCGCTTTCGCGAAGACCTGTACTACCGGCTGCACGTGATCACCGTCAACCTGCCCTCGCTGCGCGAGCGCAAAGACGACATTCCGCTGCTGGTCCAGCACTTCCTCGAGAAGTACGGCGAGGAGAACAACCGCCACGACCTCGAACTGGCGCCCGAGTCGCTCGACCTGCTGCTCGAGTACGACTGGCCGGGCAATGTCCGCGAACTCGAGAACGTGATCGAGCGCGCGGTGGTGCTGTGTCCGGGCACGCGGATCGGGCCCGACCTGATCCCCGATCACGTGCGGACCACACGCCGGTTCCAGATCCCCAACTTCGTGCTGCCGCCGGAAGGCATCTCGTTCAAGGAAGTCACCGGCGACTTCGAACGACGCCTCATCGAGACCACGCTCGAGGCCGCCGGCGGCGTTCAGAAGCGCGCCGCCGAGTTGCTGCACATCAAGCCAACCACGCTCAACGAGATGATCAAGCGATACGACATCCGACCGCGGCGTCGCAAGGGCTCCGCCGACGAGCCGGAGCCGGCTGGCTCCGGCGTCAAGTCGTAGCGCGGCCCTGCCGGTGCGTCCCCGTCTCGTGCCGCGCGCCGGTCAGCGGCTGCGGGTCGCGATCAGCCGGTCGTACTTCTGGAGGATGACGTCCCAGCGGTAGTGCTGGGTGACGTACTCGCGGCCGTTGCGGCCCAGGGTGCGGCGCAGGCGGGCGTCGGCCATCAGCAGCCGCACGCTCTCGACGAACTCGTCGCGGTCGGCGTAATACAGGCCGGCGTTGCTGCGGCGGCAGTGCTCGACCAGCACCTCGGCGCGGGCGTTGCACAACACCGGCGTGCCCATCGCCATCGACTCCAGCGCCAGCAGCGACAGGCTCTCGAGCGGCGAAGGGACGACGACCACGTCGGCGGCGGCCAGCGCCTGCAGCCGCTCGGTTTCCGAGAGCAGGCCGGCAAAGCGCACCCACGGTGCCTCGGGGATCGGCATCAGCTTGGCGCCCATCAGCGCCAACGTCGCCTCGCCGCCCTGGTCGACATACGTGCCGAAGTACTCGAACAACTCCTCGCACCCCTTGCCCGGGTCGATCCGGCCGCCGTAAAGCGCGAGCGGGCCGAACAGCCGGTGTCGTCGCCGGAACACCTGCCCGATGGTCCGGCGCGGATCGGCGGCCGCGTCGGGCGGCTTGTGCGGGCGCCCGCCGCGTCGTCCGCCTGGTCCGCCCGACGACTCGGGCTGTGGCGCCGGCTCGTCGTCTGGTACCAGCGGTCCTTCGAGCGGCGCATCGACGCCGCGCCGCGGCTTGCCGCGGCCTTCGGTGTCGAGCAGGTCGACGCCGCAGCCGACGGTCTCGTCACCGTCTGGGTGCAGATCGAAGGTGCGCATCAGGAAGGCGCGCTCGCTGTCGGTGTTGAAGGCAACCGCCGAGGCGGTCGCGAACAGCTCGCGGTAGATGCCGAGGTGAATCGCCGGCTCGTCGTGCGCGGTCGGCACCAGGATGCTCTTGCCCGGCGCGATCGACAGCCCGAGCACGGTCGGCGCGTACAGGTAGGTGAAGAAGATCAGCACGTCGTACTGCTGGTGTTGACGCTCCAGGTGGTCGAGCAGCGCCGGACACCACGGGCCCTGTTCCTGCAGCCAGCGCAGTTCGTCGTCGCGGCTGTGCGGGTAACTGAAGATCCAGTCCGAGTAGCGGTTGAACGACTCGAGGTCGCGCGTCTGGGCGGTGGCGAAGCGACGGACGTTGACGCCGCGGATGCGATCGACGCCTTCGGGATATTCGTTCTTCCAGGTGGTGTATTCCCGCGCGCAGGTGGTCAGCACTTCCACCTGGTGCCGCACCGCCATGCGCTCGGCGATCAGCCGGCAGTGATACTCGGAGCCGCCGAGGATCTCGGTGCCGTAGCGCTGGATGATGAACGCAATCTTCACGGGCGCATCCTGTCTGGCCTGGTGCCGGGGCAGCGGTCAGAGAAACGGGGCGAGCAGGGCATCGAGGTGCGCCTCCATGCGCATCGCGCCGAAGGCGCTGAGCCGGGCCCGCTGACCGGCGATGATCGCGGCGCGCAGACCGTCGTCGTACGCCAGCAGCCCGATCAACTCGGCTGCGTATTCGAGATCCTTGGGCGTGAAGACGCAGCCGGCCCCGCCCATCGTCTCGGGGACCGCGGCCGCGCCGTACGCCAGCACCGGCACACCGGCGGCCATCGCCTCCAGCAGGGGCACGCAGAAGCCCTCGTGCTCGCTCAGTGACACGTAGACGCTCGCGTACCGGTAGAACGCCGCGAGGTCGGTGTCGGGCACTGGCCCGGTGAACCAGAACCGGTCGGCCGGCATCTGATAGCGCTCCATCAACGCCCGGATCGTCGCATAGTACTTCGGGACCGCATCGTGACGGCCGACGAAGATGAAGCGATAGCGGCTGTCGACGTAGCGCTTGTAGTGCTCGGCCAGTCGGATGTGGTCCTCGATGCACTTGTTGGGGGCGATCCGGCCGACGAACAGCAGGTTGATCAGGCCGTCGCCGAGCACGCGTTCCAGGGCTGGACGGCGCGGCGCGGCGGTGATTCGCGCCAGATCGACGGCAACCGGGAAGATCCCGGTCGGGGCGAAGCCGAGCGCGTCGAGCTCGTCGCGGTTGTAGCCGGAGTCGCCGAGCGCCAGGTCGGCATGGCCGACCAGGGTGGCGAGCTGGTCGCGGCCGATCCGCGCCAGCCGGTAGATGCCGGCGTCGTAGGGCGCAAAGAAGTGCGCCGGGGTGATGTTGTGATACTGCAGGACCCGCCCGCCGGGCAGCGTGGCGAACGCGTCGGTCATCGGCGATGGCACCGCGAAATGGAAGATCGTGACGTCGCCGCGCCGTGCCCCGGCGTCGTCGAACGGGCGGACGTCGTGGCGCAGATCCTCGTCGATCGTCAGGGCGAAGATCTCGGAGTCGTGGCCGCGGCCGCGCAGCAGGGCCCGCACCCGACGGGCCGAGTCACCGATGGCGTCGCCGCGGTGCGCCGCGGGCACCCATTGATGGACGCGCAAGGGTCGGCCGGGCACGGTCAGGCCGGTGCCTCGGCCGGGTCGTCCTCCGGGCGCTCGGGCCGCGCTCGCAACGCCGACGGCCGGTACTGTCGCACTTCCTCGAGCTGCTCCTGCAGCGCGAACTGATCCCAGAAGTCGAAGGCCACCGCGGGCGCCGTCCCCGGCGGGGTCGCCCTGGCCTCGGCGACCAGCCGCAGCAGGGTGCCGGCGAAGTCCTGCGCCTCGAGCCGCCGCAGGGCCGCGTCCTGGGTTGCCAGGATGTCCTCGACCAACAGCTCGTCGTCGAGAATCGCCTGCAGCACGGTGGCGACATGCTGCGGGTCCTTGGTGTCGAGCAGCACGCCGCCGCCATCCATTGTCGCCGGCACCGCGGTGGCGGCGTAGGCCACCACCGGCACCCGCTTGTGAAAGGCTTCCATCAGCGGAACGCAGAATCCCTCGTGCTCGCTGGCGCAGAGGAACAGGTCGGCGACGTCGTAGAACGCCGACAGCTCCTCGTTGCTGACGTGGCCCATGAAAAACACGTCGGGCACGCGCAGCGTCGCCACCAGCTGCTGCAGCATCGCAAAGTAGAGATCGAAGCCGCCGGAGGATCCGACCAGCAGCAGGCGCGATCGCGGATTGCAGCGGGTCTTGTAGGCATGGAAGATCCGGATCAGATCGTCGATCCGCTTGTTCGGGATCATCCGGCCGACGAACAGCAGGTTGGTCCAGCCATCGTCGAAGCCGGCGGCGATGGTACCGCTGGCCGTCGACGCCAGGTGCGCGAAGCTGGGCACGACCGGCAGCACTGCGGTCCGCGGAAAGCCAGCCGCCTGCAGCTCGGCGGCGTTGAACGCCGAGTCGCCCACCGCAAGCACGCAGCGATCGCGGTAGGCGCTCAGCTCGCGCCGGCCCATGAAGCACAACTGCACCAGCAGCGGATGGACGCCGATGAAGAACTCCGGCGGCGTGATGTTGTGGTAGACCAGCACCATCCGATCCGGCAGCGCATAGGCGACGCGGCTGGCCCGCGAGCCGATCGAGAAGTGATGAATCAGGACGTTCCCGGGGTCGCTGTCCTCGATCAGGTCGCGGTAGTCGCGTGTCAGGTGCTCGAGTCGCGGGTCGGCGGTCTCGACGAAGATGTCCGAGGTGTAGCCGGCGCCGCGCAGGACGCGCTGGATGCCGAGGACCTCGTGGCCAATCGCGTCGCCGTAGCCGAGCGTCGCCAGCACCTGATGAACGGCCGGAGCGGCCATGTCAGCGATCCTGCCGCGCCGGCAGTCGCGCCGCGCGACGGCGACGCGGGTCGTGCCGCACCGCGCGCGCTGGCTCGCGGTCGCGCAACGCAGGGCCAGTGCCTGAGGCGACGGTCGGCACGACGACCGGACCGGCGGGCAGCGCGGCGAGCACCTCGCGGGCTGGCGGCACGGTGCCACGGTGCCGCGCCAGCCAGCCAGGGAGCGGCTCGAGCGCGGTCCGCGTCGAGGCGGGCTGGGCCTGCAACTGCGCCAGCATGTCGTTGTAGCGGGCGTCGATCACCGGCCAGGCGTAGTGCTCCCGGTAGTAGGCGCGCCCGGCCTCGCCGAGCGCCTGCGACAGCGCGCGGTTGGTGGTCAGCACGTGCAGGGTCTCGGCGAACTCGGGATAGTCGCCGTAGAACAGCCCGGCGTTGCTGCGCAGGCACTGGCCCTGCAGCACGTCGCAGCGCGCATTGGCGAGCACCGGGCGACCCATCGCCCAGGCCTCGATCGCAACCATCGACAGGCTCTCGAAGAACGACGGCATGATCAGCGCGTCGCTGCCGGCCAGGGCGTCGAACTTGTCCTGGTCCGAGATGAAGCCGAGGTGACGGATCGACGGGTGGGCCGGCACCGGGAGCACCGCCGTGCCGGCCAGCACCAGCTGCAGCGGCTTGCGGGTGTTGAACAGGTATTGCTGGAAGAACTGAAACAGCTCGGCGCAGCCCTTGTTCTCGTCGATCCGGCCGACGTAGAGCAGGTACGGCCCGGTGATGCCGTAGGCCTTGCGGAAGCGCTCGGCCGACGCGGTCGCGGGAATCTCGGAGCCGACCCCGACGACCACGCCAGGCACCTGCGCGTTGCCGGAGACGGCCTGGATCATCGCGCGCTCCTCATGCGAGTTGTACATCAGCGCCCGGACGCCGCGGAACACCGGCGGGAACAGCGCCAGCCCGATCGCCGGGTCGCGCTCGGCGGTCGGCACAAGAATCGCCCGATCGCTCGCGGCGCGGATGCCGTGGTAGCTGTGGTAGTACCGATAACTGAAGAACAACAGGTAATCGTAGGTTGACGCATGCCGCTCGATGTGACTGATCAGCGCCGGACTGGTCGGGCCCTCGGCGTCCAGCCAGGCCAGTTCGTCCGTGAGCGCATGCGCTCGATCAAAGACCTCGAACGAGCGTCGGCCGAACTCGTCGGGATCGCGCTCGCGGGCCACCGGGAAGCGTCGCACCACCACCCGGCCGAGCCGCTCCTCGCCGGCCGGGTACGCGTTGCGCCAGGTCACGTAGTCGTGGGCGCACGTGGTCAGAACCTCGACGTCGTGCGTGCCGGCCAGTCGGTCGGCGATGTAGCGGGCGTGCAGTTCGGCGCCGCCGTTGATGTCGGCGCCATACCGCTGGACCACGACCGCCAGTTTCACGACGCGCTGGGGTCCGAGCCGCCGGCGGCGGGGTCGGCGGGCCCGTCGGCCCCTGACGGTGCCGGCTGGTAGTGCTCGAGTTCACTTGCGACGCCAGCCCCGACCGGCGGGACATCGGCGCCACGTTCGCTGCCGCTGTCGCTCGCCGCCGCCTCGTCGCCGCCCCCCGGCTGGTCGTCACCACCCGGTCGACGACGGCCCCGTCGTCGACGTCGACGGCGTCCGGCCTTGTCGGCGTCCTCGCCAGCCGCCTCGACCGGCTCGAGCGTGGTCAGTGACACCGGCGACGCCCCCGACTTGTACTCGACCACGCCTTCAAGCGCACGCGAGCGTCGCTCGGCGAAGTCGAGCCGGGTGTTGAGCGACTCGACCCGCATCTTGAGGTTGCGGTTCTCGATGCCGATCCGGGTCAATTCGACGACCAGGTTGTTGAGCACCTCGAAGTTCAGACCGTCGAGCTGGTCGCGCTGCACGAACCGCTCGCTGATCCGGTCAATCGAGCGTGAGTAGTAGCCGTTCAGCGCCGACTGCATGCTGATCACGTGGATCAGCGGGTTGGGGTTGAAGAACAGCTTGAGGACCGGATTGAACAGCTTGCGCAGGCCGCGCAGCAGGCGACCGGCCGCGCCGCGCGACGACGCGTAGATGGTCTCGGCGTCGAAGCCGTAGACCGGGGGTGCCGGCTCGATGCCGGTCAAGGGCGTGATCGTGCGCTGTCGCCGGTAGTGCTCGAGCAGATCGGATCGCACTGCCTGCGGGTCCAGGAACCGTTCGAGCTTGACCGTGGCCAACTCGCGGATCTCCTGCTCGGTGTAGTCGGCGCCGCGCTTCTCCTTCACGCGGGCGCGGATTTGCCGCATCACTTCCTCGACGTTGACATGGTCGGCGCGCACGGAGAACTCGGGCATGGCGGGACAGGGCTCAGGACGCGCGAGAAGAGCCCGGCAGCGGGGCCCTCATCGGGTCGACGTCCACGGATGGTAGATCAGGGCAATCGTGGCCGCGCCCCACAGCGCGACGCACAGCAGCAGCGGCCGGTCGGCGAGCAGCAGTTCCGTGGGACTGCCGCCCTGGCTGCGGCGGTGGACCAGGTAAAGGTACCGGAAGATGCCGTACAGCGGGAACGGCAGGGTCAGGCCGAGCCACGGCGTGCCGAACCGATCGGCAGTCTCGGGACTGACTGTGTAGAACGCGTAGCCCATCAGCGTCGAAGCAGTGACCACCGCGATCATCTGGTCGACCAGGTACGGCGTGTACTCGCCGAGGATCGCCCGGTGCCCGACGGCGTCCTCGCCGAGCAGGGTGATCTCGTGGCGGCGCTTGGCCAGAGCCAGGAACAGCGCCAGCAGGATCGTGCACACCAGGAGCCATTGGCTGACCGGCACGCTGATCGCGGCGCCGCCAGCCGAGGCCCGGATTACGAAGCCCATGGCAATCGACAGCACGTCGAGGATGACCTGCTGCTTCAACCCGAGCGAGTAGGCGACCTGCAGGGCCAGGTAGCCAACGGCGTGCACTGTGAACGGCAGGCCCAGCCACAGGGCCGCGCCCAGGCCGAGCGCCAGCAGCAGCAGCGCGCCCGCCAGCGCGGTCGACACCGGGACCCGGCCAGCGGCAATCGGGCGGTGCCGTTTCAGCGGATGTCGGCGGTCCGCCTCGCGGTCGACCACGTCGTTGGCGATGTAGGCGACGCTGGACAAGGCGCAGAAGGCAAGGAACGCCACCCCGGCGCGGGGCACGGCCGTCGCGTCGAGCAGCCGCTGCCCGAAGATCAGGGCAGCAAAGACAATCAGGTTCTTGGTCCATTGCGCCGGGCGAAGGGCCAGAAACAGCGACGCCGCGACCGAGGGTCGCGGCGGGCCGGGTGCGGGCGGGACGGTCAACGCAGTGGGGGCGGCTGCGCACGGCAACCGCGGGAACGCTGCCCGGCTAGGCCGAGTAGCTCTGGATGGCTTCCGCTTCGGTGTCGTAGGTCTCGAACACGGTCAGGAGCTTGGTGATCGACAACAGGTCCTCGATCCGCTTGGTGAGGTTGAGCAGCTTCAGCTTGCCGCCCTGCCGGCTGACCGTGGTGTAGGTGCGGACAATCTCGCCGAGGCCGGCGCTGTCGATGTACGGCACGCCTTCCAGGTTGAGCAGCAGTTGCTTCTGCCCCGCGTTGACCAGGCTGGCAATCTTCTCGCGCAGCAGTTCGTCGCCTTCGCCCAGCGTCATCTTGCCCGACAGGTCCAGAATCGTCACACCGCCGACGACGCGTTCATCAATCCGCATGCCTCGCTCCGCTCCCCGAGAATCCCCGTCAACCCGAGAAATCCCGTAAAACACAGGGAAAACTGCCCACAGAAGCGCTGACAGTAGCACCAAGCCGAGCGCACGGTCAAGGCGAGACGCCGCCGCGCCGACGGATGCAGAAACGGCGGCCGCCGGGATTGTTCCGACCGCCGCCGTCATGTGTGTGCGCGCTTACTCGGTTTCGCGTCGCTGCTTCTTGCGACTGCGCTTGCGGGCAAGGGCCTGCTTGGCTCGGCGCTTGTCGCCGGGCTTCAGGTAGAACGAGTGCTTCTTGATATCCTTGATGATATCTTCCTGCTGTACCTTGCGCTTGAAACGGCGCAGGGCACTCTCGATCGATTCGCCTTCCTGAACCTTGACTTCGGCCACGTCAGTTCACCTCCCTTCCCGCGTGTATGACGGCCAGACGGCCGGGGTTCGAACGAACCACAACCCGAAAGCCTAACACATGAAGGTGCTGGTCCTCGGAGGGGGCGGGCGCGAACACGCGCTGGCCTGGAAGCTGAGTCGTGAGCCATCAGTCAGCGACGTGTACTGCGCACCCGGCAACCCCGGCAGCGCCGCCTGCGCCATCAACCTCCCGGTCGACCTGCGGGCCCCCGAGGCGGTGGTCGCCCTGGTGCAGGCCAGAGGCATCGACCTGACCGTGATTGGCCCCGAGCAACCACTCGAGGCCGGCGTCGCCGACGCGCTGCGGGATGCGGGTCTCGCCGTGTTCGGGCCGAGCCGCGCCGCCGCCCGCCTCGAAACCAGCAAGGCCTTCGCCAAGGCCTTCATGGAACGGCACGGGGTGCCGACTGGCCGGGCCCGAGTCTGCACCTCGCCGGTCGAGGCCGAGGCCGCCATCGAGGAGTTCGGAGCGCCGGTGGTGATCAAGGCTGACGGGCTGGCTGCTGGCAAGGGCGTCACCGTGGCCGCAACCGTCGAGCAGGCCCGGGCTGCCGTCGACGCTGCGATGCGCCAGGACCTGTTCGGCGATGTGGGCCGCACCCTGCTGGTCGAGGAGTGCCTGACCGGCCCTGAAGTTTCGTTCTTCGTGCTCTGCGACGGCCGGCGCGCGCTGCCGCTGGCCACCGCTCAGGACCACAAGCGCGCGTACGACGGCGACCACGGCCCGAACACCGGCGGGATGGGCGCGCTGGCGCCCAGTCCGCTGGTCGACGCGGCGCTGTCGGGGCGGATCATGGACACGATCGTCGACCCGGTGCTGGCCGGCATGGCTGCCGAGGGGACACCGTTCATCGGCGTGCTGTACTGCGGGCTGATGCTGACCCCGGACGGTCCGCGGGTGATCGAGTTCAACGTCCGCTTCGGCGACCCCGAGGCCCAGGTCGTGCTGCCACTGCTCGACCTGGAGCTGGCGCCGATCCTGATGGCCGCGGCCCATGGCGACCTCGGCAACCTGGCGCTGTTTCCGTCGAGCGGCGCCCGGGTCGGGGTGGTGCTCGCCTCGGGTGGCTACCCGGCGGCGATCGAGGTCGGCCACGCGATCACCGGCATCGAAGAGGCCGAAGCCGTGCCTGGCGTCCACGTGTTCCACGCCGGCACCCGCTTGAATGGCAACGCGCTGGTGACCGCCGGCGGCCGGGTGCTGACGGTGGTCGGTGAAGGCGACACCATGGCGGCGGCGCGCGCCGTGGCCTACGAGGCGGTTCGGCGCATCGCCTTCGCCGGCATGCAGTTCCGGACCGACATCGGCGGCAGTTGAGAATTGCAGAAGTTCAGACTCTCATTAGCGCCAAAGAACTTCGAGGACGCAGGCGTGGGTGAAATTGTGAAATCTTCTAATTGTTATTGTCGACCACCAACTGGCCGCAGGCGGCGCGGATGTCCCGGCCACGGCTCTTGCGCACCGACACCGTGATGTGGGCGTTGGCCAGGATCTGCGCGAAGGCGTCGACGCGCTGGTCGGCTGGCCGCCCGAACGGTATGCCGGTCGCCGCGTTCAGCGGCAGCAGGTTGACCTTGGCGCGCAGACCGTTCATCAGCCGCACCAGCCGCCGCGCGTCCTCGGCCGTGTCGTTGACGCCATCGAGGAGTACGTACTCGAAGGTGATCCGGCTGCGCTTCTTCAGCGGGAAGCGCCGGCAGGCCGCCATCAGATCGCTCAGCGAGTACTTGCGATTGATCGGCACCAGCGCATCACGCTGCGCCTCGGTGGTCGCGTGCAGCGAGATCGCCAGGTTCGGCATGTA
>Ga0183260_10005092_pt1 | contig 10379 bp, 10 predicted proteins | sample AntDrymUQ4972206_2_FD_129768 | JGI IMG/M metagenome (GOLD analysis project Ga0183260, IMG submission 129768) | Polar desert sand microbial communities from Dry Valleys, Antarctica - metaG UQ497 (22.06) (version 2) (version 2) | ecosystem: Environmental > Terrestrial > Soil > Desert | place...
CGCCGCCGCCGCCCCGGCCGTCGGCGATGCGGTAGGTGCCGGCGCTGTGCCACGCCATCCGGATGAAAAGCCCCCCGTAATGGCCGTAGTCGGCCGGCCACCAGTCCTGCGACGTGGTCATCACCTTGGTGATGTCCTGCTTCAGCGCGTCGAGGTCGAGGGCCTTGAACTCTTCTGCGTAGTTGAAGTCCTCCCCCATGGGATTGGACCGGGGCGAGTGCTGGTGGAGAACCGACAGGTCCAGCTGATTGGGCCACCAGTCCCGGTTCGACCTGGGTCGGGTCCCCTTGGGAGTGGGGCTGGGGATCGCCGGGTTCTCGCTTTCGCTGACGCTTTCAGTCACGTCGGTCCTTTCTCCTGGTCGCTCGTTGCTTCTGATGGCTGGTTGAGTCAGAGGTCGACGCGACACACGCAGGACATCGGCCCCAGTAGACGACCTCAGCTTCGTCGATCTCGTAGCCCGAGTCGTCGGCGGCCGTCAGGCACGGGGTCACGCCGACCGCGCAGTCGACGTCGACCATCCGGTTGCACGTGCGGCAGATCAGGTGATGGTGGTTGTCGGCCACCCGGTCCTCGTAGCGGGCCGGCGACCCGGCGGGCTGGATGCGTCGGAGGAGGCCCTTGTCGGTGAGGGCGGCGAGGGCGTTGTAGACCGCCTGGCTGGAGATGGCGCCGATCTCGGCAGGGACGACGCGATAGATGTCGTCGGCTGTGCTGTGCGGTCGGTCGGTGACCGCCCGCAGCACCGCCAGACGCTGGGCCGTCACCTGCATCCCGTGCTGGCGGAGCAGCGCGCCGGCGTCGTCGGTCTCCCTGGACATACCCGGAGCCTAACCCCAATGCTGGAATGAGTCCAGATTTGGTCAGATGCCGGTGCGCCGCGTGCCGTCACCCGGTGGCTGGTGCACGCCGAAGCTGCCGGCACGGTCGGAGCGCCAGCGAAAATGACGCTCAGAAAGCTGGTGTCGGTTTCGCGGCGCGGACGTAGTGGACCCAGGGGTGAAGATCGCCGCTCTGGGCTTGCCGGAAGCCGGCATCTTGAAACATTGGCCCCAGCAGGTGGATCGGGTTGTGGCGCATGGCCGGACTGGCGAGAGGACTGATCAGGTAGCGGCCGAGCCGGCTCCTTGATGTCCAAGCAGCGGAGCGGGAGGAGCGTCCCCGAACGCCGGCGCCGCCGCGTTGTCAGCGAGCGATCGATCGGTAGTCGCGTCCGAGATCGGTCATTGCTCCTCGGATCCCGGGGCCGTCATCTCCGCTCCAGACACAGAGTGGAGCATCGAGATGTTCCGCTGCGGCCACACACTCCGCGCCGAGGGTCGAGACGCGGTGAGCTGCGGCGATCTCGCCCATGCGGTACGCGATCGTCCTGAGCGGCACGATCTCGACGTCGTCGGGCAACGTAAGCAGCTTCGCTCCGAGGACCCGACGTTGCTCGGCGCTCCACCCACCGGTCAGCGCACCCCCGCGAGCCGACACCACGCTCTTGGAGAGCCGATAGAGGTACAGGTTGGTGGTGGCGGGTTCGTATCCGGCAAGAACGCTGGCAAGCTCCGCCGGAACATCATCGGCGAGGAGGTCCCGCAGAAGATGGTCGTCGAGGATCGCTCGGCTCACGTCGTCGCGAGATCGGGATCGCCATCGAGCGACCGCACGAACTCCGCGTGTTGGTCGCGTGTGACGAGGTCATCGAGCAGCCTTCGGCCGGTCCCGTTGGGCACCGTCAACACGCCGAAGCCGAGATCGATCACGTCAACCGGTCCGCCGCCATCGAGGTGCCATCGATGCCGAGCCCCTGCCGGAAGCGACATCTGGCCGGATGCTGACACGAGGTACTCCCGGACGCTCATGCGAACAGGATACTTGGTGCCGACGCATCCGCACCAAGTATCTTCCACGCCGGCCGTGGGTCACCACCGCCGCCAGCTGGGCCCGTCGAAGTCCGGAATCGGCTAAGACATCGTGATGAGCGATCTCGACGCCTTTGCCAGACTTGTTCCACTGGATCATGGTCTCGTGGTGGTGTCGACGGCTCGAGCCGACGGGACGATTCAATCCTCGGTGGTGAACGCCGGGGTGCTTGACCATCCTGTCACCAGCCGACCCGTGGTCGCGCTCGTCTCGGCCGGGTCGTCTCGGCGACTGGCGAATCTTCGGGCGCGGCCTCGTGCAACCGTCGTGATTCGGGGCGGATGGCGGTGGGCCGGAGTGGAAGGGCCGGTGGAGCTTGTCGGTCCGGACGATGCGCTCGAAGGAGTCGACGGCGGGCGCCTGCGCTTGCTCCTACGCGACATCTTCGCCGCCGCCGGCGGCACCCATGACGACTGGGAAGAGTACGACCGCGTCATGGCCGAGGAGCGCCGCGTCGCCGTACTCGTCGAGCCCGAGCGGACGTACGGCACCGACTGATCGTTCTCCGTTGGGCATGTTCTCGAGTCGTGACAGTCGCGGGCCGGGCGGTTGTTGCCGATGGTCGAGCGGCTCACCCTTTGGCGCCCAGCAAATGTCGACCCTGATTGATGACGGACGATCGCGTCCTTAATCGCCGTCACTACACCGGCATTTGCGTCCGTGGCGTCTGGAACAAATCCGGATTTGGGCGGCCGTCAGCGACATGTTCCGATGTGGCGAGAGAGACGACGCCGTCCGGTGAGAAGAGTCCGCCGGCAGGGTAGACAGAGGAAACAGGAAGAGACGGTGTCGAGGGGTTGCGGCGCACGGCGACAGTCCCCGGCACGACCACGAGGGGAGACACGACATGAAGGAGACGCCGGGAGCGAAGCCGGTTTCGGACGAAGACCAGGAGCGGCGCGACGAGAACGATCCGGGTGAGGTGCCGTCCCGCTTCGTCACCAAGGGGATGGGTTGGTCCGGGCGCGAGGGCTCGGACGACGACGACTAGGCCCTCAGGAAGTGGCCGAGCCGCCGCCAAGCGCATCCGGGACGCCTGCGGGCTGGTATCCGGATCCCGCCGGCACCGGCGCCAGCCGCTACTGGGACGGCAGCGCCTGGACCGAACACCGGGCCGATGCCGGCGTCGCCGCACCGACGGGCGAGAAGACGAGTGGTTTCGCCATCGCGTCTACTCGTGTTCGGCATCATCGGCGGCCCCCTCCTGGCCATTCCCTTCGGCCTGGTGGCCAAGAGCAGGATCAGACAGTCGGGCGGCCGCCTCGGCGGCCGGGGGTTGGCCACGGGGGGCATCGTCCTCGGCTGCGTGTGGCTGGCTCTGATCGCCATCGGGGTGGTGCTGGCGGTGACTGGAGTGTTCGACAGCCCCAGCAACGCCAGCCGCCACCAGGGCGTGGAGCGCGAGGTGGCGGCCCAGGTCGACGACACCGAGGAGGCCTTCAGCGACGGTAACGGCGACCTCGTCTGCGACCAGATCTTCACCGAGCGATTCGCCGACCTGATCACCCTCGGTGGAGAGGAGCCCTGCGCCGAGCAGTTCGATCTCGAAGATGGCGAGATACAGGTTGGCATCACGGTGAGGCGGATCACCGTGTCCGGCGACACGGCCACGGTGGAGGTGACAGAGGGCGACACCCCCGAGCGGTGGACGATGATGAAGATGAACGGTCGCTGGCGGATCGACAACATCGAGACCACCTCGTAGCCGGGCTCATCGGCTGGCGCCGGGGGGCGGCACCACACTGGCGAGGTAGGCCACGCGCACGGCGAAGGCCTCCCGCACCTCACACAGCACGTCTTCGAGGAACTCCCGCCGGTAGGCGTCGTCGGTGAGGAGGGAGAGCGTGAAGGAGAAACCCGAAACTGCTGCGAGCAGGAGGGCGACCTTCAGCAATTCCCAGGTGAGGGCGATCTGGCGCCCCCACAGCACTCGCTGCAGGATCGCGTCGCGGGTGCCCGTCCAGTGTTCGGAGGTGTCGGGGGTGATCGCCACCACCCCGAAGGCCACGATGAACACGCCGATCATGACGCTCACGAACAGCACCTGCAGACCCTGGCTCACCAGGACCACGAGTCCCACGTTGCCCCATTGGCGCCGTGAGAGTGGCGGGCTCTCGGGAGGGTCGGGCACCGCCGCCGTCAACCGCCGGGCGGGTGTGCCCGCCAGGAGCGACACGAGCTGGTCGGTCGATTCCCATCGGGCCATGGCCCCGACCTCGGTGGGAACACGACTCGCCACGAACAGCACGCCCAGCACGACGAAGAGCCCGACGACGACGGCTACCGACGGCCCGTTCAACGATGCCGCCACCTCCCACACCTCGGAGGTGAAGAGGAGGAAGACGACGAACAGCAGCAGCAGAGGCAGCGCTCGCACCAGAAGACCGAACAGCGCAGTGATCTGGGCCCTCAGGCGCCCCAGGGCCCACCGGGTCATGGGGAACAGGCCGTAGCTCGTGGTCAGGTAGATCAGGGCCAGCAGCACGCTGTTGCCCACGAAGATGTTGAGAGACGTCAGCCACTGTCCTCCGGCCAGCAACGGGAGCACGGCGGGAGCGAGAACGAAGAAGGCGCACTCGGGCGCACCCACCCGTTGCGGGCGGGCCAGCGCCGGGCGGTGCCGGATCCGGTTGGTAACCGCCCACATGGCCAGCAGTGCCGCCAGGCTGGCCACGGCGACGGCGACATTGGCCCACCAGGGCCAGGCGAAGTTCAGAGCGCCGATGAGCTCGAGCACCAGGATGAGAGTGCCGGCCACGTGCGGAGCCAAGACCCGGCGGCTCGTGCTGTAGCTCACGATGAAATGCGGCAGACCCCGGGACAGGAACCACCGCTCGACCTCGACGACGGCCTCCCCGCGCTCATCCGGGTCGTCCACGGCCAGAGTCTGGCCCAAACCGTGTGACGGCCCGGGTTCCCGAAGCGCCGGACTCCGGGAAGTGAGTCAGGCCTCGTGGGGCGGGTCATCGGGTGCCGCGGGCCCGGGCACGCCGAAGGCCAGGTTGAGCACCCCGGCGACCGCCAACCCGAGGCCGGCGCCGCACAACACGTCGAGAGGGTTGTGGGCGCCGACGTAGACCCGGGCGACGAGGACCAACCCGGCCATGACCCACGGCACGATCTTCCACCGCCCCGGCAGGTAGGGGGCCACCAACCCGGCCAGGGCGGTGACGAGCAGGGCATGGCCGGACACGAAGCTCTCGCCGGCGCCGCTCACGTCGCCCCGCAGGTGGGCGTCGGGCCCGATCGAGGTGCCGGGCCGTTCGCGACTGACCATCGCCTTCACCACCCGTTCCAGCGCCAGCTTGGCCAGCGTGGCGACGACCACCGCCACGGCCAAGCGGAACCGCCGGGCGATGGCGGCGGCGAGGGCCAGGATCGGCCCGACGGCCAGCGCCCCCACCTGCTGGAAGGGCCAGAGCAACGGGTACAGCGCCCCCGGCAGGTCGTTCACCGCATGAAAGGCACCCTCCTCCAGCCCCGAGACCGAGCCGTTGCGCACGGCGACCATCCCCAGGCCGAGCACTACCAAACCGGCCACGGCAGCGACGGCGTCGCCGGGACGGCGGACGAACCGCTCGCTCGGGTGGGTCTGATTCCCGTCCACGGCCCCCGGATCTTAGGGAGCAGGGTCGGCGCGCGCACCCCTGTGCGAGAATCGACCCCTCCCGAGCGAGACGGTCCTCGAACAGGGAGGGACGGATGCGCAGCCCCCGATTGACCAGGTTTTTCACGTCTGCGGTGATCTTCATCGCCCTCTCGGCCTGCACCTCGGGATCGAACGAGTCGGGGCTCCCCGCCGCTGCGGGCGGCGACCGGGTGACCGTCGGGGCGTTCGATTTCGCCGAGAGCGAGCTGCTGGCCGAGCTGTACAGCCAGTCGCTGGAGTCCGGCGGCTACTCGGTGCGCCGGGCCTTCCACCTCGGACCCCGCGAGTTCGTCGCTCCCTCTCTAGCGCGAGGGCTGGTCGATCTCGTGCCCGAGTACGCGGGGACAGCCGTTCAGTTCCTCAGCCTCGGATCCGTCCAACCGGGAGGCGACGAAGACGAGACCCACCGGGCCCTCGTGCAGGCGCTGGTGGGCACCCCGCTCACCGCCCTGGCCCCGGCTCCCGCCCAGGACGCCAACATCTTCGTCGTCCCCCGGGCGACCGCCCAGCGTCTCGGACTGCGCTCGTTGAGCGACGTGACCGCCGTCGCTCCCGAGCTCACCTTCGGAGCGCCACCCGAGTGCTCCACCCGGCCGTTCTGCCTGATCGGTCTGGAACGCGTCTACGGGCTGAGGTTCAAAGAGGTCGTGTCCCTCGACGCCGGCGGTCCGCTCACCCGCCAGGCGCTGCAGACCGGCGCCGTCGACATGGCCCTGCTGTTCACCACCGACCCCACCCTCGGCCGGGGCGACCTGGTGGAGCTGATCGACGACCGGGGACTGCGGGCGGCGGAGAACGTCACTCCCTTGATTCGCACCGAGGTCATGCAGCGGGGAGGGCCGGGATTGGCCGAGCGGGTCGACTCCGTCTCCCGGCACCTGACCACTGACGACCTCCGGGGACTGAACGCCGAGGTCGAGAGCGGTTCCGACGTGGGCGACGTGGCCTCGTCGTGGCTGACGGCCAGGGGTCTGCGGTGACCACCGACGCTCCCCGGACGGCCGACACATCCGGGACAGCCATGCCCGACCCGCCGGAGCCGGTCGATCAGACGTTGCTCCCGCCGACAGTCGAACGCCGCCGCCGCCGCCGGCGCCCCTCCGCCGCCGCCGCCGGCGCCCCTCCGGCGCCCCGCCCCCTTTCCCTCGCAAGCTCGGCAACACCGGTCAGGGCTGGCTGGTCGTGTCCCTGGCCGTGCTCGTGTGGAGCCTCGTCGCCCTCAACGCCGAGTGGGCCCGACGCGCTACCGACCGGGCCGACGCCGCCGTCCTCCGACAGATCAGCCGCCTGCGCACCGACTGGCTGACCGACGTCATGAGCGCCGTCCATCGGGCGGGGTCGGGGTGGGCTGTCACCACCGTCGCCCTCCTCCTGATCGTGGCCCTGGTTGGCTTCCGGCGGTGGCGCCACCTGTTCACTTTTCTCGCCGCCGCCTTTGTCCTCGAGAACATCGGCGGCCTCGTGTACCACGGCTTCTCTCGACCGCGGCCCTACGACGTCGCCACCATCGGCCGCTGGGCGGGGTTCTCGATGCCCGCGGCCACGGTGGTCGTGCTCGCCATGATCGGTCTCGCGATCACCTACGGGCTGGTGGTGGCCGGGCGTCCCCGCACCATGGCGAAGGCGGCGACGGCGTCGGTGGTCGCCATCTTCACCGCCGCGGAGCTGTATCTCGCCGTCTATCACCCCTCTGACATCGTCCTCGGGGTGGCTTTCACCGTGGCCATCTTCGTCAACGCGTTCCGGTTCTTCACTCCCAACGAGGCATTCCCCGTGGCTTACCGCCGCGGCAAGACCGCCCATCTCGACGTCGGAGGCCTTCGCGGCGAAGCCATCCGCCAGGCGCTTCAGGACCAGCTCGGCCTCACTGTGGTCGACGTCGCACCCGTGGGCCTCGCCGGATCGGGGGGGTCGACCCCGCTGCGTATCTGCGTGGCCGGCGAGCCCAACACCTACCTGTTCGGGAAGCTCTACGCCATGAACCACGTGAGGGCCGACCGGTGGTACAAGCTCGGCCGGACGATCCTCTACGGCCGGCTCGAGGACGAGGCGCCCTTCAACTCGGTCCGGCGCCTGGTCGAGTACGAGGACTACGCCTCCCGGCTCCTGCGCGACATCGGGGTTCCCACCGCCGCCCCGTTCGGCATCGTGGAGCTGACGCCGGAGCGGGAGTACCTGTTCGTCACCGAGTTCTTCGACGGGGCCGTAGAGATCGGCGATGCCGAGGTCGACGACGACCTGATCGACGAAGGTCTGAACCTCATCCGCCGGTTGTGGGACGCCGGAGTGGCCCACCGCGACATCAAGCCCGCCAACCTGATGGTGCGCGGCGGCCATGTCCTGCTCATCGACACCGCGTTCGTCCAGGTCCGTCCGTCGCCGTGGCGCCAGGCCGTCGACCTGGCCAACATGATGCTCGTCCTCGCCGTGCGCACCGACGCCGAGCGGGTGTACCAGCGGGCCCTTCGGTTATTCACGCCCGACGAGATCGCCGAGGCCTTCGCCGCCGCCCGCGGCGTCGCCAGCCCCACACAGCTGCGCACGATGATGAAGAGCGACGGCCGCAATCTGGTGGCCCAGTTCCGGGCCCTCGCCCCCGAACGCCGGCCCATCGGGCTGCAGCGCTGGGGCGTGAGGCGGATCGCCCTGGCCCTCGCCCTCCTGGGCGGCACCGCCTTCGCCGTCCAGGCGGCGGTCGGGATGGTCACCCCCGCCTACGACCTCGGGGTGAGCGGGACACCCAGCTGCGGCACCGGCGATCTGATGATCCTCATGGCCCAGTCGGTCCCGTCGGCCACCGCCGTCCCCTGCATTGACTCGCTCCCCGCCGGGTGGAGCTTGGGCGACGCCCACGTTCGTCGAGGACATGCCAGCTTCTGGCTCGACTCCGACCGCGCCGGCAAGCGGGCCGTAGAGGCGGAACTCCGGCCTCCCGGCGACTGCCCGGTGACCGAGGCCGTCGAGGTTCCGAGTGACGAGGTCGGCATGCGCAGGTACGAAAAACCCGAGCGCCTCCCGCCGAACTTGCGGAGCAGCCGTACCTACCTGTTCGACGGCGGCTGCATCATCTATCGGTTCTCGTTCTCCGGACCGGCCACCGCCTCGGTGATGTTCGACGTCGACCGGGCGCTGGCCGCCGAACCGCTCACCGAGTTGGTGGCGGCGGTGCGCGATCGCACCGACCTGCGCCTGTGCGGCGCCGGTGCCGCCTGCCCCGAACGTTGATGGGCCCCCGCCGGTCACAGCCGCGCCCGCCATCCTCGATCGGCAAGGGAGACTTGGCGGCGGCGGTCGGGGGTGCCGGCGTGTTGAGCGCCACGTGGATGGTCGCGGCGCGTCCGGGCCGGTTGCCGGCCTGGGAGGAGCGTGCCTTCAGGAGGGTGAACGACCTGCCCGACGGCGCCTGGCCGGTCGTCTGGATGCCGATGCAGCTCGGGAACGTGTTGGGGTCCCTGGGGGTGGTCGCCCTCACGTGGAGGATGAGCCGCGACCGCCGCCTCAGAACCGCCGCCCTGGCCGCCAGCCAGGGGGCGTGGTGGACGGGGAAGGTCGTCAAGGCCCTGGTCTCGCGGGAGCGTCCCGCCGCCCTCCTCAGCGACGTGCGCGTCCGGGAGGCCGCCCGGGGTCTGGGCTACCTGTCCGGGCACGCGGCCGTGGCGTTCTCGCTGGCGTCGGCGGTGGCGCCGTCGATGCCCTCATGCTGGCGACCGGTTCCCTATGCCGCAGCCGTGGCGGTGGCCTTCGGTCGGGTCTACGCGGGGGCGCATCTTCCCGTCGACGTGATCGGCGGCGCCGGCCTGGGGATCGTCTCGGGCACGTCGGCCCGGTGGTTCGCCGGCACCACCTGCCGACACTGAATCGAATACGCGAGGATGGCGGCGTGTTTTCCCCGTCGGATTCGTGGATCCTCGACGAGATCGCCTGCGCCGGGCGAGAGAATCTCGACGACGCCCACGTCTCCCGCTACGACGCCAAGATGGATGCCGGCGCCGTCGATGAGGTTCGTTTCCTGCGCAAAGCCGGTCATCTGACGTCGTCGTCCACCGTCGTCGATCTCGGGGCCGGGACGGGCCAGTTCTGCCTCGCAGTGGCGCCGGAGTGTGAACGCACGGTGGCCGTCGACATCTCGCCCGTCATGCTCGACCGCCTGCGCGACAAGGTGGGCAGCAGCGGCCTGACCAACGTCGAGTGCGTAGCCGGCGGCTTCCTCACCTACGTGCACCGGGGCCGTCCCGCCGACCTGATCTACAGCCGGTTCGCCCTTCACCACCTTCCCGACTTCTGGAAGGCCATCGCCCTGAATCGCATGGCGGCCATGCTGCGAGCCGGTGGCGCCCTGAGGCTCTCCGACGTGGTCTACAGCTTCGAACCCTCTGAAGCCGGGGAGCGCATCGAGAGCTGGATCGCCGACACCATGGCCGACTCGGTCGAGGGGGGATGGACACGGGCCGAGTTGGCCGAGCACGTCCGCGACGAGCACTCCACCTTCACCTGGCTGCTCGAACCTATGCTGAATCGCAGCGGGTTCGACATCGTCGCCCGCGACGTCAGCACCGATGGCATCTTCGCCGGGTATCTCTGCATCAGGCGGTAGGAAGACGCCGCCCGCCGCCGGGTCCCGCGTCAGATGCTTTCGTGCGCGTCCTCGGCGATGGCCTTGGCTTTGTCCTGCAGTTCCGCCGGGGGACGCTCGCCGGTAATGAGGACGATCACCACGCCGTCGTCCCAACAGGCAAGCAGGTGGCCTTGCCTGATGGTCGTCAGCTCCTCGACCGACCACACCGCCGAGTCGCCGAGGCCGTCGACCGAGTCCTTGGCC
>Ga0183260_10005093_pt1 | contig 10378 bp, 13 predicted proteins | sample AntDrymUQ4972206_2_FD_129768 | JGI IMG/M metagenome (GOLD analysis project Ga0183260, IMG submission 129768) | Polar desert sand microbial communities from Dry Valleys, Antarctica - metaG UQ497 (22.06) (version 2) (version 2) | ecosystem: Environmental > Terrestrial > Soil > Desert | place...
CCGGTTGCGATGAGATCTTCCATGCGGTGGACGTGAAGACCGGCAAGGAGCGAGTGTCGACTTCGGCGACCGCATACACCGGCGCGTCGGTGGCCATGGTCAACGGCGTCGCCTATTTCGGCACGTTCGACAACCAGGTGCTCGCGCTCGACCTCGCCTCGCGCAAGGTGCTGTGGCGCTACGAACATCCCGATCGCAAGTTTCCGTTTTACTCGTCGGCGGCGGTGGTGGATGGGGTCGTGGTCCTGGGCGGCCGCGATCGGATGGTGCATGCGCTGGATGCGAAGAGCGGCAAGCCGCGGTGGACCTACATGACCCGCGCGCGCATCGACTCGTCGCCGGCCATTGCCGGCGGCCGGGTCTACGTCGGGTCGAACGATGGCCGTTTGTATGCCCTGGACCTCGACAGCGGCAAGGTCGTGTGGGAACACGACGAAGGCGCCGCACTCAGCGCGTCACCCGCGCTCGCCTCGGGCCGTCTCGTGATCGGATCGACTGAAGGCCGCCTCCTCTGTTTCGCCTAGAGAGGCGGGACCTTCAGTGTTTGTCGCCGCGGCTTACCGGCGTGTCCGGTCGTAGGCGCCGTAGCCCTTCACTTCGCGATAGCCCCGTTCGTAACCTGACTCGAACCCTTCGCGATAGACCAGCTTGTAGTCGTCGCGCGTGCCATAGCGGCTGTTGTAGCCGCGATCGCCTGACCGATAGCGGCTATGGCGCACCGGATCGAAGGAGTCGTTGTCCCGCCCGTCCTCACGGCCCTTCTCATAGCCATCGCGCTGGCCGTTGTCATACGCCACGCTGTTGTAGCGCGACGACGCGCTGCCGTTGCGGTTGCGAATCGCCTCGCGGATGCGATCGCCCATCGGACTGCCGCCGGTGCGGTAGCCGTCGCTGGTGCGCCAGTCATCGTTGGCGCGCGGGTTGCGATCGCCGTAGATGACGCGGGCGTTTCGATCCCGCGACGCGATCTGCTCGGCGCGATCGCAAGTGGTCGGTGCCGGCTGGCGGCCCGGCGGCACGTTGTCGTACCACACGCGGCACTGGCCTGCGGGCGGCACGTGTCCTGGCGGAATACCTTGAGCCTGCCGGCCCCGACCCTGGGCCTGAATGCCGGCGGTAGCGGTAAGACCGATCAAGATGACAGTTGCGGCTGCAGTGCGCATTGCGGTTCCTCCGCAATTGGTAGTGGCAAGAACCGGACCAATGCCAGACACGGCCGATTGGCGTGCATTCGTCCCTTTCACAGGACGATATCGTGCACGAAAGCCGACAGCTCGACGTTGGCTGGCCCTGCGCGCCTCCGGTGCGACATGGGCGCAAAAGCCAGAACCCGCCGGCTTGCCCGATTACAAGACGCCCGGTGTCTACGTGCAGCGGATCTTCGCCGGGAAGACCGACGAGAACGTCGTCTATGCGAATTGCGAGAACAGCAAGAACGGCGACTTCAAGCCCTACGTCTACAGAGCGCCAACAGGGCAGTAGTCATTTGAACTGGACGTTGATGGTTGGACCGTCGACCTTGATGCCCTTGATGTCCTTCAGGTAGGGCTTCACTGCCGATAGCGAGGCATTGGGACCCAGCTTTTCCTGCAGGATCTTGAGCTTTGCTTCATCGGCGAGCAGAGCGTCCATGTCCATCTCCAGCAGGGTCAGCCGCGATCCGGTGACGTATTCGGCGTTGGTCTTCACGATTGCGCCGTCCACCTCGAGAGCGATGTTGAGCTTGAAGCCTGCGAACATGCTCTTGATCATGTTCATCATCATCGGGTTGGTCAGGTCGGGCATGCCTTCTGGTTTGGCACCGGCCTCGACGCCCTTGCTGCCGCCCGGTTTGTCGACAAACGCGATCGTCAACGTCGACGTGCCGCCGGCGCGGGTCAGCGTGAAGCGGACGGGGTCTTCGGTGGTCGGCTCGGCTGACACGCGGCCGTCCGTGCTGCCGCTCATGCTCGGCCCCGTGTTCACCTGAATCTGGTTGATGTCGTCGAAGGCGAAGACGGCCGTCGAGCCTTCAAAGCCGTTGGCCCCCTTGGCCGGCTCCGCCGAGACCAGCCGCACGCCTTTGCCCATGCGGGCCGCGGTACGCTCGAGGTCGGCCTTGTTGACGCCAGTGCCGCCCATCTGCTTGTCGGCGCCGGGCATCATCGATTTGAGGGCTGCCACGTTCATCAACGTGGTTTGCTCCACCGTGCCGCTGCCGTCGGCCTTCAGCTTGATCAGCGTAGTGCTGTTGATGCAACCGGTCAGCACGACGGATGTGACGACCGCGAGCAGGACTTGTAGTGAACGCATGTGGGTTCCTCCGACAGGGGATGCCTCATCATACCTTCGCGGCCGATGTGCTGTCCGCTGAGCCGGACCGTCGCCGCCCTATACTGGCGCATGGCGAGAGAAGGGGATGGCAAGACGGCGCTCGTGACGGGCGCTTCGGCAGGCATTGGCAAGGCGTTCGCCGAGTTGCTCGCGGCCAAGGGCTATGGCCTGGTGTTGACGGCACGGCGGCGCGATCGGCTGGACGAACTGGCGAGCCAGCTCGGCACCCAGCACGGCGTCGCGACCCACGTCATCGTCGCCGACCTGGCTGAGCTCGATGCTCCGGCCCGCATCGTCGATGCGGTTCGTGCGCAGGACCTGCACATCGACTTTCTCGTCAACAACGCCGGCTATGGCGTCCCGGGCAGTTACGTGAAGGTCTCGTGGCCCGATCACCAACGCTTCATCCAGATCATGATGACCGCGGTGTGCGACCTCACCTATCGCTTGCTGCCGCCCATGCTCGAGCGGGGCTGGGGGCGCGTGATCAACATCGCGTCGGTGGCGGGCATGGTGCCGGCACCGGCCGGCCACACCCTTTACGGTGCCTCGAAGGCGTTCGTGATTCGCTTTTCCGAGGCGCTGGCCGCCGAGAGCGCGCCGAAGGGCGTGAATGTGACCGCCGTGTCTCCGGGCTTCACCTACAGCGAGTTTCACGACGTCACCGGCACGCGCCAGCAGATGAGCAGTGTGCCGGCCATGCTGTGGCTGAATGCGACCGACGTGGCCCGCGAGGGGTACGACGCGGTCATGCGCGGCGATTCGCTGGTCGTCAACGGCCGCGTCTACCGCTTCCTGATCTGGTTGATTGGCGTAGTGCCCCGGACCCTGGTCATGGCGGTGTCTGCCAGCGTCGGCCGCCGGTATCGCAAGACCTGAACATTGGTCCGGGCGAATCCGTCAAAGGGGTCTGACCCCCGCAGGCAGATCCGCCGCTAGTTGGATCGAACGCCCGCGGGGCAGGCCCTATGGATACCCTGCTCAAAGACATTCGATACGCCTTGCGTTGGATGGCCCGGAGCCCCGGGTTTTCCGCGGTTGCCATCCTGTCGCTCGGCCTCGGGGTGGGGGTCAACACGGCGATGTTCTCGCTGGTCGACTCGCTGCTGTTTCGTCCCTTGCCCGTCAGCGAACCCAGCTCGCTGGTCGATGTCTTCACCACCGGCGGTGACGGCGATCAGTACGCCACTTCCTCTTACTCCGACTTCCTCGACATCAAGGCGCAGAACACGGTCTTCACCGACATGATGGGCTACAGCCCGATGATGGCACCGCTCAGTCTGGGCGATCGATCGCGCATCGCCCTGGGCCAGGTGGTGACGTCGAATCACTTCACCATGCTCGGCGTGCAGCCGTTCCTGGGACGGTTGCTGGATCCGGCGGATGACGAGGCGTCAGCAGCACCCGTGGTCGTGATCTCGCATCGCATGTGGCAGCGCGAGTTCGGCGCAGACGCGGCGATTGCCGGCCAGTCGCTCACGCTCCGCGGCCTGCCGTAATCGGTGTGCCGGTCAAGGATGGCCGCGGCGTTGATGCCACAGACATCGCCGGCGCACCCGAGGTGGCAGTGATCAACGAGACCATGGCGCGCACATTCTGGCCCAACGAGTCTGCGGTCGGTCACACGTTCCAGGTCGCGACCACCGAGCGGACGCATCGCATTGTCGGCGTGGTCCCCGATCACAAGCGTCACGGCGTCCTCGAGCAGCCGACGCCGTTCGTCTACTACGCCGCCGCGCAGCGGCCGGCGCGCTATAACTTCCTGCTCGCGCGGACGAGTGGCGATGCGACAACCCTGGTCAGCGACATGCGGCGGGAGCTGTTGGCGATGGAACCGGGCCTGGTCCTCATGGCCAGCAACACCATGGCGCAGATCCTGGGCCTGAGCGTCATGCCGGCGCGCGTCGGCGCGATGCTCGCCACGGCCTTCGGCGGCCTGGGCACCTTGTTGGCGGCGATTGGCCTGTCGGCGTGATCGCGTTTTCGGTCGCGCGCCGAACCCGCGAGATCGGCGTGCGCATGGCGCTTGGAGCCCGGCCCGAGCGGGTCATGGGCATGGTCATGCGACAGGGGTTCTCGATCGTGGCCATTGGCCTCGCCGTCGGTGGCCTGCTCGCCTCGGTGGTGGCGTTTGCCCTTCGGGGGGTGCTCTACGGCGTGCAGCCGCTGGACCCCATGGCGTGGGGCCTCGCGTTTGGCGCCATGGCCCTGGCCGCCGGTCTGGCGAACTTCGTGCCGGCCCGCCGCGCCATGCGGATTGATCCGATGACGGCGCTGCGCACCGACTAACCCAAGTCGCCAAGTTACCAGATCACCAAATCACCAAATCACCAGATCACCAGTTCACGAAATCCGTTAGAATTTCCCCTTCCCAATGGAGATTCTGACGAGACGATGAAGAAGCTGCTGATGATTTTCGGTGTGTTGGTTGGGGTAGTGGTGGTCGCTGCGCTGGCCGGCTTGGGGTATTTGCTGCTCGCCTTTCCCAAGGTGCCGCCGCCCGCGGAGGTCACGCTCGAGCCGACCCCGGAACGGCTGGCGCGCGGCAAATACCTGAGCGACCACGTCACGGGCTGCACCGCCTGCCACAGCGAGCGCGACTGGACGAAGTTTTCGGGTCCCGTGAAACCGGACCGCATCGGTGTGGGTGGCCAGGAGTTTCCGCTTGGCAGCGCCGGCACGGTTTACGCCAAGAACATTACGCCGGCGGCGATCGGGTCGTGGACTGATGGGGAGTTGCAGCGCGCAGTGACGGCCGGCGTCTCACCGGACGGAACGCCACTTTTTCCCCTGATGCCGTACCCGCACTTCGGCGCCATGGCGGCCGACGACATGCACGCAGTGTTGACCTACGTCCGCTCGTGGCGCGCCATCGAGGGCCAGGTGCCCGCCCGCAGTTTGAACTTCCCGATGAACCTGATCGTCCGCACCATTCCCACGGCCGCCGCGCCGCAGCCGAGACCCTCGCCAAACGACAAGCTGGCGTACGGTCGTTACATCACACGCTCGGCGCTGTGCGCCGATTGCCACACGCCGATCGACGACCGCGGCCAGCCCCTGCCGGGCAAGGCCTTTGCGGGCGGATTGGAGTTCCTGGAGACCGGCTACCGCGTGCGTGCGGCCAACATCACGCCCGACGCTGACACCGGTATCGGCGCGTGGACCGAGCAGCAATTCATCGATAAGTTCAAGGGATTCGAAAATCCATCGGATGCGGTGCTGAGCGAGAGTGAACGGCGCCAGAACACGGTGATGCCGATGACCGCCTATGCCGGCATGACGCGTGAAGACTTATCGGCGATTTACACCTACCTGCGAACGCTGCCGCCGGTCGTCAACCGCGTCACCCGTTTCCCGGATGCGAAGTAAAGTTCCAGGAAATGTTCGATTACCTGACTGGCATCTACAACATTACGCCGACGCCGTTTCTGCCCGACGGCGCGCTGGATGAAGCGAGCCTGCGGCGGTTGACGGCATTCACTCGCGGCACCGGCGTCAATGGCATGACCATTCTCGGCGTGCTCGGCGAGGCCGACAAGCTCACCGAGGGCGAGCGCGATCGCGTGACCGCCATCGTGATCGAGACAGCCGGTGCGGACTTTCCGATCTGCGTGGGCACGACCCATGCCGGCACCGATGGCTGCATTGCCTACAGCCGCCGAGCGCAGGAACTGGGCGCCAAGGCGGTGATGGTGGCGCCGCCGAAGCTGGCGAGGACCAACGATGCGGCGCTCGAGCGGCACTACCTGGCGGTGGCCGAGGCCGTGGACATTCCGGTGGTCGTGCAGGATTTTCCGCCGGCGGTAGGCGGCATCACCATGAGCGTCGAGCTGATTGCCAGGCTTGGCGCGGCGACGCCCCGGTTGTCGTTCCTCAAGCTCGAAGATGAGCCGGCGCCGATGAAGGTGACGCAGATTCGCGCCGCCTCGAAGGATGTGAAAATCTTCGGAGGCCTGGGCGGGATGATGTTTCTCGAGGAGCTGCGCCACGGCGCCATCGGCACCATGACCGGTTTTGCCTTTCCGGAGATCCTGGTCGATATCTACACGCGGTTTACGGCCGGAGACCTCGACGGCGCCACCGAAGTGTTTTACCAGTTCCTGCCGATCATCCGTTTCGAGAACCAGCCGCGCATCAACCTGGCGTTGCGCAAGCACATCTACCAGCTGCGCGGAGTGATTCAGCATTCACGCGTGCGCGCGCCGTTCACCCCGGTGGATGCGGATACGCTGAAGGACCTCGACGACATCCTGGCGCGCCTCGATCTTTTGGCTGTCCACAAGAACTAGCCACAGGGGATTCTAAGGACACCAGTTACTTTTCAAAATTTAAGACGGGACAAGACAGCACATGGACTTTGGACTCAAAGGGAAGCGCGCGATTGTGATGGCAGCCAGCCGGGGCCTCGGCTACGCCTCGGCCTTGGGGCTGGCGCAGGAAGGGTGCCACCTGGTGGTGTGCAGCCGCGATCAGGAACGCATTGAAGCCGCCGCCGAGACGATTCGCCGCGAGACCGGCGCCAGGGTGAAGGCGCTGGTGGCCGACGTCAGCAACGGCAGCGAGGCCCAGCGGTTGGTCGACACCGCCGTGTCCGAGTACGGCGGCCTGGAGATCGTCGTGCACAACGCCGGGGGCCCTCCGGCCGGCGAAACGCTGGCGATGACCGACCAGCAGTGGCAAAAGGCCTTCGAGCAGAACCTCTTGAGCTTCACGCGGATCGTCGGGGCCGCGGCGCCCGAGATGAAGAAGGCGGGCTACGGCCGCGTCCTCACGATAGCCTCCTCGTCCATCAAGCAGCCGATTCCGAACCTTGCGCTGTCGAATGCGCTGAGGGCCGGGGTGTGGGGCATCGCCAAGACCTTGTCGCGCGAACTGGCGCCGCAGGGCATTCTCGTCAACGTCATCGCCCCAGGACGCATCGACACCGAGCGCATTGCCGAGTTGGATCAGGCCACTGCGCAGCGCAGCGGCAAGGCCCTGGACGAGGTTCGCAAGGCGTCCATCGCCAGCATTCCGCTGGGCCGCTTGGGCCGCCCTGAAGAGCTGGCCAACCTGGTCGTATTCCTCGCCTCGCAGGCCGGCAGCTACATCACCGGTCAGGCCATCACCGTCGATGGCGCAGCTGGAAATGCGCTCTGACGAGTACAGTGGGAGTGTGGCGCGGAAGCTTGCGGTTTCTCTCGGGTTGGCATGGAGTGTAACGACGCTCGGCGCACAGGTGGCTGTGCCGGCGCCGACGGCTGCGCGCCCGGAGTTCGCAGAATTTCTCTCGCAGCTGAAAGAGCAGGCCCTCGCCAAGGGCGTCAGCGGCGCGACGGTCGAGGCGGCGCTGACCGGCCTCGAACCGCTCGCGGTGGTGGTCGAGCGCGATCGCACGCAAGCCGAAACCGTTCTCACGGTCGATCAGTACATTGATCGCCGCCTCACCCGCCGGTTCGTCCGGACCGCGCGCGAGCAGGCGACCGCTCACCGCAAGCTCCTGACGCAGGTCAGTAAGAAGTACGGTCCGCCCTCGTCTTTGCTAGTCGCCGTTTGGGGAATGGAGTCGAACTTCGGCCGGTTCACCGGCACCCGCCCCACGGTGCAGGCCCTCGCGACGCTGGCTTGGGATGGCCGTCGAGGCGTGTTTTTCACGTCTGAACTAATGGACGCGCTTCAGATCGTCGACCAGGGCTACATCGGCCTCGGCGAAATGAAGGGGTCGTGGGCCGGCGCGATGGGGCAGACCCAGTTCATGCCGTCGAGCTACCTGGCCCACGCGCAAGATTTCGACGGCGACGGCCGGCGCGATATCTGGAAGGGCCTGCCGGACGTGTTCGCGTCGATCGCCAATTACATGAAGGCGTATGGTTGGACCGAACGTCAGGCGTGGGGACGCGAGGTGCAGTTGCCGGCCGGTGGCGCCGCGGCCCTGATTGAGAAGGTGGGCCTGCGCCAGAGCGGCTGCCGCGCCTCGCGCGAACTCACCGTGCCAGCACCCTTGAAACAGTGGCAGCGACTGGGTGTGAGAACAGTCACGGGCACGACGCTGCCCAGGGTCGATCGCCAGGCATCCCTCTTGCGCGCCGGCAAAAAGCATTACCTGGTTTACTCGAATTACGACGTGTTACTCGGATATAACTGCGCCCATGCCTACGCGTTGGCCGTCGGCCTGCTCTCCGATCGCATTGGCGGGTAACGCGTTGGCCGTAGGGTTCACCTGAGTGCGCCGGTTTAGATAGAATCATAGACATGGGTACCAAGCCCTCCGTGGCCCTCGTCTCAGCGGTATTGTCCACCGCTGTTTTGTCGATGCTCGCGGCGGTGTATTTCGGAGGAAACGGTCAACTCCCGCTTGCCATGACTGGAACCGGACTTTTTGTCATCCTTGGAGGCGTGGGCTTCGAACTCGCGCGTCGTCGATCATGAACCGTGTGCTTACTTACGTCACTCCTGTTGCCTTCATTGTCCTGACCGCCGCTTGCGGAGGCGCTCCTCCCGCCAGCGCACCGGCTGCCACGCCGCCGGCCGCCGCGGCGCCCGCGCCGTCGACACCACCGCCGGCCGAGGCGCCGAAGCCGGCTGGCACGGTGTCTTTGTTGGAGCCGATTGAAGGTGCGATGGGTGGCCACATTGACATGTTCCGTTGGTCAGCGGCTGAGGGCGCCGAGGCCTACGTCGTGAAGATTCAGGCCGTCTCAGACGGCCGCGTTGTGTGGGAGAGCCCGGCGCTGGCCACCACCGAGGCGAAGCTGCCGACGAGCGTCGCGCTTGAACCGGAAGTGCACACGTGGCAGGTGACGGCGCGCAAGGCCGGCCAGGTGGTCGCCACGTCGGCGACGCAGCGGTTCACCATTACGCCATAGGCCGCCGACGAGAGCCATCGGTTCGACAGCCGGACTCGACAGCGACCGATTCAACACCGATTAGACACAGATAGGGCCCGCACATCTCATGACGAACGATTTACTGAAAGGCCTCAACGAGCATCTCAAGCTCGAGTTTCGCGCGTCGCACGAATACCTGGCGATGTCGACCTGGCTGTCGGAACACGATCTGCCCGGCTTTGCGACGTGGATGCGCAAGCAGTCGTCTGACGAATTGCTGCATGCGCAGCGAATCATCGACCACTTGGTCGAGCGCGATCAGAAGGTGGTGCTGCCCGCCATTGCCGCGCCGCCCATGACCTGGAAGTCGGCCGAGGCGTTGTGTTCGCACGTGCTGAAGAACGAGCAGGATGTGACGGCGTCGATCAACGACCTGTACGTCATCGCCGAGAAGGCCAAAGACCGCCCCGGCGTCGTGATGCTGCAGTGGTTTGTCACCGAGCAGATGGAAGAAGAGGCCGCTGCGCGAGCCGTCCTCGGGCGCATCCGCCTCGCCGGCAACACCGGCGTCGGGTTGTTGATGATTGACCAGGAGCTGTCGGGCGGCAACGTGCCCGGCATGCCCGCGGAACCCGCAGCCGGCGCGTAAGCGTGGCCGTTCAACGCTGGAATACGTTTGACGGACCCGTCACTGAGGCCGCGCTCCGCGCCAAGCTCGAGTCGCTGGGCTACACGGTGGCCAGGTACGTCTACGAACCCGGCACGGTGTTTCCCGATCACAAACACGACGCCGACAAAATCGACGCCGTCGTCTCTGGCCGCTTTCGCCTGGTCGTTCGCGGCCACATGAAGATGTTGACGCCGGGAGACTGGGTGGAGATCCCGCGTGGCACCGTGCACAACGCGGCCGTGATCGGCGACGAACCGGTCGTCAGTCTGGATGCAGTGAAGCTGTGAAGATCGCGATCTTCGGCTCGGGCGGCGTCGGTGGCTACTTCGGCGGCCGGCTGGCCGCTGCCGGCGAAGACGTGACGTTCATTGCCCGCGGCACGCACCTCGCGGCGCTGCGGCGGGGCGGCCTCCATATCGAGAGCCCAAACGGCGCACTGCACCTTCCGACCGTGCAGGCCACGGATCGCCCGGAAGAGGTCGGCCCGGTTGATGTCGTCCTGTTCACCGTGAAGCTCTACGACGTGGAGGCGGCCGCCGCCGCCCTCCAGCCGATGATCGGGCCTAACACCGTCGTTATCACGCTGCAA
>Ga0183260_10005094_pt1 | contig 10375 bp, 6 predicted proteins | sample AntDrymUQ4972206_2_FD_129768 | JGI IMG/M metagenome (GOLD analysis project Ga0183260, IMG submission 129768) | Polar desert sand microbial communities from Dry Valleys, Antarctica - metaG UQ497 (22.06) (version 2) (version 2) | ecosystem: Environmental > Terrestrial > Soil > Desert | place...
GGGAGTCGAGGATCTCGCGGGCTCCCACCGCCTCGATGCTGGCCACGGCGCTGCTCCTCGTACGGATGGGGGTGCTGCACGCGGGGCGTGCCCTGTCGATGCCACGTTATCGAGACCGGCACCGGGCTGGTGGACGCCACCCCCGCCTCCGTGCGCCGAGTTCCCCGAGCCAGGCTCCGGGGCCACTGACAGTGGGCACACATCTCTCACCTGCGACGCGGTCCGTGCCGGATCTGTGCCCACTCACCGGTTCGTGTGCGTACGGGCGGCCGCCTCGGCGGCTGTGATCCGCTGCGCCAGCGCGGCAGTCGTACGCCGCAGCTCGGTCTCTGCGTCCACGCCGGCGGCGCGGGCCTCGGCCACCAGCGACAGCAGGCGCGCCCCGTAGGAGTCCCCGGCCGGCAGCGGCACGTCAAGCGTCGAGCGGCCCAGCCGGCCGAGCACCTTGTCGGCCCGCGCGAGCGCGGGAAGCGCCGCCGGGATGCCGTCGAGCAGCGACTGGCGCTGCTTCTCAGCGGTCTTGAGCGCCTCCCAGTTGGCCTCGACCTCACCCGCGCCGTCGACGGCGACGTCGCCGAAGACGTGCGGGTGCCGCCCGACGAGCTTGTGCACGATGCCGCGCGCCACCTCCTCGATGCTCCACGGCTCGGTCTCGTGCTCGACGGCCAGCCGGGCGTGGAAGACCACCTGCAGCAACAGGTCGCCGAGCTCCTCGCGCAGGTGTGCCCGGTCTCCCGCGTCCAGCGCCTCCAGGACCTCGTAGGTCTCCTCGAGCAGGTACGGCGCGAGGCTGGCATGGGTCTGCTCGGCGTCCCACGGGCAGCCGCCGGGCGAGCGCAGCCGATCCATCACGGCCACGAGCTCAGCCAGTGCGCCTGAGTCGGCCTCGGACCCGGACGTCACGGCTCAGCCGCAGACCTGGCTCGCGGGAGCGTCGGCGTCCACCGCGTCGGACTCGGCATCGGCGGCATCGGCGGCCTTGGCGCCGCCGGCCGCCGGGACCGACAGTGAGCCGCTGCCACCGACGACCTGCCCGTCGGTCAGCGTGCCGAAGCGGGGATCGAGCTCGATGTCGGCCTTGTCGGCCCGCTCGGCCAGATACTGCTGTCCGGCGGCGGCGGCCGCCTCGGGGTCGTCAGCCACCTTGCCGCCACCGCGGTCGCGACCGATCGCCTGCGTGCTCGCGTCCAGCTCGCCGAAGACGTCGATGTAGTCGCGAAGCGCCTCAGCATCCTCCTCGGACAGCTCGGCGAACAGCTCCTCGAACTGGTTCAGGTCGGGAGCAGAGGCAGACTCGGGCACCTCGATGCCCAGATCATCGACAGCCGCCGAGGCGACCTCGGCGTTGACCAGCGTGCCGAGCACCCGGTTGCGGTAGTCGGCGGTGTCGCGCGGCGTGGGCGCCTGGCCCTGCATCTCGGCCGAGGCGAGGTCGGCGGCGCAGAAGGCGCGCGCCATCGCATCGACCTCGCTCAGCGGGATCGTCGTGCCGTCGACGGTGGCGGCGGCCCCCGGGTTCACCCCACCGCAGCCGGCGAGCACGACGACGCTCGCGACCGTGGCGGCCAGCCTGCTGCGGCGCATGTGCTCGTCCTCCTCCGACCTTCTGGTCCGGTCGCTCGTCCTCAGGCCACCGGTGGCGGGCCGGGGTCGATGACCTCGTCGACCACACCGCGACACCATTCGAGCAGCGGTTCGTCGGTGAGCAGGCTCCCACCCACCGGGGCCGTCCTGGGCCTCGGCACCAGGATCGTACGCGTGGTGGCCTTCACGATGCTGCGAGGGTAGAGCCGCTGCAGCCGCAGCTGCCGGGACTCGGTGAGCTCGACCGGGCCGAACCGCACGTTGGGCCCGGCGGCGGTGAGCTCGGCCAGCCCGGCGGCCCGCAGCCTGGCCCGCAGCCGGGCGACTTGCAGCAGCGTGGCGACCGGGTCCGGCGGCTCGCCGTAGCGGTCGTCGAGCTCGGTCCGCACCTCGTCGACCGCGCTCTCGACGCGCACGGCGGCGAGGCGCTTGTAGACCTCCAGGCGCAGCCGCTCGCTCGGCACGTAGACGTGCGGCAGGTGTGCGTCGACCGGCAGCTCGATGGAGACCTCCGGCTCGTCACCGCTGCTGTCACCGCGGAACTCCGCCACGGCCTCGCCGACGAGACGGACGTACAGGTCGAAGCCGACATCGGCGATGTGCCCGGACTGCTCGCCGCCCAGCAGGTTGCCGGCGCCACGGATCTCCAGGTCCTTCATCGCCACCGCCATCCCGCCGCCGAGCTCGGAGTGCTGCGCGATCGTGGCCAGCCGGTCGTGCGCGGTCTCGGTCAGCGGCCTGTCGGGGGGATAGAGGAAATACGCGTACGCGCGCTCCCGCCCGCGCCCGACCCGCCCGCGCAGCTGGTGCAGCTGCGACAGCCCCAGCAAGTCGGCACGTTCGATGACCAGCGTGTTGGCGTTGGAGACGTCGAGGCCGGACTCCACTATCGTCGTGCACACCAGCACGTCGAAGCGCTTCTCCCAGAAGTCGATCATCACCTGCTCGAGCTGGTGCTCGCCCATCTGACCGTGCGCGGTGGCGATGCGCGCCTCGGGCACCAGCCGCTTGAGCCGCTCGGCCGCACGGTCCATCGACTGCACCCGGTTGTGGATGTAGAAGACCTGACCCTCGCGCAGCAGCTCGCGGCGTACGGCCGCAGTGACCTGGCCGTCGTCGTAGCCGCCGACGAAGCTGAGCACCGGGTGCCGCTCCTCGGGTGGGGTGGTGATCGTGGACATCTCCCGGATGCCGGTGATCGCCATCTCCAGCGTGCGGGGAATCGGCGTGGCCGACATCGCCAGCACGTCGACGGCTGCTCGCAGGTGTTTGAGCGCCTCCTTGTGCTCAACCCCGAACCGCTGCTCCTCGTCGACGATGACCAGTCCGAGGTCCTTCATCCGCACCTCGGGTGACAGCAGCCGGTGGGTGCCGATGACGACGTCGATGCTGCCGTCGGCGAGTCCGGCGAGCACCTGCCTGGCCGCCGCGTCGCTCTGGAAGCGGCTCAACGACCTGAGCACGACCGGGAACTGCGCGAACCGCTCGGTGAAGGTCTCGACGTGCTGCTGCACGAGCAGTGTGGTCGGCACCAGCACGATCACCTGCTTGCCCTCCTGCACCGCCTTGAACGCCGCGCGCACGGCGATCTCGGTCTTGCCGTAGCCGACGTCGCCGCACACCAGCCGGTCCATCGGCACGGTGCGCCGCATGTCGGCCTTGACCTCGTCGATCGTCGTGGCCTGGTCGGGGGTCTCGACGTACGGAAAGGCCTCCTCCAGCTCGCGCTGCCAGGGCGTGTCGGGGCCGAAGGCGTGACCCTTCGTCGCCTGCCGCGCGGCGTAGAGCTTGATCAGCTCGGCCGCGATCTGGCGGACGGCACGCCTGGCGCGGCCCTTGCGCTTGGCCCAGTCACCGCCGCCGAGCTTGTCCAGGCTCGGCTGCTCGCCCCCGACGTAGCGGGTCACCTGGTCGAGCTGGTCGGTGGGCACGAACAGCCGGTCGCCGGGCTGGCCGCGCTTGGACGGGGCGTACTCGAGCACGAGGTACTCCCGGGTGGCACCCTGCACGGTGCGTTGCGCCATCTGCACGTACCGGCCGACGCCATGCTGCTCGTGCACGACGATGTCTCCCGATCCCAGCTCCAGCGGGTCCACCTGGCGCTTGCGGCGGGCCGGCAGCCGGCGCTCCTCGCGGCTGGCGGCGCGCTGGCCGACGAGGTCGTCGTGGGTGAGCACGACGAGCCGCAGCGGGTCCGACCGCAGCCCGTGACCCAGGCAGCCGGTGACCACGTGCACGAGGGCGGAGTCGGGGTCGTCGGGCAGCGCGTCCTCGAGGCGGGCAGCGACGTCGTGCTCGGCGAGCAGCTCGACGGTGCGCTCGGCCTGGCCGTGGCCGGGGGTGACGACCACGACCCGCCGCCCGTCGGACAGCCAGCCCCGTACGTCGGCAACGGCTCGCTCGGTGTCGCCGCGATAGATCGGCGCGCTCACGATGTCGACAGCCCGGGTGGCGACCGCGCTGTCGTCGAGGATGTCTGCCTGGGCACCGTCGAACGACGACGACTCGGGATCGAGCCCGAACGGCGACGTGCTCCACCACGGCAGTGACCGGGCCAGCGCCTGGGCGCGGACGTCGGCCAGGGTCCGGTAGGCGGACGCGCCGAGGTCGACCGGCGCCTCTCCCCCGCTGGCCGCCGCCGCCCAGGACGCCTGCAGGAACTCCTGACTGGTGGCGACCAGGTCGTGCGAGCGGGTGCGTACCCGTTCGGGGTCGCAGACCACGACGTGCCCGTCGGCCGGGAGCAGCTCGGTCAGCATCTCCATCTCGTCGACCAGGACCGGCGCCAGTGACTCCATCCCGTCTACCGCGTGCCCGTCGGCGAGCTTGGTGATCATCTCTGCCAGGGTGGGGTGCTCCACGGCCAGGGCCGTGGCCCTGGCCCGCACCTCGTCGCTGAGCAGCAGCTCGCGGCACGGCGGCGCCCAGAGCGCGCCCACGGCTTCCAGCGAGCGCTGGTCGGCCACGGCGAAGCTGCGCAGCTCCTCCACCGTGTCGCCCCAGAACTCCACCCGCAGCGGGTGTTGATCGGTCGGGGGGAAGACGTCGACGATGCCCCCGCGCACGGCGAACTCGCCACGCCGCTGCACCAGGTCCACCCGGTGGTAGGCGGCCGCCGCCAGCCGGCGGACGACGTCGTCGAGCTCGACCTCGTCGCCGACGTGCAGGCGTACGGGCTCGAGGTCGGCCAGGCCCCGCACCTGCGGCTGCAGGACCGAGCGGACCGGGGCGACGATGACGTGCAGCGGCCCGGTGGGGCCGACCTCGGGGTCGGGATGGCGCAGCCGGTGGAGCACAGCGAGTCTCCGGCCGACCGTGTCCGCGCGCGGGGACAGCCTCTCGTGCGGGAGGGTCTCCCACGGCGGGTAGAGGGCGACGGTCTCGGGCGGGAGCAGGTCGCCAAGCCCCTCGACCAGGTCCTCGGCCTCGCGGACAGTTGCCGTCACCGCCAGGACGGTGCGCCGGGCGCTGGTGACCAGACCCGCCACCAGGAACGGTCGCAGCGCCGGCGGGCCGGTCAGGTCGAGCGCGGTACGGGTGGGCTGTCCACCGTCTCGTGCGTCGGCGAGCGCGTCGGCGAGGGCGGGCTCGCTGCAGACCAGCTCGAGGAGGCCGGCGAGCTGCATGGTTGGTGACCCTCTCCACACACGGCGGACAGACGGGCGGGAGTTTAGGCACAACGGTACGTCGTGGCCGAGCCGGACCACCTACCGCGTTGGCGGACCCGGCGTCACCGCCCGGGGGTGAGCAACAGCGTCATCGTGGTGGCCCCGGTGCCGGCCGAGGACGCGGTGGCGGTGACCCCCCCGGTTGCGCCAGCCGGCACCGGCCCGCCCGAGTCGGCCGCGACCGCCGAGGTGTGTGCCGTGCCGGTGCCAGCCGACGACGACCGCACCGCCAGCTGGGCGGGCACCTCCCAGCCGACCGTCGTGTCCGAGCGGTTGCTCCAGTAGCTGACCACGGGTGCGCCGTCGCTGCCCAGGTCGAGACTGGGGGTGCTGTGCGTGCGACCGGTCAGCTGCTCTGCGGCGCTGGCCAGGGCACCGACGGGCCCGGCAGCTGATGTGCCCTGGTATGCCAGCAGCGAGGTGGTGCCCGCCGCCCTGGCGTCGAGAGCGAACCGTACCGTCGAGCCTGCCGTGCTCGCGTCTGCCACCCGTTGCCACACCAGCGTCTTCATCCGGGTGCCGGCGACGGTGTCCACAAGCGCCCAACCGGCGGGTGTGGTCACCTGCCTGCTCGGGTTGTTGAGCGTGAGGGCCGCGAGCAGCCCGTCACCGCCGCGGACGGCGGCGGGAACGGTGATCCGGTGAACGAATGCGCGCGCGGAGACGGCGCGCGCGGCGCGGAACGTCACCGCGCCGGGGTCGCCGGCGGTCACCAGCTGTGAGCGGCTGTGCGTCTGGCCGCTGTCGTCGGTCACCGTCAGGCGGACCCGGCGCACACCCGGCGCGCCGTAGTCGTGCACCGGCGCCGGACCGGTCGCGGTGCCACCGTCACCGAAGTCCCACTCGTACGACGTGACGGACCCGTCGGGGTCGCTGGAGGCGCTCGCGTCGAAGGTGCAGGAGGTCGTCGCCTTGCAGTCGGCCGACCAGGCCGCCCGGGGCGCAGTGCGGCTGACGTCGAAGCTCGCGACCGTCTCCCCGGGCACGCACGGGTCGGCGAACGACGACACGACGTCAGGTCCGCACACGACGCGCACGGAGATCGAGGACGCACCGACGTCGACCGCGGCAAAGCCCATGTGCTCAAGCTGCAACACCTGGCCGGCAACGGGCGCGGGCATCCGGTCGAGCCCCTCTCCCCCGCCGCCGGCGGTCACGTGGGTCACCCCGGACTCGGTGCGGAACACCTCGTTGGTGTGCGCATGCCCGTTGAGGTGCAGGACGTACTTGGGATAGCGCTGGCCCAGCGCGTCGGTGGCGGCGCGGTAGTCCGGCCACGCCCGGGTGCTGCTGGAGTACGCCGGCCGGTGCGACGCGGTGACGATGTAGCGGATCGACGGGTCGGCCTGCGCCTCGGCCATCAGGGTGTCCGCTGCGGCCCGCCATTCGGTGACTGCTGCGGTGAAGGGTTCGGGACCTGCGATGACGCGGACGGGGCCGACGTCGAACCAGTACCAGTCCTCGCCGCGGCAGGGGTTGAGGCCGTCGACCAGTGCACAGCCGGGTGCGGACGCGGTCGTCGCGCCGTCCGACGACAACACCTGTGGGTGCGGCAGCGCGAAGCGGCCCTTGTAGTTGGCGAAGGTGTCGTCGATCGCGCACGGCTGCTGGGTGGTCGACTTCTTGCCGTACTCGTGGTTGCCCCACACCGGCATGTACGCCGCCTCGGTGCTCCAGACCTGCACGTCGTCGAAGTGGCGGTCGATCGCCGCAGCACAGTTGTAGTTGGCGTAGGTGAGGTCCCCCAGCGGCAGCACGAACGCCGGCCGCTCGGCGGCGATCTGACCCATCAGGTCGGTGATCCAGGGGTACGACGTGGAGTCTCCGATGTCACCGACGGCGACGAAGCTGAACGGCGCCGCGGGACTGGTGCGGAAGGTGTGGTCCGGTCCCGTCCCGATCGCGTAGTGGTACTCGGTGTCCGGCTCGAGACCGGTCAGCTCGGCCTCGCGGAACGGGCCGGCCGACGCCGTCGGCAGCGGTGTCGGCTCGACCGCGGTCTGGGTCTGGCCGTAGTCGGTGGTCAGCCCGTAGCGCAGCACCGAGTCGCCACCCACCCAGTCGAAGGCCACCGAGGTCGCTCCGGTGAACGTGAAGTGCACCTGCGTGGCAGGCGGAACCGCGACCGAGTCGGCGGCGACCGGCGCGGCACGGTCGGCGCGGACCCCGCAGCCGGCGAGGGTGAGGGTGACCGCGAGGGCCAGGAGCAGCATCGGCCTGAGCCGATGCGCGCGACCGCCGACATCGGAGCCCATGGGTCACCTCGTTTGGCTGGACGCGAGGTCACTCACCATAGGGGTTGCGGGAAGCGGCCGCGAGCGGTATCGCGAAACGAAGGTCAGACCTCGATGCCACGGGTGAAGGCGAGGATCTGCTCGGCCAGCTCCGGCCGGCAGACGATCAGGTCGGGGAGCAAGGGGTCGGGCTGGTTGTAGACCAGCGGCGTCCCGTCGATCCGGCTGGTGAACAGCCCCGCCGCCCGCGCGACCGCGACCGGCGCCGCGGAGTCCCACTCGTACTGCCCGCCGGCGTGCACGTAGGAGTCGGTCACGTCGCGCACCACCGAGATCACCTTTGCCCCGGCCGATCCCATCGGGACCAGGTCGGCGCCGATCCGCTCGGCCAGGTCGGTCACGAACGCCGGCGGCCGGGTGCGGCTCACCGCGATCCGCGGCCGGTGCGACGTCGAGGCGGGCACCGACGGCGGCCGGCCGGTGTCGAAGGTCGTGCCAAGCCCCGGCTGGGCCACCGCCCCGGCAGTCAGCTCACCGTCGTCCCAGAGCGCGACGTGCACCGCCCAGTCGTCGCGCGGCGGCTCGGAGAACTCCCTGGTCCCGTCCAGCGGGTCGACGATCCAGACCCGCTTAGACGTGAGCCGTACGGCGTCGTCCGTGCCCTCCTCGGACAGCACGGCGTCGTCGGGGCGGTGCACATCGAGCAGCTCCATCAACAACTCGTGGCTGCTGCGGTCGCCGGCGTCCTTGAGCTCGCGGCCCTGCAGTCCTTGCTCGCGTACCGCTTCCAGCCGGGCGCCGGCGACGGTTGCCAGCCAGGCGGCCAGGCGGTGGTCGTCGGCGATGACCTCAGCGGGCGGCTCGGGGAGCGGGTCGGGGAGCGTGGAGTTCATCCCCGTAGGATCGCGTAGCGCATCACCAGGTGCGCTCTCGGGGTGACCTCTGCTAAAGGTTCTTCGACGCCGACGCGACCCGGTTAGTCTAGCCCGGCACCCTTTCCCGATGGGTCGCCGGTCCAACAAGACGACGTCCCGTGTGGGGGAGGCTTTGTGAGCACCGACGCGATCCAGCTGCGCGACCAGGTGGGGGTGCTGCGGCGGCGATGGCGTGTCGTCGCCGTCACCGTCGTGGTGGCCATCGGGTTGGGACTGCTGGTGTCGTTCCTGGCCACACCCACCTACGACGCCGAGACAGAGGTGCTGCTGGCGCCGGCGGTTGGCGGGGAGGCTCCGACCCCGGAGGAGGTCGCCACCCAGGCCCGGACGGTGGTGCTGGTCGCCGACGAGGTGATCGACACCCTGAACCTCCAGGAGACGACACCGGACTTCCTCGAGACCGTGGCCGTCGAGCCGGACTCCAGCGGCGCTGCGGTGATGACGATCGCGGTCACTCGCGACGACCCCGACGAGGCTGCCGACATCGCGAACACGATGGCACAGGCCTACATCGACTCCACCGACGTCGAGGCAGAGACGCAGGTCGAGACGCTCGACACCCGCATCGCCACCTTGGACCGGCAGGTCGCCAGGCTGGCCGACAGGCTCGACGACACCGACACCGACTCGCCGCGGCAGCGGATCAAGGTGGCATCCGAACGCCGCAAGCTGATCGCCGAGCGCCGGCTGGCCATTGACTCGCGGGCCGCTGCACTGCGCGAGGCAGGCCTGGACTCCAACCAGGCCGAGGTGGTCACTCCCGCGGTGACACCGACGTCTGCGTCGTCGCCCCAGCCGCTGCGCATCGCCGCGCTCGCCGGTGCCATCGGGCTGCTCCTCGGCATCGGACTCGCTTACCTCCGCGATCACTTCGACGACACCGTTCGCGACGAGGAGTCGGTCGCGGGCAGCGTTGGAGACCGTCCCGTGCTCGGACACATCCCGCTGTGGTCCCGGACCGGTGACAAGCAGCCCATCACGCTTTCCTCGCCACGGGCACCGGCGAGTGAGGCGTACCGCGAGCTGGCAGCCAACGTGCGCTTCCTGCTGGGCACCCGGCGTCAGGCGGACTCGACTCGACGCGAGCCCGGCCGGGTCGTCCTGGTCTCGTCGGCCGCCGCAGGCGAGGGGAAGACGGTGACCGCGGTGAACCTTGCCGTCGTCGCGGCCGCCGCCAACATGCGGGTGGTGCTGGTGGACGCCAACCTGCGCCGCCCGCGCATTCACGAGCTGTTCGGCATCACCGCTGAGTATGGCCTCGTGGATGTCCTCGGTGGCGGGCTCGCGGTACGAGACGCGCTGGTCGATGTCGGTGTCGACAACCTCCTGGTGCTGCCGGGCGGAGACTCGTCGGCCAACCCGGCCGATCTGCTGACGTCGCCGCAACTGGGCAAGCTGCTGACCGAGCTGCGCCACGAGGCCGACCTCGTCGTCGTGGACAGCGCCGCGGTGCTGCTGGTGGCCGATGCGCTCGAGCTGGCCCGCGCCAGCGACCTCACCGTGCTCGTCGCCCGGAGCAAGACGTCGCGCGGACGCGACCTCGCCGAGACCGTGCAGCGCATCGACAGGGTGGGTGGCAGCACGGCGGGTGTTGTGCTTAATGTCCTCGAGAGCAGCAGGGGGCGCTCTCGTGACACACGCGAGTACGGTTCGCGATAGGTACTTGTGAGGCTGGAGGGGAGCCGTGCACGAGCCCACTGCGCCAATTCGAGGCATAGAGCTGCCGGCGGCCCTCGCGCGGGCTCGTGAGGCCACGCCCACGCCGGTGCGGCACGCTCTGCGCGGCGGCGTCCGCCGGTACGGCGCCGCCACCGCTAGCCAGCGGCTGCTGCCGGACTTCTTGATCATCGGCGCCAAGAAGGCCGGCACGTCCTCGCTGATGAACTGGCTGTTCCAGCACCCTGCCGTCGCCCGGATGTTCCCCGCCGCCGAGGGGGTCAAGAGCCCGCACTAC
>Ga0183260_10005095_pt1 | contig 10375 bp, 7 predicted proteins | sample AntDrymUQ4972206_2_FD_129768 | JGI IMG/M metagenome (GOLD analysis project Ga0183260, IMG submission 129768) | Polar desert sand microbial communities from Dry Valleys, Antarctica - metaG UQ497 (22.06) (version 2) (version 2) | ecosystem: Environmental > Terrestrial > Soil > Desert | place...
GTCCGAGCACTTCGCCGACGTCGACTGGGAGGTGCAACGCCTCGTCCAGTGCCCGGCCGAACACCGCGTCCGCCGAGGCGAGGAGGACGCTGAAGCCCGCGACGATCGGCACCGCGACCAGGGCGCCACGGGCGACGGGCGCGAAACGGCCGAGGTGCGTCGTGCCCCGGACGAAGAAACCGTCCGCCGCGGAGCGGACCAGCAGGGTCGCGAACCCGGTGCCGAGCGCAGAGAGCGCGCGCAGGCCAAGGCCGGCGATCGCCGTCGCGCTGCCCCTGGTCACGGGCACGCCACGTACCGCGAAGCCCCACGCCGCAATCGACGCGGCGCCCAGGCCGAGGTCCAGCGGGATGACGCTCGGGTCTGTCCGCAACGCCGGGCCGAGCGAAGCGAGGATCGCGACGACGGGCAGCCACCGGTCCAGCCGATCGACGGGTCGGCGCTCGCCCAGCCAGGTCACCACGGCCAGGATCGCGGCCGTGGCCAGTGGGACATTGATGCCGAGGGCGACTCGGTCGAACAGGATGTCGGCGAGGATGCCGGCGGTGATCGAGACGGCAAGGGCGCGGCCAGCGGCTTGTGGTTCCACGTGGTTCCTCCGGGTAGGGTCGGCCACCTCTGGGCGCGTGACACGCGATCGATGGGAAACTGACGGACGGGGCGAGCAAGCCGAGTGTTGCGCGACGTTCGGGAGGCGGGCCGATGCACCTGGAGCAATCGGAAGCACTGCGCCGGGCGTCGGCGGCGGACCATGGCGTTCTGGCTACCCTGCACGCGTCGCGGGGCGCCGACCTCGTTCCCGTGTGCTTCGCGATCGACGGCGACCGCCTCGCGGTCCCGATCGACTCTGTCAAGCCGAAGGGCTCCACGGCGCTCGGCCGGATCCGCAACCTCGAGCGGGATCCGCGCGCGACAATGCTCGTCGAGCATTGGGATGCCGGCGACTGGTCACGCCTGTGGTGGGTCAGGCTGCTGCTCGTGCGCTCCGACGAGCCCGCCGAGCTGGTGGGAAAGCTGGAGCAGGCGCTTCGGGATCGCTATCCGCAGTACGCAACAGGCCCGTTCGTCGAGATCCTGACCTTCCGCATCGAGCGCGTGTCCGGCTGGGCGGCGTCCTAGAGTTCGGCCATCACCGGTACCTGGCCGCGCTCCACGTGCACGGCGTACCAGCAGTACAGGGCGACGACGCTTCGATATGGCCGGAACCGCTCCCCCTCCGGCTCCAGCGCTCGCGCCGTGATCGGCTCTGGCAGGTCGTGGATCAGGCTCCAGCCGCGGCGCACGCCGAGATCATCGACCGGCCAGACATCCGGCCGGCGGAGCTCGAACAGCAGGAACATCTCCGCCGTCCAGCGCCCGATGCCCCGAACGGCGGTGAGCCGGGTCACGATCTCGTCGTCGGGCAGGGCCTCGATCCCGGCGAGCGTGACGGTGCCGTCGAGCGTCTTCGAGGCGAGGTCGATGAGCGACGTCGTCTTGCTTCCGGACAGGCCGGCCGCCCGCAGCACGTCTGGTGCGGTCGCAAGGATCGCGGGCGCGGTGACGGTGCCGCCGATGGCCACGACGAATCGCGCGTGGATTGCCGCGGCAGCCCGAGTTGCGAGTTGCTGGTAGACGATCGCCCGGGCCAGGGATGCGAGGGCGTCCCCTTCTCCGTGACGCGGGGCGTATGGCCCTGCTCCGCGAATGAACGCCGCGAGCATCGGGTCCGCCGCGGCGACGGCCGCCGCGACGTCAGGGTCGTCGAGCGAGGGCCGAGGTGCGGCTGGTATGCCTGCGCCCCGGGCCAAGCCGGCGCTAGCCCTGGACGATCACGTACACCGCGCCCCTGCCGTCAACCACGTACAGCTCGCCGCCTGCCGTCTCGCCGAACGAGGAGATCAGGAGGCTCGTGTCCAGGAGGAGGCTCTTCGCCGCCGGCGCGCTCGCCGAGGCATTGGTCACCCAGATCTCGCCGGAGCAGTAGTCAGCGAATACGTAGCCACCGACGAGCACCGGGATCGCGCTCCCCCGGTACACGTAGCCGCCGGTGACCGAACAGCGCCCGCTGCCATGCCCGTACTCGAGCAGCGGCATGGTCTTGCCAGAGGTGTTGCAGCCGGTCGAGGGGTTGTAGCAGTTGAAGCCTTCGAGCACGCGCCAACCCCAGTTGATGCCCCGGCCCGGGCCAGACGCGGTGTTCGTCGCGCGGTCGACCTCTTCCGAAACCTCCTGGCCGACGTCGCCGATCCACAGGTTCCCGTTCGCGCGATCGAATGACCAGCGCCACGGATTGCGCAGCCCGATCTGCCAGATCTCGTTCGCGCCGGCGACGCCGATGTAAGGATTGTTCGCCGGGATGCCATAGGGCTTGCTGCCGGTCCTGCCATCCACGTTGATCCGCAGCATCTTCCCCAGCAGCGAGTCCTTGTCCTGGGCGCTGTTGTCGGAGTCGCCGGAGCCGCCGCCGTCACCGGTGCCGATGTACAGGTATCCATCAGGCCCGAAGGCGAGCATGCCGCCGTTGTGATTGTTCTCGCCCGGGTGGTTGATCTCGAGGATCTTCCGCTTCGTGCTCCTATCCACCACGTTCTTGCTGGTCGTCGACGCGCGGTACTCGCGGATGATGATGTCCCAGTCGTTGTTCGTGAAGTAGACGTACAGCCTGCGATTGGTCTCGTAGTCCGGGTGGAAGGCGAGCCCGAGCAGGCCCTGCTCGTAGCCATCGCTCACCGTGCTCTCCAGGTTGAGGAATGGCGTGGCCCTGACCACGCCGTCCTTCATGACCTTGATCTTCCCGGTCTGCTCGACGATGAACAGTCGCCCGGTCCCATCGTTGGCGCTGGTGACGAACACCGGCTTGGACAGCCCCGCCTCGCGGAGGCTGAGGGCGATATTGGCGTCGCCGGGGGCGCCCAGGGCCACGTCCGCCGCGCCTGCCGCGGTGTCGATCGAGGTCGGGGTCGCAACCACGGATGCCGGCCAGGTCAGCGCGACGAGCGCGAGCAGGCCGACGGCCGCGCGCAGGGACTGACGGAAGCGGAGCGCGATTCGAGGATGGCTCATGGCCCAATGGTCGCCCCATCTGCTGGCGCCGTCCATAGCCTGGACGTCCCACCAGCCGGGCGGGACATCGATTGCCCTACGAGCGCGGCCGTCGGGTCGCGTCCTGCTCGTGCGGGAGGCTCATGCGGCGCTCGCGGCGTGACAGGGACTGACGGGTGAGGGAAATGGTCGGGGCGGCGGGATTTGAACCCACGACTTCTTCGTCCCGAACGAAGCGCGCTACCAGGCTGCGCTACGCCCCGACTGCTGCGCCCGTCTGACGGGGCCCGCGGATGATACCAAACGGATCGCCCGGGGCCGGATGCGGGCGTTTCAGCCGGCGTGCGCGGCCTCGGGCAGCTCGTGCCGCGGCGGGTCACGGACGGGGAACATGATCACCGCGGCGACGAGGAACGACGCGGCCATCAGGCCGAACACGATGGGGAGACCCGTCGCCTCGCCGGCAACCTCGATGATCGTCCCGTACAGCGCGGTCCACAGTGAGCCGACCCCGAACGCGAGCGTGAAGTACAGCGCGAACGCGACGTCGCGGACGCCCGTCGGGACGATGTCCGCGAGCAGCGCCTGGAGCTGCGGGCTTTCGGCGAACGAGAACAGGCCGATGATCGCGATGCCGATCCACAGCCCGAGCAGGCTGGAGCCGGCCGCGATGAACACTAGGAAGCCCGCCGCGCCGCCGAGGTAGGCACCGACGATCGTCGGTCGTCGGCCCATCCGGTCCGACAGCCAGCCCGCGACGAGCGGCATCGGGACGGACAGGACGATGAGCCCCGCGTACATCAGGTTGGTCGTTTCGTCGGGCAGGCCGAGGACGCGGGTCAGGTACAACAGCGCGAAGAGGTTCGCCACGCCAAGGCCCCGGCCGCCGCCCCCGAACACGGAGGCGAGATATGTCCGCTTGATCGTGGAGCTCTTCCAGACCGTGCGCATGGCATCTCGCACGGACCCCTCGCGAATGGCCGCCAGCCGATCGGCGCCCGTCTCGCGGACCCAGCGCAGGATCGCGAGCGCGATGAGCGCCGCCGGGATGCCGAACAGGATGGACACTCCGCGCCAGTCGAACGCAGCCAGGAGCGGCGGGCCGGCGAGTGCGGCGATGACCGTGCCGACGTTGCCGCCGGAGATGTGGGCGCTGATCGCGAAGCCCCGGCGCTGGGTCGGGAACTGCTCGGCCAGGAGCGCGTTCCCCACCGGGTGCTGGGGCGACCCGCCGACGCGAGACACGATGTTGGTCACGGCAAACGCTGCGAAGGACGTCGCGGCGGCCTGGGCAGCGAACCCCAGGCCGAACAGCAGCCCGCCGGCGCCCAGCAGCAGGCGACGGGCTACATGGCGGGTGACGAACGCGTAGCTCGCCTGAATGACGCCCGACGCGATGGCGCCGGCCGCGGCGACGAACGTCACGGCCTGCACGCCGACCCCGAACTCGTCGATGATCCGGAGGAAGATCAGCGGCAGGACTACGGCCTGGGCGTGATTGACCGCGTGCGCGATGGATAGCAGCCACAGCGTGCGCTCGGGATGGATCTCCGCCGCGGCAGGACGGCGTACTTGGTCGGCGGACACGTCCGGGAAGGATAGACAGCTCCGGCTAGGCTGCCGAAGAGGTCGGCCCGCCCGGGCTGGCTAGAACTGCTCCAGGTAGCGCTCGACCTCCCAGTCGGACACCTGGGTTCGGTACTCGTCCCACTCGAGGCGCTTTGCGTCGACGAAGTGACTGAACACGTGGTCCCCGAGCGCCTCCCGGATGACCTCGTCCTTCTCGAGCTCGTCGAGGGCCTCGCCGAGCGTGCCCGGGAGCTCCTTGATCGACTTGGCGGCGATCTGGGTCGCGTCCATCTCGAACAGTGACTCCTCCACCGGCTCACCGAGCTCGAGGCCCTTCTCGACGCCGTCGAGGCCGGCCGCGATCATCGCCGCGAAGGCGAGGTAGGTGTTCGATGAGGGGTCGGGGCAACGGACCTCGAGTCGCGTGCCCTCGATGGACTTGCCCGGCGAGACCATCGGGACGCGGATGAGGGCCGAGCGGTTGGTCCGGCCCCAGGTGAGGTACGTCGGAGCCTCGTAGCCCGGGACCAGCCGCTTGTAGCTGTTCACGAGCGGCGCCAGGACCGCGATCATGCCTCGCGCGTGGGCCAGGATGCCCGCCGCGTAGGACTTCGCCAGTGGCGAGAGCCCGTACGACGAATCCGCGTCGGCGAACGAGTTCCGCGATTCGTCGATCGAGTACAGGCTCTGGTGGGTATGCATGCCTGAGCCGTTGATCCCATGGATGGGCTTGGGCATGAACGTCGCGTACAGCCCGTGCTGCTGTGCGATGGCCTTCAGCGTGAACTTGAAGGTGATCGCGTTGTCGGCAGTCTGGAGCGCGTCCGCGTACTCGAAGTCGATCTCGTGCTGGCCCGCGGCAACCTCGTGGTGAGCCGCCTCGACGCGAATGCCGAAGGCCTCGAGCGCATCGACCATGTCGTGCCGGATCGTGGTCGCGAGGTCGGAGCTGAAGTCGAAGTAGCCGGCCTGGTCGTGGGGCAGTGGCTCGATGGCCCCGTCCTCGGCCCTCCGGAACAGGAAGAACTCCAGCTCCGGGCCCATGTTGACGACGTAGCCCAGCTTCCTGGCGCGCTCCACCTGGCGGCGCAGGACGTACCGGGGGTCGCCGGCGAAGGGCTCGCCACGCGGCGTGAAGACGTCGCAGATCACGCGGGCCGCCGTGCCGTTCGACCACGGGATCTCGGAGAACGTGCGCATGTCCGGCATGAGGTACTGGTCGCTCTCGGCGATCCGGGTGAAGCCCTCCACGGACGAGCCGTCGAACCACGTCCCGTGACGGACGGAGCCCTCCAGCTGGTGGATCGGGATCGTCACCGCCTTGACGACGCCGATGATGTCGGTGAACTGGAGCTGGATGAACCGGATGCCCTTGGCCTTGGCCGACTCGATCTCTTCCACGCTCGACACCGCCTCGTATGGAGCAACCACCTGCGCCGCCTCCTGACCTGTGCGAGGACCTGTCCGGCGACCGTCTTGTGCATCGCGCACGGGAGACGACCGTCCAGCTCGTTCGGGAGGCAAGACTATCACCAGCGAGCGGGGCTCAGCCCAGCGATTCAGTCAATCCAACGGGTCAGACTTGTTCTTCTTGCACTAGTCCGAGGGCGACCGCCAATGGGAGCCGCAGCTCCGGGTCGGCCAGGCGCCAGCCGGTCGTGGCCTCGATCCGGCGCAGCCGGTACGCGACGGTGTTGCGATGGACCCCCAGCGCCGCGGCGGCTTCGCCAACGCCGCCATGGGCGAGGAGTGCCCTGAGCGTGTCGAGACGCTCGCGTCGCACGTCAGGCCGGGCGTCGAAGAGCGGCTCCAGCACGGCCCTAGCGAGGCGTGGCCCGTCGGGCAGCTTGTGCACCGCGCCCAGCATTCGGTACAGCGGCAGGCGATCCGCATGGGCCAGGCGGGGTGGCCGGTCCAGCGTCAGCGCCGCCTCCAGCGTTGCCCGCGCCTCCGCCTCGGCGGCGGGTCGCTCCGCCATGGCCGCGAAGGGCCGCGAGATCGCCACGGGGCGGCCGAGCAGGCCGGCGACTCGCTCGGCGAGGAGGCCGATCTCCTCCCGATCTCCGGCGGCCACCAGCCGCACCTCGAGGCTGTCCGCGTCGCCGCGCAGGTTCATCCGCCGGGCGGGAACGAGGAGCCGGATCGCACGACGCACCGCTTCCCGCGCGTCGCGCGCCGCGGGCGAGTCATCCTCCGACCCGGGCTCGCGCTGACGGGCCACGATCACGACCCAGGGCGGCCCGAGCGAGGGCATCGGCTCGGCTCGGCGGGCTCGATCCGTGGCGCCGCGAACAGCCTCCTCCCGGGCGAGCTCCAGCGCCAGCAAGCCCGCGACTCGCGGCAGCGTCACTCGGGCCAGCTCGCTGGCGGGCTCCGTACCGAGGACGACGAGCGCGCCGTCCGGGCCGCGGGCGGATGGCATGCCCACCCGGAGCGCGACCGGGCTCGCCGGATCGCCGCCGCTCGCCTGGTATGCAGCGGCATCTGCCGCGGCCCGGGGCGCCTCCGGTGGCGCGTGGATCACGACCGGCCGGCCGCGGCCGGCCTCCAGGGCGAGCGCCCGGCCGAGGAAGCTGGACACGACGGCCACCAGCGCCGCCGCGCCGGCGCCCTCCAGCGCGCGGCGCCGAAGCTCAGATTCCAGGAGGCTGGCCTGGCGCTCCAGCTCCGCGCCGCGCCCGACGATGAAGCCGACGACACTGCGTTCGAGGCTGGCCGGATCCGTGCGGCCCACGCGCAGGGCGGGGATGCCCGCGGCCATAAGCTGCTCCGCCGCGCCAGCGAGCGCCGCATCACCGGACAACCCGGGCTCGCCATCTACGAGCAGGGCCCCGGAGATCGGCACGGCAGCGAGGGCGGCAACGAGGTTGGCCAGGTCGGTCGGGCCGGGCGCCACCACCGCGAGCGCCGACGCGGGGACGATCACGAGGTCGCCCGGATCCAGCGCGTCGAACGCCGGCACGCGGGCGCGGAGCACCCGGACCCAGGCAATCGGCCGGCTCGCGTCCGCCGGGCCGACGACAGGCGAGCCGCCGGCCCAGGCGCCGGCGGGCAGCAGCTCCGCCGCGAGAGCGGCGAGGTCGGTCACGCCCCTGCTCAGGGGTTCGCCGGCGGCCGGGCCGCACCCGCCGCGTGGCCCGCGCGCGTCGCCACGATCGCATCGACGAGGCTGCCGAACTCGCGATCGAAGTCCACCTGGCGGTCGGAGCGGCCCACGAGGTCCAGCCGGCCGTCCGCGCCGAGCCTTGCCCAGACCCGGCGCCGGGGCAGGTAGAACGTGACCGCGAGTCCGGCGATGAGCGTGGCGAAGGCGCCCCACACGATCGGCGCCCCGGGGTCGCGCTTTGCGATCAGCAGGGTGTACTCGCTGAACCCGCGCAGCTCCAGGCTCATGTCCAGGCCCTCCATCGCGACCGTCTCGCCGCGGACGGCGAGGACCGGAAAGCCCTCCACGATGTCGGGCGTGCCGTCCGCGTTCGTGCCCCGGACGGCGTACGGGATGGCGACGAGGACCCCGATGCCGTCCTCCGTCCGGTCGAGCAGGAGCTCGAGGCCGTACGGACGGCCGGGAATCGGGAGTGCGCCGAACGGACGCCCGTCGGCGGCATCGGTCAGCGGGATCGGCCCGGACCACAGGACCGAATCGTCGACCGTGGATCGGATCTCCACGTTGGGCGCCGGGCCGAAGCCGTTCTGGTGGAACGTGTAGCCGCCCGCCGAGAGCGGGTCGTTGACGCGGATGAGCTTGCGCTCCAGGAGCTCGCCGTCGCGGTACACGGCGAGGTCGGTGGTGAAGTCGCTGGGCATGCCCGTGTCCAGGCCCGGGGCCTCGAAGGCGAGGTTCTCCACGAGCAGGAGGCCGGGGGTGCCGATCGGCTGGACGGTCAGCGTGTCGCCCTCGGCAACTACGAGCCCCTGCTCATCGCCGAATCTCGCGGTCACGAGCCCGGCGAGAAGGAACAGGATCAGGCCGAGGTGCGAGACGAGCGTCGCGAGCTTCGTCCAGCGGTTGCGGTCACCGTACAGGAAGCGCGTGCCGTCGGGCTCGCCGGCCTCGCGCACGGCGAAGCGGTGACTTCGGAGCGCCGCGCCGACGGCCTCGCTCGTGAGCCCGGCGCCGGCCGCGATCGAGACCCGGTCCGGGAGGCGCGGATGGAAGTAGGCGTCCGGCTGGACGACGCGGATCGTAGCCGACTGCTGGTACAGCCGCGGCGTGCGATCAAGGGTGCAGATGACGATCGATACCACCAGCACGAGGAGCGCGATGCTGAACGGCGTCGAGGTGAACACGTGGAACAGCTGGAGCCGCTCGAGGAGGTCCACCAACCCCACCCCGAGCACGGGCTCGTACAGGGAGCGGATCCGAGCCATCTCCGCCGCGTAGTCGCCGGGTGTGCGGAATGCGAACGACGGCAGCTGGCGGATGGTCATGCCGAACACCGCCAGCACCGCGATGGCCACGATCTGGACGACGGCGAAGTTGACCGACGTGAACAGGCGCCACAGGCGCATGCCGGCGCGAACGGCGAGGCTCGGGCCGGCGCGGCCGTCCGGCCGTCCAGCCGCTCGGACCGGGCGCTCGATCGTCAGGCTGGCCAAGGATCGGTCCCGGTCACACTCCGGCCGGCACAGCCGATGGGTCGGCCGAGGCGGCCGCGCCCGCTCGTTCCTTCTCGCTCATCGCCGGCCGATGCTACACCGCGGCGGCGCGAGGTCGGCTCGGCGTCGGCTCGAGGTCAGCCGGCGCGCTCGCCCTCGCGGACCCGCTCGGGCTCGTGGGCCTCAATGCTCAGGACCATCGGCTCCGCCTGGGCCCGCGCGACGCGGTTCTTGCCGCCCCGCTTGGAGGCGTACATCGCCCGGTCCGCGCTGACCAGGAGGGCATCAGCCGAGCGGCCGTCGGCCGGGTAGGACACGACGCCGACGGAGATGGTCGGGCCGGGTTCGACGCCCGCCTGGCCCTGCTCCGCCACCGTGAGCCGGATCTTCTCCGCGAGCACCCAGCCGCCGGTGGGGTCGGTCTCCGGCAGGAGCGCCACGAACTCGTCGCCGCCGTAGCGGGCTGCCACGTCGATCTTGCGCAACCCGCCGCGGACGACGTCGGCCACGGACCGCAGGACCTGGTCGCCGGCGACGTGCCCGAAGCGGTCGTTGACCGCCTTCAGGTCGTCCAGGTCCAGCATCACGAGGCAGAACGCGCGACCGGACCGGTCGCCGCGCGCGATCTCACGATCCAGCGCCGCGAAGAAGAACGTCCGGTTGTACAGCCCGGTGAGGGAGTCGATGGTGGACAGGCGGATCGCCGCATCCCGCGCCCGCCGCTGCTCTCGCCCCACCGAGGCACCGATGTAGGCGAGGAGGTAGACGCCCGTGAGGTTCACGGCCATCTGCACCAGCGATCCGATCGCCGGACTGGGGTTGACGATCAACCCGGTCGCGACGTAGGCCACGGTGGCGACGGCCGCCAGCGCGAAGGCGATGCGAGGTGCCACGAGGAGGGCCCCGGCGCCAACGATCAGCGGGAAGGTGAACGTGAACGGGCTCTCCAGGCCGCCCGTCAGGGCCACGAGCGAGGACGCGAAGCCGAGCGCGAGCACGCCCTGGAGCGGACCTCGTGCGGCCCGCAGCGGGGTCCGGGGGACGACGTCCTGAAGCATGAGCATCGCCTGGCCGGTGATCGCGATGAGGATCACGATCGCGGGCAGGGACACCGCCCACAGGCCGCTCGCCGCGGCGAACACCGCGACCGCCATCAGGAACGCCCAGCTGACGATCCGGATGA
>Ga0183260_10005096_pt1 | contig 10374 bp, 9 predicted proteins | sample AntDrymUQ4972206_2_FD_129768 | JGI IMG/M metagenome (GOLD analysis project Ga0183260, IMG submission 129768) | Polar desert sand microbial communities from Dry Valleys, Antarctica - metaG UQ497 (22.06) (version 2) (version 2) | ecosystem: Environmental > Terrestrial > Soil > Desert | place...
CGAGCAGCTCCTCGACTCGCTCGACACGTGGAAGAGATGGGCGCTCGGCCACGACGTACCTCCCGAGGGCCTGCGCGATAGCGCTGCGATGATCAACCACTTCGCAGCCAGCCGGCAGCATCAACAGGCCGCCGAGATCGCCGCAGCGGTAGGCGGGTGGTCGCGTCACACGGACCTTGCGCTCCCGGACCAATCGCCCGGACCACAACAGGTCTGTTCCGGTCTCGCCCGTGGCCTAGGTGTCGAGCTCTGACGTCCGCTAATCGGGCTCTACGCGTCTGAGTGGGGAGCGCGGGTTCGGATGCGGGGCGGCTTGGGTCGGTCGGGCCAGGAGATGCCGCCTGCGTGGAGGAGCACGCGGAGCTTGTAGTGCTCGAAGGATCGGAAGCCATGGCCGGCGCGTTTGACCTTCTTGACGCACAGGTTGAGGCCCTCGGTCGGGCCGTTGGAGGCGCCGGTGTCGTGGTGGGCGAGGATCTCGGTGCGCCACGACTTCAACGTGTGGCCGAGCGAGCGGATCTCGGCGACGTCGTCATTGGTGCAGCCGACGATTGCCTTGTCGCAAGTCCGACCCGTTGTATCGGATCCGTAAACTGCTCCTCACCGGGGGCGAACGCCGGTCGCTTTGAGGAACGATGTCTCGTCGACACCGAGCTGCCGCAAGCTGCGCCCTCCGGTCGTGAGCGGCGTGGCCGGGCACCTGCCCGGGCCACGCCACTCGCGGTGAGCTCCGGGTGCTACCCGCCGGCGCGCATCCCGACGATGTCGCTGGTGTGCAGGGCCTTGCCGCCGATGCCCCACTCGCCGCTGGCGACCTCCTCGATGGTCACCCACGTGACCGGTCGCATCGCCTCGCCCTCGACGCTCACCATTGCGTCGGTCAGCTTCTCGATGATGGATTCCTTCTCGTCGGCGTTGAACACGCCTTCGATGAGCTTCACTTGGATCAGGGGCATTGTGTCTCCTTGGTTGGTTTCGGATCGTCGGTGTGACGTCCCCACCCGAGGTGCGTGAGCGAGACGGTTACGGCGGTAACACCGACGGTTACGGCGGGTGCGACCAACCTGGCTGGCTCAGCTCGGGACGACGTGGACCGCCCCGCTGAGCGCGGCGAACCCGTCGAACCCGATCGGGTTCACGACCCACGCAGTCTGGCCCCCCAACGGGGCAGAGCCGGTCACCCGCACGCGCACCTCCAGCACACCGAGGCTCTTCCACTCCACGTTGGTGACGACGATCCCGGCGCTCAAGTCCTCGGGATCTGGCGGCCAGAGAAGGCCACGATCTGTTCGAGCCGGCTGGCTTCCGGTGGGGCCTCGACCTCGGCGCCGAACGTGTCGCCGTCACGCATCTCCGGCTGCACGATCTGGCGAGCGCAGGCGTCGACCTCGGCGATGAGGCCGTCGGGCGGTTCGTAGGGCAGGCCGGTGGCCCTGGACAGATCCCAGCCGTGGACGAGGCCGTCGAAGGCGGTGTAGCGGGCGAACATCGAGACCGGTACCTCGCCGAAGGGGGCATTGACGGTCCGCTCCTGGGCGCCAGGCGAGTGCAGGGCACTCAACAGCTCAGCCATGGCTCGCCTCCAGCGGTCGGTGAGCTCGCCCTCCAGGGGTGGGGCGGACCCAGCCGCCCCGCCGCGGAAGGCCGGGGAGAAGTGGGTGGCGCCGCCGATCATGTGCTCCAAGACGCCCGTCACCGTGAAGTTGGCGCAGGCGGTCGGGTTGTCGAGCTGGTCGGGCGTGATCCGATCGACCACCGCCTCGATCAGGGGGATGATCTCGTCGAGCTGTTGGACACCGTCCATGGGTTCTCCTTGGTTGTTGCCTCGCGTCGCCGCGGCGACGGCCTCACGGTCACGGCCGAGGACGATCAGGTCCTCGGTGGACTCGCTTCGGGCGTCGCGTAGGTGACGTTCGGTCATGAGGACATCTTTGGCGGTTCATTCGCCTCGGGCGCCTCGGGGGCCTCGGTGGCCCCTACCCGAGGTGCGTGAGCAAGTCTGTTACGGCGGTAACACCGATGGTTACGGAGGGTGCGATGAGCGACTACTCAGGCTCGGGCCTCGTCGAGCGCGCTGGTGAGGCGGCCGCCCGTGGCAGCTGGCCGCAGGCCTTCGCGCTGCTCATCGATGCGGACGCCGACGCCGGCGGTCTGCTGGGTCCCGCCGACCTGCCGATGCTCGGCGAGGTCGCCTACGCCGCCGGCCACCTCGACGTCACCATCGATGCGTGGGAGCGCGTCCACGCGGCGTGCGTGGCGGCCGGGGACCCGGTCGCGGCGGGAGGCGCGCGGTGCGTGTCGCCATGCACCTGCTGTTCGACACCGCCCTCATGGCCCCGGTGCGCGGTTGGCTGGCGCGAGCGGAGCGGTTGCTCGAGGGCCAGGAGGAGACGTCGGCCCACGCGTGGTTCGCGGTCGTCCGCAACTACGAGTGGATGCTGGCCGGTGACCTCCTCGGTGCCCGGGAGTGGGCGCAGCGGGCGGTCGCGATCGGTTCGATGTGTGACCCCGCCGCCTGCGCCATCGGGCGGGTGGCCGAGGCCCGGTTGCTCATCCTCGATGGCGATTCCGAGAGGGCCTCGCCATGCTCGACGAGGCCGGCGTGGCGACGGTGTCCGGCGACCTGGATCCGCTCTCCACCGGGGTCGTGTACTGCGAGCTCGTGTGCGCCTTGCAGGGCCTCGCGCTCTACGACGTGGCCGAGGAGTGGACCGAGGCGATGGAGCGATGGTCGGAGACGAACGCCATCGGGAGCATCCACGGTCGGTGCCGGGTCCACCGCGCCGAGATCCTCCGGCTACGTGGCTCGTGCAACGAGGCGGAGCACCAGGCGCTCGTCGCATGCGACGAGCTGCGACCGTACCTGCGACGCGAGCTCGGGCGCATCCGGCTGCACAAGGGTGACCTGGTCGGTGCCGAGGACGCCTTGCTGGCGGCGCACGGAGCGGGGTGGGACCCCCAGCCGGGTCTGGCGCTGGTGCGCCTGGCGCAGGGCGACACGGCCACCGCGGCTGCTTCCATCCGGGAGGCACTCGATCGTCCGGCGCGGATGCCCTCGAAGGAGCGGCCGCCCAACAACGACCTGCAGCGCGCGCCCCTCCTGGCGGCGCAGGTGGAGATCGAGGTGGCGGCCGGCGACCTCGACCGGGCGCGGGCGGCCGCCGACGAGCTGGGGCTGGTGGCCGCCCGGTTCGAGAGCAAGGCGCTCGTCGCCAGCGCCGCCACCGCCCAAGGGCGGGTGCGGCTCGCCGGGGGCGACGTGGCCGAGGCGGAGCTGGCGTTCTCCGACGCCGTGAGGTTCTGGAACGAGGTCGGCGCGCCGTACGAGGCGGCCCTCGCCCGCATGGGGCTCGGCGATGCCTATGGCGCTGGCGGGAGTGAGCACCGGGCCGCGCTGGAGCGCCAGGCAGCCCGCACGATCCTCGACGGCATCGAGGCCGGGGCGCCGGAGAAGGAACCCGCGCCCGTCGAAGCTCCGGATGCCGGGGGCAACGTCTTCCGCCGAGAGGGCGACTACTGGCTGGTCGTGTTCGACGGGCACACGGTCCGGGCGCGCGACCTCAAGGGCATGCGGTACCTCGCCCGGCTCCTCGCGGAACCCGGCCGAGAGCTGCACGTGCTGGATCTCGTCGCGGCGGAGTCCGGGGCCACCTCAGGGGAGGGCGACGTGCCCAGGGCGGCGCTCGGCGACGCGGGCGAGATGCTCGACCCGCGGGCGAAGGAGGCGTATCGACGTCGCCTCGTCGAGATCGAGGAGGACATCGACGAGGCCAACGCCGTCGGTGATGACGAGCGAGCCGCGCAGGCCGATGCGGAGCGCGAGTTCCTCGTCAAGGAGCTCGCCCGCGCTTTTGGCCTGGGCGGCCGGGCCCGACCCGCGGCGTCAGCGGCCGAGCGAGCGCGAGCCGGGGTGACCCGCGCCATCCGCCAGGCGATGTCACGGATCGCTGAGCACCATCCCGCGCTCGGGGAGCACCTCGACCGGACCATCCGCACCGGTGCGTACACCTACGCCCCCGACCCCCGCGCCCCCGCCGGCTGGACGGTGTGACCTCACCGCGCCGCCGCGCCGGGACCTGCAGGGCGACGATGTCGATGTCACCGACCCGGGCGGTCAGCGCATCGCACGCCGTGACGGCGGCACTCACGTCGCCGCCGGCGAGTTCGGCGCCGACCAGCACGGTCAGCAGTTCGACGGCGCGCAGCCGGTCGTCGCCGAGCACGCGCAGGCCGCGCCGGACCATGAGGCGAGCGAGCTCGTCGACACGCGCCAGATGCAGGCGCGCCGCAGGCAGGAGCGCCTGCAACGCCTGGTCCTTGGCAGGCCGTGAAGAAGGAGCACACCGACTTCCCCGCGGATGTGGCGTCGTCTGCCGGCCCGCACGCCAGTGCCATTGCCTCGTCGAGCAGGGCCATGCCCTCGACCACCCCGCCCGCTTGCACATGGGCCAGCCCGGCGTCGGACAGCGCCTTGGTCTCGAGATTGACGTCGCCGAAACGTCGCGCCCGATCGAGCGCCAACTCGGCGGCGGCCAGCAGCTCACCGGGATCGTCGACGTCGCAACCCATCGCCGCGACCGCCACCCAGCCCTGCTCGACGCAGGGCGGTTCGTGCTCGACGAGTCGACGCGCCCGGGCGAACCACGCCCGGCTCGCCGTCGGGTTGCCCATCGCGTTGGCGAGCGTCTCGCCCAGCCGCACGCACGCCATCGCCGCGCGGCGCCTGTCGTCGGCAGCCGTGAAGCCCCGGATCGCCGCCGACAGATGCGCGACGACGCCATCGATGTCGAAGCAGCCGTAGGCGTCGTCGGCCAGTCGCAGCGCCCGCTGCGCGTCATCTACCCCGGGCTGCACGTCCCCATTCTCGTCGCCATTGTCACTCGCGATGGATGGCAATCTGCCGGGTGTGTCGGCGCCGAAGTACGCGGTCGTCTGAGCGCAGCCCTACCGGGCGGCGACCACCTCGATCTCGAGCATCCAGCGCTCGTCGAAGATGGCGGTGAGGACAACCGTCAGCGCAGGCCGGTGCACACCGAGGATCGCCGTCCGAACGGCCCGATTCTCGGCGGCGAAGGCGCGGCTGGCGAGGAACGTCGTCACCTTGACGATGTCGGCAACGGTCATGTCGGCGGCCTCGAGCTGGGCGATGACGTTCGACCAGGCGCGACGGCACTGGTCACCGAAGTCGGATGGAACGACCCCGTCGACGTCCTCGGGTACCTGGCCGCTGACGATCAACCACTCGGTGACCTCGCGCAGCCGTACCGCCTGGCTGTAGTCGCCGGCAGCAGCCGGTGCGCGCTCGGACTGGATCAGGTCGCGATGCATGGTCCAACGGTACGGCCGGTGCGCGTGCGGGCTCACCGGCCCAAGGCGTTCCTGCCGTCTCCGTTGAGCCCGGCGCGGCTGGCTCTGGCGGTTGACGGGCGGACGGGCAATGCTGGCCGCGTGACCTGCGCCTCGCCCGTCGACTCGACCCGCGGATGGGCCGTGGTGGTCGCCGGCGCCGTCGGCTCGGGCATCGCCTTCGGGACGGTGTACACGTTCGGCGCGTTCTTCGATGCGATGGTCGACGACTTCGGTGCCGGGCGCGGTCCCACAGCGCTCGTCTTCGGGGTCACGTTGCTGGCGTTCTTCGGGACCGGCCTCGTCGCCGCGCCACTCGCCGATCGGCTCGGCCCGCGGCGCCTAGTGCTCACCGGTGCCGTACTGCTCCCGCTCGGGCTCCTGCTCACGTCGCGGGTCGACACGGTCGTCGGCGGCTACGTCACGTACGGGATCGGTGTCGGTGTGGGCGGCGGCCTCGTGATCGCTCCGATGTACACGGCGGCCGGCGGGTGGATCGTCCGCCGGCGGGCGCTGGCGCTGGGCGTGGTGGCGGCCGGCAACGGCGTCGGCACCTTGATCCTCGTCCCGGTCGCCGACCGTCTCATCGCCGATCACGGATGGCGCGACGCGTACGTCATCCTGGCGGTCGTCAACCTCGTCGTGATCGGGCTGTGCTGTGCCGTCGTCCGGCGACCGCCCGTCCCGCCCGCCCCACCAGCGGTGGCGTGGATGAAGGCCGTTGCCGCCACCACCGCCTTCCGTCGGCTGTTCGCCACCACGCTGCTGTTCTCCGTGGCGCTGTACGTCGCATTCGGCTTCGTCGTCGACTTCGCGACGGAGGAGGGCATCGAGTCCGGGAGCGCGGCGCTGCTCGTCGGCATGATCGGCGCCTCCAGCGTCGTCGGGCGCCTCGGGCTGACCACGCTGTCCGGCCGCGTGCCCGCCGTGCGCCTGCTGCAGGGCTGCCTGGCCGTGCAGCCCGTCGCGTTCGCCGTGTGGCTCGTTGCCGACGATTCGTACCCGCTGCTGGTGACGTTCGCGTTGATGCTCGGCGTCGGCTACGGCGGCTTCGTCGCCCTCGGACCGGAGGTCGCGCTGGGCTACTTCGGGGTCGTCGGCCTCGGCGGGGTGATCGGTCTGCTGTTCCTTGCCTTCGGCCTCGGCGGCCTGGTCGGGCCGCCGTTCGGCGGTTGGCTCGCCGACGCCAGCGACGGTTCGACGATCCCGATCGCGTTCGGCGTCGTCATGTCGGCGCTCGCATTCGCACTGTCGTTGACGATGCCGATCGGCGCCGCTCGCGTCGGCACTCCGGCGCCGGACTGAGCGGTGCCGGTCCCGGGGCTCTGGGTCAGGCGCCGGTGGCCGCCCGCCACGACCGGACCTCGTCCATCGCCACCGCGGTGATAGCGGTCTTGTCCGAACCAGTGCGGCTCGCGGTGACTGAGGTGAATGCGCCACAGCTCGACGTCGATGCCCAGTGTGCAGCTCGGGAAGTCGCCAAGCAGCGCCGGCTGCGGGGGCAGTGGGATGGAGTCGGTCACCGGGCGCGAGCCGCAGCGACGGCCTCGGTGAGGGCGAGTAGCGCGTCGATGTTCTCGCCCTCGACGATCAGTTCGGCCGGGCAGCGACCGCCGAGCTCATCGTTGCGCGCAGCCGCCCACGCCGCCATCGTCAGCGGGGAGGCTTCGGGTTCGATGTCCAGCCAGCACTGCACCCAGGCGGCGGCGCCGTGCCGGATCTCGCCGTTGACGTAGTCGACCTGCCAGGTGGGGTACTCGTTGGACCGGCGGCCGGGGACGGCGAGGAGGCGGTGGTTGTCGATGCGGTGCTTGATCGCCTGGCGTGAGCAGTTGAGGACCGTCGTCAGCGCGGCGGTGTCGATGGTGTCTCCGATCGCCTCGCGCCAGCGGATGCGGGCCACATAGGCGTCAGCGATCCAACGTCCGACGGCCTGCCCGTCGTCGTCGCCGCGCTCCTCCGACTCGACTGCGAGCAACCTGGCGATCAGGTCGTGCTCATCCTTGGACAGCTCTTCGAGGCGGGCCCCGAAGCCCCAAGCGATGTCCGCGATCTCCATTCCGACATGCTACGCCTACCGTCAACCCCGTCAACCCCGTCAACCCCGTCAAGCCAGTTCGTCGGCGATCGTCTGCGTCGACGCCCTCCGTCTCACCATCCACCCAGCCGGTACGACGCAACCGAGAATCCATCGCGCGACGCGCCCGTGCCGGCGGTAGAGGACACGAGCGCTCGGGATATTCGGCGTCGTTTCCGGACACCCCCCCGAGCCATGTCTGGCAGCGCCGGCGATCATCGAACGTCGCGGTCGCGCGGTGCCCGATCCGTCGATCCGTCGCGTTCGCGGGAGGAAGCGCTCGGCGAGTCCGAGGGGCTCCACGAGGCCGCTCAACCAGCGTTCTGGGACGTTCATCTACCGCCTGATGGAGTGCCCGCTCGCGACGTGGAAGTGGTGGTGAAGACCGCGCCGTCCATCCGCAGTTATTCGTCGGACTCGTGCCTGCTGCGGAGCTCGTGGAACAGGTCGTCGGGGTCGACGGTGAACTCGCTACCGAATCGAAGAGCACTTCCTCCGATGCGTGCGACGTCGAAGCTGGGATACTGTAGAAAATCGTAGCTACGACTAACTGGAGGCTGCCATGCCGAGACCACCCGGTCACACGTCCGAGCGCAAGTACGTATGCGACTGCCATCACTGTGCCCACCACTGGACATCCCATCTTCGTGCTGGGCCACCGAACAGTTGTCCGCAGTGTCAGTCAACCAACATCTCGACGCGGCCCTTGAACTAGTGATGTTGTCCGCCACTGGTCGTGGCGCCGCGATGGCCGACCAGTCGCGATCGATTCGGCGATCTGTCAGCGCTCGGCGCCGCGCATAACCACGCCACACCGCCACCAATCGTGCCGCTCCGAACCGGCGATCGCGCGAGTTCAGTGGAGAGACGAGCGGCGCACCGACGTGCCGATCAACGCGGCGGTCCGAGCCGGCTATCGCTCGGAGCCGGCGTTCATGGCATGTCGGCGGCGATGGCGTTAGAGCACCGACACGTGTCTATTGCTGTCGCCGCGCGTATCGCCGAAGGCTCACGGCGGCAGCGTTGCCCTGCTCCTGCTCCTGCTGCTGGCTGATCGGGGCGATGGGCTGGACCTCGGAGAGGGACACCCATCGGCCATCGTGGAAGAAGCCAGGGTTGCCGTCACCCCAGCAGGAGGGAGACGTGAACGGAGAGCAGAACGATGGATCGTGGCGGTCGGCGTACGCGGTCGGTGAATCGTCGGAGGCGGTTGGCTTGCCGCAGTTCGGGCAGTCGGCTGGTTTGCTCATCACTTCACCCACTCGAACAGTTGGGCCATTTCAGGCCGAGGATGTTAAGGCGTAATTCCGTCGCCGCCACGCCCTCTTCCTGAAGAAGGTTACACCCGGTTCGCCGACCTCCAGCCGCCGGGCTATGAAGGAAACGTACGGCTCATGCTTCGTCTTAGCTGTTCATGACGCTGCGGCCGGAGCGAAGCGCCCACGCCTCGACCGACGGCACCGGCGGCCATACGCGAAACCGCCGAAGAGCTCGGGCTTTGTCCATGTGACCGAGTCGACCGAACGGATCGTCGCGGTGGAACCAAACACCATCGACGCCTGCGACCGCCGGCTGCAACTCATCTCACGGCCACAGCTGGACCGCCAACAACTCAAACCCGATCCGGCGTTCGATACCTGCCCTCCAAGTGATGCCATGTGGAGCTGCTGGGCGCGGTTGAGCCCCCTCGCTCTGGTTTGGTCCTCGAGTTCGGATGAAGCTCGGGGCTGCTGAATCAAACCCGTCGAGCAAGGAGGCTCACCATGGGATCGTACGTAGGCGTCGACCTGCACCGGCAACGTTCGGTGGTCGTCGTGTTGAACGAGGACGGCGAGCGGGTGTCGTGGTCGCGGATCGACAACACCCCGGCGAACCTGGCCAGGGAGGTGACCTCGGCCGGTGTGGACGTCGACGTGGCGATGGAGGCGACGTGGGGCTGGTATTGGGCGGCGGACGTGATCGCCGAGACCGGGGTGCGGCTGCATCTGGCGCATCCGTTGGCGATCGCTGGCTACGCCAATCGGCGGGTGAAGAACGATGTCGCCGACGCCACGTTGCTGGCTGATCTGTTGCGCATGGGGCGGTTGCCGGAGGCGTGGATCTCGACGCCGGCGGTGCGTGAGCTGCGCGAGGAGGTCCGCTATCGCCACAAGCTGGTGCGGTTGCAGACCGGGTTGAAGTGTCAGGTGCATCAAGTGCTCGGCAAGGAGGGGGCGATCCCGGCGACGAAGGGGATCTGGTGGACCGGCGGCCAGGCCTGGCTCGATCAGCTCGAGCTGGGCGACGCGTACATGAACCGGATCGGGTCGCTGCGCGATCTGATCGAGCTCAACGGCCGTGAGATCCGCCAAGCCGACGCCCGCATCCACCGCCGCCTTCGTGGCGATCCGGGCTACGAGGCGATCCAACAGATCGCAGGTGTCGGATGCGTCCTCGCAGCCGTGTTCGTCGCCGAGATCGGTGACGTCCATCGCTTCGCCGATCCTCGACGGCTGTGCTCGTGGGCCGGGCTGACCCCACGCCTACGCGAGTCCGACACCCACAGCCACCGCGGGCACATCACCAAGCAAGGCTCCCGGCTGTTGCGCTGGGCGGCGATCGAAGCGGTCTCGGGTGGCGCCTGTGACCGGCGCTGCAACTCGATCAAGGCCCGCGTCGGCGCTCGACGGGGTCACAACATCGGCCGCGTCGCCGCGGCCAGACATCTCCTCACGCTCGTCTACTACGGGTTGCGCGACGGCGAGATCCGTTGCCTCGCAACCGCTGACGCGGCGTGAGGTCGGGCACGACCCGGCGCAGCTCGTCTATCGGCATGACCACCACCAGCACGGTCGACTAAGTGCTTGAGCTCGCCGGGTCGTGACCGGACGGCTTCATGTCACCCCGACCGATCGGGCGTGACGAAGGTATGCCCCGGCACCCGACCACGGTCGAGCTGCCCGACCCTCGCA
>Ga0183260_10005098_pt1 | contig 10370 bp, 13 predicted proteins | sample AntDrymUQ4972206_2_FD_129768 | JGI IMG/M metagenome (GOLD analysis project Ga0183260, IMG submission 129768) | Polar desert sand microbial communities from Dry Valleys, Antarctica - metaG UQ497 (22.06) (version 2) (version 2) | ecosystem: Environmental > Terrestrial > Soil > Desert | place...
GTGGCGACGAGGATCGGCACGCGGCCGCCCTTGAAGCCGAGCATCACGCCGTCGCGCGAGCCCTGCGTCATGTCGCCGTGCAGTGCTTTGACGTTGAACCCGCGGTCGCGCATCTTCTTGTAGAGCTGGTCGGTGCGAATCTTCGTGCGCGCGAAGACGATCGCCTGGTCGGGGCGCTCGGCCTCGAGCACCTCGACGAGCTTGTCGGCCTTGTCGGCGGTCTTCACGTCGACCTGGAACTGCTCGACGGAGTCGACGGTCAGCGTCGCGTTCTGCACCTTCACGTGCTCGGGGTCGTAGAGGTAGTTGTCTGCGAGCTTGCGGATCGGCGGCGGCATCGTCGCGCTGAAGAGCGCCGTCTGGCGGCTGTTGGGGGTCAGGCGCAGGATCTTCTCGACGTCCTCGAGGAAGCCGAGGTCGAGCATCTCGTCTGCCTCGTCGAGGACGACGAAGCGGCAGGAGTCCAGCACGAGCGAGCGGCGGCCGATGAGGTCGAGCACGCGTCCGACGGTCCCGACGACGATGTGTCCGCCGGCCTTCAACTGTGCCTGCTGCGTGCGGATCGGCGCGCCGCCGAAGACGGCGACGACATCGGCCCCCCTGCGCAGCGCGTAGGCGCGGATCGCCTGCGTGACCTGGATGCACAGCTCGCGCGTCGGGGTCAGCACGAGCGCCTGCACGTCGGGCTCGGTTGGATCGACGTACTCGATGATCGGCAGGCCGAAGGCGGCGGTCTTGCCCGAGCCGGTCTGGGCCTGGCCGATGACATCCCGGCCCTGGAGCATCGGAGGGATCGCCTGCTCCTGGATCGGACTCGGAAGCTCGTAGCCGACGTCCTTGAGCGCTTGCAGCGTGCTCTCGGAAAGACCCAGATCGGCGAATGACGTCACGATCCCCAGGATAGGCGCTCTGCGGCGATCGTCAGGGCGCGGCGTCTCACCTGACCATCTGGACGTTGCTCATGCGGGTTGAGCTCGCTGCGGGCCCTCGTCCCGCGGCTTGACGAACTGCAGCGATGAAGAGGGAGGCGGGACCGGCCTTGCCCGATCTCCGCGTGCACAAGTGACGGATCGTGGGGTCGGCTGGCGCACTCGGTCAGTTGTGCGCGGCATGCGCGCTCAAGCGACGGATCATTCGAGAGGGCCGGCACGATCCGTCAGTTGTGCGTGCGGCATGGCAACCGGTGGCGCTACGTGCCCACCCACGATGCGGCGCTCTGCGCAGCGGCTGACGAGCGCTCCTACACTGCGACCGGTGCGAGAGCCGAAGCCGTTGTGGAAGTCCTTGGTCTGCTTCGCCGCACTCGTGCTCGCGACCGCGCTCGGCGCATGCGGCGGGGGCGACGATGGCGGTGATGACGAGACGGGGATCGACGTCGCGCAGCGCTCCGTGCCGATTCGCTGCACGCCGCAGCCGGACGCCCCGAAGCAGCTGCGCGTGCGGGCGAAGTGGTCCAGGGACGAGATCCGCTCGCTGACGATCACCAAGGAGCGCCGCGACGCCGATGCGTCGACGAACCAGCAGTCCAAGGCGACCGCGGTCGTGCGCGTGCTCCGCGCCGGCCGCCGAGGATCGCTGCTGCGCTGGTCCTCGGGCGACGTGGCGCTACCGGCATCGGGTGCGGGCATCACCGAGGAACAGCTGCAGCGCCTCAAGCGGGCCGCGGGCGAGTTTCAGGTCGTCTACTCCACCGACAGGGCGGGCACATTTGAGAAGGTCAGCAATGTTCCGGCGCTGCGAGCTCAGGTGCGGCGCACGCTCGGCGTCCTGGATCGGCTCGGCGGCGACGACCCGAAGCTCAGCGAGGCGATCGCGGCGTCGCGCGAGCTCGTGCTCTCCGACGCGTTCATCCGCTCGGCGCTCGTCAAGGAGATCGTCGGCATGCACGCCGCCTACGGCCTGAAGCTCACCGCCGGCAGGGCGAGGACGCTCCCCTACGAGCTGGCGAACCCATTCGGCGGCGAGGCGCTTCCGGCGCGGGCACGGATCAAGCTCGTCGACGCGCAGGACGCAGCCGGCTGCGCGCTGATCCAGATCGAGGTCACGCCGGACTCGGATGCGGTGACCGACGCGATCGTCCGGGGCCAGCGCGCGTCTGGAGCCAGCGCGCCGAGCGCCGCTGACCTCGCCGGCTTCAGCATCCGCAACACGCTGCGCTACAGCTACGACCCCGGCAGCGGCTGGATCGTCCGCGCCGACCTGCGCCAGTCGATCAAGGCCGGCAACCGCAGCCGGACGGACCGCACCGTGATCAGCTCGCGCTAACGCTCGCGCTCTGGGAGCGCCTGCGGTCAAGCCTTGGGAGACGGGCCGCTCGCCGCGAGGCGCACCGAAGCCGCCTGGGCGTCGTCGCCGGCGAGCTCGGCCAGCCGCTGGGCCGCCAGCCGGATGCGTCGATCGACGGACGCCGCCGCGATCGCGCGGGATTCGCGCTCACAATCCCACAGGCACTCGACGGCGAGATCGCCCGCGAACGTCGGATCGGATGCGGCCAGCGCGGAGACGATGAAGCGCCGCCCGTACGAGTACGGGACCTGCTCGTATGCGCGCGACAGCTCCTCGAACGGCCCCTGCTCGGCGCAGCGCTGCAGCGCCTCGGCGAGCGAGCAGATCACGAACACGTCGCCCTCGAGGCCCTCGTCGAGCTCGCGCGCCAGCGCACGACGGGCCGCCTCGAGGTCCTCCTGCTCCGCACGCGTGCCGAGGATCCCGGCGGCCTTGCGGCGCCGGCCCCAGTCCGGGGACGTCAGCCACTCGTGCGCGAGCGTGCGCGTCTGCGACAGCGGCATCGCCTCGAGCGCAAGCGCGATCGTGCCCTGAAGCTTGCCGCGCGGCTCCTGGCTCGTGCTCTCCTCGGCGATCTCGAGCACGTCGCGGCGACCCTGATTGGCGAGCGCGAGGATCGCGGCGCGGCGCATCGCACGGTCCGGATCGCGAGCCGCGTCCATCATCCGCCGCATGTCGTCGCGGCTGCGCCGGGTCGTGAGCTCCTCGGCGATCTGGCGCCAGCGCGACTCTTCGGTCACGCCCAGCAGCGCCTCCGTGCTGAGCTCGCGCGGATTGGGCTGCTTGCGGCGCGGCTGGCGCCGGCGTGTGCGCGGCGGCAGCGGCACCCGGTGGCCGGCCGCGAGCGCGCCGGCGATCTTGTGATTCTCGATCGACCACAGCGACCAGGGCCGTTCGCGGCCATCGACATCGGCGAGCGCCTCGGCGAGTGCGCTCTCGCCCGGAAAGCGCTCGACGAGCACGCCGTCGAGTCCCGCCACCGCGTCCGGCCACGGCACGCCGGCGCGCATCATCTCCGGATCGCCGGTCAACAGCGCGATCGCCCGCTGCCACGAACGGCCGTAGGCGACGTAACCGCGCAGCACACGGCCGGCCTCGGCGTGGTCGCGGATCGCCATCCGGCCGAGCATCCCGAGCACGTTCTGCTCGAGCTCGGCGCTCTCCTCGTCGTTGTCGCGCAACCACGCCTCGAGCGACCGCAGGTCGAGCTCGATGTCGATCGCGAGCGTCGCGTAGTACTCCTCGCGCGCGTCGAGCTGCTGGTCCCACCGCGGGTCGTTGAAGAGGCAGTGCACGAGCAGCGCGTGCGCGACAGAGCGATGCGCATCGAGCGCCCACAGATAGCCCGAGCCGAGGCCGCGCTGGAGCTTGCCCAGCGGCTCGGCGGCGTCGGCCAGCGGTGGTGGGCCTCCCGTCATGCGGGCGCCGCCCACGGGACCATCTATGCCGTCGGATCGAGCGTGACCTTGCCCGTCGTGCGCCGGGCGGCGATGTCGGCCTGCGCCTGCGCAGCCTCGCCGAGCGGATAGGCGGGACCGGTCACGACGCGCAGCTCGCCACGCGAAAGGCGCTCGAACAGGTCGGCGAGCGCCTCGTCGAGCATCGTCGGACGCCCGATGCAGTGCATCAGCCAGAAGCCGACGACGGCCCGCGAGCTGCGCATGAGGTCGCCGCTGCGCACGGTGTTGCCCTTGCCAGACGCGATGCCGTACGTGACCAGCCGTCCGAACGGGCCCAGCGCCGCCAGCGACTCGTCGAAGACCGGCCCGCCGGCCATCTCGAAGACGACATCGACGGGACGATCGAGGTTGGCCTGCAGGAGCCGCTGCGCGAGGCCCTCGGGCGCCGCGTCGATCGCGGCGTCTGCGCCGAGATCGAGCGCCAGCGCGCGCTTGTCCTCGGTCGAGGCGGTCGCGATGACGCGCCCCGCTCCCATCGGCCTGCCGAGCTGGACGGCGAGCGAGCCGACGCCGCCTGCGGCCGCATGGACGACGACGCTCTCGCCCGGTTGGACACGCGCACACGTGCGGTACAGGTGCCAGGCCGTCAGGCCCTGCAGCACGAGCGCCAGGGCAGTGCCGTCGTCGACGCCGTCGGGGATCGGGAAGCTCAGCGCGGCGGGCGCGGTCGCGTACTCGGCGTAGCCGCCGTCGCCGCAGATCGCCACGACGCGCTCGCCGGTGTCCTCGCGGGTTCCCGCCACCTCGGTGCCCGGCACGAGCGGCAGCTCGTCCTTGGCGATGTAGGAGTTCGTGCGCCGGTGCGTGTCGGCGAAGTTCAGCCCCGCACGCGCGACGCGGATCAGGACCTCGCCGCCGGCGGGCTCGGGCACCGGCAGCTCGACGAGCGCCAGCACCTCGGGGCCGCCGTACTCGGACATCTGGATGGCGCGCATGCGCTGGCGAGGATAATCCCCGTGCTCCTGACCCCGTCGCGGGCGGCGGTCGCGGACGTTCAACGGATAGGGTCAGGGCGATGAGCGTCACCGTTGTGGGATCGATCGCCTTTGACGCCGTGCAGACACCGCACGGCGGCCGCGAGCGCATGCTCGGCGGTGCCGCCGTCCATTTCTCGCTGGCCGCGTCGTTCTTCGACGAGGTTCGCGTCGTCGGTCCGGTCGGCGACGACTTCGGCGCCGACGAGTACGCCGTGCTGCACGGCCGCGAGGTCAACAGCGAGGACATCGAGCACGTGCAGGGCGGCAAGACGTTCTTCTGGAGCGGCGTCTACGGCCACAACATGAACTCGCGCGACACGCTCGAGACCGACCTCAACGTGTTCGAGACCTTCGACCCGAAGCTGTCAGACGAGTCCAAGGCGTGTGAGGTGCTGTTCCTGGCCAACATCCTGCCCGAGCTGCAGCTCGGCGTGCGTAAGCAGTGCGACCAGGCCACGTTCGTCGCGCTGGACTCGATGGACCTGTGGATCAACATCGCCAGGGAGAAGCTGGTGCAGGCGATCGAGACCGTCGACTGCGTGATCCTCAACGACTCCGAGGTCGAGCTGTTCACCGGCGAGCGCGAGGTCGTGCAGGGTGCGCGCAAGATCCTCGAGCTCGGCCCGAGCGCGATGGTCGTCAAGCTCGGCAAGTACGGCGCTGCGCTCGTGACGGCCGACAGCTCGTTCTGGATTCCGGCCTTCCCCGTGGAGTTCGTCGCCGACCCGACCGGCGCCGGCGACTCGTTCGCCGGCGGCTTCGTCGGCGCCATCGCCGAGCGCGTCGCGGCCGGCGAGGAGATCACGCCCGACGTCATGCGCCTGGCGATGGCCTACGGCACGGCGCTGGCGTCCTTCAACGTCGAGGAGTTCGGCACGGAGCGAGTCGCGCGCCTGACGGGCGACGAGATCGTGCAGCGCGTCGAGGAGCTGCAGCGGATCACGACGTTCGACTGCGTGCCCGTGGCGCTGCGCTGAGGCAAGCCCGTGCGCTCCGGCAACTACTCGACCAGCGCTCTGGCGATCCTCGCGGGCGTGTTCATCGTGCTCGGCGGCGCTCTCATCTTCGTGATCGAATGGCTCGGCGCGGCGCTTGTGATCGCGGGTGCGATCATCGGCTTCGTCGTGCTCGCCCGGTTCATGCGCGAGCAGTTGGACTGACGTCGCGCGGAGCCACGTCGGCGGGTAAGGTCTCGGGCGGTGGATCCCGCCTTCATCTTTCTCATGTTCGTGCTCAAGGCGCCGATCGTGATGCTGCTCTACCTGGTCTGGTGGGCGATCAAGGCCGAGCCCGTGCCCGACGAGCCGCGCATCGACGACGACGGCGGCAGCAAGCATCCGCATGATCGCCACGCGCGACCGCGCCGACCGCGCCCACCGCGCCGTGGCCCGCACGGCGATCCCCCGCTGCCGCCTCCCTCGCGCACGCGCACCGTCGTCGCCAGGGCACGCCGCGTCGGCTCCTAGCCGCGTCGGTCGCAGCCGCCTGGCCGCTTAGACTCCGAGGCGCATGAGCGCTCCCGCCTCGGTCCTCTCGGACGGCACGATCCTGCGTCTCGTGCAGGAGGGACGGATCAGGATCGATCCCTGGGATCCGGGGATGGTGCAGCCCGCCAGCGTCGACCTGCGCCTCGGCGACAGCTTCCGCGTCTTTCACAACCACCGCACGGCCGCGATCGATCTCGCCAAGCCGCCGACGAACCTCACCGAGCAGATCGTGATCGGCGACGACGAGCCGTTCGTGATCCATCCCGGCGAGTTCTGCCTTGGCAGGACGCTGGAGTGGGTCGAGTTGCCCGACGACATCGTGGCGCGGATCGAGGGCAAGAGCTCGCTTGGCCGCCTCGGGCTGATCGTCCACGCCACCGCCGGCTTCGTCGATCCCGGCTGGAAGGGGACGCTGACGCTCGAGATCACGAACCTCACGCGCGTGCCGATAAAGCTGTGGGCATCCAAGCCGATCGCCCAGCTCTCGTTCATGACGCTCGACGCGCCCGCCCTGCGCCCCTACGGCCACCCCGAGCTGGGCAGCCACTACCACGGGCAGATCGACGCGACCGAGAGCCGCTACGAGGGCGGGCGGGCGGCTTCCGCATCACGTCCGGTGCGATAAGGTCGCGCCGCCATGAGCCTCCTTGCCACGATTCTCGCCGCGGCGCAAGGCGCCGGCGAGCACGCGGCCGAAGAGCATCACAAGTCCGAGGTGCCGTTCTTCGTCGCGGGCAGCGTGCTGGCGCTGTGGGCGATCGCGATCAGCGCCTTCGGCTTCACGAGGCCTGACTTCCCGTCCAGCGAGGGCGCCGCGCGTGGGGTCATGGCGCTGAGCGCCGTGCTTGTGCTGGGGGCGACCTCGATGGCCGTCTATGTCGCCCTCTGACGACGACGGTCACGCGATCTCCTACAAGGTGCTCGAGCGGGGCACCCCGGTCCAGGCATCCGATGGCATCGACGTGGGGGTCGTACGAGACGTGCTCGAGAACCGCGCGGAGCACATCTTCGACGGCCTCGTGATCGACACTGCCACCGGCCAGCGCTTCGTCGACGCGCCCGAGGTGCAGCGGATCGCGGAGCTCCGCGTTACGCTCACGATCGACGCCGAAGCCGTCGCCGAGCTGCCCGAGCGCGATCCCGCCGGCGCCCAGACGTTCCGCGCGAACACGAAGGGCGGGCGCCTGAGCCGTCTTTTCGGCGGCGGCTGGAAGCGCGACTAGTGCAAGATTTAACACGTCCGACACGCTTGCCGGAGCGCGACGGGGTGCATAATCGGTTGCAGTGAGCGAGAACACAGAGATCCAAGACCCCGCCGCCGCGGCTCGACCCGAGACCAACGGCGCCGAGCGGACCGGCGGCAGCGAGACGCTCAGCGTCATCGACAACCGCACCGGACGCACCTACGAGATCCCGATCACCGACGGCACGGTGCGGGCGCTGGACTTCCGCGCCATCCGGGTTTCCGACGACGACTTCGGCCTGATGACCTACGACCCGGCGTTCATGAACACCGCGTCATGCCGCTCGACGATCACCTACCTGGACGGTGCCGAGGGCGTGCTCGAGTACCGCGGCTACCCGATCGAGCAGCTCGCCGCGAAGTCCTCGTATCTCGAGGTCGCCTATCTGCTCATCTACGGCGAGCTGCCGACCACGTCGCAGCTGGAGGAGTGGCAGCACCAGATCACGACCCACACCTTCGTCCACGAGAACATCAAGGAGTTCCTCGGTGGCTTCCGTCACGACGCCCATCCGATGGGGATGCTGCTCGGGGCGACCAGCGCGCTGTCGACGTTCTACCCCGACGCCAACGACATCGACGATCCCGGGAACCGAGACATCCAAACGGTCCGACTGATCTCCAAGATGCCGACGCTGGCGGCCTTCGCGTACCGCCACGCGCAGGGCCAGCCCTACGTCTATCCCGACAACGACCTCAGCTACGCGGGCAACTTCCTGAACATGATGTACAAGATGACCGAGCTGAAGTACGAGCCCGATCCGCGGCTCGAGCGCGCGCTCGACATCCTGTTCATCCTGCACGCCGACCACGAGCAGAACTGCTCGACGAGCGCCGTGCGCTCGATCGGCTCGGCGAAGCCCGACCCCTACTCTGCGATCGCGGGTGGAATCGGAGCGCTCTACGGACCGCTGCACGGCGGTGCCAACGAGGCGGTGCTGCGGATGCTGCATAAGATCGAGCACCGCGACAACATCCCCGCCTTCGTCAAGGAGGTGAAGGCGGGCAAGCAGCGCCTGATGGGCTTCGGCCACCGCGTGTACAAGAACTATGATCCGCGCGCGCGGATCATCAAGCAGGCCGCCGAGGACGTCTTGGAGGTCACGGGCCGCGGCACGCTGCTGGACATCGCGGTCGAGCTCGAGCAGATCGCGCTCGAGGACGAGTACTTCACCGAGCGCAAGCTCTATCCCAACGTCGACTTCTACTCGGGCCTCATCTACCAGGCGATGGGCCTGCCGGTCGCGATGTTCCCCGTGATGTTCGCGATCGGCCGCACGAGCGGCTGGATCGCGCAGTGGCGCGAGATGGTCGAAGACCCCGAGCAGAAGATCTCGCGGCCCCGTCAGATCTACACGGGCGAGCGCGGGCGCGACTACGTGCCGATCGACCAGCGCTGACGGAGCGGCTGGCCACCACCGCCCAGCCTTCTGGGCCGTGGGGCTACGCGCTCGCTGGACCGTCGGGTAGATCGCCCTGTGCGTCGCGCAGGCGCTCGAGGTCGAGCTGGTCGCTGCTGCGACCCGTTGCGCGCTTCATCGCGACGAGGTCGGCAAGCGAGCAGATCGCTGCCTCCACGCCGTCGATGCGCTTCACGTCAGCCCGAGCCAGCACGTCGTCAAAGGGCGCGGGCAGAAGCTGCTCGGACAGGATGTCCACCAGGCAATGCCGCGTTCGCAGCGCCAGTACGCCGCCGGACGCCAGCCTCGTGGTCCGCAGCGGCGTGCCGTCGGGGTTGGTCGCTTCCCAGCGCTCGACAAGCGCCTCGAGGCGCGAGCGGTTCTCGGCATCCATCGCAACCGCCGCATCGACGTCCTTCGTAGCGCGCACCGCCCCGTGCCGGACGACCGCCAGGCCGCCCACGATGACGTAGCGGATCCCAGCCTCGTTGAGATCACGCAACGCCGCGGCGAAGTCGTTCACCGCTGCAGCCAGAGATCGATCGCGACCTTGCTCAGCGCGACGCCCTCGTCGAGCAGATCTTGCGGATCGCGCAGCGCATCCTCGATCAGCACATACCGCCGCCAAGCATCGTTCGCGGCGTCAAGGTCGCCCCGATCCTGCGCGCTGTGCGCCTGCGCGGCCGCGGCTTGCAGGCGTCGTTGCTGGTCGATCGCCACGCAACGATCCTAGCGCTGGTCGTCCGAAGCGACAGTCGGTGACTACAGGCGGCCCCGACGATAATCGTGTCGAGTTAATGGCGCTATGCGCCAACTATTCGACACGAACGCTGAGATCGCGGCCGGGCCGCGTCGCTTGTCCGTTTTGACCCCCGTGCCCCTGGCTACGATCGGGCGCGTGCCGTTCGTCGTCACCGTCCGCGTCGGGCCGAAGGTTCAGCGCCAGCGCTGCGAGACGCTCGGCGAGGCCGTCGACCTGCTCGAGCGGCGCCTCACCGGCCTCGGCGGCGAGGCGCGCCGGCAGCAGCGGCGAGCGTTCATGCGCGAGTACGAGCCGCTCGCCCAGGTGGCCGCGCGCGGGGAGCTGAAGGGACCAGGGCGCTTGAGGCCGAGCGTTCGAGCGGGCGCCGACGTGCGCGGCGACGGCTCGATCGAGGCCTACCGCGGGCGCGTGGCGCGGGAGCTGATCGCGATCGAGGCCGGCGAGTCGCCGTTTGACGCGCTGCGCCGGGTGCTCGGAGCCGGCGGCTGAGCGCCCGCGCGCTCAGCCTGAGAGCTTGTTGGGATGCCCAGCCGTGTCGTCGATGCGTTGGACGCCTACCAGCGCCGTCACCGCTGGCTGAGCTTCCCGCTCGCCGTCGTCTACAAGTTCGCCGACGACCAGGGCCCGTACCTGACGGCGCTGATCACCTACTACGGCTTCCTGTCGCTGTTTCCCCTGCTGCTGTTGCTCGTGACCATCCTCGGCTTCGTGCTGCAGGACGATCCCCAGCTGCAGGCCAAGCTGATCAACTCGA
>Ga0183260_10005099_pt1 | contig 10369 bp, 9 predicted proteins | sample AntDrymUQ4972206_2_FD_129768 | JGI IMG/M metagenome (GOLD analysis project Ga0183260, IMG submission 129768) | Polar desert sand microbial communities from Dry Valleys, Antarctica - metaG UQ497 (22.06) (version 2) (version 2) | ecosystem: Environmental > Terrestrial > Soil > Desert | place...
ATCGCGCCAAACATGACAATCGCCACGTTGGCGATGAGCACCTTGTACAGGAGCGGCACTGACTTCATCGTCGACGACAACGGGCGGGGTGGATGCACGTGGAAAGATGTCGTTTTCAACATGGCCGTTTCCCCTGACCGCCCGGGTGGATATGTGGACTGGCCCAATTTTGCGATCTGGTAGAATCATGCGTTCGATTCGCCGGAGGGTAATGGAGGTTCCAACGTGGCTGCATCGTCATCATTCGATATTGTTTCAAAGTTCGATCATCAGGAAATGAAGAATGCCGTCGACCAGGCCGAACGAGAGATTCGGACCCGATACGACCTCAAGGATACCAAGACCGAGCTCACACTCACAGACAACGACATCACGATTAATACCGAGTCCGAGTACAGCCTCTCCGCCGTCAAGGACATTCTTGAGTCCAAGATGCTCAGCCGAAAGCTCTCCCTCAAAATTCTCGACTATCAGGACGAGGAGGACGCATCCGGAGCCCGATATCGCCAGCTCGTCAAGTTGAAAGCCGGTATCCCCGATGACGTCGCGAAGAAGCTATCGAAGGCCATTCGCGACGAATTCAAGAAGGTGACGCCCCAAATCCAGGGCGATGCGGTTCGGGTCCAGGCCAAAAACCGCGATGACCTGCAGGCCGTGATCCAGATGTTGAAGGCTGGAGACTTTCCGGTGGCTCTGCAATTCGTAAACTACCGGTAAGGCGCGTCAGGCATGATCAAACGCGTGTCGGTCAGGGAACGTGAGCATCATCGTCTGTCCCTTCCTCCGAGTCGGTTTTGCGCCGGGAGACGAGCGACTTTCGACCATTCGGCGAACGCTCGGGAAGCGCCTGGGCAACTTTCTCAAGCAGCTCACTCTCGAGCGGCGACCCAACCGGGAAGACCCGCAGCGCTGGCGCCGGGGTTTCTGGCCACACGCGTTGAAACATCACCCATTGGTTGATGGACTCCCTGATCGCGTGCTCCAACCGGGGCAGGACGTTCGCGAACCCCGCTGCCATGTCGGCTTCCAAATCGGCAGTCCTGGGCACCGTAAATGGCTCCAGAATGTCGAGTTCATGCGTTCGCCCGGTGCGCCGCTGGGCAATCGGCACAATCGTCGCGCCCGTGTCTCGAGCAATCCTGATCGCTCCCGGCGGGAGCGTTGTCGTCCGTCCAAACAACTCCACGGCGCGGCCATTCTGGAAGTGATCGCGATCGCCGACGATCACCGCCACCTCCCCCTGTCGCAACGCCCGGATCACCTGGCGAATGCCGGACGGTGTGGGTTCCACCAACTTGGCGCCGCGTGAACCCCGCAGATGTGTGACGCCATCGAAGATGAACCGCGATGTGGTTCTACCAGTGACGATCGTGAGCTTGTAACCTCGCGCCCAAAACACCTGCCCCACCTGATCGAACGATCCCAGATGGCCCGAAACGAGGATTACGCCCTTGCCTTGCGCCAGGGCATCGTCGACGATTCCCCAGTGCCCGTGTCGCACCTTCAAAGAGCCCACCAAGGAGTTGCTCGACTGACGCGGCGTGGTGATCAGGTCCGTGAAATTCCTCGAGCTGGTGTGAAAAATCGACTTCACGGCCGCTCGCACTTCCGCGGACTCGGTGGTGAGTCCGAGCACCTGGGCGACGTTGGCCTCGACATTGTCACGGTACGTGTTGGTCGCTCGCCGGAATATGTCGCCTGCACGATCGGCCAACAGATAGCGAATCGGTTTGGGGATCAACCAGAATATCCACGAGAACAGCTCGGCCAGGAACACGCTCAACTGGTAGCGAAATTCGTGGCGCTCTTCCCGCTTGAATAATGGCGTTCGCTTCCTGGGTCCGCTCTCCGAACTCACGTCGACGCCCGCAAGGTCTGAGCACGACCATCGACAACGACATCGCCGCAATACCCTGTCATTGGATTGACACCGCTTGCGGCTGGCGAACCCGGTTATCCATCGACGGATTCATCCATCTTCTTGATGAACCCGATCGAATCCACGAAAACCGGGAGCGCCCGGATAACCGTTAGCGCCACCGCCAGCCAGACCAACGTCCAGCCAAACCACCGGAACGCTTCGGTCGCGTACATCGACCCGATGATCGTGCCAGAGGCGTCCGGCATTCTCCAGGCAACGAGACCCGTCAGGAACACGAAACCGGCCGCCTTCGCCCATCCAAAAACCGCCCGCATGAATCGTCCGGCGGTGAGCCAGGCGGTGAATGACGACTGCATCATGTTGCGTTCACCGAAGGCAGTCATCCCTTGCATGAGCGACAACGATCTCAACCCGTCGACCAGGAAGCCCCTGGTCACAACCATCAGTGGCACCCAGACCGGAATCAGGTCAAAATCGGCAAACACGATCCAGAGCGCGTTCTCGACAACCCGATCGCCTGCTATGTCGAACACCGCTCCGAACGACGAGGTTGAGCCTCGCTTGCGCGCGACCCAACCGTCCAGGCCATCGCTCGCAAAAACGACGATCACCAGCAGCATGCACGCCTCCAGAACCTGCACATTGCCGACGTACATCATCCAGATCACGATGAAGAGCACGATCAGCCGGCTCACGGTGATCAGGTTCGCCATGTTTACCCGTCCTGCATCCAGAATCCGATCGACGTAGTGAGGATTTGCCACCTGTCCTGGAGGAGGAACGATGCGTCGCTAAAGTCAAGTATCCCGTACGCGCTCGCATCCCTCAAGGAACAATTGGAATGTCCTTGTCAGGGTCGCTGCAGATGGATCAGGGCGGCGGGATCGTCCGTGCACAATCCGACGACGCCGAACGCGATCAACGCCTCGGCCCGAGTCGGGTGATTGACCGTCCACACCCAGCACCCAAGCCCGTTGTCACTGATGTGCTCGATAATTTCGCGGTTCATGAATCTGTCGCTGGGGGCAATCAGCGGCGATCCCAATTCGGTGGCGGTTTCCAGCACGTCGTCAGATACAGCGTGGGTGAGCGGCCAAAGTTCGATGCTTGAAGAACTTCGTCTGACATGGCGCAACACATCGTGATTGAATGACGAAATCGCAAACCGAAGATTCGGCCGCCTGGCCGTTTCGCTCAGCACAGCGTCGGCGGCCTCGGCGGCCTTGACTTCGATGTCGACATGAAGGTGTTCCTCCGTCAAATCCAGCACCTCGGCCAACGTGGGGATGGTCGCGCGGTCTCCGGCATCGAGTCTTTGCAAGTCGGCGAGATCCAGGTCAGCCACGAAACCCGAGCCGTTCGTGGTGCGATCTACGGACTCGTCGTGAATCGCGACGGGAACACCATCCCGCGAGAGGTGAACGTCCAACTCAATCCCAAAGGCGCCAAGTTCCACTGCCCGCGCGAATGCGGGAATGGTGTTTTCCGGAAAGTCGGCCGAGGCGCCGCGATGTGCATAGATTCTGACCACAAGACTTTCCTTGCCGTTCAACATTGACACGATCTGTGTCAAGAATTATCATTCACGAGGCAACGCATTCTGGAGGCCCAAAGCATGACTACCCGATTCTCGGAACCACTTTTCGTTATCAGCGTCGCGGCCCGACTTGTTGAAATGCACCCCCAAACCCTACGCAAATACGAGCGCGAGGGTCTGGTTGCCCCCTCTCGCACATCCGGCAACCTGCGCTTGTATTCTGATAGCGACATTGAGCAACTTCGTCAAGTGAAATACCTTGTCGAACAGCGCGGGTTGAACCTGGCGGGCGTGCAATTGGCGCTGGAACTGACCCGGCAATTGCAGGCGATCCGTGCGCAGCGCCTCGGCGCCACGGACCGAAAGTCCAGGGAAGTCGCGGAAATCGACGATCTGTTGCGACGCCTCGGTTTCGTCGACGAGTCGCACGTCAGGTCCCACTTTCACGGCGACGGGCCAAGGAATCGCCAGGCATCTCAGGCACGTCCCGCTGAGCATCGGGGCCACCGCCCCATCGAATGACAACCATACTGTTGTGGAGGCAATGCTGAATGGCATCCAATCAGCGCTTTACAGACAAGGCGCGCGACGCGATTGTAGCGGGTCAGCAGATCACGGTGGAGAACAAGCTCGCCCAGTTCGAGCCGGACGCTCTCTTGAAGGCGCTTGCGTTGCAACCGGAGGGGATCGTGCCCCAGATACTGCAGCGCCTTGGAATCGATCCCAACGATGTCGCGCGCGAAACCGATCTCCTGATCGATCGAACCCCGAAACTACAGTTCAGCGCGGACGCCGTGATCGGCGCCGGTCTGCGCCAGGCGCTTCAACATGCGGAAACGGAGGCGGCCACATTTGGCGATGAATTCGTGTCCGCGGAGCATCTCCTGCTCGGCATCCTCTCCGTCCAGCGATCCCCCGCCGAATCGTTGCTCCGGAGACTTGGGGCGACCAAGGATCGCGTCTATGGCGCGCTCGCCGAAATCCGTGGAAACCAACGCGTGACCGATCAGAACCCGGAAGCCAAGTATGAGGCGCTCGAGAAGTATGGCAGCGACCTGACCGACCTGGCGCGAGATGGCAAGCTCGACCCAGTCGTCGGCCGAGATGATGAGATTCGACGGGTAATCCAGGTGCTCTCCCGCCGAACCAAGAACAATCCAGTGTTGATCGGCGAACCGGGTGTCGGCAAAACCGCGATCGCCGAAGGTTTGGCGCAGCGAATCGTCCGCGGCGATGTGCCGGAAGGACTGCGCGAGAAGCGGATTGTCGCGCTCGATCTCGGCTCGCTGATCGCCGGAGCAAAGTTTCGAGGCGAATTCGAGGAGCGGCTCAAAGCGGTTCTCAAAGAAATTTCGGCGTCCGAAGGGCAGGTCGTGCTTTTCATCGACGAACTTCATACAGTTGTGGGAGCCGGCGCCGCCGAAGGGTCGATGGACGCCTCCAACATGCTCAAGCCGATGCTCGCGCGTGGTGAACTGCATACCATCGGCGCGACCACGCTCGACGAATATCGCAAGTACATCGAGAAGGATGCGGCGCTGGAACGGCGCTTCCAGCCCGTGCTCATCGGCGAGCCCACTGTCGCCGACACCATTTCGATCCTGCGCGGATTGCGCGAACGATATGAAGTGCATCACAAGGTGAAGATTCTCGACAGCGCGCTGGTTGCGGCCGCAACACTCTCAGAGCGCTACATCTCGGACCGCTTCCTGCCAGACAAGGCGATTGATCTCGTCGATGAGGCGGCATCGAAACTGAGGATGGAAATCACGTCGATGCCGGTCGAACTCGATGAGGCCGAACGCCGGCTGATGCAACTCGAAATTGAACGCGAGGCGCTGCGCAAGGAGACCGACGAAGCGTCCCAGCGACGACTCGCTGTGCTCGAGCACGACCTCGCGAACTTCAAGGAAGAGCGAGATGCTCTGCGCTCGAAGTGGGACCAGGAGCGCCAGGCGATAATGGCCATCTCCGAACTGCGCGATGAAATGGACCGCACGCGAGTCGAGATGGAGCAGGCCCAACGCGCGTACGACTACAACAAGGCAGCCGAACTGCAGTACGGCACCCTGAAGGACCTCGACCAGCAAATTCAGGTCGAGGAACAAGGACTGGCGAGACTTCAGGCCACCGGCAAACTCCTCAAGGAGGAGGTCGACGCAAACGATATCGCCGATGTCGTCGGCCGGTGGACAGGTATACCCATTTCCCGCCTGCTGGAGGGCGAAATCGAAAAACTCGTGCACATGGAGGAGCGCCTGCACGATCGTGTGGTCGGTCAGGACGAGGCGATATCGGCCGTCGCCAACGCGATCCGGCGGTCACGCGCCGGTCTCGCCGATCCGCATCGCCCGCAAGGGAGTTTCATTTTCCTGGGTCCCACCGGGGTCGGCAAGACCGAACTCGCGCGTGCCCTGGCGGAGTTCCTGTTCGATTCGGATCAGGCAATGATTCGAATTGACATGTCGGAGTATATGGAGCGTCACGCGGTCAGCCGCCTGATCGGCGCCCCTCCCGGATACGTCGGTTACGAGCAGGGCGGTCAACTCTCGGAAGCGGTCCGTCGTCGCCCCTACAGCGTGGTCTTGTTCGACGAAGTCGAAAAAGCGCATCCGGAAGTCTTCAACATCCTGCTCCAGGTGCTGGACGACGGGCGACTCACCGATAGCCAGGGACGCACGGTCGATTTCAGGAATACGGTGATCATCATGACCAGCAACCTGGGCTCAACCTACATGGCTTCGACGGCCCAAGGCCAGGACGACGAGATGCGAAGTCAGGTGATGGAGGCGCTGCGAACCAATTTCCGGCCGGAGTTCCTGAACCGGATCGACGAGACAATCATCTTCAAACCACTCAGCAAAGTGGAGATCGGCGAGATCGTTGAGATCCAACTCGGGCTTGTGGCGAAGCGACTCACCGACCGGGACATCGATCTCACCATCACCGATGCTGCTCGTTCGCTGGTCGCCACATTGGGATACGATCCAACGTTCGGGGCGAGACCACTCAAGCGCATCGTCCACAAGCATATTCTCGATCCGTTGGCCCTGAAGTTGCTCGCAGGCGATATTCGGGATGGCGAGGAAGTTGTGGTCGATGTGCGCGATGGCGCCTTCACCATTGAGGGAACCCTGAGCGCGGCTCCGGTTGTCGCATAGTGCGTTGTCCAGTGGAAGAGAGTTTCCGGCGCTGCTTTCGCTATACTTCGACGTGACGTGAACGTTCGGCGGAGCCAGGCATGCGTGCCACCGCATCGTTGCATCGTAGAACCTGGCGTCTGGCAAGGAGTCCGAAACCGGTGGATATTCTGATCGGTCTGCTGAAGTCCGCGCTGATGATGGGCTTCGTTGTGGTCGTGATAGTCGTCCTCGCGGGCATGTTCATGATCGTGTTCGGTATCGCAACCGGAATCGATCGCCGCATTCAGGATTGACCTCACGGGGCGCCGGTCGCGGAACGATTCGGCCAAAAGCAGCGTAATCCTCGGAGAAGTCACACTTGCCAGGCGGCATTGAGTGGAACAAGAACCGATGCACGTTTCCCCGCGGGCGCGGGTGTCGAATGCAACGAGTTCACAGATCGAAAGGAAGACCGTCTTGAGTCGACTGTCCATGTTGAGCGAGTTGAAACGCCCAGGTCTGAATCACGCGCGTGCAATCATGTCGGCCCTGCTGATCGCGGGCGCCATGGTTTCGTCGGTATCGTTGACGATTCCGGCAGTCGCCCAGACGAACTCTGGTATTGCCGACTATATCCCCGAGACCGCGCTTTTCTACGGGGAGTCCAAGCTCGATCCCGCATCCGATCAGTTTGTGTTGGCGCTTGAGCTGCTTGAACGCGCCAATCTCGAAGCGCTTATCGAAGAGGGCGATCTGGCTGATTTCGGGACAGACGTTCCCGAGGACTTTGAAGACTTTGTCGATGGCGAGGCCGGATTCTTCCTTGCCGAATTGCCGATCGAAGAAGGTGTCACGCTCGAAGAGATATTCCTCGAAGCGTCCGATGCCAGCATGACCCCTGGTATCGCCAACACGGAAGTTCCCGATGGTTGGGCGATTGTGCTTAGGCCGACCAACATCGACGCGTCATTCGATTTCGTTATGGACGAGATGTTCGGCGACGAATCGGCAACAGCGATTGAATCCGAATACAACGGTTATAACATCCTGACCGTGCCGCCCATCGACGAATTCGATACGGGCGCGTCGATGGCGGTCGTCGACGACGTCATCGTTGTCGCCACCATGCCTGAAGACATCGAGCCGGTGATCGACACGGTTGAGGGCGACCTCGACCCACTTTCGGGACACGAACCGTATACCGACGTGCGCGGGCGACTCGAGGCTGACGTTGTACTGGCGGGCTATGTTAACGGTCCGGCGTTGCTCGAGGCGTTCAACGAGCAGGACCCGGGCGCGCTCGCCGGCTCTGCCCCGGAATTGGTTTCGTCGCTGAGCGCGCATCAGGGATTCGCGTTCTGGGCTGACGACGCCGGATTCCGGCTTGATTCGGTTGCCGTCCCCGCAGACAGCGACTCGGTTCCCGAGGCAGCGGAGTTCGAGGCCGCTCTTGCGTCCGACGTTTCGGCCGATTCGCTCTTCTACGCCGGGGGTGTCGACCTCGACCAAAATCAAACGCTCGACGCGCTGGCGATCGTTGCCGCCCAGGCGCTGCTTGGCATCGATCCGCTCGCAATGGCGACGCCAGTTGCCAATCCCGAGAGCTACGCCGACGACCTTTTCGCCGAGACCGAGGCGCTGTTCGGATTCAATCTCAAGACAGACCTGCTGGACCAGATGGTTGGCGAGTGGGGTATGGCGGGCACGTTCTCCGACGTCATCGGCGTCGAACCGGTGACCGACTTCATCTTCATCACGGAACTCAATGACGGCGAGACGGTTGAAGGCGTAATGGCGACGATCACAAACATGATCGCATCTCAACCGGACGACACGATCGGGCTTTCGTCCCGACAGGTGGATGGATCCGACGTTACGACCGTCACTTCCTCCGAAGGTGGCTTTGTGCTGACCGTGGAATTCGGCGTCGTCAACAATCAGCTTCTGATCGGGGTCAACCAGGGACTCGACATCTTTGTCAGCGGTGGAGTCGACGCGCTGACCGACGATGCCACGTTCCGCGACACATTGTCCGAACTGCCTTCCGACTATTCGTCCCTGATTTACCTCAATGTGCAGAACCTCCTGCCGTTGATCGAGGATGCCATCGACGCATTTTCCTTCTCGACGATCCCTGACAACGATCCAGATTGCGGCAACTACGCAACCCAGGAAGAAGCCCAGGCAGCGTACGACGAGGATCAATTCACGAACTTCAATCTTGACAACGACTTCGACGGCGAAGCCTGCGAGGACTTTTTCGGAACGGGCGCGACGCCTGTCGTCGAGAGTTCGGGAATCGGGGACGTCAATGTCTTGTCCGTCGGTTCGGTGACATTCAGCGATGGCGAGACAAGCGGCACGAGCACGATCATCCTGATCGGCGAGTAGCTGGCGACACCGCAATGATTCAAGGGAAAGGGGTGCTCGACTTGAGCGCCCTTTTCCTTGAATCATGGCTATCCGGATACAATGCGTGCTGGTTGGAAAGCACTCGGCAGTAATCAAGGGGACCCGATGTCAATCGACCTGAACATGCTTCGCACGCTCACCCAAACTCCCGGGATCGCTTCCCGCGAGGACAAGGTGCGCGATGTCGTGGCGACATTCCTGGAACCGATCGTCGATAGCCTGACGGTCGATACGCTTGGCAACCTGATCGGGTATCGGAAGGGTTCGGGTGGACCGCGAATCGCGATTGCGGCGCACGTCGATGAAATCGGATTCTTCGTTCGCCACGTCGATGACAATGGATTCCTCCGGGTCCAAAAGGTTGGTGGCTTCGATCCACGGGTGTTGGTCGCCCAACGTGTCCGGGTCCATTCACGGAGTGGCGATTCACTTCCGGGAGTGCTCCAACCCGCCGCCAAGCCGATTCATTTGCAAACACCTGGGGAGTCCAAGGAGTTGAAGCTTGAGGACCTGTTCATCGATCTGGGTCTGCCCGTGGAACGGGTGAAGGAGCACATCCAAATCGGCGACATGGTGACGCTCGACCGGAACCTCGCGGAGATCGGCGATACCGTCGTCAGCAAGGCGCTCGACGATCGGCTTGGTGTGTACGTCATGATTGAGGCCGTGCGCAAGGCAACGGCAAGCAGCGCCGAAATCTTCGCGATCGCCACCACCCAGGAAGAAATCGGTCTCCGTGGCGCCCATGCCTCTGCCTACTCGGTCGAAGCGGAGATCGCGATCGCACTGGACGTGACAATCGCCGCCGACATCCCGGGCGGCACGCCCGATGCCCATGTCACCAAACTGGGAGCCGGGGCGGCGATCAAGATTCTCGACAGCAGCCAGATCGCCAATCCCAAAATTGTTGAACACCTGCGCGAACTGGCTGAAGAACACAACATCCCGCATCAATTCGAGATCCTGCCATTTGGCGGCACCGACGCCGGCGCCTTTCAGACGAGCCGAGGTGGTGTCGCTACAGCCACAATTTCGATTCCGACCCGGTACGTGCACACGGTGAACGAAATGGCGCACGTCGATGACATCCAGGCCAGCATCGACCTGCTGGCGGCATTTCTTAATGCGGCGGGAAGCCGCTCGTACGGATACAGCGTTCCGGTTCGGGCATAGCGAACCCGAGTAACGAAGCGGCCGACAGCTTCGTTATGGAGGACAGATAGGCAACGCGATGCGGCGCCCTTGTGCCGGCGCGACAGGATCCGGTACCGAAACTCCGTCGCCCAGGTTCCATTGCCGCATGAGACGGCCCGCCTGACAAGGAGCGAAGATGACCTCACTTCAATCGATCGCGGCGAATGCGGACCGATCGCCATTCGAGCGACTTGCCGCGAATGCGTCGGCCAGTATGCCCCA
>Ga0183260_10005100_pt1 | contig 10368 bp, 13 predicted proteins | sample AntDrymUQ4972206_2_FD_129768 | JGI IMG/M metagenome (GOLD analysis project Ga0183260, IMG submission 129768) | Polar desert sand microbial communities from Dry Valleys, Antarctica - metaG UQ497 (22.06) (version 2) (version 2) | ecosystem: Environmental > Terrestrial > Soil > Desert | place...
CGGAGCTAGATGTTGGACCCCCACCGGCGTGAGGATCGGGAAGACGCCGCGACCGAGATCGCCGGTCGCCTCGCGCAGAAGGGCCTCGACATCAGCGCCGATGAAGACTCTGCCCTGCTCGCCGATCTGCTGACAGCCGTGGAAAGATTCGAGGCGGCTGTGATCTGGAGAGGCGGCGACCCGATGGTCAACATGCCCTCGACTGCCGAGCCACAGGATCCCGACTTTGTACTTCCCGCGAAAAGCGTTGACAAGTCGATCGAAGCTTACACGCGACAGGTGAACGAAGCAGCGGGAGCGCTGGAGGGTCCGCGCCGCGTTTGATGCGTGCGGCTACTCGACACCGCGAACCCAGTCGCCCGACCTACCTCCGCTTTTTTCGAGCAGCATCACTTCCACGATAGTCATTTCCCTGTCGATCGCCTTGGCCATGTCGTAGATGGTCAATAAAGCCGCCACCGCGGCGGTCAGGGCTTCCATTTCGACCCCGGTTTTGCCCGAGCTGCGGGCGCTTGTCTGGACGCGAATCCCTGGAAGGGTATCGTCGAGGACAAACTCCACACCAACGTCGTGCAAATTTACCGAGTGGCATAGCGGAACGATCTCCGGCGTTCTCTTTGCCGCCATCACTCCGGCCACCCGCGCGACGGCAATTACATCTCCCTTTTGAAGCTGATTCTTGCGGATGGCGCCGAGGGTGTTCGGGCTCATGCGGATCGCTCCTGCCGCGCGTGCATTCCGAAGCGTGTCGTCTTTTGCGCTGACATCCACCATTCTTGCCCTGCCGGCGTTGTCAACATGGCTGAGGTCGCTCATGAGAGATTGCCTGCGAGTTCGCGCAGGAGTTTCGATGCAATGAGCATTGGATTCACGTTTCCTCCGGCCCTGATTCGTGCGCGTCCCACTGCATCGGTAGCCTTGGTCGCGCCGAGCGCCGCACGCTGGTCGTTATCGCGCAACGCCCGCCTCATCCGCTCCGCCAGCAGGAGCATGAGAGAATCGAGCGTCTCCGAGAATGCACCGCGCGATCCCGATCCTCCAGCGGCCAGTGCGGCCGCATGACGGATTGAAGGATCGCGGGAAGTTGCTGCCTCCAGCAGACTCTTCGCGGCCGTCACCGCGCGCGCGCGCGCTTCCTCGCGGAAGAGACTGCCCGGGGCGCCAGACGCCGATTGAATCCGCTCTGCGGACGATGCTTGCGAGCCAGACAGTGCGAGCGTCCGAGCCACTGCGGGATCGGCGAGAAATGCGCGCATCGACATCTCATCCAGGGGCCGCACTCGCACGGAAACCGTACGCGATCTGATCGTCGGGAGGAGCGCTCCGGGCTCACTCGATGTGAGAATCAGGCTGGTGTTATGGTCGGGCTCTTCAAGCAGCTTCAAGAACGCATTTGCGGCCTGATCCGCTCCTTCCTGTGCCACCATTCTTTCTGCATCGCCGACGAGGAACACTTTTCTGCGGGCAACGGCCGGTGCCATTGCCGCCTCCCGCAGAATCGCACGAACGGCCGCGACATAGATCGCCTCGCTTCCAGGCGGAGTGGCATAGAGCCCATCACTCGCGGCGCGTTCGGCGATTGCGTCGAGATAGTCTTCGCGCACGTCGTCAAGGCCGGGGTCGGAATTCTTGAGACGCGGGCGGGGGAAATACCAGTGGAGGTCGGGGTGGGTGAGCTGTCGGCTGTACCTGCAGTTCTGGCACTCGCCGCAGGGGCGAGGCTTGTTCTCACAGAGAAGCAGTTGCGCCAGCCACAATGCGAGCCGTTGCTTGCCGATGCCCCGTGGCCCGTGCAGCAGAAGACTGGCGGGAAGCGTTCCCTCATCCGCGGCTCGGCTCAGCCGTTCCTGCAGATCGTCATGTCCGTAAAGATCAACGATGGGCATGCCCTAATATGCGGGATGCTGCGGGTTGGCGGGCCGAAGTATGGGTCGGCTTGGACCGAAAAGATCGAACGAGAGGAACAGAGGTTGCGAGCTGATAGAAGCGCAGTCGATTAGCTTCGAGGCCAGACCCTTCTGCGGTTAGCAGGGGACGGCGGATATCTTTGGTTCCGGCTGTCCGACAACGAGCTGTGAGCTCGGCCCGTCAGCCCCCGCCGTCTCATCGCTCGCTCACGGATGGCAAGGGAACACCGCTCAATGCCACCGGGGAAGCTTGGCATCAGGTCCCACCCTCGAAGCAGGTAGCTGTGCTTCTGTCCACCCGCCCCTCTGCCCCTCTCGGTTGACCTTGCCGTGTCAAGAATCAGTTACGACAACCGAACCCACTACCGCCCACCTCGGGCCCGTGGTCCCGGTGTAGGAGCGGTCATTAGGTTTCGACTGCGGCCGCGTTGCGAATTGCCGACGGATGTCAGGCCGAGGAGTGCGTTCGATGATGGCATGTTTTCCGACTTGCCTGTTCACATGGAAAGTCTAAACAGACGGGAGAGCGGATGGCTGGGGATCTGACGGGTCGAAAGGTGGCCGTTCTGGCCGCGGATGGTGTGGAACAGGTCGAGCTCACCGCCCCCTGGCAGGCGCTTAAGGAAGCGCGCGCCGAGGTGGTGCTGGTATCGATGAAGCCTGGTTCCATTCAGGGATACATCCGCGAGGAGAAGGCCGACACATTCGACGTCGACCGGGTCGTGGGTGACGTCACCGCGCGCGACTTCGATGCTCTGGTGATTCCGGGAGGGCAGCGGAGCACGGAGGCGTTACGCGCCAACTCCGATGCCGTCGACCTCGTGCGCGGCTTCATGGAAGCGGACAAGCCCGTTGCAGCGATTTGTCATGCGCCTCGCATCCTCGTGGAAGCCGGCGCGGTGCAGGGTCGCACTCTTACATCGCATGCGGAAATCGCTGACTCGATCCGGGAAGCCGGCGGCGCCTGGGTGGACAAACAGGCGCAGGTCGATCAGAAGCTTCTGACCAGCCGGCGGGCGGAGGACCTGCCTGCGTTCTGCGCAAACCTGGTTGCGCTCCTGACTAGCGCAATCGATGAGCGCCGCCTCGACAAGATGGTCGAGCAGAGTTTTCCTGCCAGCGATCCGCTTCCGGGCCCGATCGGCTGACGCCCTTTGGGCAAACCCGCTCAGCGCGCCCGCGCGCGCGATCCAGGCGCGATTAGCTTTGAACCGCAAAGTACTTGACACCGGTAGTCCGTGCTGCGTATGATACGCAGATGACATCCGTTCGTCCCCTCAGACCGCCGCCGACGGAGCCCCCGGCCCTCCACGTTCGCGCAATGGACAATCTCGCGTTCATTCGCAACACCATGGAAGCCGCCGGTTCCTTCACCGCTGTTTCCGGCTGGGGGATGGTGGCGATTGGAGTCCTGGCCGTCGCTGTCGCCGCCGGCGCGGGGCAGCAGGCGAGCCGAGCGATGGAACTCGGTATCTGGCTGGCCCATGCAGTACTGTCGGCTCTGGTGATGCTGTGGGCGATTGTCAGGAAAGCCCGCGAAGCCCGGATGCCACTCCTTTCGGGGCCTGGCCGCAAGTTCGTTCTGAGTTTTTCTCCGCCGATGGTGGTTGGAGCGGTGTTGACTCTGGTCCTCTTTCGAGCCGGTCTGCTCGAAGCCATTCCCGGAGTGTGGCTCCTCCTTTACGGGACGGCGGTGGTTGCAGGCGGGGCGTTTTCAGTGAAGATCGTTCCGGTAATGGGATTGTGTTTCATGGCGGCTGGAGTGGTCGCTTTGTTCACGCCGGTGTCATTGACGCAGTGGATACTTGGCGCGGCGTTCGGCGGCCTGCATGTGGGATTTGGGATTACAATCGCAAGGAGTCACGGTGGCTAAGCATGGGGCGGCGCGAGACGATACGCGCGCGCATAACACCTTGAGGAGCGCCGGCATTCGACGCGCGCCGGCGAAGAGAGCGGAAGAGCTGGATCGTTTGATTCACGAGCGGATGCGGCTTGGGATCGTCAGCGCGCTCGCCGTCAACGATTCGCTGAGCTTCAGCGATCTGAAGAAGCTCATGGGAACCACCGACGGCAATCTCAGCGTGCACGCCCGGAAGCTGGAGGAGGCGGAGTACATCGCCTGCACGAAGTCTTTCGAGGGACGGATGCCCAGGACGCAGTACCGGCTTACCGCCGCCGGGCGAAGCGCGCTCGAGCGTTATCTCGATCACATGGAAGCGCTGATCCGCGTCACGCGGGATCGCTAGTCAATGGGCGAAAGGTCATGAAGACAACGACTCCGCGCGGAATTCACGTAGCGATCATCATGGATGGCAACGGCCGGTGGGCGACTGCACGCGGCCATCTCCGTACCGCGGGCCACATCGAGGGAGCGCGCACCGTGCGCAGGATTGTCGAGGCCGCCCCGTCCTGCGGAATCGGAACGCTGACACTCTATGCCTTTTCGGCCGACAACTGGCGGCGCCCGTCGCGGGAGGTCGGCCTGCTGATGCGCCTGTTCCGGCGGTACCTGGTTTCGGAAGTCGCCCGCTGCGTGACGAATGGTGTGCGCATGCGGATCCTTGGGCGGCGCGACAGGATCCCCGCGGAGCTGCTGCGCGCGATCACCAACGCCGAACACGCGACCCGGGCGGGACGCAAGCTGGACCTTCGCATCGCCGTGGACTACTCGTCACGCGACGCGATCCTTCGCGCGGGACGCAGGCTCGCTGCGCTACCACCGGCCAAACCTGATTCTGACCGCGACCTGTTCCCGGGGATGTTGGCGGAAGTCGACCATGGTGTGGGCGAATCGATGGACGTGGATCTCCTGATCCGCACCGGTGGCGAACAACGCCTCAGTGATTTCCTCCTTTGGGAATGCGCGTACGCCGAGCTGTATTTCACGCGCCGCATGTGGCCCGATTTTTCGGCGACGGATCTGCTTTCCGCAGTAGACGAGTTTCGGGCGCGAGACAGGCGGTTTGGGACGGTTCCCGAGGCTGCAGCGGGATAAACCTGGGCGTTGGATACGAGCGCGTTGGGCGACGCGAGATGCGAGGCACGTTTGTGGCGATCGGGTTTGTGCGTTGCGTGGTGTGCGTGTCCCGTTCTCCAGTGGTCCGTTGTTCAGTTCTCAAACCAAGGAGTCACCCATCCTCCCGGCCGTACAACCGTCAACCTCACGGATCAACGCAAAACGCGTGAACTGGGAACGCACCACACGCAACCCTGCCTGAACGCACCACCCTTCCCGAACGCGATCTCCTTTTCTCTCCCGGTCGATCGCCTTGACATTGGTCACTCTCTGCCCGCTAACATCTGTTTCTCCATCGCGTCTACCAGCGTGAAGACGCGCACGGTGCGCGATCTCATAACAGCAGTGGAGGCTCGATGTCGAATATTCGCACGGTTGCCGTAGCGGCCGTTCTGGTACTGGGTATGGCAGGCGCCGCCGGCGCGCAGGAGCAGACAAGGCGCGATGGCACGGGACGTGGCATGCGTCAACGCGGCGCCCAGTACGGTCACGTGATGAAGGACCTGAATCTTTCGGATGCGCAGAAGGCACGGATCAAGGCGATTCAGGAAAAGTACCGGCTGCAAATGCAAGCACTCGCGGATCAGAACAGAAATCAGTTCAGGACACTGCGGGACGCGCGGCAGAAAGGCGACACCGGCACGGCTGCGCGCGCTGGAGCGCAGCAACAGCGCGAGCAGTTCCGCCAGCGCGTGACGACACTTCGTGAGCAGCAGCTCGCCGAAGTCCGTGGCGTACTGACAACGGAACAGCAGGCGAAATGGGACGCGAATTCGAAGCAGCGTCGCAGCAGGATGGAAGGACGGCGGGGCAGGATGAAGGAGAAGCGCGGCCAACGCCGCAGCTCGTAGTATCTGCCGGGTTCGAAACAAAAGGGTCGCCGGGTGGCGACCCTTTTGTGCGTAATGTGCGGGGTCCCGCTGGCTTGGAGATGCAGCGCTGTCTACATTAGCGCACTCATCCACTTCAAAAAGGAACGTCGCATGCCGATCAAGGACGGGAAGCGCTACTGCATCAATCATCCGGCCGCCCGAATGAACCGCACCGGCAGCTTCAAGGCGCTGGCAAATGTGGAAGGCACTGCAACGGAAGGTACGATCAACCCCGGAGCTGGCCTGGTGGTAATGCCATTCGTCTGCGAAGAGTGTGGTTATCTTGAGCTCTACATCGCGGACAAGACGCAGCAGGAAAAGAAATAGACGGTATGCGCACGGATGTCGTTCAAATCACGCGTCGCGGATGGGGCGAGACGATGCGTCGCGATGCGTGGTGGGTACAGCCGGTCGTGGTATTCACGATCCTCTCGGCGTTCCTTGCCTACGCAACCTGGGCGGCTTTCCAGAATGCGCATTTCCAGTTCGGCGGCTATCTGTCTCCATTCTACTCGCCGCTTCTCTTCGGTGACTCGCCCGACAGCTGGTTCGGCCCGAAGCCGGGCTGGTGGCCCGCCCTGCTTCCGTTCTCCCCGGCACTGATCATTCTTCCGTTCCCGGCGGGTTTCCGTTTTACCTGCTACTACTACCGGGGCGCATACTACAAGGCGTTCTGGTCGGACCCGCCAAGCTGCTCCGTTGGTGAGCCGCGCACCGGATACCGCGGCGAAGCGTCGTTCCCGCTGATCGTACAGAACGTTCACCGATACTTTCTATATTTTGCGGTGATTTTCATCGTCTTTCTCGCCCACGACGCGTGGAAGGCGATGTGGTTCACCGACGCTGCAGGTGAATCCCGGTTCGGGATCGGCGTCGGCACCATCCTGCTCACCGCGAACGTCGTTCTGCTCGGCGGCTACACGTTCGGCTGTCATTCACTCCGCCATCTGGTCGGCGGGTACATCGACCGGATGTCGGCGGCCCCGGTGCGCAAGAGCGTATACGATTGCGCCAGCTGCCTCAACCGCAGCCACATGACGTGGGCCTGGTGCAGCCTGGTGATGGTCGCCTTCTGCGACCTGTATGTGCGGATGCTCTCAATGGGAATCTGGCACGACTGGAGATTGCTGTAGGTGGGGGCGAGAGAGTACCAGACCCATGAGCACGATGTACTGATTGTAGGGGCGGGGGGCGCCGGATTGCGAGCGGCAATCGAGGCCGCAACCGCGGGTGCGAGAGTAGGTCTCGTCTGCAAATCATTGCTCGGCAAGGCGCACACCGTGATGGCCGAGGGCGGCGTTGCGGCGGCGCTGGCGAATGTCGACGACCGCGACAACTGGCGCGTTCACTTCGCCGATACGATGCGGGGAGGCCAGTACCTCAACAACTGGAGAATGGCCGAGCTGCACGCGAAGGAAGCACCCGAGCGTGTGCACGAGCTCGAGGCATGGGGCGCGGTGTTCGACCGCACCGACGACGGACGGATTCTCCAGCGAAATTTCGGCGGACACAAGTATCCGCGGCTTGCTCACGTTGGCGACCGCACCGGTCTTGAGATGATCCGCACTCTGCAGGATCATGCAGTCCATCTCGGAATCGATGTCCACATGGAATGCACGGTGATCGCGCTCCTCAAGGACGGCGGGAGCGGCGGGGGCCGGATCGCCGGCGCCGTTGCATACGATCGCGAGCGAGGCCGGTTCAAGATATTCCAGGCGAAGGCGGTAGTGCTGGCAACGGGCGGAATCGGGCGGGCATTTCACATCACCAGCAACAGCTGGGAGTATACGGGCGACGGGCATTCGCTCGCCTATCGCGCCGGGGCTGCGCTGCAGGACATGGAGTTCGTGCAGTTTCATCCGACGGGGATGGTCTGGCCTCCGAGCGTGCGCGGCATTCTTGTCACCGAGGGCGTCCGCGGAGAGGGAGGAATTCTCGTGAACAAGGACGGCCGTCGGTTCATGTTCGACGACATCCCCGACAACTACCGCCCGCAGACCGCGGACAATGCGGAAGAAGGGTGGCGTTACGTGCAGGGAGACAAAAACGCCCGCCGGCCACCCGAACTGCTGACCCGCGATCACGTCGCGCGGTGCATAATGCGTGAGGTGCGCGAAGGCCGCGGCAGCCCGCACGGCGGCGTCTTCCTGGACATCTCCTGGATCAAGTCGAAGATGTCGAATGCGCCGGAACATATCCGCAGGAAACTCCCGAGCATGTACCACCAGTTCAAACAACTTGCCGATATCGACATAACTTCGGAGCCGATGGAGGTTGGTCCGACGACTCACTACGTGATGGGCGGAATCAGAGTGGATGGAGATTCCCAGATGTCGACATTGCCGGGCCTGTTTGCGGCCGGTGAATCGGCCGCGGGACTTCACGGCGCGAATCGGCTTGGCGGCAATTCGCTGTCCGACCTACTCGTATTCGGCAAGCGCGCGGGAGAGCACGCTTCTCGCTTCGCATCCGAGAATTCCCCGGCAGCGCTGCCACAGGACCTCATCGAGCAGACGACGCGGGCAGCCCTCGAGCCTTTTGACCGGGGAGCTGAAGGTGTATCGGCAGAGGGTCCGTACCGCGTGCAGCAGAAGCTTCAGGAAATGATGCAGGAACTGGTGGGGATCGTGCGGCGGGAAGACGAGATGCAGCGCGCAATCGCCGGACTGGCGGCACTGCGCGATCGCGCCACTCGGGTGAGCGTCAGTGGCAATCGGGAATACAACCCGGGTTGGCACACGGCTCTCGATCTGTCAAACCTGCTCACCGTCTCCGAAGCAGTGACACGGTCAGCGCTGGAGCGAAAGGAAAGCCGGGGTGGACACTTCCGCGATGATTATCCCGAAAAGGATTCGGCATACGCGGGCTTCAACATTCTCGTCACGCGCGGAACCGACGATTCGATGCGAGTGAGCAGGGAGCCGATCGCGGAAATGCGCGAGGACCTCAGGCAGATTGTCGAGGAGAACAAGTAAGCGATGACCTCGCCTGCTTCCTTCTCGCGCGACATTGTTGAAAGCGGGCAGCGCGCGGCCCAGCGCAGCGATTCGAGTGCCGGGAGTGCAACACGGACGGTCAATTTCCGCGTATGGCGCGGGGATTCAACCGGCGGCAGCCTCGAGACCTACACCACCGCTGTCTCGGAAGGAATGGTGGTGCTCGACGCGATTCACCAGATCCAGGCCGAGAGCGCAAACGACCTGGCCGTCAGATGGAATTGCAAGGCGGGGAAGTGCGGGTCGTGCTCGGCTGAGGTGAATGGCATGCCGCGGCTCATGTGCATGACCCGGCTCAACGATCTCGACCTCGACAAGCCGGTCACGGTCGAACCGATGCGGGCATTTCCGCCGCTCCGCGATCTTGTCACCGACGTGTCATGGAATTTCGAGGTGAAGAAAAGAATCGCCAGGTTCAAGCCGCGTCCACCTGATGCGCCCGATGGAACGTGGAGGATGGCGCAGTCCGACGTGAACAGGGTGCAGGAATTCAGAAAATGCATTGAGTGCTTTTTGTGTCAGGACGTCTGCCATGTGCTCCGCGACCACGGAAAGCATGAGTCATTCGTTGGGCCGCGGTTTCTCACCTATGTAGCGGCGCTGGAAATGCATCCACTCGACACCGTCGACCGGACGGCCGAGCTGAAGGAAGCCGACGGCATCGGCTACTGCAACATCACCAAGTGCTGCACAAAGGTGTGCCCGGAGAACATCGCCATCACCGACAACGCCATCATTCCGTTGAAGGAGCGCGTGGTAGATCAGCACTACGACCCGCTTCGGGCGCTGGTGCGCCTCTTTCGCCGCAAGCCCGTGTAAAGGTAAGAGTGTTTCAGCTCAAGCCAATTTCCCGCGAAGCAATCCCGCGCGCGATCCGGAAAGCAGAGCGTTACCGGCTGCTCAATCAGTCGTGGGCCGCCGAGAGCATCTGCCTCGATATCCTCGAGGTGGATCCCGGCAATCAGCAAGTACTGACGATGCTGGTACTTGCTTTGACTGACGTGCAAAGCGGCGTGGCCGCATCAGGCGTAATGCGCGCCAGAGAATATCTCGCCCGAATCGACGACGATTATCAGCGGACTTACTACTCGGCGATGATAGCAGAGAGACGTGGGCAGGCACTGCTTACGCAGGGAGGGATGGGTTCTGGTGCGATGGCGTATGAGTCGCTGCGCGAAGCGATGCTGCTGTATGAAAAAGCAGAGGCTATCAGGCCCGAGGGAAATGACGATGCGCTGCTGCGCTGGAATACCTGCGCGCGAGTGTTGAGCGGGAACAGTCACCTCGCTCCCTCTCGCGAAACCGGATACGAGCCGGCGCTTGAGGACTGAGTGTACTCCCGGGAACCTCGGAGCGTCCGCGTGCGTATTCAACAGATGCGCATTGCCAGTTATTTGCTGACGGCCGCGGCCGTCCTCAGCTGTAACAGCAGTCCGGAGATTCTAGCACCGCCTCTTTCCGAGATCACGATCACCGCTGACCAGGTTGCGCAGGGGCTGGCCAGCCCGGTCTACGTTACGGCGCCCGCGGGCGATGCGCGGCTGTTCGTCGTCGAGCTGCCTGGACGCATCCGAATC